>Ga0209515_10001139_pt1 | contig 45757 bp, 44 predicted proteins | sample Subgroupgradi54m_FD_187454 | JGI IMG/M metagenome (GOLD analysis project Ga0209515, IMG submission 187454) | Subsurface groundwater microbial communities from S. Glens Falls, New York, USA - GMW60B uncontaminated upgradient, 5.4 m (SPAdes)... ... | reverse complement strand
CGAAATCCCGCCGAAGCTTTAGCGAAGGCGGGCAAACCCGAAGTTACTAGAAGCTATCTCATAAATGTCTTTCCCGCAATCTTTAAGCGGGAATCTTAATATCGCTGAATAAGACCCCCGATTAAAGATTTCGGGGGTGACAAAAAAAGTATTTATGAGATGGGTTCTAATAAATAATCGATTTGATTGAATCAATGAATAAAAACTGGCAGGATTTATATGATGAAATTTGAGCAGTCGAAAGACTTCGGGATTGCCTGCCTGCCGGCAGGCAGGCTTCGTCCCGCCAGCCAGAAAATGGCGGGGCAGTCCTCGCAAAGACAATAGGGACGGGTTTAAAACCCGTCCCTATTGTCTTTTTTTTCCCAACGGCAAGACGGAGGGGTTCGCAATGACAACAAGGCGGGGGTTTACCCCGTTAGAGATTGCAGAGAAAGAGATGAGAGATAAGACGTCTCTAACGGGGTTTACCTTCATTGAGATCCTGATTACCCTGACGGTCGTAGGCGTGCTCTTTATCCCGATGATGCAGCTTTTCTCGCACAGCCTTTATTCGGTCGCGATTTCCGGCGATATGATCACGGCGGTCAACTTGAGCCGCTACGAGATGGAGAGGATAAAAAATTTAAACTTGAGCAAATTTCAGCTTAAAAAACAGGGCGATGTTTGGACGCCGAAGTTGGAAGAGCCGCCCCTTAAAATCAACAACGCCAATTGGCGCACCTTAAGGCATCTTAAAGCGGGTTCCGACCCCCTGGAGGTGACGGTCGAGGTCTACACGGCGGATAATCTCCATAAACCCGTCGCTTCTTTGGTGACCCTGATTGAAGATGCTGTTTGGATTGAATCGGGGGAAGAACTGCAATGACAGAAGGTGTGTCACACGGTAACGAGGCCCGTTTTGATGAGTATAAAATTTACTGTCATTGCGCCCGCCCCGACAGTTTCGCTTTGCGAAACAAAGCGTGCGGGGCTAAAGCCGCGGGCCGGGGAGGCTGAATTTTTTGGCGTCCTCCACAAAGCTCTGGCGGACGCCATCCGCCAAAGCGTTATGGAGGATGGCGGAGAACGGAGTCCGTCTTCGCTCTTCGAGCTTCGCCGAGACCTCGCCGAAGCTTTAGCGAAGGCGGGCAAACCCGAAGTTACTAATAAATAATCGATTTGATCGAATCAATGAATAAAAACTGGCAGGATTTATATAATGAAATTTGAGCAGTCGAAAGACTTCGGGATTGCTTCGTCGTCGCACAAATCGCTCCTCCTCGCAAAGACAGCGGGACGGGAATACCCCTCTCCTTTAGAACTGTTTGTTGAAATTTCGAGTATCCTCCCTATAATAGGACTGTCTAAAATAAGAGATCGATTTCATAACCTCAACAAAGGGTTTGATGATGAAAAAAGGGCGATGTGTCATTCATGAATTAGCTCAAGCCATTTCCGAGGATCAATGCCTGAAGGCCGTATGGCTGGATGCCGCTCAAAAGAAAGTATCATTTGCTTTTGAGGAAGGAATGGAAACCAGGGAATGCAAACAGCGCCTGCAAAACATCGTTTCTCAATACCAACCGGATAAAAGTTCTCAATGCCTTCAAGAAACATGGCAGGTGGATTGCCAATTGTGCGAGCGCGGCGTTTCAGCGCAAATGCCCGCCAATATCCGGTTGTTTAAAATTCCAGGGGCGGGGATTCTTCTTGAAAAACAGGCACCGCATTTAAAACCCCATCCCTGGCGCTGGCAGGAATTTCACTGGGCGCATCTTCGGCCGCGTCAATTTATTCTTCCATCTGATCTTCCGACGTTAACAGGTTGGAAAAGACAACTGTTCTTATCCATCCTTTGTGGTGTGGCGGCACTGTCGGGATACCTGTTTGAAAGACAGGCTTTTTCTCTTCCGGAAAGTTTATCGTTCATTTTTTATCTGGCGGCTTATGCGGCAGGAGCCTGGTTTCCGTTTAAGAGCGCACTCAGTTTGTTGCGCCAGAGGATTCTCGACGTGCATTTTCTTATGTTATGCGTCGCCGCCGGAGCTGCTTTCATCGGGTGCTGGTTTGAGGGGGGCACACTCCTTTTCCTTTTTTCTTTAAGCGGGGCCCTGGAAGAAATGGCCATGGCCAATACGGAACGGGAAATTAAAAGTTTATTTAAGGCGGCCCCCAAAAATGCCATGGTCATCGGGCCGGACGGCCGTGAATCTCAAATGGACGTTGATGAGCTTGCCGAAGGGATGCTTTTGCGCGTGCGGCCGGGTGACCAATTTCCAGTGGATGCCGAAATTGTTGAGGGCCTGAGCGCTGCGAATGAATCCAATTTAACCGGAGAATCTTTGCCTGTCGATAAGCAAATCGGGGATAAAGTCTTTAGCGGAACTTTAAATCTTTGGGGAAGCGTTGAGTGCCGTGTTCTGAGAGCGGCCCATGAAAGCGTTTTGGCGAAGATCATCAGCCTCATTCAGAAAGCCCAGGAAAGCAAAGCCCCGTCCCAAAGATTTACGGATAAATTCAGCACAGGATATACCTATACGATTTTAGCTGCCAGCTTCCTGATGTTTTTTGTCTGGTGGTTGATCCTGGGGATAGCACCATTCGCATCTGTTGATGGAAGCTCTTCCGCTTTTTACAGAGCCATGATACTTTTGGTTGTCGCGTCCCCCTGCGCGCTGGTCTTATCTATTCCGTCGGCTATTCTTGCGGGAATTGCCGCCGGCGCGAGACGGGGCGTCCTGTTTAGAGGCGGTATTGCCATTGAAAAATTGGCCGAGGTGACGCGCGTGGCTCTGGATAAAACCGGGACACTGACAACCGGCAATTTAAAAGTCATCGGGGTTCAATCTTTTCCCCCGGGCCGAGAAGCGGATCTTTTAAAAGTCGCGGCCTCGATGGGCCATCATTCCGCCCATCCCGTTTCCCGGGCTATTTCAAAAAGTTATCGGGAAAAAAATCATGATTTTCTGAAGGTTGAGCATTTCCGATCTTTGGCTGGATTGGGATTGGAGGCTGTTGTTGAAGAATGCCCGGCTGTTCTGGGCCGGCGATTGGCTTTTGAAGGAAAAGATTGGTTGGCCCATATTCCCATGCCGGACATCGGAGTGACAGAGGTGATCGTCGAATACGCAGAACTTAAAGGACAAATCCTTTTATCGGATCAAGTCCGCGATGCCAGCAAACTGCTCATCCGTGATTTGGAGAAAAATGGAATTCAAGTGAGCATGTTGACGGGAGACCGCGAAGAAGCGGCCCGGTTGATCGCCAGTCAAGTGGGAATGACCGATATCCACTGGGGGCTTAAACCGGAACAAAAGGTTGCCATTGTCCAGGCCTGGGGAAAGGCCGGAGAGAAGGTTGCCATGATCGGGGACGGTGTCAATGATGCCCCCAGCCTTGCGGCCGCTTATGTTGCCGTTGGTATGGGGGTGCGCGGATCTGATGCTGTCCTGGAGCAGGCCGATATTGTTTTGATGCAGGACCGGTTGGATCATTTTAATTTTGCTTTTAACCTCAGCCGGCGGGCCAGGAGGATCATTAATCAAAACTTGACGATTTCCTTAGGGGTGATCGCGGTGCTTATTGTTAGCGCTTTGGGGAGTTTTATCCCCTTAACCATCGGTGTCATCGGCCATGAAGGGAGTACGGTTGTTGTCGTTCTCAACAGCCTTCGTTTGCTCATCGATCATCCTCATCACGAAAAGAAAGCCACCTGAATTATTTCCTACCTTGATGAATATTTTTTCATGAGCTCATTGACAAGGCATGTGTATAGGTCAGGAGTTTCGCGGTTGAATACCATCCCTGTGTCTTTGCGCCCGCCCCGCCGCTTTGCCCCGCCATTGGGCGGGACGGGCCGGGGAGGCTGAATTATTTGGGCGGAGAACGAAGTCCGTCTTCGCCCCGCCGAAATGCGGCGGGGCTTCGCCGAGATCCCGCCGAAGCTTTAGCGAAGGCGGGCAACCCCGAAGTTAATAGAACCCATCTCATAAATACTTTTTTTGTCACCCCCGAAATCTTTAATCGGGGGTCTTATTCAGCGATATTAAGATTCCCGCTTAAAGATTGCGGGAAAGACATTTATGAGATAGCTTCTAATAAATAATCGATTTGATTGAATCAATGAATAAAAACTGGCAGGATTTATATGATGAAATTTGAGCAGTCGAAAGACTTCGGGATTGCCTGCCTGCCGGCAGGCAGGCTTCGTCCCGCACCGCCAGAAAATGGCGGGGCAGTCCTCGCAAAGACAGAAGGTGCTTGTCACTGCGGGCCATGAACCATGACGGTTCATGGTGGGTATAAAATTTATTGTCTTTTGTGGGACACCATTTGTTGTCAGTTAATTTAAACAAGAAACAAAATAATGAAAGGGGCATCACAGTGATTGAGCTTTATTATGCTTCGCCGTCTTTATTCGGCAGGAAGGTTTTAACGGTCCTGATGGAAAAAAATTTAGATTATGAAATTAAAACGATGAGCTTTGCCGCGGGAGATCATAAAAAGCCGGAGTATTTAAAACTTAACCCCAACGGCCAAATTCCGACATTGGTTGATGAGGGAAATGTGATTTACGAATCGACGGCCATTATTGAATATTTAGAAGAGGAGTATCCTTTTCCGGAACTGATGCCGAAGGATTCTTTTCACCGGGCCAGAGTCCGCATGGCCGAAGATTTCTGCGATCTTCACCTTTATCAAGCCGTCGGCCATTGTATGATGCAAAAGCTTTTTCATAAGAAAGAACTGACGGAAAGCGATACGGCTCCTGTTGTCAGTGCCATGAAGCGCATGGAGGAGTACCTGGGGAAAAAAGAATATCTTGTGGATCATTTTTCTTTGGCGGATTGCGCTTTTATGCCCGTGATTTCAACGTTGCCGCACCTCGATTTAAGGCCTCTTTTGGAAAGCTTCGGGCCGATGAAATCGTATGTTGAAAATGTCAAATCGCGCTCCAGTTTTCGAGGAGCGGATTTGATGGCGGCCTGAACTGTGGTATAATCAGCGCCATGAAAAACAAATATTATGTCGGTGTTGATGTCGGAGGCACGAAGATCGTGGCCGGCCTTGTGACGGCCGGTGGAAAAATTCTGACTCGCGAAAAAACGCCAACTCCCACGAATGCCCCCGCCAAGAAAATTGTTCAAATCCTGCAAAGCGTTATCGAGAATGTTGTTCATGCCGAAGGTTTACGGATCAAAGATATCTCCGCCATCGGCATGGGTGTCCCCGGCCTTGTTTCACCCGATGGGAGAATTACCCGCACGCCCAATATGAATCTTTCCGGTTTTAATCTCGCCAGAGAATTAAAAAGTAAATTGAAAGTGAAAATAGCCATTGGCAATGATGTGAACGTCGGCCTTCTGGGGGAAAAATGGATGGGCGCGGCCCGCAAGACCAAAAATGTTGTCAGCCTCTTTGTTGGGACAGGACTCGGGGCCGCCGCGATCGTCGATGATAAACTCATGCTGGGGGCGCATGGCGCGGCCTGTGAAATCGGCCACATGACCATTGTCAAAGGCGGGCATCTTTGCAGCTGCGGAAACCAGGGATGCCTCGAAGCTTACGTCGGACGCTGGGCCATTGAGCGCGATATTCGCGAGAGCATCAAAGCAGGCCAAAAATCGGTTGTCACACGCATGATCGATGGAGAAGTGAAATCCATCAAAAGCAAAGTCCTTCTAAAAGCCCTGGCTCAAAAAGACCATCTCATTACGCGGGTCATCAAAGACGTTTCCCAGACCTTGGGAATGGCCGCTGTGTCGGTGCGCCATATCTTTGATCCGGAGATGATCATTTTCGGGGGAGGTGTCATCGAGGCGTGCGGAGATTTTATTTTACCCATGATCCGTAAAGCTATTTTAACGGATAAACTTTTTGTCGGTTTAAAGAATTGCCAGGTCGTTTCTTCAGAACTGGGCGATGACGCGATTATCTTAGGCGGCGTCGACCTGGCCCAACGTTAAGTCCAAAAAAAAGAAATCCCCTTCTTTTAATTTCTTCCAAAGCGTAATAAATTCACGATAACGTGTTAGGCGCGATTTCTCACAATGATCGACCAGAAATTGGCAGGCACTCCCCATGTTTGAATTAGCTGCCTGCTGTTTGGCGATATTTGGTATTGTTTCAATCCAAACATCATATTCGTGAATGTCCCCCAAGATATCTTGGATCGATTTTGCCTGTTGGACAGAGTGCTTGAATTTTCCACGATAAAAAGAATCCAGGACTTCCAGGCTGTATCGTAACTTTTTCGCGGCAATGCGCAACAGGTGAAGTTCGCGGGCATTGTGAACTAGAACAATGGCACGGCCATAAGTTTTTAGCTCCTTAAAACGTTTCAATAGGATTTGATTTATCCGCTTAACGAATATAACCCGGGGGAATGTTTTCTCCGGCCCGGAAACCGAAATCAGCGCATTGTTGAGGTTTTCCAAAGTGTTTTTCTTATCCAACAGTTCGATAGCCTCAAGAATGTTTTTTTGGCACTTCTGCCGAGATCCTTTCAACAAAATAAGTAATCTCTTAATACCTATCCGAAAACTTATGTTATCCGGTTTTATTGATTCCAGAAACTGTATTTGAACATCCAGTTCGCGCGCCTTACTTAAACTCCGCCCTAAATTTCGAAGGTCATCACGAAAACTTTCCACAGTGTTCTTAGGAAAAATATCTATAAAGATACCAAGCGATGTTCGCAATCGGCGTGCCGCAACACGCATTTGGTGGATGTGTTCAATATGATTTGATGATTTAACGAAAGATTTTTCTTTGTCAATGGTTTGGATGTGGGAATGGATGATGGCGGCTGCGGTATTTACTAAATCTAACGATCTCATGACGTGTAATGCTTGATGAGATTTTCCTGAGCATTGACGGGTGTGTTGACCTTTGCCGGGCGCACATAACTTTTGTCAGACGCAAGCACGCGGGATTTCAAATCGTCCGACCAATAGATTTCCAGGATATTGCGGATATCGCCTTTGATTTTTTCAGCATAAATTTCGAAAAGAAGCTCCACGCGCCTGTCAAAATTCCGCCTCATCCAGTCTGATGATGCGATAAAAACACGGGGGACAGCGTTATTATTAAAGAAATAGACACGGCTGTGCTCCAGGAAACGGCCGACGATGCTTTTCACTTCGATGTTGTCACTTAAGGCCGGCAGGCCCGGGATCAGGCAGCAAATTCCGCGCACGATCAAACGGATTTTAACGCCCTCCTGGGACGCCTCATAAAGTTTTTCGATGATCTGCGTGTCTTCCAGGGAATTCATCTTGGCAAAGATAAAGCCGTTTTTGTATTTTTTCTGAAAAGCCATCTCGCGGTCGATCAGTTCCATAAAATATTCCCGCAGGTCGCGCGGCGCGGAAACGATCCGCTTCCAGCGCGAGGGAAGAGAATATCCGGTAATGACATTAAAGACGTCCGAGATGTCGCGGGCCACGTCTTCATTGACCGTAAAGTAGCCGATGTCGGAATAAACGCGCGCGGTTTTTTCATTGTAATTTCCTGTCGCAATATGAACATAGCGGCGAATGCCGGTTTCTTCGCGTCTGACGATCAGGGTCATTTTGGAATGGATCTTGAGGCCCGTGATCCCATAGATCACATGGCAGCCGGCGGCCTCAAGTTCTTTGGTCCAGGAAATATTTTTCTCCTCGTCAAAACGCGCTTTCAATTCCACAAGAACGGTCACCTGTTTTTTATTTTTTGCCGCTTCCATGAGCCCTTTGATGATCGCGGACTCTTCATCGGCGCGATAAAGCGTCATTTTGATAGCCAGGACATCTTTGTCCCTGGCTGCGGACTGGATTAAGTCGATGGTCGGTTGAAAAGATTGGTAAGGAAGATGCACAAAGAAATCTTCCTCTTTAACAGCGTCAAAGATGTTGTCATATTCTTTTTTGGCCGGAACAAAACTGCGGTACAAAAGCTCGGGTTTGGTGACCTGGCCGGCCAGTTCAAACAAATAGGTCATATCCAGATCGCCGCCAATATTGGTAATGGATTCTTCGGGAAACTCCATGCCTTCATGCAAAAGTTTGAGCAGTTCGGGATGCCGGTTATTCTCAATTTGTAAGGAAACGACTTTGGCCTTCGGGCGTTTTTTAATCTCCTCTTCAATGGCTTTTAAAAGGCTTGATGTGTATTCCTCTTGCGCGGAAATTTCGCTGTCGCGGATGATGCGAAAGGCAAAGTTCCCCAGAAGGGTGTAGCCTCTGAAAAAACTCTCAAGATTTTCCCGGATGATATCATCGATCAGAATGAAACTAAATTCATCTCCCTCGGAAGGGAGCTTCAGGAGGCGCGGGATCGATTTAGGAACGGGGATGATCGCCAGGACCGGGTCAGCATCTTTTTTTAAGTGAACGCCAAAGGCGGTTGTTTTGGTATGCAAGACGGGAAAAGGGTGGCTCTGGTCAACGGCCATCGGGGTGATGATCGGATAAAGCGTGGATTCAAAATAACGTTTAACGGCTTTTTTCTGGTCCGCGTTGAGCTGAGGAGCCTTGCGGATAAAGATTTTGTGTTTTTCCAAATCTTTTTTGATGGTATTTTCATAAAGGTCGTAGAGCCGGCCGATCAGCGCGTCCGAACGCAGTTTGATCTCTGAAAATAACTCCTGGGGAAAATATCCGAAATCGTCCTTATGATTGTAACCGGAATCCAAAAGCCGGCGGCAACCCGCCACGCGCACCATAAAAAATTCGTCGAGATTATTGGCGAAGATGGCAAGGAATTTGATCTTCTCTAAAAGAGGGTTTTGCGGGTCGGTGGCTTCTTCCAGGACCCTTTGATTAAAGGAAAGCCAGCTCAAGTCGCGGTGAATAAATTTATTTTTTTCGTCCATGGTTTTAAACCGGCTTGATCTTTAAACTGATCTTATTGCCGGAGATATCCTCGAGTGCTTCCTTTTTCTCTAAAAAGTCGCAGCGCTCCAGCGTAAAGTTGGCATCGGTTGTGACGAGAAACGTAATATCCTGCGCCTTGTTGAATTTGATTTCCAGGGCTTTGATCTTTTGTTTGTGTGAACGGTCCAGGGAATTTGCGATGCGCAGAAGGGCGCTGAGTTTCTGGACCAGGATCTGCCGGTTGGCCGGAAGCGATTGATATAACAGATGCGCGTCCGAGGGAGAGCCTTTGCGGTGGTAACGCGCGATACAGGCGATCGTTTTAATTTCATCGTTGCTCAAGCGAAAGAAATTGATGGTGTTGATAATGTACTCCGAATGTTTGTGGTGTGTGCGATTGTAAATGAACATGCCGATATCGTGCAAATAAGCGGCCAGAATAAGATAAAGCGATTCGGTTTTCTTTAAGCCCAGAAGATCTTTAAAGCTGTCAAAGAGGGTATCCGCCAGTTTGGAAACGTGATGGGCGTGATTGAGATCGACGTTGTATTTACGGCAGAGTGCGTTGGCAATGGAAATCAGCTGGTTGGCCTTGTTGTATTTTTGCGAAGTTTCATAATCGAGAATTTCATTGGCCAGGATTGCCTCGGACAATGACGTCTCCAGGATATAAATATTTTTATTCTCGGATAGCCCAACGAAACTATCCAAAATGGTGGCATATTCGATGAAAGTTTCCGCTGTTTCGACCGGCACTTTATAATCCTGCGTCATATCTTCGGGCTTTTTATCGCGAAGTTTTTCCAAGAGCTGCTGGGTATCGCTGTGGCTTAACTGGAAAAACGTATCTTCAAATTTCTTATCCGTCAGGATATTGCCGAGGTACTGCGAATAACTTTCATCGATGAGAATAATATCATCGACCTTCAAGGGAGGCATACTGCGTTTAAGGTAGGCAAACTCATTTTCAATATTTTCGCGAAGCGCTTCATAATTTTCTTGAATGCTTCCATCGAGCTTGCTCATCAGTTGTTTTAAGCGAAGCGTTCCTAAAGGGAGCCCGACATTCATCAAAGTAAAGCCCTGCGCCAAAAGGGAAATATCAAAACTTCCCGCGCCGGGTTCGGCAATGAGAAGGTTTTTTTCGTGGATGGGATAGCGGCCTTTGAGCTTGTGAGACAGGTAGGCGTCAATATAATAAACAACATCTCCGGCGGTTAAAACTTCAATGTTAAGTCCGGTCCGCCGCAGAATCGTATCAATGAAAACATCCATGTTGCGCGCTTCACGCACGGCGGTTGTTGCGATCACGCGCGGATTGGTGATGGCGTATTCTTTTAAAATGCCATTGTATTTCTCAAGGATCGCAACGGTTCGATTGATGCTTTCCTGGGAAATGCGTTCTTTAAAAAAAGTATCGCGCCCCAGGGCAACGACATTCTTAAGCGATTCGAGGATTTTGATGTCACCTTCAGATTCTTCGGCAATAAACAGTTTGACCGAATGGGTTCCGATATCAATGACACCCATGCGCAGGGGTTCTTTGTCTTTCATCATGGGAAAGTCCTACCGTTGGGGTTAAAAACTGTTTTGAATCCAAAATCTTTCCAGGGGAATCCCATTCTAACCTTCGAGAGCTGATTTTGTCAAGCTTGTTGAACGATAGCTTGTTGAACGATAGGAGCATCTCAATTCCTATTGTCGTTTATCCCAAATTTTGCCCCGCCAAAGGCGGGACAAAATCAGGGATTATGGCATTATATATTGATAAAGATAGGGTCATGATTGTGTAAAAACTTTTTTTACAGTGTAGGAAAGTATAAAACACTTTCCTAACTGCTAGAAAGCTCTTTCCTACACAGGCCGACTTTCCTTCAAAAAATTTAGATGAAGTCGGCACAGCAATGGCCTCCTCCATAGATTTAAGGAAAGCCATGCAGCAAAGAAGATGCGACGAACGAGGTGAGGAGCTTTCTTGAGCAGGCAAGGCAATAAGGCTAAAAGTAATTCTCGACAATAAAAAGATTATGATAGAATACGCTCCAGTTTAGAGATAGGGCCAGCCCTCCGCCAAGATTCATAGCGGGGGGCTGGCCCGGAAAACATATGTGCTAACAGCCTAAACGATGACCATTAAACAAATAAAAGAAGTTTTAATCGGAAAATCTCTCAATCCGCTCGACCAGGGTATTTTCCATAACCTTTCCTTGATCGCGTTCTTCGCATGGGTTGGGCTGGGAGTGGATGGTTTGTCTTCGTCTTGTTACGGCCCCGAGGAAGCTTTCCTTGCTTTGGGCAGCCACACTTACCTGAGCATTTTTGTGGCGGTCATGACAGCGACGACCGTCTTTGTGATCAGCGCCAGCTATTCGCAGATCATCGAGCTTTTTCCGGCGGGCGGCGGGGGGTATTTGGTGGCGAGCAAGCTTCTTTCGCCGGCGGCCGGGATGGTCTCAGGCTGCGCCCTTCTTTTGGATTATCTTTTGACCATTGCCATTTCAATCGCCAGCGGTACCGATGCCCTCTTTAGCTTTTTACCACCTGAATGGCATGCCGCCAAACTGCAATTTGCCGTCTGTGGTGTCATTATTTTGACTATTTTGAATACCCGCGGCGTTAAGGAATCCATCGTTCCCCTTGTTCCTATCTTTCTCACCTTTGTCATTACTCATTTTTTTATTATTCTTTATGCGACGGTGACCCATGTTTCGCGTTTTCCCGAACTTATTTCAGCAACGCATGTTGATATTCAGTCAACCTACGGTGAGGTGGGTTTATGGGGGATGATATTTTTAATTCTAAAAGCTTACAGTTTGGGCGCCGGGACTTATACGGGGATCGAAGCCGTCAGCAATGGTATGACGAATTTAAGGGAACCTCGCATCCAGACCGGCAAACGCACCATGCGCTACATGTCCATATCTCTTGCCTTTACGGTTACGGGGCTGATGTTAGCTTACCTTTTCTATAATATCCATGCCCAACCGGGGAAGACATTAAATGCCGCGCTCTTTGAACGCATTGCCGAGGACCATGGCCCGGGAGGGCGCATTTTTGTCCTGGTGAGTTTGCTTTCGGAAGCGTTCATTCTTTTTATTGCGGCACAAACAGGTTTCTTAGGAGGCCCAAGGGTTTTGGCGAATATGGCCATAGACCGCTGGTTTCCGACGAAGTTTGCATCTCTTAGCGACCGGTTGGTCACTCAAAACGGTATTTTGCTCATGGGCGGCGCGGCTTTTGTGACCATGATTTTAACAAAAGGATCGGTTAAACTGCTCGTTGTCTTATACAGCATTAACGTTTTCATTACTTTCTTTTTGTCCCAGCTGGGCATGGTCAAGCATTGGTGGAATGAAAGAGTGTCTTTAAAGGCTTGGTATAAGAAAATTGTTATCAGCGTGATCGCCCTTGTCATGACGGCATTTATCCTGGTTTCGGTTGTCGTCATGAAATTCCATGAAGGCGGGTGGGCTACCATTGTCATTACAGCGATGCTTATTATTCTGGCCGTCGTGATTAAGAAACATTACAACGCGACGGCCCGGGAATTGCGGCGGTTAAACAGCCTCGTTGAAAGCGTTAACCAGGAGATGGCCGGCCTGTCCACTTCAAAAAACAAACTCGTGGACCCCAAATTCGATCCCCTGGCGAAAACGGCTGTGATCATGGTCAACGGGTTTAACGGCCTCGGGCTGCATACGCTTTTTAATGTCATCCGGTTTTTCGGAAAAGAGTTTAGGAATTTTATTTTTGTGGAAATAGGCATCGTTGATGCCGGAAATTTTAAAGGGGCGTCGGAGGTTGAAAACCTTCAGAAGCAGATCAAAAGCGATATCGGCCAGTATGTTCAGTTTATGAAAAAACAGGGATGTTATGCGGAAGGGTTAACGTTTACGGGTACCGATGTCATGCACGCTATCGAAGAGACGGGGCCCGCGCTCACCCAAAAATATCCCGGCGCTGTCTTTTTCGGCGGGCAGCTTGTTTTTGACAAAGAAACATTGTTTACCAAATGGCTGCACAATTACACCGTTTTTGCGATGCAAAGGCGGTTCTACACCCAGGGCATTCCTTTTGTTATCCTGCCGATCCGTGTTTGATGTTGAAAATGTTACTCGCTAAAAAAATCCGGCAATTCGTTTTGTGGCTCTACCGAAAACTTTTTCGTATCAATGATTCTCCTCAGCGTACGGCGCTGGGTTTTGGCCTTGGCGTTTTCTTAGGCGTCCTCCCGGGGGCGGGGCCGGTTGCGGCGGTCACTCTCGCGCTTATTTTTAAAGTTAACCGAGCCGCGGCGCTGGCGGGCAGTTTGCTCACGAATACCTGGTTGAGCGTTGCGGCATTTCTTTTGTCGCTTAAAGTGGGGGCGTTCTTAACCGGGAGCGATTGGCAGGTTATCAAAGGCCAATACAGCTCCCTCATCAAAGATTTTCATTTCAAAGAACTTTTCAACACCGCCGTCCTTGAAATTATCTTTCCTTTAGTGGTTGGGTATGTTGTCATCGGCCTTGCCGCGGGGTTCCTGGCTTACCTCTTAACGCTGTCTTACCTGTCCTATCAGAAAAAATTAAGCCGCTAATTGGCTTAACCGGAAATTAACTTGACAAAACAACCCTTATGCCTATAATTCACTTCATAAATAGTTAACCATATTAACAATTATAAAACTGCACCATCTATGGATATCGAACGATTCAGCCGCCGCATGATCGAACTGATGCCGCAATGCATCAGGGGATTTTCCCGCTATGAACACAACTACCTTTCCCGTGGAGAAATTACGGTCCCCCAGCTCAGGACGCTTGAATATCTATCACGTGTCGACGGATGTTTGATGAATGAGGCGGCCAGTCATCTGGAGATCTCCCGCCCCGCGGCGACCGGGCTTATCGACCGCCTGACCACTCAAGGGTTGGCGGTCCGCGAATACGATGAAAAAGACCGGCGTGTCATCAAAGTAAAGATCAGCCTCAAAGGAAAAAAGATCGTTGCCAATATCTGGGACCAGAAACGGCGCTCCTATAAAAAAATCTTTTCCCAGATCTCCGCTCAGGAAAGAAAACAATATATTCAAATCATGGAAAAAGTCGCCAATGTCTTATCACAAAAATCACCCAAAAGCAAAAAATCCTATGAACAACATTAGGAGTTTCGCGGTTGAATGCCATTCCTGTGTCATTGCGAGGAGGACTCCGCCGAAGGCGGGGCAGGACGGAGCAATCCCGAAACTGTTGATATGCGCGCCATTGAAAGACTTCGCAATTGCTTCGCTTCACTTCGTTGTGCTCGCAATGACACCAAACGCGAAAGTCCCGAAAATAATTAATCCCAGACATCCTGGTATATTCTTCATAATAATCTTCATGATGTTCTTGGGATCTTCGCTTTTCTTACCGTCGCTATGGGCGCAAGACGTTCAACCTAAACGGATAGAAAAAACTGATCACCAGAACATCAAATCCCTTACATTGTCCGATTGTTATCGATTGGCTTTAAAGCAAAGCGAAACGATCGCCATCAAACAGGAGGTTCTTAAAGAGCAGGAAGGAAGATTTTTAACGGCGCTGAGCACCATGATGCCGCACGTTTCTTTTGCCTGGTCTCAGAAATTACAGGATGGCAATACCAGTTCAGGGTTTACTTTAAATGAAATCCCCGAGGGAAAATTTGTTTTCAGCCAGCCGATCTTTACCGGATTTAAAGAATTTGCCGCGATGGCCGGAAGCAAATCCGAATACCGCCAGAGAACGCAAGAAAAGATCCGCGCCGAACAGCTTCTGTTTACGGACGTGTCGGACGCGTTTTATTTTTATTTAAGTTATCAGGATGATATTGACGCCCTGATGACATCACGCCAGGCGCTTTTAGATCGCGTCAAGGAATTGAAAAAACGTGAAGAGTTGGGCCGTTCCCGGACATCCGAGGTCGCCAGCGCTGAAGCGAGGCTCAGCCGGGTGGAAGCGGATTGGGAATTGGCTTCGGGCCAGAAAGACATCGCGCGTCAATTATTGGAATTTTTAACAGGACAAACCATTGATCAGATCGCGGATCACGATGCCACCCCCGCGCTTCTTGCTTCGCAAGAAGCGCTTTTAAAGAAGGTAGACGTGCGGCCCGATATTATTGCGGCGAAAGAAGCATGGGTTGTCTCAAAAAATCTTGTCTCGGGAGCCCGATCAAAATTCTTTCCGGCCGTCAGCCTCGATGGCGATTATTACACCAAGCGTGTCGGAGTTTCCCAGGGCGTTGATTGGGATATGACCTTGCGGGTGGAAGCGCCTGTTTTTCAGGGCGGGGAAAATGCCGGCAATTTTAAAATCGCAAAATCGCAGGAAAAACAGGCGCAGCTCTTGTATGAACAAAAACGGCGCGCCGCTATTCTCGAAATTCAAAATGCCTACACCCGATATGAATCCGAGGACCGGCGGGCCCAGGCCTTAGAAAAGGCCTATCACGCCGCTGAAAAAAATTACCATTTGCAATCCGAAGATTACAAACTGAATCTCGTCAGCAACCTCGAAGTCTTGCAAGCCCTGTCAGATTGGCAGGATACCCGGCGGCTGTTGATCGCCTCCCAAAATGAATCCAAGCGTTCCTACTGGCAGTTGAAATTGACCTTAGGAGAAATCCCCGATGACACTCGCTGATATTTCTATTCGCCGGCCTGTTTTCGCCTGGATGCTCATGTGCGGGCTGATGATCTTTGGCTTTATCAGTTTTCAGCGCATGGGGGTCAGCCAGCTGCCGGATGTGGATTACCCGGTTGTCTCCATTCAACTGACCTGGGAAGGCGCTGCCCCGGCAGTTATGGAAACAGATGTGGTCGATATCGTCGAAGAAAACATGACGGCCGTCCAGGGCGTTAAAGATATTTCTTCTTCGATCCGCCAGGGGTCGGCCACGGTCACGGTTGAATTGGAATTAAACCGCGATGTCGATGTTGCCGTCCAGGATATCCAGTCGCGGCTCTCTCAAGCCCAACGCATCTTACCTAAAGATATCGATCCACCGATCATTACGAAGGTCAACCCGGAAGACCAACCGATTGTCTGGCTTGCGGTCACGGGCGATGTTCCTTTGCGCGGCCTCATGGAATATGTCCAAGACCACCTCAAAGACCGATTTACGACTATCAATGGTGTCGGCGAAGTTTTTCTTGGCGGATTTTTACAGAGAAATCTTCGCGTTTGGATTGACGCGAAAAAACTGGAAGAATATCAATTAACCATCCAGGATATCGTGAGCGCAATCGAGCGAGGACACGCGGAAGTTCCGGCCGGGCGCATTGAGCAGGCGAAAAAGGAATTTAACGTCCGCTCGATGGGAGAGGCTCTAACCGCTGAGGAATTTGGAAATATTATTATTCCCACCCGGGGTGGCCAGCCCATTTATAAACCCCTTTATATAAAAGATGTCGCAAAGGTTGAAGATGGATTGGATGATATCCGCCGGATCTCACGCAGTAATGAAAAACAATGTGTTTCCATGGGGCTGCGCAAACAACGCGGCGTCAATGAGGTCGAAGTTGGCCAACGGATTTTAAAACGCGTTAAGGAAGTTAAAAAAGAGATCCCTCCGGGCATCAATCTCGATGTTGTTATCAACCGGACCCGTTTTAGTGAAGCTTCCGTCCATGATTTGAAATTAACCCTGGTCCTTTCCGCGCTGGTCACCTCGCTGGTCTGCTGGCTCTTTTTAGGTTCGATCAGCGCGACGGTCAACATTCTTTTGGCCATTCCGACTTCTATTCTGGGAACGTTCATCTTTATTTATTTTCTCGGATTTACACTTAATACGTTTACGTTAATGGGATTATCTCTGGCCATCGGGATTGTTGTCGATGACGCTATTATGGTTTTGGAAAATATCGTGCGATACCGGGAAAAAGGCCTGGGTAAAATTGAAGGGGCCCGAATCGGGGCCCGGCAAATCACCTTTGCCGCGACCGCAACATCGATCGCCATTATCGCGATCTTCTTGCCTGTTGCTTTTATGACGGGAATTATCGGAAGGTTCTTTTTCCAATATGGCATTACGATCACAATCGCTGTTGCCTTGTCGCTTTTAGAAGCTTTGACTTTGACACCGATGCGATGTTCTCAGTTCCTTGAGATCGGAAAGCGATCCACCCGTTTCGGGTCAACGATCGATAACACCTTTGCTTGGTTGTCCACACATTATCGTGAAAAGCTTGAGCTCGCTTTAAATCATAAAAAACTTGTTGTCTTGGGCGGAGTGATCTTCTTTTCTATCTCGCTCGGGCTCGGGTTTTTCATCCGCAAAGAGTTTGTCCCTCCGCAAGATCAGAGCATGTTCTTTTGCCGGCTTCAGACGCCGGCGGGATCTTCCATCGATTACACAAATTTGAAATTTAGGGAAGCTGAAAAATTTGTCATGAGCCGGCCGGAAGTTCTCCGTTATTTTAGCGCTATCGGGGGTTTTAGCGGCGGGGAAGTTAATGCCGGTATTCTTTTCGTGACCTTAAAAGAACCGGGAAACCGCCCCAAGGCTGCCCCTTACAAATCCCGGCCGTCACAAAAAGAGATCATGAATTATTTCCGCAAAGAATTAAACAAGATCAGCGATTTAAAAACAGTCATTCAAGATTTATCGTTGTCCGGGTTTTCCGCCAAGCGAGGATTCCCGATCGAGCTCGCGCTGGTTGGCCCTGATTGGGGAAAATTAGCCGATATCAGCAAGGCCGTCCAGAAGAAAATGTCCGAAAGCGGTTTGGTGGTCGATGTGGATTCAAATTATCAGGATGATGTCAAAGAGATCCGCGTGTATCCGGACCGTCAAAAGGCCAATGAGCGCGGGGTGAGCATCGAAGCGATCGGCCAAACGATCAATACCCTGATTGCCGGAGAGCGTGTGGCCAAATATACTCACGCCGGGCGGCGTTACGACGTCCGCATCCGTTTGGTCCCGGACCAGAGGCTTCAAATGAACGATATTGAAAAACTTTGGGTGTGGAATAACCGCGGTGAAATGGTGCAATTAAAAGATGTTGTTACGATCGATGAAAAAGGGACTCCGCTTACGATCACCCGTCAGAACCGTGAGAGGACGATCAATATTTTCGCGAATGTCGCGCCGGGCAAATCTCAGACGGACGCAACGAACGCGATCAATAAATCTGTCAAAGATATTCTACCAGATGGATACCGGATCAAGGCCAGTGGATCAAGCCAGGTTTTTCGGGAGTCGTTTTCAAGCCTGTCGTTTATTTTGTGGTTGGGAATCCTGGTTGCGTATATGGTTTTGGCGTCCCAATTTAACAGCTACGTCGATCCTTTTACAGTTTTACTGGCGCTTCCCTTTAGTGTCTCCGGGGCCTTGATCGCGTTGCTCATCTCCCAGCAGTCTCTCAACATTTATAGCTTTATCGGGATCATCCTTTTGATGGGGATCGTTAAAAAGAATTCCATCATGCTCGTTGATTTTACGAATCAGGTGCGTGCTGAAGGGAAAGAACCTCGCGAAGCCCTTCTTGAGGCCTGCCCGATCCGCTTGCGCCCAATCCTAATGACTTCGCTGGCAACGATCGCCGCGGCTATCCCTCCGGCGTTGGCTTTGGGATCAGGTTCGGAACTTTTGCGCCCGATGGCGATCACGGTTATCGGCGGAGTCATGGTCTCAACCGTTTTCACCTTGTTTGTGGTGCCCTGTGTTTATAGTATGATGGTCAAACTCGAGCGAAAAAAATTTCCACAAACCGAATTTCATGAGTAGGGAACGGTTTAAAACCGTTCCCTACACAAAAAACGTTCGCAATGACACAGAAAAAAAAGGGACACACCGTAGCTCAAAGAGATAGGTAAGGTGTCCCTTTTTTCTTTTGGTTTACTCGAGAATCAAAATCTGCAAATTTTCCAGGAGGCTATTTTGTTGGGCACGCGAAAGCTTTCCAATAAGCTTCTTAAACCGGCGGTTATCAATAGCCCGGATTTGATCGACCAGAATGTCGGATTCGGTTTGGAGGCCCGCGTCTCTCGCGCTGACGTGGACCCTTAAAATATCGGCGTCTCTGGCAATTTTTGTGGTCAACGGACAGACAATGGTGCTGGGATGAATGTTGTTAAGGAGATCCGTTTGGACGGCGACAACCGGCCTGATCTTTCCCGGCTCGGTTCCCATGTGGGGATTAAGATCGGCAAGATAAATATTAAACTTTTCAATCTTCATGCGCTTCCATCAGTGTCGATCTTCTCCATTTCCCGGAGAATTTCCAAAGAAACCGCGCGGGTGGCATGAGACTCTTTTTCCAGTTTCTTTCTTAACAGCCGCCGCTTATTTACCTGATTATAGAATGTGAGGGCGCGGTTAATGTAGGCATTGCGCGAAATACGGATTTTTTCAATCAATTTCTCAGCATCATTAAAGACATCATCTTTGAGTTTAAGCGATAGGTTCTTCATGATAGCCTCCTTAAAGGTATATGCCGATAGTATATACTAATTTCTTTTGCTGTCAATCAGCCTTTCGACAGTCCCCTGCACGGGAAAAAAACATGGAAAGTGTGGACAAAAAACGTTCGCAATGACACAGAAAAAAAAGGGACACACCGTAGCTCAAAGAGATAGGTAAGGTGTCCCTTTTTTATTTGAGGTAAAGAACATATTTGAACATCATCCAGAAGTGGCTGGCACTGCCCGCCATCACGAATAAATGCCATAGCTCATGGGCTTCGAAAACTCCGGGAATGATTTTTAGCCATTTGAAATTTAAAATGATGGCCCCCAGCGTATAAAACCCCCCGCCCAAAATTAGCCAGAAAATTCCCCCTGACGGTAGAACCTTCATCAGCGGAACAAACGCGATCACGATGACCCACCCCATGAGGATATAAAAAGTAAAAAGCACGACGACCAGTGGTTTGGGAGGGTTGCGGATGGACAGCTTTAAGATCAGGCCGACGATAGCTAATCCCCAGTTGACGCCAAACAGGCTCCAGCCCCAACCGCCGCGTAAAACGACAAGACAAACAGGCGTATAAGTTCCGGCAATCAAAACATAGATCATGGCGTGATCGAGTTGGCGCAAAATGTCATTGGCACGCTGTGAGACATTTAATGAGTGATAGAGTGTGCTGGCGCTGTAAAGGAGGATGAGACTTGCGCCGTAAACGGAAAAAGAGGTCATGTGCCAGGCGTCCCGCCCGAGGCGGGACGCCTGGCACAAAAGCACAACCAACCCGGCCACTGACAGCAGGACCGCGATTAAGTGAGTGAGCGCGTTAACAGGTTGGCGAAGTTTACAGATCATCTTTACATAAATCCTACTCTCAAACGATTTAAAGGGCAAGAAAAAGTCGGGAGGAGGATCAGTTTGGCTGTAAATGTTTAGCTGATCGAGAGAATTTATATTTTTTAATTGTGTCATCGCGAGAAGGAACGCTTTTTAGCGACGACGAAGCGATCTTTTTGAAATAAAGGCTTGCTTCGCTCCCTTTGGCCGCTCGCAATGACACAAAAAGAACTTTTTTAAAAAACCAGGAGGAGCTAGGAATTTTTTGTTAATTGTTTTATTATATGCCATACTTTCACTAGATTTCTGAATTTAACTGTAATGTTAATGAGGAAGGGTTGTGATGAAAAGATCTCCCAAGTTTTTTGTGTTTTGTTCAAGCCTTACGCTATTTCTGTTGAATACTTCTCTAACCTTCGCCTTCCGCGCCCCCGATCCCTCTGAAATCAATTATCCCCAAAGCAAGCTCTCCTACAGTATTGTTGATCAGTCTGATGAGCCGTCGAGAGATGAAACTCTAAGCTTTCATGTCCCGCCTCAAATCACTTTAAAAGGATATCCCAGAACAACCGGAGAAATCGAGAACGTTCTTTTGGAATATTTAAAAGGCATGCCAGCCCTTTTAGGAGGAAAAGACTTAAGCAACTATAAGGTCTTTTACAAAGCCGAAATCCCCGCCAACAAATACCGTCCCGGCATGATGTATATCCAGTTAAAGCAGCAAATCGATGGTTTGAATGTGGAAGGAAGCTACGCCACCTTCGCGGTCAAGTTCTTAAAAGATAGAACAGTTCTCATGTCGACCTCCATTCAGATTTATCCTGATATTAAGCTTGAAGAGCAAAAGTTATCATTAACAGACGATGTCAGAAATCAGGCGGCGCAAGTGTTGGGGTTAGATTCGATGAAAACATCACCCCTTATTAAGGAAGAGACAGCTATCCGTTATCTCCAGGGAAAGTGGCGAAGGGTTTACCAGGCCAGCTTTAAGGACAGCCCTTTTAGGGCCATGATTGATTTAACGACCGGTGAAAACTTTGTGGAAGACACAAGGCTTTATGCCTTCAAAAGAACAAAATCAACCCTGACAAAAACATCGATTTCCGGCCTTCCAATCAGAGGCTATGTTAAAGGAAGAGGAGTTATCTTTGATCCTGTAACAACAGGAGAGAATCTGGATGTCCTTAACCTTTCCGATTTAGCGGTCAATGTCAACGGTATCAATCACTACACAAACCTTTCAGGCTATTTTCAAACATACTTCAGTGGAACCCTTCCGGTTAACGCTAGACTTCTTGGAAGATGGGCGGATGTGCAAAATCAAGCGGGTTCCAATTTAACATTTTCAGGGACCGCCAATTCCCGCACGCCTTTGAACATCCTTTTTAATCCCGCCGGCAATGCCGAATTCGACACGGCCCAGGTCAATGGGTATTATCATACGACGTATATTCATAATTGGCTAAAACAAAGATTGCCAAACTCTTTCTTAGGCATTGATAGATCAATTCCCACATTTGTCAACATCAATAATACGTGTAACGCGTATTATAGTTTGAGTCTGGAAACGATTAATTTTTTTAAAGCCGGTTTTAATGGCCAATCTACATGTATCAACACTTCCTATGATACCGTTATTTATCACGAGTACGGCCATTTTATTGATGATATGGCTGGAGGCATTCTATTTTTTAATTTACAGTCGCTAGGTCTTAGTGAAGGGTGGGGTGATGTAATTGCGGCTTATGCCAGTGGGCAACCGCTCATTGCAGAAAACTTTTATATTCCTTCCCCCTCCCGCGTTCGGACAGCCGATAATAATTACTTATACCCTACGGGTATAATTCAAGAGAATGAACATATTATCGGACAAGCTTGGTCTGGTTTTGGATGGCATTTAAGAGAGAATCTTATCGAACATTATGGAACGCAGGAAGGCATTGCAATAGCGGAGAGTTTAATTCCGGCGGTTGCCGTTGCCAATTCATCCAGTATTCCGGGTGCTGTTTACGACGCAATCCTGCTTGACGATGATGACGGAAATTTAGAGAACGGAACACCTCATCTTTTGGAGATAGAGAAAGCCGCAAAACGGCACCGTATTCCCATGTTCCATCAAGCGGTGGGGGTTTATGTGCCTGTTCATTATCGGACAATACAGGAGGCGATTGACAGTGACAGGGTTCGTGATGGTCATATCGTTTATGTTCTCCCCGGCACTTATGTCGAAAGAATTGACTTTAGGGGAAAGAACATTACTGTCAAGGGGCTTTCCAGCATTCCTTACGCGGCAACTCTTTGGGGCGGCATTTATCCAGGGGATGTCAATCCAATCGTTATTTTCCAAAATGGTGAAGGACGCAATGCGGTGCTGGATGGTTTTACGTTATGGCATTGGCGGCATAGCGCAATAGAAATTGATGGCAGCTCTCCAACAATAAAAAATTGCTACATTACGGGTGATTATTGGGATTCCCCTCCAGGTTTCATTTCCTATGGTGGGGGGATCTTGTGCAAGAATTACGCGTCTCCGTTAATTATCAATAACATCATTTTAGGCAGCGGAGCAAGTCATGGCGGAGGCATTGCTTGCCTGAATCATTCATCGCCTGTTATCAAGAATGTGACTTTAGTCGGAAGCCATAATGAGGCGTTTAATGAAGCAAGCGGCGCCATTTACGCATCTGGTTCTTCCTTAGAAATATCAAATTCAATTTTTTGGTTAAATAGCAACGCTTACAATTTACCGGGGCCTCAAATTTATCTTGTCCGCAGCACGGCCAATGTCAGGTATTCAAATATCCAAGATGGGGGGTGGGCCGGAGAAGGCAATATAAGCCAAAACCCACAATTTATACCAAGTCGATTTTTTGAACATCCAACATATGCTCATTTACAGCCCACGTCGCCTTCTATAGATGCCGGTGACCCCAATGATGAATATGGTTTGGAACCTGATCCTAACGGCGGTAGAGTGAACCAGGGGTCTTTTGGTAATACGGAGGTAGCTGATCAATCCATCACTATCTTGAGTCCTCGTAATAACTCTCGCGGTGGAAACAACGTAATTATGTCTTACGTGATAGCGCAAGGAGGAACTATCAGGATTTACGATAACGATGTGAATGTCTACACTGCGGACAATGGACGGGGAACTTATCAATACACATTTAATGGATTATCGAACGGATTGCATCAGTTGAAAGTTGAGCTTGATACCGGTCATTGGACAGGAGAAACGGCAGTTAACTATATTGCCTCAGGTATCGATTGGTAGATTGTTCAAGAATATAGAAGGGGGGCCGCCCCGACGCTTCGGTCGGGGCGGCCCATAAAATTTTTCACACCCCAAAAACAATCCTGATATAATACCGCCGTTTTGCATGTGAACGGAATAACCCTCAAAAGACCATGACAACACTACAGACATTCAAGAACCGCCTTCATCTGGTTTGCATCTTTTTGATAACCTTATCGGTGTTTTCCATTTTCCTTCCTCTCATAACATTTCACATGCCGCAGCGCAATCCTCTGACTCTCTCGGCATTTGATATCATGCTCAGTGCGATGGAATCGCCCCAAATCAGTCCGCAGGATGAAGTATCGTCACCGGTAACGTTTGGCCTTAGCGATATCCGTGCGATCGCGAAAAATAGTCCTGAGCAATATACAGCCATTATGGCGGGGCTGGATTCCGGTATTGCCGCTCATATCTTATTGATCTTTATCTTACTGGGTGTTTTTCGCCGGGCCTATGAAGGAGTCTTCATTTATTCTTTTTCTGCCTGCCTAGCGGCCACATTTTATTTCCTAACAATTTTCATGCTCAATGGCATCATTCCTGCTATCTTTAAATCCAATTTACAATCCGTTGTCGGTATCTCGTATGCGCAACTGGAAATATTTACCAAGCAGGTAGAAGTTTTGCCGGGAATTGCCGTATACGGATTGATGATGACAACGCTTTTTCTGGCCGTTATCAGCTTTGCCCTTAAGGAATTGGAATCTCTTCAAAAAGATAGGCTCTAAAACATTTATGATGCGAAAAATCTTTTTTAATCTCCTGGTGTTATCTCTTGCCGGATTCTTTGTTGTTCCTGCTTTTGCTCAAAGCTCGGCCCATGATCAGGGTGTTTCGCTGGCAAAAGAAGGAAAATTAAAAGAATCCCTTCAAGTGCTTGAAAACGCTATTTCTGAGAATTCGTCCGATACCAATTGTCTTGCCGATTACATTGTTGTTTTGACATGGGATGAACAGTGGCAAAAAGCTGTTGATCTTTATCAAAAGAATTCCGCTTTAACACTTCCCGATTATGTTCTTCCAGAGGTAGGGCGTGCCTATCGAGAATTGGGCCAATACGATACGTCGTATAGGATTTACACGAAATATCTTTCCGCTCATGGCGATGATGCCAATGCCCATTCGGGAGCTTTATTATCCGCTTTAGAACTGAAAAATTATTACACCGCTCATCAACACGCGGACTTCTTAATTGCGAGAAACCCCGCGGATCCTGATTTTCATTTAAATAAAGTTCGAATTTATGTCCGCCGGGATCAATTGGCAAAAGCCCAGGAATATTTGGAGAAAGTTATTCCCGCGGTTGAGGACAATACCAAGCTTCGTACGGCTTTAGGGCAGATTTATTTATGGCGCGGCTGGCCTCGCAAGGCGCTTAAAGAATTTGAGATTACAAAAGACGCAGACAAAGATTATATCGAGGCCAATGGCGGATATGCCAGCGCGCTCAATGCAACAGCGCAAAAAAAGCAAGCCCGTGACCATATCGGGGAAGCCCTTATAAAAGCTCCCGGCAATAATCGTTTACGCCAGGTCCAGCGTGGTTTCGAAGTTGAAGACATGGCCTGGACGACTCTTCGAGCTTACAATACGAAAGAATTTCCAGGGGAAGATGAAGTCTTTTTTTCCGAAAGGGTCGATAAAAATATTTATCACCAGTATAAAATTTTTACGGAATATGTCCGCCGGCTTATTACCAATCAACCCGAGGATGATATTGCGCAAAGAATTTATTTAGGTGATGAATGGCAGCCCAATGATGGGTGGACGCTTGTCGGAGGAATTTCTGCCAATTCTGAAAATGGAGAAGGGTTAGGCGGGTTAGGCCAGCTGGTTTTAACACCGGATGATTTTTGGGCATTTCGTTTTCGTTACGATTCTAAAGCCATCGATATTCCCCTGCGTTCTCGCATCCAAGGGACACAGGCGAGTGATTATTCATGGTCGTTAGCGTATCGTGCCAGTGAACTTTTTAACACAACGGCGGGGTTGAGCCTGCGCAATTATACGGATGGAAATGAAAACTGGTCTTATTTCTGGTATACGGATACAGAAGTTTATACATCCGCCGGATGGAAGCTTCGAATAGGGACAGACTTGTATCTTTCCACCAATTCCGACCAAACGGTTCCGTATTTCAGCCCCGGGCATAATTATTCATTTTACGTAACACCGATGGTCGAGCATGTTTGGTTTCGCCATGTCAACCGTAGCTGGATTGATCGATTTTATGTCGGCGCCGGTCAAATTTGGCAGGAAAATTTTAACGGTGAAAACGCCGGGTTTATTCGTTATGAGCAAGATCATCAGCTGGCAGAACGACTGATTTGCGCTGTTGGTACGACATATTCGTTAAATAATTATGACGGCGCAAACTCAAATCGCCTCCAAGTTTATACAACAGTCAAGTTTGGATTTTAATTTCCTATGAGCATGCAGATCATTTACAATTTCGTTTTCTGTTATCCGCTATTCATGGCTTTTGTACTCATGTTTGGCGCGATCGTGTATCATGCCTTCCGCGAAAAAGAACCGGACATTGAAAATCTTCCGGAAACCCCGCTCATTTCCATTATTATTCCCTGCCATAATGAGCAAAATTGTATCCGAGAAACAATCGGTTACCTTCAAAATACGAACTATCCAAGCTACGAAGTCATTGCTGTTGACGATGGGTCAGAGGATCGTACGCTTCCGATTCTACGCGAGATTCAGACAATCAATTCCCATTTACGAATCGTTTCTTTAAAATCCAATCAAGGGAAAGGAATGGCGCTCACCATGGGCGCCCTGGCGGCAAAAGGAGAGTATCTTATTTGTATCGATGCCGATGCCTTGCTGGATAAGGACGCGATTCGTTATTTTGCCTGGCACTTTTTAAAGTTTCCCCGCGTTGGCGCGTTAACCGGAAATCCGCGCGTTCGTAACCGTACCAGCATTGTCGGGAAAGTTCAGGTCGGAGAATTCTCTTCCATTGTCGGGATGATCAAGCGTGCGCAGCGCGTTTTGGGAAAAATCTATACCGTATCAGGCGTTATCGCGGCATTTCGCAAAAGAGCGCTTTTATCCGTCGGGTTTTGGAGCAATGATATGGTGACCGAAGATATTGATGTGAGTTGGAAGCTGCAGCTGCGATTTTGGGATGTGCATTATGAACCAAGGGCGCTTTGCTGGATTTTGATGCCGGAAACATTGACAGGGTTGTGGCGCCAGCGTCTTCGCTGGGCGCAGGGCGGAAGCGAAGTTTTAAGAAAATATTACCGCTCACTACTTGATTGGCGCCAGCGGCGCATGTGGCCGATCTTTCTCGAATATGCGACGAGTATTTTTTGGGCCTATATGTTTTTCCTGACGATTTTCATGTATGCTTTGGGATTTCTTGTGAACTTACCATCTGATATGGTCGTTAAAAGCATTTTACCGGGATGGACGGGTATTATTCTGGTGATGGCCTGTTTAATGCAGCTTGCCGCAGGCCTTGCGATTGATAGCCGGTTTGAAAAAGGTATCCACAAGGTATTCTTCTGGCTCATCTGGTACCCGCTTGTGTACTGGGTCTTAAATGCGGCTGTCACCATTTTTGGTTTTCCAAGGGCTCTCATTAAAAAACGCGGGACACCGGCAATTTGGGATAGTCCGGACCGAGGATTTTAATATGGCTGATAAAGATAAAAATCACTATTCCCTGATTATTAACCGGCCGGAAGCGTTAGACCCCGCTCGAAGGGCCATCGAATGGGGAGTGACATCGATGGGTTGGGTCATTTGGATCTTCCTTGTGCGCCCTCTTCTCCTGGTATTTTTGTGGGTTTTAGGGATTCGAATTTTTACTCATCAAATGATCACCTTACACGGGTTTACGGGGATCTTAGAAAAATGGCAGCTTTATCTTGGGATCATTTTGGCTATTTATATCATTATTCGCGGATGGAACATTTACAACTATGTGCGTTTCTCAAAGATAAACCGCCGCCGTACGGTCCGCGATGTTACCGTAGAAGAATTGGCTGAATTCTTTGAAATGCCCATCCATCGCATAAAAGACATTAATCAGTGGGAAGACATCTCCATCGAGTTTTCCCCAGGCCAAGGCCTTAAGATTTACCATTCCCACCGGAAAGATGACGCTTTCTTAGGCCGCTTTATTCCCTCCTAAAATTTCATAAGCCCGGATCAGCCTTGGTACTTGTAATATCTTGCTATTTCCTGGTAATTACTTGTTAAAAGTAAATTTGCTTTCCGCATAAGTCATATGCTATATTTGCCACATAAGATGGAGTTGGTTAAAAAATAAAGCCATGGAAGGAACAAGAGTTATGGAAAGACAAAACAATATTTTAGGGAAGACAGTGTTGATTGCTGCAGTTTTTGTGATGCTCTCAGCACCCTCAGTGTTTGCCCTACCGGTCTTTAGCTTGTATAACGGCCATTATTATGAAGCGATACCGGGAAGTTATGATTGGCATGCAGCCCAAAATTTATCCCAGAGTATGCTGCTCTCCGGGGTATCCGGACATCTTGCGACCCTGACAAGTGCGGGTGAAAACAATTGGGTCTGGAATAATTTAAACCAGCCGACCCGGTATTTATTGGGAGCGACCGATGAACAGACAGAAGGCTCCTGGAAGTGGGTGACGGGAGAAGCATGGAATTATATCAATTGGAATACCGGAGAACCGAATGACGGCTTTGGAAATTACCCGGAGGATGCGCTATCTTTTTGGGATAACAGCCGTTGGAATGATTTGCCGATCTTGGGTAACTACTGGAACGACGGCATTCCTTATGTTTATGGGTTTATTGTGGAATATGATTTTGAAGATTCTATGCCTGAACCGGCTACGCTGATGCTATTTTCTTTCGGGCTGGCAGGGGTAGGGATCACCAGGATAAGGAAAACCATCGTTCGAAAGAAATAAACGGCGATTTTGTTTCATGTCTTTTTTACCCCGCTAAGATCTTTAAGATCTTAGCGGGGATTTTTTTAAAAAAGCCATTACGTTTTTAAAAATGAATTGTTATATTGGAAACGTAAAAAAATTGTAAATTTTTTTTGTATCATTTGTGTAAAAGGAAAGCGTTATAAAGCAGCAGCCGGTAAGAAAGTGGTTGCTTATCTTTGGTGCCACGGCCCTCACTATCCTTCTGACCGATTCTCCCGCCCGCGCATTTCCAATTTTTAATCCCTTCAATTTTCATTATTATGAAGCCATTCCCGGAAGTTATGACTGGCATGAGGCTCAAACGCTGGCTCAAAGCATGACGCTTTTTGGAACGTCGGGACATCTTGCGACCCTGACGAGTGTGGATGAAAACAATTGGGTCTGGGATCATTTAAATCAACCGACCCGGTATTTATTAGGGGCAACTGATGAGCAGACCGAAGGGGATTGGCAATGGGTGACCGGAGAACAGTGGAATGATACCCATTGGAATACGGGAGAACCTAATGATGGCTTTGGAAATTACCCGGAGGATGCCCTCTCCTTTTGGGACAACAGCCGTTGGAATGATTTGCCGATTTTGGGGGATTACTGGCAGAATGGCATCCCTTATGTTTATGGGTTTGTCATGGAGTGGGATTTTAACAGCAATATTCCCGAGCCGTCAACGGCCATGCTCATGGGGATTGGATTTGTTGGACTTGGTGTTATCAGAACCAAAAAATATTTTCTTTGACAGATTTTTATTGAGAATGTATTAAAACAAGTTTTCTTGAATAAATTACTTTTTGACTTCCTCTTTCGCTGTATTTTTCACTTCGGCGTGAGCAGCTGTTTGCATACTGGCCTCCAGCTCAAGACTGATCTTAACCTGATCTCCAACCATGAGCTGTCCTGTTTCAAGGGTCTTATTAAATTTTAACCCAAAATCCTGACGATTGATGTCACCTTCAAGAACCAGGCCGGTTTTACGTACCGGCCCCATATTCGCAAAACCACCCATTTGACCTTGCAGGACGATAACCTTTGTGACGCCCCGCATGGTGAGATTCCCAACAACCGAAAGGATGTTTTCTGTCCGGGTAATTTTTGTGCTTTCAAAGATCAATGTAGGAAATTTGTCAGCAGCAAAGAACTCATCGCTTTTGAGATGCCCATCGCGCTTGCTATCCGCAGTATTGATTGTCGTTGTATCGGCCGTCCCTTTCAGAGAAGTTAATTGATCGCCATCAAACATCAATTGACCTTCAAATTTGTCGAATTTTCCGGTCACGTAAGAAATCCCCAAATGGCGCACCTTAAAACCGATTGTGGAATGCGCAGTATCAACTTGATAGGTGTCTGCCGCGAGCAGATTGTTTCCCAGCAGCAGAATTCCCATTATGATCGACATTACTATTTTACAATGCATAATCCCATCCTTTCATGCCATGGTTAAATAATTTGTGAATTAATTTTTTGGCGAACTGCCCCGGTAATAATGAAATACAATTTAGCATATTTTTGGCAGAAATCAATGGGCGGCAGGCCACGACACTTTCTGGGGCTATGGTTTGAAAGTTTTTCAATTTGTTGAACCCGGATTTTATAGTTCCATAAAATATTTTTCTAAAGAGACGCCACCAAAAAGAATATGCTATAATTTCGGTGTCATGAAGAACTTACCTCCCGTATTTTATGTTTTGGTTATTATCGTTGGCGGCGTTGCCATTCGCGTCATCTTTATCGGACTCAGAAAAATGATGCGGGCGATGTACGAAGTGGACTATGCGATCCTGGACTACACCATTCAGCTCATTGAAGGTGTTATCTGCGGTTATCGGAGCGAGCGGCGCACATGGCCATTCGGCGGCCGATATATTGACATCATTGGGACTTATAAAGATAAGGAGATCATTTGTGAAGTTGTTTATGGGTTTATCGGAATGTTGGATGAGGGACCCTGCCCCATCCTAAAATTAAAGATAAATCATCTTAAGCAACAAGAGGGTTTGAAATTTCGTTACAAGCGGCCTTCGAAAAACACTTATCTCAAAGAGGGATGGTTGATTGCAGAGATCTATAATTACATTTTCTTAGACGATCTTAAAATGCGTGTTTGGCCGAAGAAATTTAATAAGGACAACATTGTTCACATCTTAGAGGAGCTCTATACAACAGCGAAGATTATCGATGGAACTCCCGTATGACTTTTCCCGCAGAACCTCTCAGAGAATCCCCCGAGAAACGCTCTTATTTATTTTTGCTCATCATTGCTGTTTTTTTAGTCTACGGAAATGCTTTTTTTAATGGCCTCAGCCGTGATGATATGGCCATCTTTCAGGCCCTGCCAAGCGTCATTCCATCCAATAACTTTCTAGAACTTTGTCATAAGATAGAAACAGTTCTGGAGTCATCTCATCAATCCGGTTTTTGGCGGCCTCTGACCTATGCTTCATTTGTTATTGATCAAAAAATTTGGGGCCCTGATCCTTTCGGGTTTCACGCAACGAATATCTTCTTACACGCGGGCGTGGTTGTTTTGTTGTTTATTTTATGTGCGCGGTTATTGGCCAGTAGCCGTATTGGTTTTATCATTGCTTTGCTTTATGCCATTCATCCCGTGCATTTTGAAGCGGTGGGGCTTATTCATAACCGGTCCGATATTTTGTGTTTATTTTTTCTGCTAAGTTCTTTGTATGGTTTGGATGCCTATAGCCGTAAGAAAGGCAGGGTGCTTCTAGCTGAAGAGATCCCCGATGTCCGGTATTTTGTGGGATCGCTTGTGAGTTTCTTTCTGGCATTATTGTCAAAAGAGACGGCCGTGGTATTTCCTTTGATCGTCTTTGTGTATATGTTCTTGTTTCTAAGAAAATATGAGAGATTGAGCGCTTTAAAGATGGGGTTATCCTTTTTAGGTGTCCTGGCGATCTATTTATCTTTACGTGTTCTGGTTTTAGGAGAGATTATCCAGGCCGAACGTGTTTGGGGGTTCTACAATTTTCCTCCGGGTGAGGGCGCCTTTTGGCCGCTCGCGACAGCCCTTAAACTTGTGGAAATGTATTTTGCATTTTTAATGAATTCCTTTAACCCTTTTGATTTTTGTGCGGATTATGCCCTCAAACCCATCACCAGCCTTCTTCATGGGGAGGCTTTACTGGGCGGATTGATTATCCTTATCTTGCTTTACCTCCTCATTCGATTGAGAAAGACTTTACCTTTTTTAAGTTTGGCGATTGTTTGGTTTCTTGTCACCTATTTGCCGATTTCGAATATTGTTCCCATTGGAAATCTTTTTTCCCAGCGTTATATGTATATCCCCTCGGTTGGTTTTTTTGTATTGCTGGGATTTTGTTTTGGAAAATTAATAGAAAATAAGGAGAGTCAAAAACTCATTGCCATTTTCTTAATTTTGCTTATCATTCTCTGGGGCCGTTCGACGATCTTAAGGAATCAATATTATCGGGACGATATCAGCCTGTGGTTCTATACCGCCAAACATCCCCTGGCGAGTCCGCGGGCGCACCTGGTTCTAGGACAATATTATATCAGGGCGGGAAATCTCAATCTGGCAAAAGAAGAGCTCGAAGCATCTTTAAATAAGAATTCGAATTATATTCCTGCGCTGATGATGCTGGGATATGTCAGCAAGGAGCAGGGGCATTGGCAGGAAGCCGAGGATTATTTTTCACGGGCCGCCGGTGTTGCGACCCAGGCAAACGATTTGATGTCGTTGCAGGAAGCGTTGGAAGAATTAAAGACGGTTCAATAGGCGCGTAGAGACGGGTTTTAAACCCGTCTCTATGGACAAAATATTAATTTGAGGAGAGGACATATGCTAAAGATTTACGGAAGTGATTTGTCAGGCCCGGCCAATAAGGTCCGGTTTGCCGCCAACGCGTTAGGCCTAAAATATGAATATATCCAGGTGAATTTGCGCGAGGGAGAACAGAGAAAGCCAGAATTTCAAAAACTCAATCCGGTTGGAAAAATTCCGGTCGTCGATGACGATGGGTTCGTTCTTTTTGAAAGCAATGCGATCATTCGCTATCTGGCGGACAAAAACAATTCCCCGCTTTATCCCAGAGAACTCAAGGCGCGCGCGGTCGTCGATCAATGGATTGATTTTATCAGCTCGCACGTCGGTTTGGCGTTTGGCAAAGTTGCTTTTAACCGCTTCTTTGCTCCGCGCATGAAAATGGAAGTGGACGAGCGGTCCTTAAAAGAAGGCCTTCAATGGCTTGACCGTTATCTGCCGATTGTCAACGACCAACTTGGCAAAAACAAATACATCGCATCGGATAAAATGACAATTGCCGATATCGCTCTTCTGGCAACGCTTGATCCGGCGGAAGTTGCCAGTGTCGATTTATCTGCGTACAAGAATATCGTTCATTGGCGCAATGCGCTAAAGAAGCAGGATTTCTATACAAAATGTTTTAAGGAGTATGGGGAATTATTAAAAAAGTAAGGCTTTCGTGGTTGGTGTCATTGCGAGTGAGCTCGCTTCTAGTTCAGGCGAGCGAAGCAATCCCGAAGTCTTTAATTTTATAAGAAATTTCGAGATTGCTTCGTCCTGCCCCGCCATAAACCGGCGGGGCTGTCCTCGCAATGACACAGGGACGGTATTCAAACGTGAAACTCTTAAAAAAAGAGGAATAACAATGGCCGGCAAAAACAAAATCACCGTTTATCAAAAACCAACGTGCACGACCTGCCGCCAGGTTTACGCGGCTCTCAAAGAAAGCGGCGCGGATTTTGAAGCGGTAGATTATTATCTCGAACCGATTCCGCGCGCGAAGATCAAAGAACTTCTTATGAAAATGGGAATGTCCGCTGCTCAACTCCTTCGTAAAAAAGAATCCGTTTATAAAGAGCTCAAGTTCGATGAGAAAAAATATTCCGAGAACGAAATTATCGATTTGATGACCGTTTATCCGGATTTGATCGAGCGGCCGATCGTAGAGCAGGGGGATAAGGCTATCCTCGCCCGGCCGGCGGAGAGACTCAAAGAGTTTTTAGCAGCCATTTCATAAATGTCATTCCCGCAATCTTTAAGCGGGAATCTTACCCCGCCAAAGGCGGGGTGGGGGTGACAAAAAAGGTGTTTATGAAATGGGTTCTGGTGTCAAACCTAGGGAGGGTTTAGTGTTCTGGTGGGCAACGAAGCAAGATCCATCGAGATACTTTTTAGGGCGGGATCCCAAATCTTTAACGGGATCATCTGCGCAAGAGGAAAAAATACCTATCGATTACAAAGTGGTTGTTGGCCTCTTGTATTTGGTTTATGAGATTTACAGCATTGTAGCAGGGAATGTTTTTAATTTTGTCGGAGTTATTATTTATGGAAACTTTATGCTTCCCGATACCTTGACACTATCCCAGGATGGGACAATCTTTTATATAAATTGTGCGATCCCAGTTGTCATCGGATCTTGTTTTATTGTGCCCATGTTTCTCAAGGTACTGTTTCTGAAAAAAGAGGCCAAAAATATTTCCTGATGAAAATCGCCCTCCTGCAACTCAACGCCATGAACGATAAAAAGAAAAACATCCAAAGGGCGATTGAGTTAACTCTTAAGGCCATTGGTGGTGGGGCGGAATTTATTTTGCTTCCCGAAGTTTTTAATTATCGTGGTGTTCCGGACCCCAAGAGTGGTTATCACCGCATTGCCGAAACCATTCCCGGCGAATCCGCGATCCCTTTTATGATCATCGCCCGTGCGCGGAAAGTTTCCATTCTGTTGGGGTCGATTTATGAGAAAGCCAAAGGATCAAAGAAAGTTTACAATACGTCCATCTTTATTAATGCCGATGGTGAGATCAAGGCAGAGTATCGAAAGATGAATCTGTTTGATGCGCATGTTGATGGAAAGATCTTCAAAGAGTCGCGATATTTTTTAGCGGGGAAAAAATCTATTTTGACAAAAGTGAATGGATTCAAAGTTGGCATATCGGTTTGTTATGATTTGCGCTTTCCTGAGCTTTATCGCAATTATGCAAAAGCAAAAGTTGATATGGTGTGTGTGCCGTCGTCTTTTACAAGGACGACCGGGCGCGCGCATTGGGAAATCCTTTTGCGGGCGCGCGCCATTGAAAATCTGTGTTATGTTTTGGCGCCCGGTCAAATCGGTTTTTTGGGCGGGGACAGGCTGCAGCCTGTCCCCGCCCACGGCCACAGCATGGTTGTTGACCCGTGGGGGAGTATCGTCGCTTGCGGTTCCGGCGACAAGGAAGAAATCGTTTATGCCGAGGTCAATAAAGATAAAATAATTGAAGCGAGACAAAAACTGCCGGGAATTGTAAAATGAGCCATGCCCCTTAAGAGAATACTGGTTGTTGATGACGAACCGGAAATTGTCGATTCATTGGTCAAAAAATTATCCGCGGAAGGTTTTCATGTCATTCAAGCTTCCCGGGCAAAAGAGGCTATCGATAAAACTCAGACATTTTCCTTTGATTTGATTCTCATGGATATTCTGCTCCCTGATATCGATGGAGCAGAAGCGGTCCGGATACTGCACGAGAACCCAAAGACAAAACATATCCCCGTCATTTTCCTTTCGGGAATTGCCCCCAAGAAAGAGAAGGGCCAAAGCCCTGCAAAGATTATCGCCGGAGGAATTGCTTTTCCGGCTCTCCCCAAGCCTTTTGCTTTTGAGGAACTGCTCGCCGAAATTCATAAAATCATTCCATAAGTTATTTAAAATGTCTTTTGAACCCGTTCTACCCAAATCCACTTACGTTTTACGCATAGCCGCAGAGCTTAAAATATTGCCCCGACAGGTGGAGTCAATCGGCGTTCTTCTTGCCGAAGGCTCAACGGTTCCTTTTATCGCGCGCTATCGAAAAGAGGTCACGGGAAGTTTGGATGAAGTCGCCATCACATCCATTCGGGATCGATTGATCCAGCTTTATGAGCTCGATAAACGCCGCGCAACGATTTTAGAATCCATTCATTTACAAGGAAAGTTGACTCAAGAACTAAAAGAGAGAATCGAAAACGTCGAGACACTGGCCGTTTTGGAAGACCTCTATCTCCCTTTTAAACCAAAACGCCGCACGCGCGCAACGGCGGCTAAGGAAAAAGGGCTGGAACCTCTCGCCCGAAAGATTTTTGACAGTGTAGGAAAGTATAAAACTTTCCTAACTGCTAAAAATTCCTTTCCTACACAGGCCGACTTTCCTTTAAAAAATTTAGATGAAGTCGGCACAGCAATGGCTTCCTCTATAGATTTAAGAAAAGCCATGCAGCATAGAAGATATGACGACCGAAGGGAGGAATTTTCTTGTCAAAGCGATTTTGATGTTTTGAAAAAAGCCGAGAAATATGTTGAGGCTGAGAAAAAGGTCGCGAGCGCCACCGATGCCCTGGCGGGCGCTCGCGACATCATCGCCGAGTGGATCAATGAAGATGCCGGGGCGCGCAACAAGATCCGCGCATTTTATTTGTCGAGCGGGCATTTTAAAACAACGGTCATGAAAGGCAAAGAAACAGAGGGGATCAAGTATCAAGACTATTACGATTGGCAGGAGCCGGTCAAAAGCGCGCCTTCGCACCGAATCCTGGCGATGCGTCGCGGAGAAAAAGAGGAATTTTTATCGTTTCGTATTTTGGTTTCGGAAAACGAAGCCCTCGCGATTCTCGAAAACCAAATTGTAAAGTCTCAAAATGCCGCCGGAGGGCAGGTTAAAATGGCGTTAGAAGATTCTTTTAAGCGATTATTATCATTGTCGATGGAAACAGAGATCCGTTTGGAAACCAAAGAACGCGCGGATGAAAAAGCCATCAATGTTTTTGCCGAAAATCTTCGTCAGCTTCTGATGGCGCCGCCATTGGGGCAGAAAAATGTTTTGGCCATTGATCCCGATTTTCGCACAGGAGGTAAGGCCGTTTGTTTAAATAAACAGGGAAAACTCCTTTTTAACACAGTTTTTTATATTTCGCAGTCAGAAGGTGAATGGCGGCAGGCCGGCCAAACGATCAAAGACCTCTGCAAAAAGTATGCTATTGAATGTATCGCCATCGGCAGCGGAACAGCCGGCCGCGAGACGGAAAGTTTTATTCGCGCACTGGATATCCCTGAGAATATTCAGACAGTTGTTGTTAACGAAAGCGGGGCGTCGATTTATTCCGCCTCCGATGCGGCGCGGGAGGAATTTCCCGATGATGATATTACAGTGCGCGGGGCCGTGTCCATTGGCCGAAGGCTGATGGATCCTCTGGCGGAGTTAGTCAAGATCGATCCTAAATCCATCGGTGTTGGTCAGTATCAACATGATGTTGACCAAATCAAACTTAAAAAAACTCTGGACGATGTGGTGATAAGCTGTGTCAATGCCGTCGGAGTTGAAGTCAACACAGCCAGCAAAGAACTTCTGATGTATGTTTCCGGCCTGGGGCCCGTTTTGGCCAAATCCATCGTCGATTACCGCGGCCAAAACGGGCCCTTTTTATTGCGTGAGGATTTTAAACAGGTCCCGCGTTTTGGTTCAAAAGTTTTTAAGCAGGCGGCGGGTTTCTTAAGGATTCAAAACGCCAAAAATCCCTTGGATGCCAGCGCCGTTCATCCTGAAAGTTACGAAATCATTGAAAAGATGATTTCCGATTTAAATTGTTCCATGGGTGATTTGATCAAAGATGCAAAACTCCGTAAGCGAATTGATCTTGCGAAATACGTTAATGAAAAAATTGGATTACCAACGTTAACGGATATTGTCAATGAACTTGCCAGGCCCGGCCGTGATCCACGGCAGCAATTTGAAACATTTTCATTTGATGAGTCGGTCCATAAAATGGAAGATTTAAAACCGGGAATGAAACTGCCCGGGATCGTCACCAATGTTGCGGCTTTTGGCGTGTTTGTCGATGTCGGCGTCCATCAGGACGGACTTATCCATATCAGTGAACTGGCCAACCATTATGTCAAAGACCCCAACGACGTTGTTAAGATTCATCAAAAAGTGACGGTCACTGTTTTAGAAATTGACCTCCCACGACGTCGGATTTCACTTTCCATGAAAGATAAACCCGGATTTTGTCCCGCCGTTGGCGGGACAAAATCCCTGCCTGACCGGTAGGCAGGCGCCCAAAGGGCTGAACCAGGCCACGTTAGAACAACGACCCCCGGGAAAAAGGATGATAGCAAAGTCTCACCGCAGAAAAAATTATCCCGGGGGCCGCTTCGGCCCTCACCATTTGATAACATCAAATGGAATGAGAAGCTCAAGGAACATTGACGTTCAAAACAGTCTGTGATAATATACGGGCCTCTTAAGGAAAACGATCCGTAAAAACAAAGGGCTATTGTATGAAAGAGATTGAAGCCGCCACGGCGGTCTAAAGGATTGGCGGCCCAACAAAATATCATTTACAATTCCCGGGACTCCCATATAATGGGGCTCAAAATAATCCGTTCAACGTATTAACCAAAGAAGGGTGAGTTGATTTCAAATGGTCGAAGTTAAAATTCATGACAAGAATGATTTTGAAAAAGCCATGAGAATTTTCAAAAAGCAGTGCCAGAAGGAAGGTTTTTTGATGGAATTAAAGGAGCGCCGCTATTACTCCAAGCCATCGGAACGCAAGCGTCGTAAGGGCACTGGCGGCAGACGATAAACGCCGATACGGACTTTTTTGACAGTGTAGGAAAGTATAAAACTCATGAACTGCTAGAAAATTCCTTTCCTACACAGGCCGACTTTCCTTTAAAAAATTTAGATGAAGTCGGCACAGCAATGGCTTCCTCTATAGATTTAAGGAAAGCCATGCAGCAAAGAAGATATGACGACCGGAGGGAGGAATTTTCTTGTCAGTGTTCATCTTCATCAAGACCCGCCGCATCATTAACGTAATGCCCCGCGCTGCCCGTTAAAAGCAATTTTCAATGGATACCCATCACATGGCGAAAGCTGTAAAAAAAGTTGCCATTCTCGTCGAAGACCTTTATCAGGTCCTCGAGGTCTGGTATCCTTTGTTTCGTTTGAAGGAAGAAGGGGCCCGTGTTGTCACCATCGGCACCGGCCTCAAAGAAATCTACGGCAGCAAGGAAGGCTATCCGATTAAAGTTGACGCGTCCATTGATCATGTCCAAGCGTCTGATTTCGATGCCGTTATCATTCCCGGTGGGTATGCTCCCGATATTTTACGCCGCTATGAAAAAGTTGTCTCATTTGTCAGAGACCTTGATAGCAGGGGAAGCGTTGTTGCGTCCATTTGTCACGGCGGATGGCTTCTTGTTTCTGCCAACATTTTAAAGGGGAGAACGGTCACGTCTTTTTTTGCCATCAAAGATGATTTGATCGCGGCAGGCGGAAAATATGTCGATCACGATGTTGTGGTGGACGGCAATCTTATCACATCGCGCAAACCCGAAGATCTCCCGCGTTTTGTCGAAGAGATCATTAAACTTTTAAAGAAGAAATAAAATTATGATCAAAGTCAAAAGGGCTCTCATCAGTGTTTCCGATAAAACCGGGCTTGTCGACTTTGTAAAAGGATTGCAGGCCCTCAATATTGAGATCATTTCAACCGGCGGGACAGCCAAAACATTGCAAAGCGCCGGAAGTCACGTCAAAGAAGTATCTGACTACACCGGATTTCCCGAAATGCTTGACGGGCGCGTCAAAACGCTTCATCCCGTAATCCACGGAGGCCTTTTGGCGCTTCGTGATAATCCCGAACATCTTCGGCAGCTTAAAGAGCATCACATTGGTTTTATCGACATGGTGGTCGTTAACCTCTATCCCTTTGAACGCGTCATTCAAAAGAAAAATGTTACGCTGGAAGAGGCGATTGAGAATCTCGACATCGGCGGGCCGGCCATGCTGCGATCTGCCGCCAAGAATTACAAAAGTGTTGCCGTTGTCTGCAATCCCAATCGATACAAAGATGTTTTAAAAGAGCTCGACGTCAATAGCGGCATTCTTTCCGATACCGTTCTTATCAATTTGGCCGTTGAAGCTTTTCAAATGACGTCGCGCTATGACAGTATTATTTACAGCTTTTTAAACGAGAGGCTGCGCAGCGGTCAGATCTCAAAACTCCCGAAAGAGTTAACACTGCGTTTTACAAAACTGCAAGACTTGCGCTATGGGGAAAATCCTCACCAGGCGGGCGCGTTCTATCGCGACTCGGAAGACTCAACCGGGCTTGCCAAAATGAAACAGCTTCACGGTAAAGAGCTTTCCTACAACAATATTCTCGATTTGAATGCGGCTGTCAATATTGTCAAAGATTTTGATTTACCGGCCGTCACTATTATTAAGCACAACAATCCCTGCGGTGTGGCGGAAGATAAAACATTATCAAAAGCCTATCAGGCGGCGTATACCTGCGATACCGTCTCAGCTTTTGGCGGGATCATTGGCCTCAACCGCGTTGTTGATAGGCCGACGGCAAAATTGATTGCCAAAAGCGGTTTTATGGAATGTGTGGCCGCTCCCGGATATGAATCCGGCGCCCTGAAGATTTTATCCGCCAAGAAAAATGTGCGGATTATGGAAATGGATTTTGCTCAAATTAAATCCGGCGGTTATGATTTTAAAAAAGTTCACGGTGGACTTTTATTGCAGGAGCGTGATGAAAGAAAGCTTGATGCCCATGAATTAAAAGTCGTTACAAAAATTAAGCCGACGAAGATTCAACGGGAAAGCTTGCTGTTTGCCTGGAAGGTCATCAAACATGTCAAATCCAACGCCATCGTTTTAACAAAAGAAACAAAAACCGTCGGCATCGGCCCGGGCCAAACAAGCCGTGTGGAAAGCCTTATTACGGCGATCCGAAAAGCCGGTAAAAATACGAAAGGCGCCGTTCTGGCCTCCGAAGCGTTTATTCCGATGACAGATACTATCACACTTGCTGCCAGGGCGGGCATCAAGGCCATTATTCAAACCGGCGGATCCATGGCTGATCCTGACGTCATCAAAGCCGCCGATAAAGCCAGGATCAGCATGGTGACGACCGGCGTACGTCACTTCAAGCATTAACCCCAAGCTTGATGACTCCCCGCGAGGCGAAAGCTTATCTTCATTCCTTTATCAACTACGAATTAAAATCCGACTGCACCTATCATCCTGATTTGAAGCTTGACCGGGTTTATCGTCTTTGTGAACTCATCGGTCATCCACAAAAGAAAATTAAAACGATTCATGTTGCCGGAACAAAAGGGAAGGGATCAACGTGTGTTTTGACGGCTTATATTTTAAGAGCCGCCGGATACAGGGTGGGATTATTTACCTCGCCTCATTTCAACGATGAACGAGAACGTATTCGTGTTCTTGATCCAAAGGGCACAGACCGAAAGGATGTTTTTGAAGGCAAGATTTCCGAATTCCATTTTTGTCATGTTCTTGAGATGATAAAGCCCGCCATTGAGGCTGTCAAAAATGACCCGTCGTTTAAAGCCGTCACCTTTTTTGAGATCTATACGGCCATGGCGTTTTATTATTTTGAGAAAGAGCGCGTTGATTTTGCTGTTTTAGAAACGGGTTTGGGCGGACGGTTGGATGCAACGAATGTTTGCGATTCGCTCGTTTGCGCCATTACGCCGATTAGCCTTGAACATACAAAACAGCTGGGGACAACGCTCAAGGAGATCGCGCAGGAAAAAGCCGCGATCATCAAAGACCAACGGCAGATTGCGGTGGTTGCCCCCCAGGAGAAGGAGGTTCGAAGCGTCATTGAGGAGCGCTGTCATGAATTGGGCATCCCTTCATTATGGGTTGACCAGGATATCCACGGCGAATTTATTGCGATAAAAGATCATCGGCAGAAGTTTGATATTCAGGGAACATTGGATGTTTATCGCAATCTTCAGATTCCGCTTTTAGGGCGTCATCAAATCATGAATGCGTGTATGGCGGTTGGAATTATCGAGGCCCTGACGCAAATAGGATTTTCTCTCGATCTTGGCGCGATCAAAGAGGGATTAAAAGATGTCCGCTGGCCCGGACGATTTGAAATCATCAGGGAGAACCCATTTATTATTTTAGACAGCGCGCATAATCCCGGCTCGTGCCGTGTCCTGGCCGAAACAATCAAAGAGCTTTTTCCTCATAAGAAAGTAACGCTGATTCTAGCCGTGTCCTCTGATAAAGATGTTAAAGGAATTTGTCAGGCGCTTGAACCCATTTGTGATGACGTTATTTTGACAAAAGCTGATCATCCGCGGGCGCTTGATTTTTCAAAGCCCCCTAGGAAAGAACTCTTTGGAAATAAAAAATGTGTCATCAAAAAAAACATTCGTGACGCTTTAAACACAGCTTTAAAAAATGCAAGCAAAGGCCAGGTCATTTTAATCGCGGGATCTATTTTTATCGTCGCGCAGGCCAGAGCGATACTGTCACCCTCGAATGTCCCGCCACGGCGGGATCCCGCTAAAGGCGGTGATTTCAGTCGGGGGTCTTAAAGATAAGATTCCCGACTAAAGATTTCGGGAATGACACAGATGAAAACTAAAAAAGTATTGTCACCCCCGAATGTTTTAGTCGGGGGTCTTAAAAACAAGATTTCTGATTAATGGCGAACAATCTATTTTATATTTACATTTTGGCAAGCAAGAAAGATGGAGTGCTTTATATCGGGGTAACAAACGATATTATTCGACGTGTTTATGAACACAAGAATGATTTGATTGATGGATTCACAAAGCAGTATTTTGTTCATCAGCTTGTTTATTTTGAAACTACAGAGGACATTACCTCTGCAATCATGAGAGAAAAACAATTAAAAAAATGGAATCGGCAATGGAAAGTCAGGCTAATTCAAAAATCAAATCCAAATTGGAATGATTTATATAACTCTCTTTGTTAAGATTCCCGACTAAAGATTTCGGGAATGACAAAGTTGTGAAAACTTATGTACCAACCCAAGCTAAACGACACCATTGTTGCCATTTCAACAGCCGCCGGACACGGCGGAATTGGGATTATCCGTTTGAGCGGCAAGAAAGCCCTATCCATTGCGGATAAAATGTTTTTAGGCAAATCAAAATCAAAGCCGTCGCAGTTTAAGACGCATACGGTCCATTATGGGAATATCGTTGTGCGTCGTGCGTCGAGCGTAGTGCGTAAAATAAATAATAAAACGCAAGGCGCACCACGCACCACGCAAGACGAGATCGTAGACGAAATCCTTTTAACTGTCATGCGGGCGCCGAAGAGTTATACCTGCGAAGATATTGTGGAGATCAGTTCGCACGGCGGGTTGATACCGATGAGGGCCATCCTGAGGATAGCGATTGATTATGGCGCAAGGTTGGCGGAGCCGGGGGAATTTACCAAACGTGCTTATCTTAATGGGCGCATTGATCTCACACAGGCCGAAGCGGTTTTGGATATCATCAATTCCCAGACGGATGCTTTTTTGAAAGTGAGTTTAAACCAGCTCAAAGGGGAGTTGACAACCGAACTTGAATTGATCCGCGAAACGCTGATGAGTATTTATACACATTTGGAGGCCATTGTTAATTTTCCGGAAGATGAGGTGGATCCGGCAAGTCAAAAAGAACTTTTAAGAAAGTTAAAAGGTGAGCAGGAAAAGATCGCAGCGCTTTTAAAGACGGCGGATCAAGGTAAAGTTCTTAAGGAAGGGATAAGGGTTGTCATTTGCGGCAAACCCAACGTCGGGAAATCATCGCTTTTAAATGTTTTGTTAAAAGAACCGCGCGCCATTGTCACCGATATTGCCGGTACGACGCGCGATACCATTGAGGAAACCGCGCAGATTAAAGGCATTCCTTTTCAGCTTGTGGACACCGCCGGGATTTTAGAGCCGCGGGATTTAGTGGAAAAAGAAGCGGTTAAACGCAGCCATATTTATATTGAAAGCGCGGATCTGATCTTGTTTGTCATTGATAGCAGCCGCGCGCTTGCGAAAGAAGATTTTGATTTGATCGATAAAATTCAGAAAAATAACGTCCTGGTTGTGGTCAATAAATGCGATTTAAAAACGAAGTTTGAAAAAAAGAAAATGAGCCCGCTGCTTCAAGTGAAAAAGTTTGTGGAAGTTTCAGCGCTTAAGAAAATAGGATTAAAAGAATTGGAAGATGCGATCGTCGAAAATGTTTGGCACGGGAAAGTGGTTGATACGCCGCGGCTTTTGGTGAGCAATTTGCGTCATATCGAATCTTTGCAAAAGGCCGATAGAGCTCTTCTCAAAGCCGTCGATGTTGTTTCCCGGGATCAGCCCTTTGAACTCGCGTCGGAAGAAATTAAGGCCGCGGTCAATCATCTCGATCAGATCACGGGTAAAAATGTGGATGCGGATTTGATCGATAAGATCTTTATGGAGTTTTGTATCGGGAAGTAAAGTGGAAAAGTGGGAAAAGCCCACTTGACGCTTCTCCGCCATCGTGATATCCTTGGAGCAGATCGGAGGGAGTGCATATGTTAAAAGTCGAGAACGGCATTATTGAAATTACAGAGAAATTTACGTCATTGGGGATTAAGTCGCTTGATTCCAAAGATCGGATTGTCCTCGGCGGAAAAGTTAAGAAGACGCTTTCTAAGAAGATGAGAGTCGATGCCTTTGAGATTTTGGTTGGAGAAGATGGGGATGTTCTTTTAAGGCCGGTGGCCAGCATTCCCAGCAGGGAAGCATGGATCCATAAAAACCCTAAGGCCTTAAAGCAAATTGTGCGCGGCTTGAAAGAAGCAAAAAAAGGCCAGATTGAAAAAGTCGTAGATCTGAATGAATTTACGCATCGCCTATGAGCTTTGTGCTTTACTTTACAACCGGGGGTCATGCAATGGTTAGAAAATTTGTTGAAATAAAAAAGATTCTCAAAGATTATAAAGCTGAACTGAGAAAGCATGGGGTACGTGTTACAAAAATGCTTCTTTATGGGTCCTATGCTCGTGATAATCCCAAGCCTTACAGTGATATCGATGTGGTCGTTATTTCGCCCGATTTGGCCAAGTACACGCTGTTAAAACGCCAGGAATTTCTCGCTGTGCGTACAATCCCTATCAATGCGCCTCTGGAAGTTATCGGTTATACTCCCAAAGAGTTTCGCGCCTCCAAAGGAAAAATTTTCGGGCAGATTTTAACTAAGACGGCTGTATCTTTTAATTGACAAGTCATAGTTTTTTAAAGTACTTGTCGTAAAAAGCAAAGCGCCCTCCGTCCCGCCTTTGGCGGAACGGAGGGCGCTGCTGTGTAAAACAACCCGCGTTATTTCTTAACCGTTGCCCTCGCGGAAGCTTTAGTTTTTGCAGTGCCTTTGGAAAGAGGCTTCGTATCTTCCTTGATAATACCCTTCTGAGCAACATTCAACCTTATCGTCGCTAACGCTATGCCGCCTCTGGATGTTCCCGCGTAGAATGACACATCGTTATAACCCATCTGAAAGCCCTGAGGGCGAAAATCAATACGCCCCTGCACATAACCGTCACGCTGGCTGGTGATGGTAAACACGGCTCCAAAGGGCAGTACAGCTTTGAGGTTTAATGGCCCGGGGATCGTATTTCTGACAGAGATGTTTGTACTGAAGTCTCTGTTAACCTGGATTGTTTGATGCGAGATATTGCTAAACCTCACAGGATCAGTTATCGCGAATTGGTGGCTGTAGACAGGAACCTGGACAATGGTGATATTGCCACTTTGATTGCGGGCAGAATAGGTCAAGAAGCTTAAAGGAAAGTCATTGACACCCCTTAAAGCCACAACAGCCTGGATACGCCCAGGATTGTCTGTTGTAACGGTGCTGCCAATAATGGTTAAACCCGTTGTTGTCAGCCTCATTCTCTGGCCGTGGCTGTCGGTGGCGCCAGCGTTAAGGCTTATTTGTTGATTGGGTTGTAATTCATAAGAGCTCACCGGATCAATAGCGGGAGCCGTGACATCACCCGATTGAACATTTAAGCGAATCGTTGCCGCTGCCATATTCCCTCTTGAGCCTTGAGCATAGAGTTGAATCTCATTGTAACCCATTTGAAAGCTCTGCGGCCGAAAATAAACACGGCCGGCAATATACCCGTTCTCACGGCCTATCTCTTCATAAAAAGCTCCATAAGGTAAAGACGTGTCAAGCGTCAGGCCGGTGTCCGCGCTTTTTATCATCACATTGATCGTCGCGTCTTTATTAACCTGAATTGTTTTATGGCTGATAGGTCCGAATGTCATGGGGCTGTTATACGCAAATTGATGGGTGTAAATGGGGACTTCGGCAATCGTTGTTGCTCCGCTCGCATTTTGAACGGAATACGTTACGGTGTTATAAGGAAAATCATCGGTACCTCGAAGCCCTACAAGAACTTCAATGCGGCCCGGTTCGTCAACAGCGGTAAAAGTCCCGAATACGTTTAGGCCGCTGACATCCAAATGCATTCTCTGGCCCTGGCTGTCTGTGGCGCCGATAACGACAACCGTTTGATCCGCGTTATTCTGGAATTGATAGGAGTTGATGGGATCGAAGACGGGGGCGGTAATATCTTTCGCGTTGTCTGGT
>Ga0209515_10001137_pt1 | contig 45790 bp, 50 predicted proteins | sample Subgroupgradi54m_FD_187454 | JGI IMG/M metagenome (GOLD analysis project Ga0209515, IMG submission 187454) | Subsurface groundwater microbial communities from S. Glens Falls, New York, USA - GMW60B uncontaminated upgradient, 5.4 m (SPAdes)... ... | reverse complement strand
CGCCGGGACGGATATGACGGGCGGCTCGCTCACGACGTCGATCATGGTGGAGTGTCTCCGCTATATCAACAAGCTCATTAAAATCGAAAACGATGAAGCGACGGTGGAGCCGGGAATGTTTTATCGCGATTTTGAAAAAGAAACATTGAAGCACGGACTGCTTTTACCAAGCTATACGGCCTCGCGGGAAATTTGCACCGTGGGCGGTATGGCGGCAAATAATTCCGGCGGTGAAAAAAACTTAATGTATGGCAAAACCGAACGCTACGTGAAGAAGCTCTCTGTGATACTTGATGACGGCTCCATCGAGGAGTTTCGCCCGCTTTCCATGGAGGAACTTGAGGAAAAAAAGAAAGAGCAAAACCGGAGCGGGGAAATTCATCGCGCACTCCACGAGATGATCGAAAAGAATTACGATCTCCTCAAAAATGCAAAGCCAAATGTCTCCAAAAATTCTTCAGGCTATTTTCTTTGGAATGTGCTCGATAAAGAAAAGGGCGTATTTGATCCGACGAAGATGATCGTCGGCAGTCAGGGAACGCTTGGCATTATTACGCAAATCACCTACGGTCTCGTGCGCCCGCATCCATACCGTCGGCTTGTTACTATTTTTCTCAAAGACCTTTCGTCGTTGGGCGAACTCACCAATCATGTCCTCGCACACGATCCGGAGAGTTTCGAATCTTATGACGATCACACCTTCACCCTTGCGATGAAATTTTTCCCGCAGATTGTGAAACGCTTGAAGGGTGGAATGATCAAACTCGCCTTCTTATTCCTTCCGGAATTTTGGTCGGTCCTCACCGGCGGAGTTCCCAAACTCGTACTGCTTGCGGAATTTTCCGCAGATACCGAAGAAGAAGCGGTCCGTCGTGCAGAAGAGGCGGCGGCGGATGTTCGAGAAACATTTCATGTGCCAACCCGCGTGCTCCACTCCGAAGCGGAAGCGCAAAAGTATTGGGTTATTCGCCGTGAGAGCTTTAGCCTCTTGCGCCAGAATCTTCACGGACTGCGCACCGCACCGTTTATTGACGACTTTGTCGTACGTCCGCAATTCCTTCCCGAGTTTTTGCCGAAATTAAATGCCATCCTCGATAAATATCATTTGATTTACACCATTGCCGGACATGTGGGCGATGGCAACTTTCACATAATTCCACTCATGGATCTTTCGCGTCCGGATGCAAAAGAGATTATTCAGACGCTCTCCAAAGAAGTGTATGAATTGGTTTTCTCTTACCACGGAGTCATTACCGGAGAGCACAATGACGGTATCATCCGTACGCCGTATCTTGAAGAAGAATTCGGTCCCGAGGTGTATAAACTTTTCGTTGAAGCAAAAAATATCTTTGATCCAAACAATATTTTTAACCCCGGCAAAAAAGTCGGCGGTACGCTTGAGTACGCCATGGCACATATCGACACCCGCAAGGCGGAATGAGTATAACTTACTCGCTCTTGACGAAATGGCATATTTCGTGCTATACTATTTTCAGTATTTTTCGCTCATTTATATCGTTTCGCCAAAGCAGTAAGCGCCTCATTTATGAGACTTTTTCTGCTCTGGCGAAACCAATTTTGGTAAGGTCAGGCATGCTCCTAAAGGAGAAAGAGATTATGTCTAAAGACAAAATCGGCGCACTCACCCGCGTAGCAGTTGGAATCAAACACGAATATCACGGCATTGCACTCGATGTGCTCAATCGCCTCAACAGTGGTGACGCATCAGCATGGGCGGGGCGGTTCGCTGAAGTGGTTCAGCAAGGTCTGCCTTCATCTGAGGTGTATCTCCGGAAGATCTCCGGCGACGTCACCATCCCCGCAACCACCGGCGCGCGCACCATCGCACAGGCGAAGAAAACTTTCCCTGGCTATATCGACAGTGACTTCGCCAACTGGGGCCTTAATGTTCCTTCCCCATCCACTCCCGACACTTCAGTCGAAGTGCATGAGCAAGTGAAGGACGGCACCTTCGCCACGATCTTCGGAAGCCTCGGCAAAAACCTCGACGATCTGTGCTTCACGCAAGGCCAGAATATCAGCTTCGTCGAAGTGCATCCAGAGTTGCTTCACCCGGAAGGCTACGGCACGTTCTTCTTGTTCAAGGTGAACGGTGAATACTTCGTTGCGGGCGTGGACCGGCGCTCGGGTGGGCGCCTCCAGGCGTACGTGTACCGCTTTTCGTTCGACGACGTCTGGTACGCTGAGTATCGCAGTCGCTTCGTGTTCCCGCAACTGGGCACTTCGGACACTCAGTCCTGACTCTTTGACTCTTGGTCACTTTGACCCTTACTCCTGCACTTTCCAGTGCAGGAGTTTTTTTGTTACCGAATACATAGGGGAGCCCTATGTATTCGCTTATTCACAAAAGTATCAAAGGAGAAGATGTTTAAGTTTCCTTTTTCTTGACCAACATCAACACGGCAATGACGGTGGTGATTGGTACAGCCAACACGAGGCCGATGGAGCCGATCATAATGCGGATGATTTCGGTGGCGAAAATTTCCTGATTGAGCATGATTGTAATATTTGTGGACGAAGTGGCATAGAGGAGCAATAGGGGAAGCGAAGCACCAACGTAAGCGATGGCGAGGGTATTCACCAGAGCACCGATATGCTCGCGACCGATGCGGTTCGCTTTGTTGTAAATCATTTTTCTCGAGAAATGTTCGGCGGCACTCTTCAGTTCTTCGACCGCTACCGCTTGCCCAATCGCCGCATCGTAGAGTACTCCGAGAAGTCCGATCATGATTCCTCCGAGCAAGAGTCCTGAAAAATCAACAACGCCATGGGTATTGAAGTTTAAGTAGACGGCTTCTTCGCTTGAGTACCCGCTTAAGCGGGTGAAGTGGACTGCGGCATAGGCGAGTATGCCGGTAATCAAAATTGTTACGATCATGCCGACCACGGCGGCAGTAGTCGTTTTATTTATTCCGTGCGTGAGATAGGAACCGATAATAATGATAAATGAACAAGCTGCCATGCAAAGGAGTAGCGGCGGATACCCGTGCAAAATTCCCGGAAGAAGAATATAAAGAATGACGAATATGCTACCGACGAGTGCGATAAGGCCTCGGATACCTTGCTTGCCACCAAAGCAAAAAACCAAAAACACAAAAAGCCCGACAAAAAAATAAATTGCGGGAAGGCGGTAGGGGTCGGTTGCCGTATAGAAATCCGTTCCATCCAGATTATTTTGCGTATGGGTGAGATAAAATATTTCACCTTCGTTCAGATTGAGTGTGTCATTTTCGACGGTAACGGTGATCCCTGATTCCTCGCCGTCCTGAATTTTTGCCGTCAACGTCTGATACGTTGTCGGAGTTTCCGTGCCGGGAATATTTTTCGTTTCTTGTTTCTCAATATGCACCACTTGCGCTTTCATTGTGGTGGTCTTGTCGGGAATCATTTCTTGCGCATGTGCAACCGAAACAAAATAAAAACTCCCAATTACGAGGGGCAAGAGAAGATAAGTAATTTTTCTCACTTTCAGTTTAGGCATGTGTTGATTGTATCATGTCGCAATATTGTCATTTTTGGCAGAGCTTTTCGGTTGGTTTTTGTACAACATGAATACTGCGAGCACGGTGGTAATTGGCACCGCGAGCATAAGCCCGATTGACCCGAGCATCGTCCGCATGATTTCCATCGAAAAAACCTCACTATTTAATACGGGTGGTTGACCATGATCGGCGGGTAAAAAATAGAGCAACACCGGAAGGGCGGCGGCAACATAGAGAATTGCGAGCATGTTTATCAGTGTGCCAATATGCTCTCGCCCCATGCGCAGTGCGCGCTCACGAGCAATCTTTTTTGAAAGAAGCGGATTAACGCGAAAGAGTTCTTCAACGGCAATTGCCTGTGCAACTGCGATGTCGATAAGTATGCCAAGAAAACCGATGATCATTCCGCAAAAAAGAATACCGGTGAAATCGTAACCACCATCTCCCGCCTTTCCCGAATCAATCAAAAGTTCAGCGCCCTCCGACCACAATCCGCTAAGATGCGCGAGTGGGAAAATAATGTAGGTAAGTGCGCCGGTTAAAGTAATTGTTACGAGCATACCGATCACTGCGGCTGTTGTCGTTTTGTTAAATCCATGTGTGAGATATGAACCAAACATGACGATTGGTACCGCGACAATAACACTCAAAAGCGCAGGAGAATGTCCGGCGCGAATTCCCGGGAGGAGTACGAAAAAGATCAGTAGGAGACTTCCCGTAAGTGCCAGAAGTCCACGAATTCCCTGTTTTCCTCCAACAAGCACTGCACAAATGATAAAAAGCCCAATTAAAAAATAGTTAATCGGTACTCTATTGAAATCAACGAAATAATATACTGGTGTACCATCTTCCTGTCGCGTACCTCGTTCAGCGTAAAATGTTTCACCAACATGAATTGATGGCCCCACACTTTCAATCGTGATCAGTTTTCCTGCCTCGCTTCCCTCAAGAATTTTTGCCTCAATTGTTTCCCGCCCGTATGCATCCTTTTCTGTGGGTATGATTTGCATAACCTCTGCTCGAAAAAGTGTGTACTCCTGGGCAAATGCGAGTGTCACGATGCAAAAGAAAAGCACCACGGTACATTGAAAATATTTTAAAAAAGTTACCCGTGGCATATTTTCCTTAATGCTTTTTTGTACCAATCATTGTAAGCAAGAAAATTCCCAACATAATGATAACGATCGTTCCCCCTGTTGAAAGATTGAGATAAAAAGAGGTGAAGATACCCGCAAGCACTGAGCTAATTGAGATAAGTTCTGCGATAAGGATGGTCACGAGAAAATTCTTTTTCAATTGAAGCGCCGTGACAATGGGCACAACAATAAGGGCTGAGATGAGCAGTACTCCGACAATGGGTATCGCCAGAGAAACAGTGAGTGCCGAAGCGATGATGAGCACGGTGTTCACTGCGCGTACGGGAATACCGCTTACCTTGGCAGACTCCTCATCAAAAGAAATATACACAAGTTCTTTGTAAAGCAAGAAGACTGCCATGCCAACCAATGCCGCGAGCGCACCGATGGTCAACACATCGGAAGCAGTCACCGTCACGATACTCCCGAACAAATAATTAAACACATTGGTATTTAAGCCGTGCCCGAGACTGATGAGCACAATCGCAACCGCAAGTGATCCTGAAAGAAAAAGTGCAAGTGCGGATTCGCCATAGATACGCTTGCTGTCACGGAGTTTTTCTATGCCAAGGGAGGCGACGAGCGTCGTTCCTACTGCGGAAAAAATCGGATTGAAACCCAAAAGTAGTGCGAGTGCAATTCCAGCCAACGAAACATGTGCGAGTGTATCCGCGATGAGTGAGTATCGACGAAGCACTAAAAAGATGCCGATAAGCGGAGCAATGAGTGCAACGATAATACCCGCCTCAAGTCCGCGCACAATAAAACCATATTGTAATAAATTAGTGATCATGGCCGTGGGTGAGGGAGTACTCTGCATTTTTCTCGAGGAATTGTGACGGTGACGAGTAGAAAGTAAGAGTTGTGTCGACATAGGCTAGACACGAAGCTTCTCGTGCGATCATTCCGATATCGTGGGAGACGAGAATAATTGTGAGCCCTTCATCGTGATGAAGCTTTCTCAGGAGTGCATAGAAGTCCTCTTGTGATTTGTGGTCGATGCCCGCCGTAGGTTCGTCAAGAAAAAGTATTTTGGGTGATGTCGCAAGCGCACGGGCAATAAACACGCGCTGTTCTTGTCCGCCGGAAAGACTACCGATAAGGTGATCGTGATAATCCCACATGTCGACGCGACGAAGCGCGAGTTCTGCCGCTTCGCGATCGCCTTTTTTGAGCATATGGAAGAGACCTCTTTTTGCATACCGCCCCATAAGCACCACCTCGAGTACCGTAGCAGGGAAGTTCATGTCAAATGTAGAAGTTTTTTGCGGGACATATCCGATCAGCGACCGATCCCGGAGGAGCTTTTGTTCTTTGCCAAAGATCATCACCGAACCTTGGAGCGGAGAAAGTAAACCAAGTGCGAGCTTGAGTAGCGTTGTTTTCCCGCCACCGTTTGGTCCGATGATGCCCAAATAATCTCCATCCTCGACAACAAGATGGGCACAGCAAAGCACTTCACCCGCTCCATAGGAGAAACTGAGGTTTGAAAGTTCAAGAATGGGTTTTGATTTATCGTTCATCGTTATAGACAATTGAGCGCGGTGCGCAGGTTCGTAAGGTTATCGTTCATCACCGTGAGATAGTTCTTTCCTGTCGCTAAATCAGTATCGACGATTCCTTCAATCGGATCAAGCACCATCGTCTTGGCGTGAGTTTCATTGGCAATCGTTTGCGCAAGTTTCGGACTGACAAGACTTTCAAAGAAAATGAAATTGATGCCTTGCTTGCGTACAAACTGCGTGATGTCAGCGAGATCTTTTGGCGAGGGTTCAGTGTCGGGTGAAAGCCCTGCAATGGGCACTTGGTGCAGTCCGTATGCGGTGGCGATATAGCCAAAAGCTGCGTGAGAAGTGACAAAATCTTTTCTTTTGCACGATTGCAATCCCACACGATACTCCTGATCCAACATATCAAGATCACGAAGCAAAACCGCGGCGTTCTGTTCATAGTATGTTTTATTTACCGGATCAATTGTTTCTATCCCCACTAAAATTTTCTCAACCTCCTGTTTTGCAAGCAATGGGGAAAGCCACACGTGTGGATCGGTAATTTCCTTCCCGTCCTCGGCCACTGTTTGTGTCGTTAAATTTTCTCCCGCGGTGATAAGTGTTGTTTTTGATGGATCAATATTTTTCCTTATATCGTCACCCCATGCTTCAAGATGTCCACCGTTGAGGATTACCAACTCACTCCTTTCAATAGTGGCAATATCTTGCGGCGTTGGTTCGTAGTCATGGGGCTCCGCTCCCGCAGGGGTTATATTCACCACATGCACCTTATCTCCGCCGATGCTCTGTGTAAAGAAATAGAGTGGATAAAAGCTAGTTACGACCGTCAGTTTGTCGTACGGAACTTTTGCGGTTGATTTTTGCTCGATAGAGAGGAGTGTGCCGATGAGGATAACGATTCCCATTGCACCCATAAGATATTTTTTTTTCATCATGATCAAGTAATGTTATTTTTTAAGAGTATTTCGTGCACATGTTTTACAGATTCCGAAAAATTCGAGGGAATGATCTTCAATGAGGCGAAATGATTTTGATTTCTTGATGATATGCGCTTCGACGGCACTTACATCACAATGCTTCACATCTTCAATCTTTCCGCACTGTTTGCAAATGAGATGATGGTGATGCTTGCTTCCCGTGGTGAGTTCATAGTGTGCATGCGCATGATGCATGTCGACCCGACGGACGATGCCCACCTCAGAAAGTGACTCAAGTGCGCGATAGATCGTTGCTTGGTCAATCGCTCCCTTGAGTCGCTTGAGTATCTCGGGAATAGCGAGCGGGGCATCGGCGGCGTGCAGCACTTGAAGGAGTGAAAGTCGCCCCGGTGTCGCCCTATGTCCATGTTCGCGCAATATGTCGGAAAAGCGTTGCGTGATAAGTGTTTCCATAAATAAGACAATATCATAAACGCGAAAGATTTGCAATTATTTTTATCTCCTGCTATTATCTCTCAGGAGTAAATTTTGTTCTGTAAAAAAGTGAAAGGAGTAGTTATATGATTACATTATATTCGCGTCCGGGTTGTATCCCGTGCGACGCGCTCAAGGCACTTCTTCAGGATCATGGGATTTCATTCAACGAAATTCATCCTATTGATCTCAGTAAAGCGGAGCAGGATCAAGTGTTTGCCGAGATCCTCAAGGTCTCGACGATCACTACGCCAACTGTTCCCGCTGTGCGGATCGACCACGGTAACCACAGTCATTGGCTTTCGAACAGCGGCAAGGAAGATGTTTCGAAAATGTTCGAAAAACTTCAAAAGCTACTTCAACTTTGATAAAGGAGAATCTCATGAGTGCACCATGTGGCGGTTGCCCGCCGTGTTGTAATGATTGTGTGTTTACGCCACCGGACGAAGGGGTACGGACCCCTCGCGGTGTGAAGGTTGTGGTTATTATGAAGAAAGCCGAGTATGGCTGTGTGCGTCCTGACGGTGGCGATGTTGTCGTGATGAATGACACGCTTGGTATGATGCGGGGAGAAAATTTTCACCCTGTTACACTGCATGGAAGTGCCTTTCTCAAGGCATCGGAGAACCCCCTTGCCGCTCATTGTTAGTCGTTAGTCGTGGAGTCCCTACTCGGGACTCCATTTTAATATTTTTACATTATGCTTATCGATTTTCTTATTGTCTGTGCCATAACCACCACCACCGCATTGATATGGCGGGCGGTGTTGTTGGATCACTCGCGCTTACTTTCTTTTGTGAAGGGGCTACCGCTTGTTGGCGGCGGGCTTTCATGTGGATTTTGTGCCACCCTCTGGTTTTCGCTTATTGCTGTGTCCCTCGACAACCCGCTCTCTTGGTGGAGACCCGATGCCCCATTTATTGTTCAGCTTTGTATCGGTTGGTTTACCATAGCTCTCACCGTGCTCTTTTTGCGTAATCTTATCGCAGTACTCATGGAGGGCAACGGAGTACTCACCGATATGCACCGAGGCTCACACAAGGAAGAATTGAAATAACAGCAAAGCGTTTTTATATTCATTGTGCTATGCCATAATGAGCAATCATGGAGCGAAGCGATATTGAGTTGGTGGATGCGCATATGGGAGGGGATACCGAATCCTTCGAGATTTTGGTATTGCGTTACGGTAAGTCCGTTTATGCGTTTGCCACTCACCTCGTGGGAAATGCCGCAGAAGCGGAAGATGTAACACAGGAGACATTTATCAAAGCATGGCGCCACCTCGACAAGTTTGATATTGAGAAAAATTTTAAGACATGGCTCTTTGCCATTGCGAAGAATTCGGCATTTGATACGTTGAGAAAAAAACGCACGATCCCTTTTTCGCGATTTGAAGATGAATCGGGAAATAATATGTTACTCGAAACACTCACTGATCCCGAGCCCATTCCCGACGAAATTTTTGCAAAACTGGAAGCGGCGGATGCGTTGCATGATGCACTTCCAAAATTATCTCCCGATATGCGCGCGGTACTCAGCCTCTATTACGGGGAGGAACTGACCTTTCGTGAGATTGGAGAAATTCTCGGAAAACCACTCGACACCGTGAAGAGTCAGCACCGCCGCGCGTGCATTATGCTCGCAAAATTACTCGCTGAGCAATCATAAATTTCCGATGCACCAAAACATCGATCTGTGCCGTAGTATGGATATGACCATCGATGCGCAATTCCAAGCGCTATTTCACCATTTTCCCAAGGCTTCGGAAGAGGGGATTTTTTTCGAGCGGATTCTTTTTGCTCTCCGTGAAGAGGAAAGGCGCCGAGCAAGGTCCCGTGCCTTCGGTGGCGCAGTGATGGCGTTTGCCGCGTTTGCCGCACTTATTCCGGCTTCACGTGAGCTTTATTCCGCCGTGTTCAGTTCGGGTTTTATAAAATACTTCAGCCTCCTCTTTTCCGATGTCGGATCAATAGGGCTTTATTGGGGAGATTTTTTATCCGCACTGTCGGAGGCGGTACCGGTGTTTTCCGTCGCGCTTGTCTTCGGACTTTTTTCCCTCCTGCTTTTGGGGCTGCGCTTCTTTGGAAAAAATATGTTTATTATCAATTCAATTAAGGTGCACTCGCACAATTTCTCCGCAGTATGAACAACATCTTTTCGCGTTTGACCCGTATCGTCGGGACAATGAAGTTTCGTCGCGTGCTTTGTATTTTTGCACTGCTTGCGTTGCTCGCATTCGCGTTTCAAGTCGGTGAATTTGTCGGTTTTCGCAAGGCGGAGTTTGCGTATCGTTTCGGAGAAAATTATCATCGCAATTTTGCCGGTCCGCGACGCGGATTTTTCGGAGATTTTAAGGGGGAAGGATTTATGAATAGCCATGGGACATTCGGGCAAGTTTTAAAAATTGATAACGAACTCCTGCTTCTGAAGAGTTCTGATGGAGAGAAGATGGTGCATGTCGGCACCACGACGGAATTACGCCGATTCCACGATAGGATATTGTTGAGTGAGATTCATGTTGGTGAAGGAGTGGTGGTGATCGGTTCTCCAACGGAAGACGGAATGATCGAGGCAAAATTTATTCGCATTATGCCAAGCACGGTTTTTTCCGACGAGCGCACGTCAACATCCTCACAAAGTGCTCCCGCTAACACAACACAACAATAAATATGGAAATCGCATCACAAACATTTTTTGGAAAAGTAAAATTTTTTATGGCGGCGCATAAGTTTTTTACAATCGCATTCATCATTATTGTGATGGGGGGAGGCTATTGGTGGCACGCAAAATCTACAAGTACAAGCGGGGTGCCGCGTTATGTCACCGCTATTGCCGCAAAAGATACGCTTGTTGCGTCAATTAGCGGTACGGGGCAAGTGTCTCCCTCCAATCAGATTGATCTCAAGTCAAAGGCGTCGGGAGAAATATTGGCACTCCCGGTTTCTGAAGGGGGGTCGGTGGGAGCGGGAACGGTGATTGCATACATTGATCCCAGCACTGCGCAAAAAGCGGTTCGTGATGCGTCCACAACGCTTGAAACTGCACAACTGACTCTTGCACAACTCATGCAACCGGTTGACCATCTCCAGCTGACGCAGTCGGAAAATTCGCTCGCGCGAGCAATTTCTTCAAAACAAAACACGGAAGATGATCTCACAAAAACGTATGACGATACCTTTAACAGTATTTCAAATGCCTTTCTCGATCTTCCGAGTATCGTATCGGGACTCCATGATCTTTTGTTTACGACCAATGCGCAACTGGGGGGTAATAATGTAAATAACATCGACTATTATGCGAGTACCGCCGCACTCTATGATGTGCGCGGGAGTATCTATGGTGCCGATACGAACACCAAGTATCAGGATGCACTCGCAAAATACAATAAGAATTTTCAGGATTATAAGAATCTTGATCGTGGGGCCGATCGTGCAACGATGGAGGGCTTGCTTGCCGAAACACATAACACTGCACTCGCGATTGCCGAGGCGGTCAAGAGTACCAACAATCTCATTCAATTTTTTACGGATCAAATGACGCAACACAACCAGCGTATCCCTGCGCTTGTGAATACCCAATTGTCGACACTCAATACCTATACGGGAACAATGAATACGCACCTCACTGACTTCCTTGCGAAGGAAAATACGATCAAGTCGGACAAGAATGCGCTTGTTGAGGCAGATCGTTCCATTGATGAAAGTACGCAGTCGCTTGAAAAATTGAAAGCGGGTCCGACTGCACTCGATATACGCGCCGCACAACTTACCGTTCAAGCAAAACAAGAAGCGCTCAATGATGCAAAAAAGACTCTTGCTGATTATGTTATTCGTGCACAATTTTCCGGCACACTTGCAAAGCTCACGGCAAAAAAGGGAGACACGGTGGGAAGTGGAACGAGTGTGGGAACATTGATTACGAAAGAAAAGATCGCGGGAATTGCACTCAACGAGGTTGATGTTGCAAAAATCAAGGTCGGAGACAAAGCAACACTTACCTTTGATGCAATTGATGGCCTCTCCATTACCGGAGTTGTTGCCGAGATTGATACGGTGGGAACGGTAACGCAGGGGGTGGTAAGTTATACGGTCAAGATCAGCTTTGATACACCTGATGATCGGGTAAAGGCGGGAATGAGTGTGAGTGCGGCCATTATTACCAATGTGAAGACTGACGTACTTACTGTTCAAAGCAGTGCGGTAAAAACTCAAGGAGGCGCATCATATGTCGAGGTCTTCAATCCACCCCTCTCAGGGACTTCCGGTAATCAAGGCACACCTTCGGCAATACCGCCTGAACGGGTTCCGGTCGAAGTCGGTCTTTCGAATGATACGAAAACGGAAATCACTTCGGGACTGAAAGAAGGTGATCAAGTAGTTGTTCGTACCATCAGCGCGTCAGCGACCGCGGGTGCAACGACACAAGCCCCCAGTCTTTTTCCTACCGGAGGTAATCGTGGTGCTGCTGCCGGAGCGCGTATTCCTCGAGGAGATTAAGCCCATGGAAAAATCACCCCCCACGATTGCAATAGCAAATGTCACCAAGACATATAATTCCGGAGATGTTGCATTTCAAGCATTGCGCGGTATCAGTTTTACTATTGCGAGCGGAGAATTTGTCGCCATTATGGGTCCTTCCGGCTCGGGGAAGTCGACTCTTATGCATATTTTGGGCGCGCTTGATACGCCGACATCGGGAACATATATTCTTGATGGAAAGGATGTATCGACACTTTCCGATGATGAACTCGCGACGATTCGCCGCGATAAGATCGGTTTTGTTTTTCAGTCATTTAATTTGCTTCCGCGCACAACGGTTCTTCGCAACGTCATGCTCCCCCTTATCTACAAAGGAGTCAGTCCCGATGCGCGCAAGGAGCTTGCTGAAGCGGCACTTTCCGCCGCAGGGCTGGACGAAGCGCATTTTTTGCATCGTTCCAACCAACTTTCCGGAGGGCAGATTCAACGTGTCGCAATCGCACGTGCATTGGTCAATAATCCCAAACTTATCTTGGCTGATGAACCGACCGGAAATCTTGATTCAAAAACAAGCGAAGTGGTGCTTGGAACATTCCAAGAATTGAATGAACATCAAGGGCGTACGATTATTCTCATCACTCATGAGCGCGATGTTGCCGAACACGCAAAGCGTATTATCTTCTTAAAAGATGGACTGCTTGTGGAGGACACTGCCGACTATACGCGAAGAGTAATTACCAAACCATCATGACCACCATCGATATCTTGCAAGAAACGTACACTGCACTTTCTGCAAATAAGGTGCGCTCGGGATTGACGATGCTTGGTATTGTCATCGGTATCAGCTCGGTGATCGCCATGGTCTCGATCGGAGCTGGTGCACAAACTTCAATTCAGGCGCGTATTCAATCCATCGGTTCGAATTTGGTGATGGTTACTCCCGGTGCACAGCGGGCTGCCGGCGGATATCAAGTGAGTTCCGGCCGGGGGGCGGCACGCACGCTCACCCAAGGTGATGCGGATGCGATTGTGAGTCAAATTACGCTCGCAAAAGCGGTTGCCCCCGAACTTTCCGGACGCTATCAGGTAACGGCAAAAGGAACGAATACCAACACATCGGTAGTGGGAACAGTTGCCGCATATCCGGACGTGAGAAATGGAGCAATCGACGAAGGAGTATTTCTTAGTGATCAACAGGTGCGGAGTTTGGCAAAAGTTGCAGTACTCGGACCAACTGCACGCGACGATCTTTTTGGCGTCGGTGCGGAAGCATTGGGGCAAACAATTCGCATTAAAGGTGTCGAATTTAAAGTCATCGGTGTGATGAAGGCAAAGGGGGGCACGGGGTTTGGCAATCAAGATGATATGATTTATATTCCGCTTTCAAGCGCGCAACGATTTCTCGCCGGAGATGCATACGTCACAACGATCAGTGTGACTGCCGAAAATGCTGATGGAATGACTGCGCTCCAGCAGCAAATTACCGATCTTTTGCTCGCGCGCCACCATATCAGCGATCCTCTGTCGGCGGATTTTAGCACACTCAATCAAGCGGACATTGTCGCCACAGCATCAAGTGTTACGCAGACATTCACCATTCTTCTCGCCGCAGTTGCGGGGATATCGCTTGTTGTCGGAGGTATCGGTATTATGAATATGATGCTCACGACCGTAACGGAGCGTACGCGCGAGATCGGCTTGCGCAAGGCAATCGGTGCAAAAAATTCCGACATCAGTATTCAATTTCTCACTGAGGCCGTTACGCTGACTTTTATTGGCGGCGTTATCGGTATTATACTGGGGTGGCTCATTTCATTTGGTGTGACCTATTTTGGTGTACTCCAAACGAGCGTCTCCCTGTCTTCAATTTTCCTTGCCTTTGGTGTTTCTGCGGTCATTGGGGTCGTGTTCGGATATTATCCGGCGCGGAAGGCGGCCTCATTGAGCCCGATTGAAGCACTGAGGTTTGAATAGAAGTCGTTCGGCATTGTTTGGGAGATGTACGGATAAAAATCTGCTGATTTTTTCCTCAGCGCCACAAGGGCACTTCCATTTTCATCTCCCTTGGGTTGTGAAAATTAGGTCGCTCGCGCCAGTCGCGCTCCGTAGCCATCTCCCAAGCAAGGCCTCACTTTAAGTGACAGAAATTATCAGTGTAGTAAAAGTTAAAGTATGAATAAAAATATTATTACGGCGGTTCTTGCAACCGCGATCATTATCGGTGGCGGTGCATTTTATGGGGGAATGAAATATGGAGCAAGTGCAAACGCTTCTATGAAGACGGCAAATGGCGGAGATATGCAGGCGCGAATGGGGCAAGGCATGCGTGGCGGCAATCGCGGTGGCGGTTTTATCTCGGGCGCAATTATTGCCCAAGATGATAAAAGTATCACAGTTAAAATGCGTGATGGAGGTTCAAAAATAATCTTTCTTTCCGCAACTACTCAGGTCATGAAAACAACTGATGGAGCGGCCTCCGATCTTGTCATTGGAAAAGAAGTAACTGCCATGGGGACGGCAAATTCCGATGGAAGCATTACTGCACAATCGGTGCAAATCAGGCCGGCAATGATGCAAATGGCGACACCTCAAGTTTCGCCGTCATCTGGCGATGGAAAAACCACCGCGACGACAGCATCGGGAGTCAAAGAGTTTACCGTTACGGGAACGAGTTTTTCATTCGCTCCTTCGAGTATGACGGTAAAGAAGGGAGATAAGGTGAAGATTACCTTTGTGAATGCTTCGGGATTTCACGATTTTCGCCTCGACGAATTCAAGGTTGCAACGCCAAAAATTAATGGAGGTGAGCAAGCAGTTGTCGAATTTACCGCCGACAAAATCGGAACATTCGAATACTATTGTTCCGTGGGTGAGCATCGTGCAATGGGCATGAAGGGAACATTAACGGTAACGGAGTAGTCCGCAAGCGAACGTATTGCCGCAAAAAGCGCTTCTTAGGAAGCGCTTTTTGCTATACTGAATCCATTGTGGATATTCGCGCTATTTATCATTTCCTTTTGCCCGATATGCATCTCAACCGGAGTTTGCGTATTTTAATCACACTCAATACCGGGATGACGTTTGTGATCGGTGTGTTCGCTCCATTTTATGCGGTCTATGTGCAAAAGATCGGCGGAGACATCGCATTTGCCGGACTTGCATGGGCGGTGATGCAGATTGTTTCCGGAGTGCTGACAATTTTCTTTACACGCTGGTCGCTTCGGGTGAAGGAGCAAGAACTTCTGCTTGCATTCGGTTATCTCCTGCGGGCAACGGTATTTCTTTCGTATGCGTTTATGACAAGTATGGAACAGCTTATTTTTACTCAAGTGGTGTGGGGTATTGCCGCCGCCATCGGAGTGCCGGCGTTTGATGCGGTATACAGTGCGCATACGACAACGAACGAATCCATCGGACAATGGGGCGGATGGGAAGGGGTGGCAGGTATTGCCGCCGGTGTCGCCGCGCTGCTCGGGGGATTCGTTATTCAGGCATTCGGTTTTCAACCGATGTTTCTTGCGATGTCGGTCATCGCCTTTCTTCTTGCGGTATATATTTGGCAACTTCCGCGCGAAATTCTGTAGGTTGTCAAAATGAAAAGGCCTCGGCCAACCTAAGAGATTGGATCTCTTAGAGAGTTAGGTGTGGTGTAATATTTTTTTGAACATGGGATGAAAAAATAAAATACACCCCGAATATTCCGGGGTGTGGGTGGGGCACTTAGTCAGGCAGATAGGCGGCAATGATTTTTTCCGCCTCCTTGCGAATGAAATAATCGATTCCTTTTTGCACCAACTTCAAAATTTCTTTTTTGGAGACATTAGGGATTTTCAGGATTTTTTCCTGGGCGAGACGGATGGGGGTAGGGTGTGAGTTTACGGTCGAATAATTATTCGACACAAGGAGGAGGGTTTCGATAGAAACATCGGGATTTGAAACAATCCGGGTCAATTCTTCTCCCTGCCACTTGTAACACTCCTCAAGATCAGATGATCCTCTGCGATAATCCGAATTATCAATCGATTTCCATGAATCAGGTGGGGGAAATTTTGGATCGACGGGATTTTCCAAGTCAATCGGCGGGGAACATTCAAATGCCATGACGTACTCCTTCGTAAAAATGAGCAATAGAACTATTGCTCATACTAGACGAAAAAAATATTTTTGCAATAAAAAATCCCCTCATGCGAGAGGGGAGTGATGCTGTGTTCATTCTTGTTTTTGTGGAGCGACTTTTTTGATCAATGCGCGCGCTTGTTGAGTACTGATCACACTGTGCCGAGTTGCCTCCACGGGAAGCAGTGCCATCAATTCCCCCGAACTACGCTGTTCATTGTTCCGGGAAGCGTCGGTATTTTTCTCCTTGTTCCGTTTTTGCACCAAGTAAATATGATCACCTGCGACAATGTATCGCGCTTTTCCGAGGATGTATTTTTGCCCCGGATGTTCGATATTACTCTGCGGTAGTGTTTTCTTCCCAGGCACGAGTGGGTGTACAAAACAATTTGCATCTTCACGGGACAGTGCGATAAAAAAATCTCCGGGAGCGATATCAGCGGCAATTCGCTCAAGGTCGGGAAGATCCAAATCCCCGAATCCCGCTCGTTCGCCGTTTTGGTTGTACCATCCCGCGCTTTTAATGACGGCATTTTGTTTGATCTGCCCCAACTTTAGCCCGAACAATCGGGGGGTTCCCGGTAACGGGTTTACAAAAACCCCTTTCATTAATCGGGGTTTGTTCACTGCACTCATATCACGCTCCTTCTTTTAAAAAACAATTTATTGTTCAGCAACCAAACTATAACAAATTTTTGTAATAAAGTAAAGGTCAATCCAAACGCTCTTTATCTGCTCATTCGATAGCCGAGCCAGATGCCGAGAATCGCACCCGCGCCGCTCGTGAGCACCGACGAAAATGAGAATGCGCTGTCGCCCCACAGGAGGGGAATATATCCTCCCGCAAACGAACCGACAAACATCCCGAACCAGATCATTTTGGTATCCATATATTACTCAGTATAGCATCCGTCCCGTATTCATCACTTCCTGTTTTGACAAAAAAGGTACGACGCAGTATAAGGGTAACAGCAGTTCTGAAGTTCCGATCAACAAAAAACATGGAGTATGTTATGCCCTCTGCACATTCTTGGTATGAACAAAAGTCTCAAACCGAGCGCACACTTCTTGTGCTCAATAAGCTTGTTGAGCAACTAAAGACCATTCTTGAAACACAGTCGATTGTCTGTAAGGGCAATACCACACTGCTCTCCGGCTATCTTTTTGGCATTGTTCATCGCGTGCCTCGCACAAGCCGGTTGGCTCAATTTTTCTTGGGCGCCGAACAAAAACCCCTCGTCACATTTGTTCCCGTTGCCGATTTTTCGGGACGCGCACGACTGGAGGTGCATGATCGTTCTCTTTGGGCAGCACATCGCAGTATGTTTGCGGAGGCAGTTCGAGAATTGAACACCATTTACACTCGGGACAAAATCATTCTTGTGGAAGTCTAAAAATAAAACGCGATACCAATCGCGTTTTTTTTGCGGCAAAATTAATAATGCTCAATCGGTACCTTTTGCGCATGGGTGAATACATGCGTGCGAATATCGGCGACTAAATGCCGTATTCGGTTACCAAATACTATTCCATTTACAAAATAGATGAGTCGTCCTCCCCATGAATTTGTTCGTTGAAAGAGGAGGGGTCTCAATATTCTCAAGTGCCCAAGCGGACAGGTGATCCATGTCTGACTTGCCCCGGCGTATTCCGCATTTTTAAAGAAGAGACTAAAGACAAGTTCTTCCTGTAGCGCGTGTTTCTTTTGCGTATGGCGTATGCGGGTATATGCATTTCTCAGTTCGATAATCGTTTCATCTCCTTGAGTGATTATTTCCATATCGTAATCATCTTTTTCAAGTTCACGAAGTAAAATCGTCAGCTGCCATAGGAGATCTTTTGAGCGATAATAATATGCCCAACAAAAATGATATCCAAACATGAACATGAGAATCCCGCTTGTTTTCAGGAGTAGTTCCATGATCTTTCCTTTAATGTGCGTCTCTGTTTACGTTAACATATTGATCCTCGGGCGCAAATAAAATCCGCCTCAAGGGCGGATTCTGTTTTTATTTACACAGTGGTTTCGTTGAGCTTCTCCATTTGCTCTCGGATTTTTTCAAAAAGTTCTTTAGGAAATTTATTGTCCTTGTCCGATTGCGTGGTGATAAAGCCTTTGTATGAGTCGGGTATACTGCTTTCCCAACGGTAGAGTGTGAGCTCGTAGTGAAGACCCGAGTGGATGTGGCAATCCCTCTTGCAGGGTTTTCCATAATTGAATGTAAACCGTACATAATCGTACCGGTCGAGCAGACGATCATAAGGTGGAAATCCCATTTCTCCTTCGAGGTTCATGGAGTAATGCGGATTCGGCCACAACCTCGGCCATGTGATCGCGACAATGCCGGCTCGTTTGGTGAACGTGATGTTTGCCGCATGAAGATCGCTCCCATCAACTTCTTCATGTTTTGCAACATGGGTGTGAAGCGTGATGAATTCCTCACCGAGTGCTTCCATGATTTCCTCTACCACGGCAAGTGGTTTTTTGTGGCGGAGTCTTTCAATGAATGTAAGCGCAGACATGTTTTACCCCTAATTCAATGAGCAAAATCCTTCCCATACCCTAGCACTTGGACTTTGCCCTTGCAACAATACACCGCATTGACAATGTGCCCCCGAGGAATAGGCTGAATTATAGAGTGTTATTTGTTATCGAAAGGAGCGCGGTATGTCCAAACTTACTCCTGAATTTATGAAGCAATGGTTGACTGCACGGGGATGGAAGATTCGTACGAGCGTATATCGCAGGTTTCATGATCAGGTCGCACGTATTGCAAAAGGAAATGTGATCATCATTCATGGATATCGTGGTCATGTGCGCGAACCGCATTTTAAAAACATCGCAAATGCATTTGATGATGAATTTTTTAATGTGGTTACCTGCGATTTGCCGAACTTCGGGAAAAGCATCCCGGAAGATGTAAGCTATTACGGTCAAGTTCCTTCGTTTACTGACTTGATCGAGGTGGCAAAGGCACTGACCTACGCAATTCTCACCTCAAAGGCAAAAAATCATCTCCCAACATTTTTTGTGACATACAGTGTCGGCGCACTCACCATTCTTCGCTTCCTTCAACAGTATGCTCCGGTCCAGCGCTACATTGCCGGAGTTGTCTTTATTTCGCTGCCGCTTCGTGTGGAGAAAAATGCCGATCCAAAACTCTTAAAATATAAAAAACTTATCGAGCCGCTCATGGGACTTCTCGCCGGCGTTAACCCGCATATGCGTGTCGCATCGTATGAGCCTGATGAGTTTTCGAAAGATGATCGCGAGCATTTCAAGGGTGACATGGAAATGATTACCGCAAAAGAAATTTTCTATGCGGCAAATCGCGCCCGTACGCGTATGGATCGGATTTATATTCCTACGCTTTTTGTGCATGGTGCCGATGACCACGATACTGCTCCGGTCAGTGAAATGGAGATTGCGTTTCAATCCATTTCGACCCCAGCCGATAAGAAGGAAAAGATCATTTATCCCGGTGTGGGACATCTTGTCTTACAGCAGCATCGTCAGGCGACCGCTGATATTGTCGCATGGGTGAATGCGCGTGTTGCGGAAATTCCCGTGACCAAGGTTGATCGAGAAGACTTTGATCAGGGTTTGATTGCGCAAAGTTCTCGCGAATTGCGTGCGATTATTGCCTCCGCATGCGGGCAGCTTGGAAAACTCTTTATCAGTCTTTTGCGCGAAGGACTTGCACGGATTTATCGGCGTTTACGCCGTAAGCCCTGACTCCCCACTTTGGTGGGGTTTTTCTTTTCCGTGAACGTGCTTTGCCACCTTCTTTTTTGTGTTATGATGACCGAGTATGTCCGTCCTCCAGGAATTCAAATCCTTCGCAATGCGCGGTAATGTGGTTGATCTCGCGGTCGGTGTGGTCATCGGTGCCGCATTTGGAAAGATTGTCGACTCATTGGTGAAGGATGTGATTATGCCACCCATCGGTTTTGTCTTGGGAAAAGTGGATTTTTCAAATTTTTTTATTGTCCTCAAAGAGGGAACAACAACGGGACCGTATAGCTCACTTGCCGATGCCACGAAGGCGGGTGCACTCACCCTTAATCTCGGAATATTTCTCAACACCCTCGTTTCGTTTCTTGTTGTTGCATGGGTTATTTTTATGGTGGTGAAAGTGATGAATACGATGCGGCGCAATGAAGACGCAAAACCTGTCGAACAAAAAGTGCAATCGGATGAAGTCAAATTGCTTACGGAAATTCGTGATGCACTGAAAACAAAACAATAACCGCATTTATTTTTTACCTCCCATGCTGCTCGCCACACTCATTGTGCTTATCACCAAATACGGATACTTCATTGTCTTTCTCTTTACGTTGCTTGAAGGTGAAACTGTTGTTGCACTCGCAGGTTTTGTGGCATATCAAGGATACCTTAAAATCGGATATGTTATTGCCATCGCAATTATCGGAGGAGTTATCGGTGATCAATCATTTTTTTATTTTGGCCGATATAAAGGCAAACAATTTCTTGCGCGCCGACCGAAGCTACTCCGTCGTGCGGAGCGTTTGCACGGACTCGTGGAGCGTCATCAGAATTGGCTTATCTTCGGTTCCCGTTTTATGTATGGATTTCGCACCATTATTCCGATCGTTATCGGTACGAGCAATGTTAAGCCTTCACGATTTTTTCTGTTGAATGTTGCCGGTGCAATTGTGTGGGGAATATTTTTTGCCGTCGGCGGTTATGCCTTTGGTGGCGCGCTTGAGCGTTTTATCGGGCATTTTCATCGTGCGGAGCGCTATGTTATTTTCGGCATGATTTTGGGCGCACTTATTGTTCAGGGTATTGTGATACTTCGTCGCCAACTTGGAGAAAAATTGAATGACGAAAGTGAAGAGACATCACCTCGGGGGGATCACGAATCAATAAAATAAAAGGTATTAACCACGAAAGGAAACATAGAGAATGAAGGTAAGCGCTTGGACTCGCACACTCGCAGGGTATTAAACCTTTTTTAGCTCTCCTCGGCTCGGAAATGAAAAAGCGGACTTTTCCATTTCGCTCGCTCTACGTCGGCAATAACGCTATACTTCCTTTATGCAGCATCGAGGAATCTCGTATATGAAGGCGAAGCATCATCACACACGCCTGTACCTCCTTCTTGGTCTTTGGGTTTCATTTGTCGGACTCATGATGGCGGGGAGTCTCTTGCTCCCTCCCAACAAAAAGCTGGCCGACAGTTCCCCCGCACTGCTTTATAATGTTACGCGGAATGAAGAACTGCATCAGGCTGAAGCCCCTGCTTTGCTTCCCGGCAAGGCGATGATCGCCGATCTTGATCAAATGCAACTTGCGCTTTACGAAGACAACGTGCGTACTAAAACATTCCCGATTCTTTCGCGCGGACGTGAGGGAACTTTTTGGGAAACCCCAACGGGAAAATATGCCATACAGACAAAAGAGCCGAAGCATTTTTCTTCAATCGGAGGAACATGGATGCCGTACAGTATGCAATTTTACGGCAACTTTTTTATTCATGGTTGGCCCACCGATCAAAATGGTGACAATGTCCCCACGGGGTATTCGGGAGGATGTATCCGCCTCGCCACTTCCGATGCGCGTGAGGTCTACGAATTTGCCGACATTGGAACGCGCATACTTGTTACCGGCGGAGAATCGCGCACCAACTTTGCCACCTCATCGCAGTATTATTTGCATGGAGACGGTAAGCTTCCCGATATTAAGTCAAACTCATTTATTGTTGCTGATGCCGATCTGGGAAAGATACTTTGGGAGCGTCGCGCGCATGAATATGTCAATCCTCGCGGGCTCACACTGCTCATGACCGCACTTACCGCCCTTGAAACGGTTGATCAATACAAAGTTGTCCGTATGGGTGAACTGTTGCTCGGTAAAACCGTGTTGCGCAAATCTTCGATTGGTGCGGCAGATGAAATTCCCGCGGGGACACTCATTTACCCGATGCTTTTTGATGGTAATGATACCGCAGCACTTGCCTTTGCTCGGGAGCATGGCACCAAGAGGTTTGTCGCATACATGAACGAAAAGGCAACTGCGGTGGGGATGAATGAGACTCAATTTGGGGGAGCACGAGGAAGTGACGAGTCGACAACGACTCCTTATGATCTCCTCACGTTGCTTTCCTATGTCGATCGCTCCAAACATTTTCTTATCGATGTCGGACTCACTCCGCTCCGCACATTGTATGACAGCGAAGGTGAAGAACGTTACAAATGGACAAATAAAAATCCTTGGGTTCTTGGAGGAGATGCGGCGTATGAAGGAGGTATTGCGGCACTCAACAATGATGGGGTTGGTGGAAGTGCGATGCTTCTGTTCAATCTTCCGCTTTCGGAATTCGGAGATAAAAAGATTTCCTTTGTCATATTGGATTCTCCCAACCTGCGCGAAGATGTCAGTGCGCTGCGACAATTTGTGGAAGCGCATTTTGTGTACGGACTTCTGCGTGACACGAATTTGACGCGTGAGCCGGACGAGGCGACTCCTTCATTGCTCGAAAAAGCGGAGGGCCTTATTCATCTTGAGCACTTGCTCCAAGATGATGTTTCGTACGAGCGAGATACCTGATTATTCCTCGGTTCTTTTTACGGAAGCGACTAAACCTTCGAGGAGGGGAGTGATCTTGTCTGCCACTTTGAGATATCCCGCATCATTGGGGTGGATTTCATCAGACATCAGCTTGGGGTTATCGATGATATTCTCGAGCACATTGGGAACAAACACCGAACCTGTTTCATCGGCAAGTTTCGTAAAGCCATCTGAAAAGTGATCTTTAAGTATTCCTCCGCGGATACCGACCAAGAACACGACTGCACCGCGCGATTGAATTCGCGTAATAATCGTCCGTAAGTTTGCAAATGTTTCTTCTGGAGGAACTTTTTGAAGATAATCATTGCCTCCCAGAAGAATAATGACAATATCGGGATGTTGAGTAAGTACATCCGTATCAAGTCGCAGGAGTGCATCCGAAGTAGTGTTGCCGCTCACCCCTTTATTGATAATCGTAATCCCCAGTCGCTTTTCGAGAATTGGCACATAGCCATATTCAGGAGCTGATGCCCCCATTCCTTTGGTGAGACTGTCACCAAGGGCGATAATCGTTGTTCCTTTCGGGGGAAAATTGACGATAGGATGATTATCACGAAGCAGCATAATGATTTGCATCATTGCTCCCAGTATAATGAGTCCCGCTAGAATAAAAATTTTGTGAAGCACGGTAAGTTTTTTCTTTTTCATCCTCACTATTATTTCATATCGGGGAATATGAACAAGGAAAAATTGACAAAGAAAAAAGCAATATGGTGCGCATATTGCTTTCATTGCTTGTCGGAAGAAATAGGACGAAGCGTAAATGTTCCACTTACCCAAGCAATGCCAAGGAACTTATAGACGAAGTTTCCCTGATAAACGATTTTTCCATCGCCCTCCTCTTGAATGACCACATTCATGAGGAGGTTACCTCTGTGTCCACAGGCGGTTTCATCGCTGTTCCTTAGGGTAAGATTTTTGCTACTCACCGTCCCGGCAAAATTTACGGGATCTTCGCAATACGTTGTTCCGGCGATAAAAATTGTCCCCGTCACCCGGTCATTTTCTCCCCCAAGGATCGTCATTGTCAGTGTCCCGGTTTTATCGGAACCCTTTTGAAACCATTGTCCCGAGAGTGTGCTCGGTGCTACTTCCGCAAAACAAGGAAGGGAACAGAGTAATACCAGAAAAAGAAATAAGGTTCGTCGCATGGAGAACTCCTTTGCGCATCATTCTTTTTTCAGCATAGCGGATTAAATTTTCCCGTCAAAGGGGGGTTTTGTGCTTTGTGGAGATGGGCGTATAATGGAAAAACATGGACCCACGTCTCGGACTTACTTTTGACGATGTGCTCCTTCTGCCGCGACGCTCCGCGGTGTTTTCTCGAAAAGATGTTTCAACCCGTGCACGACTCACGCGCAATATCACGCTTGATATTCCGCTTATCTCCGCAAACATGGACACCGTCACCGAGTCGGGAATGGCTCGTGCGATGGCGCGCATGGGCGGCATCGGCATCATTCATCGATTTCTTTCGATCGAGCGCGAAGTGGAAGAGGTGCGCAAGGTAAAGCGTGCAGAGAACGTCATCATTGAAGATCCATTTACCGTGCACCCCGACATCACGCTTGGTGAGGCGAAAAGTTTTATGCGCCGCGAAGGAATTTCCGGCGTGTTGGTCGTGAAGGAGAAAGGCGGCAAAAGACAGCTCGTTGGTATTCTCACGCGTCGCGATATGCTCTTTGAGACCAACGATGCGAAAAAAGTTTCCGCATTGATGACGACGAAATTGGTAACCGCGCTTCCGGATATCGCCCTTGATAAAGCAAAGGACTTGCTCCACACGCATCGTATTGAAAAATTGCCTCTTGTGAGCGCACAAGGGGAACTGGTCGGACTGATCACTCTGCGAGATATTCTCGAGCGCATGGAAAATCCCACCAGTGCAAAAGATAAAAAGGGGAGACTCTTGGTGGGGGCGGCGGTCGGGGTAAAAGAAGATACGATCGAGCGCACCGATCAGTTGCTTAAGGCCGGTGCTGATGTGATTGTGATTGATGTGGCGCATGGTCATAATCTTCGCGCGATTGAAACGACAAAACTTTTACGCAAGACATTTGGCCCGAAAATTGAAATTATCGCAGGAAATATCGCAACTCCCGAAGCGGCACGCGATTTGGTTAAGGCGGGTGCGGACGGACTGAAGGTAGGCATTGGCCCGGGTGCGGCGTGCACGACGCGTATTGTAACCGGTGTTGGCGTGCCGCAACTCACGGCAATTATGGATGTTGCCAAAGAAGCAAAAAAACTCGATGTACCGTTTATTGCCGATGGGGGGATAAAAAATTCGGGCGACCTCGCAAAAGCGATTGCCGCCGGAGCGGATACGGCGATGATCGGAAATCTTTTGGCCGGTACCAAAGAATCCCCCGGGGAATATATTCTCGATCGCGGCGTCGCATATAAATATTATCGCGGTATGGCTTCCTATGATGCGACGAGTGAGAAGGTGCGTGTCGACAAAGAGGCGGGTACGCGCCAAGATGAATTTTTCCGTTCTCCCGAAGGGGCATCGGGAAGAGTAAGCTATCGCGGTGAAGCGGCAATGGTTATTACTGACTTGGTTGGCGGATTACGTTCATCGATGAGCTATCTTGGTGCGCGAAATTTTAAGGAATTTCAAAAAAATGCGGAGTTCATTCGTATGACCGATGCAGGAAAAGTTGAGAGTGGTCCGCATGGAGTGAAATAGGCGCTCAGCATTTGCTTTTTGAGGGTACGGATAAAAATCTGCTGATTTTTTCCTGAAAACTCGCCTCGTCAGGCTCCGTACCCCCTCAAAAAGCAAATGCTTCGCTCGGAGGTGGTTGGGATTTGTCATGAAATAAAAACATCCTCGCGGGGAGGATGTGTATAAACGTACATTTATTTCTTATCGGAAAGTCCGATGTCTTTGGCAATTTTCTTGTTCCCGGGATTGATTCCGTTTGGAGCATCAGTGCTGTTTACGGCTGGATCAACCGGATCTTGCCCCCAATCTTTCGGAGGTTGCGGCGTTTTTCCGGACATGATGTCATCGATCTGATCGGCATCGATGGTTTCCCATTCAAGCAATGCTTTTGCCATCGCATGCATCTTGTCGGCGTTTGTTTCGATCAGGTTGCGTGCGAGCTTGTATTGCTCGTCGAGGATACGACGAACCTCGGCGTCAACCTTTTTCTTGGTTTCTTCCGAAAGCACCTCTGAGACAAAACGTCGTCCGTTGAATGCTCCCGACTCAGACTCCGCATAAATCATGGTTCCCAATGCATCACTCATGCCATATTTGGTTACCATATCACGTGCCAATTGCGTTGCGCGTTCAAAATCATTTGATGCGCCGGTCGTCATTTGGTTCATGAATATTTCTTCGGCAATACGTCCGCCGAAGAGCATGGCGATTTTGTTGAGTAGAAATTCCTTGTCATATGAATATTTATCACGTTCAGGGAGTGACATTGTCACACCGAGGGCGCGTCCACGAGGAATGATCGTTACTTTGTGCACTGGATCGCATTTGGGAAGGAGCTTGCCGATAAGAGCATGACCTGCTTCGTGATAGGCGGTATTTTTCTTTTCCTCATCATCCATCACCATGGTGCGACGTTCGGGACCCATCATGATTTTGTCTTTTGCTTTTTCAAAATCGCGCATTTCGACAAAGTCTCCTTTTCTGCGGGCGGCAAAGAGTGCCGCCTCATTGACCAAGTTGGCCAAATCCGCCCCGGAGAACCCAGGTGTGCCCCGCGCAATAATGGAGGGAACGACATCGGTTCCCGCGGGAATTTTGCGCATGTGCACTTTAAGAATTTGCTCACGACCGCGAATGTCAGGAAGCGAGACCACAACTTGTCGATCAAATCGACCGGGGCGCAGTAATGCGGGATCAAGTACATCGGGACGATTGGTTGCCGCGACAACAATGACCCCGGTATCGGTTTCAAAGCCGTCCATTTCAACCAACATCTGGTTGAGTGTTTGCTCGCGCTCATCGTTGCCACCGCCCATACCTGATCCACGTGAACGTCCCACCGCATCAATTTCATCGATGAAGATAATTGAGGGTGCATGTTTCTTGGCAGTCTCAAACATATCTCGGACGCGAGAGGCACCGACACCGACAAACATTTCAACAAAGTCCGAACCGGAAATCGAGAAGAACGGCACTTTCGCTTCACCGGCAATCGCCCGTGCAAGTAATGTTTTCCCCGTACCCGGAGGTCCGACCATCAGCACCCCGCGCGGAATGCGGCCACCCAATTTTTGGAATTTGGAAGGATCGCGCAGGAAATCAACCAGCTCCTGCACTTCTTCTTTCGCTTCGTCGCAACCGGCAACATCACTCAGGCGTGTGCCATTGTTCTTCTCTTCGAGCATTCGGGCTGTGGATTTGCCGAACCCAAATGTTCCGCCCTTACCGCCTCCGCCTTGCATCTTGCGCATGAAGAATACCCACACGCCGATCATTAAGATGACTGGGCCGAACGAATAAAGAAAATTCATAAATTGAGAAGGTTCTTTCGGGGGTATGACATGGACATCAACGTGATATTTAACCAGGTCGTCTACCATCCATATGTTATTTGGGCTCAGTAGTTGATACGGCGGATCGTTTTTGGGTGTGATTGTGAGCCACTGCCCTTGTATGTCAACACGGGCAATTTTGCCGTCTTTGGCTTCCTCGATAAATTGGGTATAACTTTGGGTTATCGCCGGGTAATTTCCCACCACCATTTGTTTGAAGAGTGTAAAGAGGGTTATTCCGATTAGCCCCCAAATCGCTATTTTGATCCATAGATTTTTATCCATGAACTGCTCCTTAATATGTACTTTCTATCTCTCACTCAATCATATGGGTGGACAAAGTCAATCAAAACCGCCTGATTCCTTGTGTTAGAATATGCCCATGCAAAAGCAGCGCAAAAATGAGGTTTTGTTTTCCGGAATGCGTGCGCTCGTCATGGGGCTCGGTCTTCATGGTGGGGGAGTGGCAACGGTAAAGTGGCTCGTTCGCCATGGTGCGCGGGTTACGGCAACCGACATGCGCACCAAAGAAATTCTCGCCCCCTCACTTCGTGCACTGAAAGGAACGAAAGTCGGGTTTGTGTTGGGGAAGCATTGCAAGGAAGATTTTTCCTCACACGATCTTATTATTGTGAATCCCGCAGTACCGCGCGAAAGTGAATTTCTTGCGATTGCACGACGAGCAGGGAAGCGCATTGAAAACGACGCAAGTCTTTTTTTTCGTTACAACCATAATCCCGTGATTGCGGTGACGGGGACACGGGGAAAGACCACCACAACACTTTGGATTGCCGAGCTGATGAAGAAAAAATATTCCGACGTGCGGCCATCGGGGAACACTCCGGAGAATGCATTCCTTAAAGAATTTGAACGCGTCGCACAAAAGAACATCCCGGTCGTTGCTGAGATGTCGTCGTGGCAACTTGAATATTTGCCGGTCTCAGGACGCGCACCGCATGTTGCGGTCATCACGAATCTTTTTCCCGACCATTTGAATCGCTACAAGGGTGGTATGAAGGATTATGCTCGTGCAAAGGCGAATATTTTTCATGACCAAAACGATGGAGATTTTTTAATTCTCAATTACGAGAATGAATGGACACAATTTTTCCTTCGGCAAAAACCAAAAAGTCTTTTATTCTTCACGAGTACAAAAAAACTTCCGAAAAAATTGAACGGTCTTTTTGTGTCGAATGAGACGCTCGTATTTCGGTTCGATGGAATTGAACAAAAACTTTTTTCAGTAAAGAAATTCATTGCCACGCGAGGAGTGCACAATCTCGAGAATTTATTGGCTGCAGTCCTTGCCATTAAACTTTTTGACCCCACTATCGTTATTAAGGAGCAGGATGTTGTGAAACTCCCAACCCCCCGCATGCGCCAAGAAATAATTTTTCAAAAAGGAAAACTGACTGTCGTCAATGACTCCTGCGCCACATCGCCCGATGGGGTCGAAGCCGCCATCAAGCGCTTTTCCCAACTTGGACATCCGATGTCCAAGTTGGTGCTCATCACCGGTGGTACCGATAAAGAACTTGAGTTTGGAGCGCTTGCAAAGACCATCAAAAAATATATTCCCCCCGAACAGCTCATTCTCCTCGATGGTTCCGCAACAAAAAAACTCTTGAGTGCATTGGTGAACAAAAAATATTTCAAAGGGCATGCGACCTTGCTTCATGAGACGCTCGCATCATGTGTAACGGAAGCACAAGTAATGGCCCGAAGTGCGAAAGGGAAGACGACAATCCTCTTCTCGCCCGGAGCGGCCAGCTTCGAAAAATTCCTCCATGAATTCGATCGAGGAGAAAAGTTCAACACCTGCGTCCGGAAATTTTTTAAATAATTTCTTCCCTCACGAATTCTTCATCGCTCTTGTGCTCAAATAGTACAAAGATGTCGAAAGGAGGTATCACCATACCCGACCGTGTTCTTTGAGAACTCGTAGGAAATTAACACTTTTTCATTCGCACTCACGTTATCATTAAGGAGAAAACTATGTGTGGAATATTTGGCTATGTAGGAACACGACCCGCGGATGTGGCGCTCATGACATACTGGGCGCTGCGGGATTTGGAATATCGCGGCTACGATTCATGGGGAATTGCCGCACTGACAAAGGACGGTGTCTATGTCCGCAAATCAGTCGGGAAAATCTCGGATGCGAATGATCGGGAGTTTCGCGGTGTTTCAGGAAAAATTACCATCGGGCACTCTCGATGGGCTACTCATGGGGGAGTAACGGAGGCAAATGCACATCCGCATTTCAATCGCGACAAAACAATTGCCGTCGTCCATAACGGTATTGTTGAAAATCACGAAGAACTTCGCGCTTTTCTTTTGGCAAAATGGAATGATTCCGGCAGTGCAGGGTTTTTTGTTTCCGAAACGGACACCGAGGTGATTCCGCATCTTATTGATTATTTTATGCACGAAGGGCGTTCGTTTGAAGAAGCATTTGTCGAAACAGGGAAAATGCTTGAGGGACGCTATGCGATTGTGGTGATCAAAAAAGACGAGCCCTACATCCTCGCAATGCGTGACGGGTCACCGCTCGTTATTGGGGAAGGGTCCGCCGCGAACGAAGGATATTACCTTGCCTCCGATGTTCCCGCATTTATTGATTATACGCGTAAAGTCTATTATCCGAACGATCGTGAATATGTGAAAGTCGGCGCCGAATTGTTTATCGTGCGTGATTTGGAACATCAGAAAAAAATCGAGCCGCTCTGGCGCACCGTTGATTGGGATAAAGCGAGTGCAAGCAAAGAGGGATATCCGCATTACATGCTTAAGGAAATTCTCGAACAGCCTCTGGCGCTCGATAAAGCGATCAGGCAGGAAGACGGGAGGCTTTTTGAAGTGGCGCGCGCAATGAAAGCCGCCGATCGTTTGTTTTTCATCGGTTGTGGTACTGCGGCGAAGATGGCAAAGTTGGGCGAGCTTTATGCGGCAAAAGTGGGAGGTGTGTTTGCCACTTCATTTGTCGGTTCCGAGTTCGGCGTGTACGAACAATTCTTGGATAAAAAAAGTTTAGTATTTGCGGTTTCACAAAGTGGAGAAACGGCGGACGTGCTCGAAACATTACGTGCGGGAAAAAAGCAAAATGCAAAAATATTTTCTCTCCTCAATGTTGTTGACAGTTCGATTGACCGTATGTCGCTTCAGTCGCTTTTCATCAATGCCGGCCCCGAAATTGCGGTCGCATCAACCAAAGCGGCGACGGCGCAAATTGCCGTACTTATTTTGCTCGCACATGCACTCAATGGAAAAAAACTCGGAGAAGGAAAGCATCTCATGCGCAGTGTCGTGCGCGATATCAAAGCATGGCTCACACCGGATCTTGCTCACGAACTGAAAACAATCGCAGAGAAATTGAAAAATACCGATGATCTGTATATTATCGGACGCGGGTTGAATGCTCCGATTGCGCATGAGGCGGCGATTAAAATTCAGGAAGTTTCGTACATTCACGCGGAGGGTTTTTCCGGGGGAGAATTGAAACACGGACCCATCGCCCTTATCGAAAAAGGAACGCCGGTAATTGCGCTTATTCCCAACGATGAAACGAAGCGCGACATGGAGTCGAATGCACACGAGCTCAAGAGTCGCGGTGCCTATCTGATCGGTATTGCTCCCGAGAACAATAAAATTTTTGATGAGTGGATTCCCGTCCCCGATCTCGGAATTGCCTCACCGATTGCAAGTCTTATCCCGATTCAACTCCTCGCATATCACTTGGCGGTATTGCGCGGCAATGACCCCGATAAACCCCGTAATCTCGCCAAATCCGTAACGGTCAAGTGATTTTTAACGCCATTCCGGAATATTCCGGAATGGCGTTTTGTCACAGTCGGCGGAATGATCATGTTATACTGAATATAAATTATAAGGAACTATCTAATATTTGACTTTATGACAATGGGAAATAATGAAGAGGGGAAAGTGGTGCGGATAATCCCGCCCCAACCGGCAGTCATTGCCGTGTCGATACTTGCGGTGTCGGGAGCACTGCTCCTTTTTGCGCTTTTTATGAATACACTCGCCGAGCATCAATATATCGGTCGCGACATTAATTCGCAGACGACCATTTCAGTCTCGGGTGATGGCGAAGCCTATGGTGCCCCGGACATTGCGAGTGTTTCATTTTCAATTACCCAAGATGCGAAGACAGCCACTGAAGCGCGACAGATGGTTGATGCCAAAATGAAAAAGATTCATGACTTTTTGACGAAAGCAAAAATTGCCGAAAAAGATATCAAGACCACGAGCTATGATCTCTCGCCGAAATATGAATGGCAACAAAAGCAGATTGTGTGTATTGCATACCCTTGCCCACAGCCTCCCGGACAGCAAGTGTTAACGGGATACACGGTCACTCAATCGGTTGAAGTGAAAATTCATGATCTTGATAATGCCGGAGTGCTCTTGGGCGGACTTACTGACAACGGAGCAAGTAATGTAAGCGGCTTGAACTTTATGGTGGAAAATCCCGATGGTCTACAGACAAAAGCACGTGAAGAGGCAATAGGAAAAGCCCAGGCAAAAGCCGAACAACTCGCAAAGGATCTTCATGTCAAACTTGTCCGTATTGTTTCCTTTAATGAAGGAGCGAATTACCCGATCTACTATGCGCGCGGCGGAATGGAAATGAAGGCGATGTCGGCAGATGCGGGCGCACCCCCCGTTCCCAATATTCCCGTCGGAGAAAATAAATACACATCGAACGTCACGATTACTTACGAGATTCGCTAGCGGTATTTACATCGTTTTTAATAAATCCGCACCGAGACTCAATGGGTAGGTGCGGATTTTGACATCCGGCAATCGGGGGAGTAGCATCGAGAGAGGAGAATGTTTTTTTGAAACTCAATTTTCACAAAGGAGTATCTCATGAAACCCAATTGTTGGATGTGCAGCCTGATTGCTGCTCTGCTCGCCTTCGTTTTCTTTTTCGGCGCTTCGCCCGCAATGGCGCAAGGAACACCGCTTCAGCTCTTGGAGTCGAAGGTTGCGACAGTGAAACACCCTGTTTCGCTGTGGAGTATGTGGAATGCAAAAGACTCCACCTACAAAAAAGCGAATCCGTGGACGAAAGTATGGACGGCAGAATGTACGCGCACCGGTATTCCCTGTACGGAAAAAGCGTGGAAGCACCTCAAGTCAGGAACGTTACTTACGGTTCCCGCTCCCCAGGTGGTCGTTGCGGTTTCTCCGGAAGTTGCTCATCCTGAAGCGATTGCCATTGTGGAAGTCCCCGGACACCAAGGTCTGTATCAATTGGTTTTGGATGGCAAACCGGTTGTGACCGAAGCCGAGCGCACTTTGCGTGCGGAGCATGTGCGATTGACCGAAGAGCTTGCGAGGGAAAAATCCGACGGACATACCCTGGTGCTCGCCCTAAGAATTGCATTAACACTTTTACTTGTCTCCCTCGGGTTTATTTGTTGGCTGATTCTCAGAAAACAACACACCATGATGCCCGCAGAATCTTATCAATTACCGAAAGGTCTTAAGACAAAGGATGCGGATAGTTATCAGTGTCCTTCGTGATACTTAAGACTTATCGTTGTTCACGAATACCCTACAGTCCCATGGTGTATTTTCCCACGGCCCCCTTTGTAAATTGAAACACCCTTTCGGGGTGTTTTTTCTTCCCGCATTACTCATGTCCAAAGGTGGTCTTTGGACATGTTGACATTTTTATGAACTATGGTTATGGTGGCAGAGGAACACCGCGTGCCGCACCTCTTGTAATATTAACGTATTTTTTGGAGGCAATAATGTTGAAATTGGTTGAAGAAGTTGAAAAAACCACTGGAGTGGTGAAGGCGAAAGAGCCTTGCAAATCGCTTGCGCATTTTCTGCAGGGAATTCCCGGGAAGTATCGTTTTGAAGCCCATAATTATGTGCTGATCGGGCGACTGGTACTTCGGTACAATAAGAAATATAGGCAAGAACTCCCTGTATTCTTACCCTTTCAACTCACGGATACTTTGCAAAAGGTTTCCGAATATTCGCGGAGTAGCGATAAGGATTTTATTTTTATCTCCTTTGCGAATATTATGGGATATGGCCCACTCTCCATGCCCGAGCATGTCAAAATTCCTCGGGAAAGCATGGAACTGATCGAGCATATTACCAACATTCTTCAGGCCGGGATCGTCAAGTACGCATTTACGCAATTGCAGTTGGCGGTGGCCGCCGCGTGATAACGCCACTGTGTGAGGACAGTGCGCCGGACTAAAATCCGGCGCTTTTTTCTAAGAGCCTGTTCAAGATCTCATGCCTTTCCACAAATCTTCACATTTCGTCGCGAAAATTATTCATTTTGAGGAGTCATATCGGGATACGACGACGAAAAATGGAGAATTTGCAGCAGAAATGTGGAGATTTTGAAAGACAAGTCTCGATTTCTTTAATTACGGTGAGATGTTGAACAGGCTCTAAGTTTTTCTGCCACTTGACTCAAAAAAAAATAAGAGTACAGTGAATATATCAAACACCCCGAGGGGGTTTTTTATTGGCTCAGTTATTAGAAAATTTCCATTATGTCATTTATTGATTATTTGCGTGATACGCGGGGCGAATTGCGGCATGTGAGTTGGCCGACCAAACAACAGACACTCAACTATACGATCATCGTTCTTGCCATTTCCGTTGGCACGGGACTTTTCTTGGGGGTGCTTGATTTTGCGCTCAAAGAAGTGCTCACGCGTTTTGTGTAATGTATCGGAGTTATCAAATAGAAAATTTATTATGGATGAAAACACACAAACACCCGCAATTCCCGAGGCACCAATTCGCCAGTGGTATGCAATTCATACCTATTCGGGATATGAGAATGCGGTCGTGCGTAATTTGAAACAGCGCATCGAGTCGCTCGGAATGGAAGATAAAATCTTCGAGGTCGTTGTCCCCAAGGAAAAGAAAATTAAAATGAAGGGCGGGAAACGCGTCGAAGTGGAGGAAGAAATTTATCCGGGGTATGTTCTCGTGAATATGGTATACGATCCTGACTCGTGGTACGTCGTGCGCAATACTCCGCGTGTGACCGGATTCGTCGGTGCCGGCGTCGTGCCCGTTCCTTTGAATCAGGGTGAGATTGATGCACTCTTCGGACGCATGGATTCAAAGACAATAAAACATGCGATCGACATTGTTGTCGGGGAGTCAGTTATTATTACCGATGGTCCTTTCAAAGAGCTTGAAGGCAAGGTGGGTGAAGTCGACTCCGATCGCGGACGTATTAAGGTGATGGTGCCGATGTTTGGGCGTGAGACACCCGTTGAGCTCGACTTCCTCCAGATTAAGAAAATCTAATTTGCGCGCCCTGCTCGTCCTTCAGACTTTAGGTTCGGAAGACGTATAACCCATACGCCCTCTCGAACCCTAAAGTCCTCCAGGGCTTCGCATTGCATCGCAAATTAAATTTTCTTAGAAAATCTTAATTTCCTTGCAAAACGTGCTCAGTTCTATTAATATCCTAGACAATCTAGGGAATGTGGGATTAATCATCCACACGCTTCTATTCTCCGGAGTAATCCAAATATATGGCAAAAAAAATCGTTAAAAAAGTAAAATTGCAGATCGCCGGTGGAAAGGCGACCCCGGCACCTCCCGTAGGTCCCGCACTCGGTCAGGCCGGTATCAATATCGGTGACTTCGTACAGAAGTTCAATGCCGCAACGGCAACACAGATGGGTGATATTATTCCTGTGGAAATTTCCGTCTATGATGATCGTAGTTATACGTTCATCACCAAAATCTCTCCGGTCCCTCGTCTTATTTTAAAGGCAATCGGAAAGGATAAGGCTTCGATGAAGCCGGGTACGCAAAAGGCGGGTGAGCTCACCAAGGAACAAGTACGTCAGATTGCGGAGAAGAAAATGCCGGACTTAAATGCGGCCTCGATTGAGGCGGCGATGAAGACTGTCGAAGGCACGGCGCGCTCTATGGGCATCACCATCAAGAATTAAATATTTTTGCATGCTACTCGGCTTTCCTTCGAAAAGTCCGTTCACCGTATATGAATACGGCTCTCGGACATTCCCTCAGTCCAAGCCGTCGTATCACATCAAAAATATTTAATTCATTGCGCTTGTCGCAAGATTCAAAAACGAGTCGTGGAAACGGCGCGTTTTTGTTATACTGAAGATTAATGACTGATAAAAATTCGACGCACGTTCGCCCTTCATGGGACGAATATTTTATGCAGATTTCAAAGATTGTGGGTACGCGCGCAACCTGCGACCGCGGACGCACGGGATGCGTCGTGGTGAAGAACAAGCGCATGCTCTCGACCGGTTATGTCGGCTCTCCCGCAGGACTTCCGTCGTGCGATGACGTCGGGCATGAGATGCATACGGTGATCCATGCTGATGGAACGCAAACACAGCATTGCATCCGCACCACGCATGCCGAGCAAAATGCATTGGTACAGGCGGCGCGTGTGGGAACTTCTCTTGAAGGTGCGACAATGTATTCACACATGATGCCTTGCTATGTCTGCGCGAAGATGATCATCAATGCCGGTATTGTGCGTTTTGTGTGCAGCAAGGATTATCATGCAAGCGCGCGTTCGAAGGAAATTTTTAGAGACGCAAACGTTGCATTTGAAATTCTTTCCAATGAAACGGAAACGTACGATAATATGTAATATATGAAAAAACTTATTCTTGGTTTTGCAGGAGAGATGGCGAGCGGCAAAGGAACATGCGCCGCGTATCTCAAAGAAAAGTATCATGCGGAGACATTTCGCTTTTCGACGGCCCTTTTTGATATTGCCCGCCGTGTGCACTTGCGCGAAGATCGCGATACGCTCCAAAAGATATCGACATTTCTTCGCAAAGAATTCGGCGAGGATACGCTTGCAAAGGTTATGTTTGAGGATGCAAAAAACGCAACTGCGGAACTCATTGTCATCGACGGCGTCCGTCGTCTTGAAGATGTGAAATATTTGCGCGAGCTTCCCGAATTCAAACTTGTCTATCTTGCGGCACCGATGCGCACCCGCTACGAACGCATGATCGTGCGCGGAGAGAAAGCCGATGATGCGACGAAAACGTATGAAGAATTTGAAGCGGATCATCAGCGTGAAAGCGAGCTTGAAATTACAAAGCTCGAAGCATTCGCTGCAGAGGTAATCGACAATAGTGGAACAATGCCGGAATTGCAGAGTGCGCTTGACGCGATAGTGAAAAAATACGCCGAATAAATCGCTCGATAAGTGCTTTACTGAAACACGCATAAAACTCTGCTGAGTTTTTGCTATGCTCGCGCCGCCGCGCTGCGCAATGTTTCAGCAAAGCACTTATTACCTCGCTCTGAGAAAAGAACCAACTCGGTACTTTGAGGATTTTCTCTGGAAGCGGGCAAGGGTGTTCTCAAAAGTTTGCTGTCTGAGCGGCTTTTTTGTATGATGCAACAGGAATATTTACTACAAAGGAGTACATTTATGTCGCAACAAAAAGGGAAATTTATTGTCATCGAAGGGGTTGATGGTTGCGGAAAGGGAACGCTCATGGAGCATCTCAAAAACGTACTCCCCACGAACCAGTTTGTCTTTACGCGCGAACCCGGCGGTACTCCTTTTGGTGCGGAATTACGCAAACTGTTGCTCAACAATGAAATTGATCCAGTTACTCAGCTCTTGCTTTTTGAAGCCGATCGCAAGCGACACATCGAAGAGGTCATTTTGCCGGCGCTTGCTTCGGGGAAACATGTAATCTCTGATCGCTTTGATGCATCGACGTTCGCGTATCAAGCGGAAACGGAAAAACTTCAAAAGTTTTTTCTGATGGTCAATGAGTTCGTCATCAAGGACTGCCGTCCCGACCAGTACATTTTTCTCGATCTTCCTATCGAAGTTTCAATGGAGCGTACGCGAACACGGGGAGAAAATACCAATGTTTTTGAAAATAAGCCCATGGCATATTTCGAAGGTGTTCGTATGCGATACGGCTTCTTTTTTGAAGAAGTTCCCGTTCATTTTATTAATGCCGAAGCAAAACGCGAACTTGTCGCAGGGCAAGCAGAAGAACTTATCCGTGTAATGTGTCGTCAATAAATTTTGTTGAGACCCCAGTCCTCTTTGCTGGGGTTTTTTCTTTTTATGGGTGTGTTAGTATCTCCATATGATCGCATCGATAATAAAAGGATATATTGTGGAGGCACTTGGTGAACTCGGCATCACCGATGTTGTTTTTGCACTCGAACATCCGGCGGATTTGGCGCATGGAGATGTTGCGACGAATGTGGCGATGATTGGTGCAAAGAAATCAGGAAAGAATCCTCGCGCACTTGCCGAGGAAATTGTTTCATTGCTCAAGAAAAAAAATGATGAACACATCGCCGAGATCACTATCGCCGGACCGGGGTTCATCAACTTCACGTTTTCAAAAAAGTATTTTACTAAAGCGCTTGCGGAGGCACTCGAAAAGGCAGAAAATTTCGGACGCAATAAAATGCTTGAAGGAAAGAAGGTGATCGTCGAATACACTGATCCCAACCCTTTCAAGGAATTTCATATTGGGCACTTGATGGCGAATGCCATCGGTGAATCGATCTCACGTCTTGTTGAAGCGAGTGGTGCCGAAACCAAACGCGCCTGCTATCAGGGAGATGTGGGGTTGCATGTGGCAACCGCAATTTGGGCAATTCAAAAATCAAACTCTGAGGACTGGGAAGAGCTGCTCCTTCGCGGCAAAGCTTATGCGACGGGCGCAAAAGCGTACAAGGAGGACGAACAGGCGAAAAAAGAAATTCAAGAGATTAATAAAAAGTTGTATCATCGCTCTGACGAAGCACTCAATACTCAATATGACCAAGGGCGCGCAAACAGCCTCGCACTGTTTGCGAAGATGTATCAACGCCTCAGCACAAAGTTTGATTTTTATTTCTTCGAATCGAAGACGGGAGAGTTTGGGAAAAAAGTTGTGGAAGCGCATCCGGAAATTTTTGTCGCGAGTGATGGGGCGATCGTCTACAAAGGCGACGAATCAAAAGGTTTGCACACACGTGTCTTTATCAATAAAGAAGGGTTGCCAACGTATGAGGCAAAGGAACTTGGTCTCTCAAAAATAAAATACGACACCTCTCCCTACGACGTTTCAATTATCATTACTGCCAATGAAGTCAACGATTATTTTAAAGTGTTGCTTGATGCAATGAGCAAAGTATTTCCCAACCTTGCCGCAACAACCGAGCATTATTCGCATGGTATGCTCCGGCTTCCGACGGGCAAAATGTCGTCGCGCACCGGCGATGTTATTACCGCAACGTGGCTCCTCGACGAGGCGAAAGCAGAGATAAAACGTTCGGTAACCGACACGACCGAAGAAGTCGCTGAAGCTGCTGCTGTCGCGGCGGTAAAGTATTCCATCCTTAGACAGTCGAAAGGTAAAGATATTATTTTTGACTTTGCACAATCACTTTCCTTCGAAGGAGACTCGGGTCCATACTTGCAGTACACTCATGCGCGCACCTGCTCACTGCTTGCGAAGGCGGGGGGCAAGAAGTCGGATGTTCGTGTGATTGGCAATGGTGAGATAAGTCCGCTTCATAAATATCTGCTCCGTTTTCCCGAAATTGTTGTCCGCGCAGAAGAAGAACGTGCACCGCATCATGTCGCAACATATCTTATTGAAGTCGCTCGCGAGTTCAATAGCTTCTATGGCAACACGATGATTCTTGACGGTGCCCCTGATGAAGGATACAAACTTGCCCTTGTCATGCTCACGAGAAATGTTTTACAACAGGGACTTTGGTTGCTCGGAATTTCTGCGCCGAGTAGAATGTAGTCTATGGAAAATTCTGAAACACAATCGACGCCGATGGGGAATGTCTGGATGGTCGTTCTCGGAACGATGCTTATTACCACACTTTGTGCTTTTGGTTGGCATTTTGTTTCACTGCGCAGTGTGAAAGAACACGATGCGCGTGAGGTGGCACAGGTGCGTGCAAACATTGCCGCGTATAGTGCATATCGGGATGTGCTCAAAGAAAAAGGGAAGGACGCCGCAAAAGCGTACCTTGAACACAATTAACTGATAACACCATGAATGAACGCAAAGAAATCATTAAGTTAAACGGACTCACCATTTTGGTGGTGATGACCATCATCGCCAATCTCTTGGTCGTTGGATTTTTTTACCGCTTTCATCATTACCAGCTCTTTGTGGAAGAGAAGAAACACAATATTGAAATGACGGAATTGGAAGGGAAACAAGAGCATGATCTCAAAAATGAAATCGTCAAACTTGAAGGAGTGGCAAGTTGGAGTGAAACGCAATACGCGCGCTTGTATAGAGTAAAATAATAATCCAAAAATCTTCCTTGCCTCTTTGAGAAAAATCGCTAGCATAAAGGAAGAGTGATTTTTGAGGAGTAGTGAATGGAAAAGTACATAATCGGATTTTCCGGTGCGATGGATGCAGGCAAGGGCTTGGGAACAGAATTAATCAAATCGTGGTTTCCCGATACACCTTCGTTTCGATTTTCCGATTCGTTGCGCGAGTTTGTTGCGTGGATGAATAAGGAATGGGGAGTAAAATATCAATTTACGATTCCGGGCGCGACGAGCGATCTTCAGGAAATTTCAACGGCACTCAGGCAGATTTTCGGCGAAGACCTCCTTGAGCGGGCGATTGCACATCGAGTTGCTTCCGCCAAAGGCGATTCTCCGTTTGTGATTATTGAGGGGATCCGTCGCACGGTGGATATCGGCAACTTTCTTGCGCTGCCCAATTTTCGATTGATCTATGTCGAGGCAGATTTTGATGTGCGTTATGCCCGTCATATTCTGCGTAATGAGAAACCCGGTGATGCGGAATTGTCGCGCGAAGAATTCGCAAAACTCGGCGAAGCGGAAGCAGAACAACAGATTCGCTTGCTCAAGCCTCATGCGCACATCGTTATTGAGAATAACGGTACACCGGAGGAATTTGCACGCACGCTACGCAGTGAGGTGGATCAATGCCTCCGCGTCTAGGTATTCCCGGTTTTCGGAATTGTGCGGTACGACTTCCCGCACTCGAGTATCTTTCTCGGAAAAGCGGCGGACATAATTGCTTCGCACTTTTTGTGAGGGAAGAGGATGATCGGCAGTGTTGGTCTCTTCATCCTTTGGGGGAAACTCTCACCCTTCCTCATCCGGGGATAAAAGCGCGTTGCTTCATTGCGCCGGAGCCGGGGTCGTTGGGGTACAATGCTGCCCTGAAGCATGGTGTGCTCGCAATACTCCAAAATCCTCGTGCCTTTGTTGTCGGAATTCCACGATGGGTTACCTCATCCTGCTTTCCTGAAATTGTTTTGTCGGATGATCAACTCGCAGTCGCGTTGACACCATCCGTTATTATCCCGCTTACGTATGCTCATTGAGAGTAGCAAGCGGGATTTTTTTGTCTAAGTCCTATTTTGCAACGAAGCCTCAAAACATATAGTATAATCGCTACTATGGAAAACGAAGCCACCGAGCCCTTAAAGAAAGAAACGATTGCCGAGCGGGAAGAGCGCATCCTCCGCTTTTGGAAGAGCGCAGGAATTTTCGAAAAGTCGCTCAAACAGACTGAGGGTAAAATGCCGTACGTATTTTATGACGGTCCACCGTTTGCGACCGGACTTCCGCACTACGGGCATTTGCTTGCCGGTACCATCAAGGACGTGATTCCGCGTTATCAAACGATGCGTGGGCGCTATGTGCGTCGCGAATGGGGGTGGGATTGCCACGGACTTCCCATTGAAAATCTTATCGAAAAAGAACTGGGATTTAAAACAAAAAAAGATATCGAAGATTACGGTATCGCCGCGTTTAATCAAAAGGCAAAGAACAGTGTCCTCATGTATGACAAAGAGTGGAAGGAGGTCATCCCGCGCATGGGGCGATGGGTCGATATGGAGAAGTCGTACAAAACGATGGACTCCACCTATACGGACTCGATCTGGTGGGCATTCAAAACGCTCTACGACAAAAAACTTATCTACGAAGGATATAAGTCGATGCATATTTGCCCGCGGTGCGAGACCACGCTCGCCATTTCGGAAGTGGGAATGAACTATAAGGACGTGAAAGATATTTCGGTGTATGTGAAATTCAAGATGGATGCCGGTCAACAGGTTGGAGATTTTATGACTGATGACAATACGTATCTCATTGCATGGACGACCACCCCATGGACACTCCCCGGTAATGTCGCACTTGCGGTTGGAGCGGAGATTGAGTATGTGAAAGTCTTAATTCAGGAAGGTGCATCAATACAGCCAGCAGGAACGGGAGCATACGCTGTTGGTGAAAGTTATTATGCGTATATAGCTCAAGCCGTCGTTGAAAAATACGAAGAAATTAGAAAGGGGGTGTATATTTTCCCCTATAACAAGAATCAATTAACTGTTGAAGGAAAGCCAGTGAGGGGGGCCGAGCTTGTCAGTAAATCCTACAAACCGGTTTTTGATACGTATGCAAATGATACGACGCTTGAAAATCATGAGCGCGGATGGAAGGTGTATGCGGCGGATTTTGTAACGACCGAAAGCGGCACGGGCATCGTGCATATCGCGCCGGCATTTGGTGAGGATGACATGGAGCTCGGCAAAAAAGAGCAACTTCCGTTTATTCAGCATGTGGGAATGGATGGAAAGATGAAACCCGAGGTAAAAGATTTTGCGGGTATGTATGTCAAAGAAAAAAGCGACGATGACAAAGTGCGTCTTTCAACCGATATTGCCATACTTAAATATTTGCAGGAGCAAGGAACATTTTTTGCCAAAGAAAATCTCCTCCACCCCTATCCGCATTGTTGGCGGTGCGATTGGCCGCTTTTAAATTACGCCGCGTCATCGTGGTTTGTGAATGTTGTTGCACTCAAGCCTCGTCTTATCGAAGAGAATAAAGAAATTGCATGGATTCCCGAGCACATGAAAGAGGGGCGATTCGGAAAGTGGCTTGAAGGCGCGCGCGATTGGGCGATCTCCCGCTCGCGCTATTGGGGTGCACCAATCCCAGTATGGAAATGCAATAAGTGCGGCAATGTCGACGCATTTGGAAGCATCGATGCATTGAAATCAAAATTTGTGTCGACAAATCACTACACCCTGATGCGCCACGGTGAAGCGGAAACAAATGCAAAGGGTATTGTGAGCTATAAAATCGAAGACCCCTATTCGCTTACGGAACTCGGAAAAACTCAGGTCAAAACTTCCGCACAAAAGTTAAAAGGAAAGGGAATCGATCTCATCATCGCTTCTCCTGTTTTGCGTACCAAAGAAACCGCGCACATTGTTGCCGAGACCTTGGGCATCAATCCGGAAACAATTATTTATGATGCACGTATCGCCGAAGTGAATACGGGAGACTTTAATTCCGCTCCTATTGAGGAGTATCGTAATTATTTTTCGAGCACGCTTGAAAAATTCACCAAACGTCCACCCGGGGGCGAAACGCTCGAAGAGATGAAATCGCGCATCGGGGAGTTTCTCTATGAGATTGATGCACGGTATAAAGGAAAAAATATTTTACTTATCACTCATGAATACGGCGCATGGCTCATGGATGCCGTTTCTCGCGGGGCGACCAATGAAGCAGCGGTCCATATGCGTGAAGGGGAGGGTGAGGACTATATTACGACTGCCGAAGTGCGTGAATTTGCGTTTACTCCTCTGCCACACAACGAACGCTACGAACTGGATTTTCATCGCCCGTTTGTTGATATGCAAACGACGTATCAATGTTCATGCGAACTCGGTCTTATGACGCGCGTTCCGGACGTGTTTGATTGCTGGTTTGAGTCGGGTTCGATGCCCTTTGCGCAATTTCATTACATGGGAGATGAGCGTACACCCGAGGGAAAGATATTTGCGAAAAATTTTCCCGCGGATTTTATCGCCGAAGGGCCCGATCAGACGCGCGGTTGGTTTTACACACTGCTTATTTTGGGCACAGGACTTTTCGATCGCGCCCCCTATAAGAGCGTAATCGTGAACGGTCTTATTCTCGCGGAAGACGGACAGAAGATGTCCAAAAAATTAAAAAATTATCCCGATCCGATGGAGGTTGTCGGGAAATACGGCGCCGATGCGGTACGCTTGTATATGCTTGCTTCTCCCGGTGCGCGGGGTGAGGAATTGCGCTTTGCCGTTTCCGGTGTTGATGAAATGTTGAAGAAGATGACGCTCCGTATTGATAATGTCCGCTCATTTTATGAAATGTATCAAACAAGCGCGACTCTCCCGCTTGTCGAAGAAGCCCCGAAGAGCACCCATGTCCTTGATCGATGGATCCTTGCACGTTGGTATGAAACACATGCCGAAGCGACGCATCATTTGGATACGCACGAACTCGATCGTGCGGCGCGTCCGCTTCTGCCGTTTGTTGAAGATCTCTCGACGTGGTACCTGAGACGAAGCCGCGACCGTTTTAAAAGTGACGATGCCGAAGATCGTGGATCTGCAATGGCAACAACCGGTTGGATACTTCTCCAACTTGCGAAACTCATTGCCCCCTTTATGCCGTTTCTTGCGGAAGATCTCTATGCACACCTTCCCATTTCCAATAAAAAAGAGAGTGTTCATCTCGAAGACTGGCCCGCAATCGGTGTTGCCGCAAGCTCCATCCTCGATGAAATGGAAGAAGTCCGTCGCGTGGTAACGCTTGCGCTTGAAGCCCGCGCCAAGTCGGGGATCAAAGTACGCCAGCCGCTCGCAGTGCTTTCCATAGGAAGCAAGACACTTAAAGGAAAAACGGAACTCCTCACGATTATCGCCGATGAAGTGAATGTCAAAGAAGTCCGTATTGAGGAAAATATTTCCGGTGTTTCGCTTGATACCACCATCACCGAAGCATTAAAAGCCGAAGGGCAACTGCGCGACCTTATTCGTCTTGTACAGGACGAACGCAAAAAGCAAAATATGGTACCAAGTGATGTTATTCATGTTGTTATTACCGCAAGCTCGGAATTTTGCACCGTGATCAAGAATCACGAGGAAGAATTTAAAAAATCCGTTAACGCCGTATCGGTCGAAACCAACGAAGGCGAGCTTGCAGTGGAAATCAAAAAATAAAATGTTTTCAAACCACCCTTTGTTTGTGCACGTCGCCGCTCCTGCGGCGGCTCGTTCATCCTCGGCGAATTCTTTTTGCAGACAAAAAGACCAAGCAATTCGCCTGCGGACACAAACAAACGGTGGTTTGAGTGAGAATGAAGATCCCCCGCCACGCTTTTGAAAAAACTTGCGCAGGACAGTTTGGCATGGTCCCCGTCTGCGGGGCAAACTGTCCGAGCAGAGCAACAATGTTGCGCTGGCAACATTGAAGGCGTGTTTTTCAAAAGATGTGGCAAAAAAAATCCTACGGAAAGGAAAATTACCATCATGCTCCGCATCCTTTAGTGTTCGATGCTATACTTATCAAATGTCCTACCACGTTTATCATACCGAAGCGATCATTTTGGGTGGCCGTCCGCATGGTGAGGGGGACCGGATGCTTTACTGCTACACTCGTGAACTTGGACTTGTTGTTGCACATGCGAAAAGTCTGCGCGAGAGTCGTTCACGACTGCGTTATACACTGCAAACATTTGCGCATGCCGAACTCGATCTTATACAAGGCAAGCATGGATGGAAAATCATTTCCGCGCGTCCCGTTGATTCGCTTGGAGCACTATGGCAACATCCGGAGAAACGGCGCGTACTCTCCGAGGTGGGTGCGCTCGTGCGACGATTGATTCAAGGAGAGGAAAGCCACGCAATGCTTTTTGATGAGATTCTTTCCGGAATTAATTTTCTTCGTGAAGTTGAAGAGCAAACCCTCCTTCGTTCCGGCGAACTTATTTTGGTCATCCGCCTTCTTTCCCGCCTCGGTTACTGGGAAGAAAAAGAAACACACCCGCTGCTTTTTGAGGAAAATTTATCTCATTCATCATTGGCATATGCAGCGCTCATGCGGCCGAAACTTCTGGTGAGTGTCAATAATGCGCTTCATGCTTCTCAACTCTAGTTGTATACTATAGGCATGCCCCAAGAGTCCGAATATGAAAGTAGTCGTATTGAGCGTACCAAGCGCGATCTTTATGGAACGGAAGATAAATTTAAAAAAGAACATCGTGCCGAGCTTTCGCCTTCTCCGATTGACGTGGGAACAGATTGGGGAGACACAAAAATTATTTCCGAGCGTGAGGAGGCGCCCAAAAAAAGCAGCGTCCATATTTTAAAATGGATCGTCATTTTTGCCGTCGTTACCGCTCTTGGTTCTGTCGGTTATCTGTTCTACCAACTTGTTGATCCATTTTCAAAACCATCTGACAAAAATATCCAAATCACGTTTGATGTCCCCGTCGGCGTGACACCGGGTACACCCGTTGATGTGACTGTTCATGTGAGTAATCAAAATCGTGTCGCGCTCGAATATGCCAACCTTACCGTCATTTATCCTTCAGGAACGCGCGGTGGAGATAATTCAGATAAAGATCTTCGTGATGACAAAAAGGTATTGGGAACGATTGCGCCGAACACGGTGGTGGAATTTCATACAAAGGCGATTTTTCTCG
>Ga0209515_10001136_pt1 | contig 45869 bp, 48 predicted proteins | sample Subgroupgradi54m_FD_187454 | JGI IMG/M metagenome (GOLD analysis project Ga0209515, IMG submission 187454) | Subsurface groundwater microbial communities from S. Glens Falls, New York, USA - GMW60B uncontaminated upgradient, 5.4 m (SPAdes)... ... | reverse complement strand
GACGCCCGGTTTTCACTTTGCATCGCCGTTCGGTCTCACGCGCCAGGTAATGTCGACGCGCGACATCGCCTTCGCCACGCCCGTCACCACGGTCGTGGAGACGCACGGCAGCCCCATTCAAGTCTCGGCGGTGTGCGTCTATCGGGTCGTCGATCCGGCCAAGGCGCTGATCGACGTACAGGGTTATCAAGGCTTCGTGCAGCAACAGGCGACGACCGTGCTCAAGGCGGTGTGCTCGCGCTTTCCTTACGAACCTCACGCGCCGAAGGAGCCGTCGCTCAAGCAAGAGAGCCCCGAGATCATCCAGGCGCTGATGCAGGGCCTGCAAGCGCAAGTGAGCCACGGCGGCGTGCAGATCGTCCTCTTGCGGCTCAATGATTTGACCTACTCACCGGAGATCGCTCAGTCGATGCTGCTCCGGCAACAGGCACAGGCGATGGTCGACGCGCGCAAAACTCTGGTCGAGGGCGCCGTGCAGATCGTCAAAGACGGCCTCGATCGGCTCGACGGCGCCGGTCACGTTCGAGGCGAGCGACGCGACGACGAGCCGCGTGCGCTACCGGCCCCGGCGCATGACCGGTCCCGACTGGCGGCTGGTGACCGCCGCTGCCGTCTCCCCGGCCACGATCGGCGTGCTCGCGCTCGCCGGCAACCGGACGCTCGGCTGGACCGCGAGCCCGCTCCATTGGCCCGGCTTCGATTTCCTTCCCGCGCTCGCGGTGCTCACCCTCCTCGCACCGGTGCTCCTTCGACCGCGGACCGCGCTCCGGGGTCCGCTCGAGATGGCGCACGTATGAGCGCGCTCGACTACCGCGGTGTGTCGTTCGCATACCCCCACGCAGAACGGCGCGCGCTCGACCAGGTTGACCTCGCGGTCGCCGGCGGTGAGATCCTGCTCGTGACCGGCGCGTCAGGCTCGGGAAAGAGCACGCTGCTGCGCGCCGCGAACGGCCTCGTGCCCCACGCCACCGGCGGGCGCTTCTCGGGAGAAGTGGTGGCGTTCGGGCGCTCGACCCGCACGCATCATCCACGCGAGCTCGCCGACGTCGTGGGCTTCGTGCACCAGGACCCCGAGGCACAGTTCGTCGTGGACCGGGTCGAGGCCGACGTCGCGTTCGTGCTCGAGAACCTCGGTCACCCGGCGGCCGCCATGCGACGCCGGGTCGAGGAGGTGCTCGACGCGCTCGGCATCGCCCATCTGCGCGACCGATCCCCTTCCAGCTTGTCGGGCGGCGAGCGGCAACGGTGCGCGATCGCCGGCGCGTTGGCCGCTGCACCCGCCGCGCTGGCGCTCGACGAGCCCACCTCACAGCTCGACCCTCAGGGCGCGGACGACGTGTTCGCCGCCCTGGCCCGGCTCAACGCCGACCTCGGCACCACCGTGATGCTGACCGAGCACCGGCTCGAGCGCGCCGCGCCGCTCGCCCATCGTGCTGCCGTGATGGACGGCGGCCGCGTGGGCACCGTCGGACCACCCTCCGAGGTGCTCGCCTCGTATCGCGGCGCGCCCAGCGTGACCCGGCTCGGCCGGCTACTGGGTTGGGAGCCGCCCCCGCTCACCGTGCGCGAGGCACGGGCGTTCGCGGTCTCCACCGACCTCGGCCCGGTCTCCGGGCTCACCGCGACTGCATCCGAGCCGGGAGAGCGGCTGGTGAGCGCGGCCCGTCTGCGGGTCGACCTCGGAGGACGGAGCGCCCTGCGCGATGTGACGATCGAGCTGCACCGCGGCGAGGTGACGGCCCTGCTCGGCCGCAACGGCGCGGGCAAGACCACGCTCCTGCGCGCGCTCGCCCGCCTGCTCGACCCGGTGGCGGGACGGGTCGACGGTGCGGCGACGGTGGCATACGTGCCACAAGACCCGAACTCGCTGCTTTTCTCGCCCACCGTTCGACGTGAGCTCGCGCAGACGCTGCGGCTCCTCGGTCGGGCCGATCAAGGCGAGATCGACGGCTGGCTCGCTGCGCTGGGTCTCGACGAAGTGGCCGAGCGTCACCCGCGTAGCCTGTCGGGCGGCGAGCGCCAGCGGGTCGCGATCGCCGCGGTCGCGGTGGGTGGTGCCGACGTGCTGTTGCTCGACGAGCCCACCCGCGGCATGGACGCGGCGTCGCGCGTCGCGCTCGAACACGCGGTGAGGGAGCACGCGACGCGGGGCGGCGCCGTGGTGATCGCGACGCACGACGTCGAGCTCGCGGCGCGCTGCGCGACCCGCGCCGTCGTGCTCGGCGATGGCGACGTGGTGGCTACGGGCCCGGCCCGCGAAGTGCTAGCCGGCTCGCTCTTCGCGCCGCAGGTGCTGCGGGTCGTGCCGCCGTTCCTCACCGTGGAGGAGGTCGCCGACGTGGTGGAAGAGAGCCGGCGATGACCGCCGTCGCCACGGCCCTGCGCTCGCCGCTCGCGACGCGGGTCCGGCCGGTGCTCGTGTACACGCTCACCTTCGCAGTCGGTGCGGCCGCGTTCCTCTACCCGTTCTGGCTCCCGGCCACCGCGCTTCCCAACCAGGCGCACAGCGGCGACGCGCCGCTGGTCGCCGCGGTCGTGGCTGGGCTGGTGGTGGCCGCGGTCACGCTCGAGGTGCGCCGCGGCACGATGAACGGAGCGACGGTCGCGCTTCTCGGCGTGCTCTCCGCCTGCGCGGGGCTCCTGCGCCTGCTCGGCCTGCCCGGGGGCGGCAACGGCATCTTCTTCCTCGTGGTGCTGGCCGGCGCGGCGTTCGGCCCGCGCTTCGGGCTGCTTCTCGGGACGACCGCGATGGCGGTGTCGGCGGTGATCACCGGCGGCATCGGCCCCTGGCTTCCGTTCCAGATGCTCGCGCTCGGCTGGATGGGCGGTGGGGCCGGGCTCGTGGGCCGAGCCACCGCCCGGCTACGCCCGCGCGTCGAGGTCGCAGCGCTCGCGGCCTACGGCTGGGTGTGGGGCTTCGCGTACGGGGCGATCATGAACCTGTGGTTCTGGCCCTTCGAGCGGGGCGGCGCGCTCGACTGGCAGCCCGGCCTCGGCCTCGGCGCGACGCTACGCCGCTACTGGTCCTTCTACGTGGCCACTTCGCTGGGCTGGGACGCGGCGGCCGCGCTCACCAACGCCGCGCTCATCGCGATCACCGGCGTCGCGCTGATGCGCACGTTGCGCCGATTCGCCCACCGACTCGAGCCGGTCACCGAGCTGGTGGAATGACGAGAACCGTGCCGGGAGAGTGAGGAGACCACCATGGGGTTCCGGTTCTATCGCCGCAAGCAGTTGTTCCCCGGCCTGCGCCTCAACCTGAGCCGCTCGGGGCCGAGCCTCACGTTGGGGGTTCGTGGCGCGCACGTCACTGTCGGCCGCCGCGGCATGACGCGCACCGTGGGCATCCCGGGCACGGGCATGTTCTACACATCCCGTCACGGGCACCATACCGGCGTGCACAACGGCCACAGCGCCGCCCGCTGACGGACCGAGCCAGACGCCCCCTCTTCCCGCTTTGGCGTCGCTAGGCCGTCGAAAACGGGGGTCAAGTGACGCCAGAGCGTGAGGTGGCGTGGCTGGCGTCCCACGCGGCGTAGAGCCGCGCGTAGCGCCCGCCGCGCGCGAGGAGCTCGTCGTGGGTGCCCAGCTCCGCGAGCCGGCCCTCGTCGATCACCGCGATGCGGTCGGCCCGGGCCGCGGTGGAGAGGCGGTGGGCGACGACCACCACCGTGCGGCCCTCCATGAGCCGCTCGAGCGCATGCTCGACTGCCCGCTCCGTTCCCGGGTCGAGGTTGCTGGTGGCCTCGTCGAGCACGAGCGCGGCGGGGTCGGCTAGCGCGGCGCGCACGAGCGAGACCAGCTGGCGCTCACCGGCCGAGAGGCGCGAGCCGCGCTCGCGCACCTCGGTGTCGAGCCCCTCGGGCAGCGCGCCGAAGCGCTCGCGGAGCCCGAGCGCGTCGATGGCGTCGGAGACCTCGGCGTCGGTTGCATCGGACCGTCCTATCCGCACGTTGTCGCGGATGGTGCCGGCGAAGAGGAAGCCCTCCTGCGGCACGACGACGATCCGCTCGCGCAGGCTCCGGAGCGTCGCGTCGCGCAGGTCGACGCCGTCGTAGCGGACCACGCCTTCGCGCGGGTCGTAGAACCGAACCAGCAGCTTGGCCAGCGTCGACTTGCCGGCGCCAGTGGACCCGACGAGCGCGAGACGTTCCCCCGGCTCGATGCGCAGCGACACGTCGTGCAGCACGACCTCGTCGGTGTAGGCGAACGACACCCGCTGCACCTCCAGCACGCCCCGCGCGGGAAGGTCGACGGCGCCGAGCCTCTCGTCGACCGAAGTGCCCGTGTCCAGCAGGCCGAACAGCTTGTGCAGCGCCGCACCAGCCGACTGGACCGTGTTGTAGAGCTGACTCAGCTGCTGAATCGGCTCGAAGAGGTTGTTGAGGTACAGCACGAACGCGGCGACGGTGCCGACGGTCACGATCCCCCGCTCGGTGAAGTAGCCACCCATGCCCACGATCACCGCGATGCCGGCCACTCCGGTGAGCTCGACGATCGGGAAGTAGCGGGCCGAGATCCGCACCGTCTCGAGGTTCGCGTCGTACTGGGCCTCGTTGGTCTCACGGAACCGCCGCGAGAACGCCCGCTCCCGGGCGAATGCCTGCACCACGCGCACACCCGCCAGCCCCTCCTGGAGCGTGGCGAGGTTCTGCCCGATCCGCTCGCGCACCTCGAGGTAGGCCCGGTTCGACTCGCGCCGGAACCATCTGCTCGCGATCGCGACCGGTGGCACGATGATCAGGATGCACGCCGCGAGCACGGGGCTGAGCACGAAGACCGCGATGACCGCGCCCACGAAGATCAACCCGTTCTGCACGAACATGACGAGCCCCTGCGAGACAAGCTCCTGGAGCGCGTCGATGTCGGACGTCATGCGCGACACGAGCCGACCCGTCTTCTCGCGCTCGAAGAAGTCCATCCCGAGTGACACGAGATGCCGGAACACCCGCCCGCGCAGGTCGCGCAGGAACGTCTCGCCCACCCGGGCCACCTTCAGGATCACCAGCCGACCGAGGTACAGGGCCAGGAGGGCAACTGCCAGATAGAGCACGGCCGAGACGTTGAGCGCGCCGACGTCGTGGCGGCGGAGGCCGGCGTCGATCCCGTGCTTCACCAGTGCCGGCCCCGCGAGCAGGCATGCCGTCTGCGCGACCAGCAACGCGGTGGCCAGCACGATCGCGCGCCGGTACGGCCGCAGCAGGCGCATGAGCCGGCGCATCACACCACGCGCCTCGTCGCGACTGAGCTTGTGCTCGACGGGGCTCGTGTCGATCCAGCCGCCCCTCACGACCCTGCCACCCCCGCCGCGGCACCGGCCTCGCTGGCCTCGCCCGATACACCGGCCTCGGCTTGTGCCAGCACCTCGCGGTAGCGGGCCGATGTCGCGAGCAGCTCCTCGTGCGTCCCCTCGGCCACGACCCGGCCCTCGTCGAGGAGCACCACACGGTCGGCGAGGGCAATGGTCGCCGGGCGGTGGGCGATGATGAGCGTCGTGCGGCCGGTCATCACCTCGGCCAGCGCGGCGCGGATCTCGTGCTCCTTGGTCGGGTCGACCGACGACGTCGCGTCGTCGAGGATGAGCACGCGTGGTTCGGCCAGCACCGCCCGCGCGATCGCGATCCGCTGGCGCTGGCCGCCCGAGAGCGAGTACCCCTGCTCGCCGATGACCGTGTCGTAGCCCTCGGGCAGGTCGTCGATGAACCCGTCGGCGCCGGCCAGCTCTGCGGCCCGCCGCACCGCGGTCATCGGCGCCTCCTGGTTGGCGAAGGCGATGTTCTCGCGGACCGAGTCGGAGAAGAGGAACGTGTCCTCGAACACGATCCCCACCGACTGGCGCAGCTCCTTGAGCTTGACGTCGCGCACGTCGACGCCGTCGAGCAGGACGCGCCCACTGTCGACGTCGTAGAAACGCGGCACGAGACGGGCGACGGTCGTCTTGCCGCACCCGGTCGAGCCCACGAGCGCGACGGCCTCGCCGCCGCGCACCACCAGGTCGAGGTGGTCGAGCACCGGCCGGCCCTGCCCGTAGCTGAAGCGCACCCCCTCGAAGCGGATCTCGCCCGGGCCCTCGGCCAGCCCGGCCGCGCCCGGACGGTCGGTGACCGCGGGGTCGGTGGCGAGGATCTCGTCGACCCGACCCGCGGCGGCAGACGACCGCGATGCCTGCGCGAGCAGCATGCCGCCCATGCGCAGCGGCCAGATGAGCATCAGCACGAACGAGTTGCACGCGACGAGCTGACCGATCTGCAGGCTGCCGTCGAGCACGAGGTGGCCGCCGTACCAGAGGATGGCGACGAGCCCGAGGGTGGGCAGGAAGTCGACCAGCGGGAGGAAGCCGGCGCGCAGGCGCGCCGCGGCGAGCGAGCGGTCCAGCACGGAGTCGGCCTCGTGGTCGAGCCGGTCGATCTGCATGTGCTCGGCACCGAAGCCCTTCACCACCCGTACGCCCGACACCGTCTCCTCGACCACGCCCGACAGGTCGCCCAGCTCCTCCTGGAGCTGGAGGGTGACCGGCTGCATCCGTCGCGTGAAGCGGGTGGCAGCGATGTTGAGGAACGGCAGCGCGCCGAGGGCGAGCAGCGCCAGCATCGGGCTCTGGATCACGAGGATCGTCACCACCGCGGCGAGGGTGAGCATGCTGGCGGCGGTCAGCGGGATGAGGATTACGACGATCTCGATCTGCTGGATGTCGGTGTTGGCCCGAGCCATGAGCTGGCCGGTCTGGGCCCGGTCGTGGAACGCGAAATGCAGCCGCTGGAGGTGCGCGAACAGCCGGTGACGGAGATCGGTCTCGGTGCGGAGCGCGATGCGGAACGCGCAGTAGCGGCGGGCGCCGGTGCACATCGCCTGCACGACGCCGACCGCGACCATCACCAACACGAGCGTGAGGGTGACGCTGCCGTCGCCCTTCAGGATCCCCCGGTCGATCGCCACCGCTGCGAGCAGGGGTACGGTGACCTTGGCCGCGGTCCACACGACTCCTGCCAGCACGCCGCTGACGACCCAGCCCGTCTGCGGCCGGACGGCCTCGAGCATGAGACGCCAACCGGCTCGGCGGGCTTCACGCTCGCTCGTCACGCTGCTCCCCACGTTCTCCGTCGCGATCTGCGACCGGGCCGCCGTCCCGAGGGTACCAGCGCGGCGATCCGGTTCTCCGGGGAAACGCGGTGCGTCACGCGTCGCGGGCGAAGAGCTCGTCGATCAGCTCGCAGAGCGAGGCGCGATCACTCGGGTCGGCGAGGTCACCGACGAATACCACCAACCGGCTCGGGCCGGCCTCGATCTCGACAACGGCCTCGCCGTCTACGCCGGGCGCGGGCGCCACGACCACCACCGACGCCCCCTCGGCCACGAGCACACGCGCCACGTCGAGCTGGTCGTCGCCCACGATCACGACCCGGCCCCCGAGCCGGCTCGCTACTGGGTCGCGCGGTGTTGACCGGCGCGGTGTCGACCGGCGCGGTGTTGACTCGCGCCGCGCCACCTACTGCTCGGTAACGTCGGTGGTCGCAGCCTCGCCCGCCGCCTGCTCGAGCACCTCGACGATCTCGTCTCCGACGAGCTCCTCGCGCTCGAGCAGCGCGTCACGCAGCGCGATCACGAGGTGGCGGTTGCGGTCGAGCAGGGCCCGCACCTCGGTCTTGGCCTGGTCGAGGATGCGCTCGACCGCCCGCCGGCCCTCGTCGTCGGCCAGGACCTTGGCCACGATCCCCTGTCTCAGCGGCCCGGCCTCGATGGCCTCGAAGCTCACCAGCGATCCGGCCATGCCGAACGCGCCCACCATCTGCGCGGCGATACGGGTGGCGGCGGCGAGGTCACTACCGGGCCCGGTGCCCGACTCGCCGAAGAACAGCTCCTCGGCCGTCATGCCGCCGAAGCTGATCTGGATCGAGGTGAGCAGCTCGGAGCGCGTGCGGGTGAACCGCTCCTCCGTGTCGGAGTGCGCGAGGAGGCCGAGGGCGTCGGCGCGCTTGATGATGGACAGCACCTCGAGCTTGCGCCCGATCCCGTTGAGATGGGCGACGACCGCGTGGCCCGACTCGTGGGTCGCGATCGTGAGCTTCTCCTCGTCGGTGTACTCGACGGGCTGCTTCAGGCCGATCTCCTCGGTCATCTTGGCCTGGTGCACGTCTTCCCAGTCCATCGCGTCGCGCCCGTCACGCAGGCTCCACACGAGCGCCTCGTCGAAGAGGTGCTCGATCATGACGGGCGAGTAGCCGAACGTCATCGCCGCGAGCTGGTCGCGTCGCTCGTCCTTGTCGAGCTCCGGCACGTGGGCCTTCTTGGCCAGGTAGTAGTCGATGATCTCGCGACGGCCCGAGCGGCTCGGGAGGTCGAAGTGGATCGACCGGTCGAACCGGCCGGGCCGGAGCAGCGCGGGATCGAGGTCGGAGGCCCGGTTGGTCGCGCCAATCACGAGGATGTTCGACGAGAGTGGCGGCCGCTTGCTCATCTGGTGATCGGCCGGGAGCCACTGGTTGACCATCCCGACCAGCGCGCCGCGGAACTGCTCGCCCTTGGTGGGATGGTCGAACGACTGGAGCTGGATCAGCAGCTCGTTGACGACGCCGCTCACACCCTCGCGTACCGTCGACCGGGCGACGCCCATCGCGCTCGCCGGACGCGGCGGCGTGCTCGCGGAGCTCATCCCGCTGCGGGTGCCGGCGATGGCGTCGATCTCCTCGATGAAGCCGATCGCGCCGCCTTCACGCCGGGCCGCCTCGCGAAGCTTCTTGAAGAACGAGCGGATCTTGCGGTTCGTCTGCCCGTAGAACATCGACTGGAACGCGCTCGACGACACGAACAGGAACGGCACGCCGGCCTCGCGCGCCATCGCCTTTGCCATGTACGTCTTGCCGGTGCCCGGCGGCCCTTCGAAGAGGATGGCTTTGCGCGGGCTTCCGCCCATCTCCTCCTGGAACGTCTTGTACGCGAGGAAGAGGTTGAGGGTGCGCACGACCTCGTCCTTGACCACACCAAGGCCGACGACGTCGTCGAAGCCGATCGTGATCTCGCCGGGCCCGAACTTCACGTGCGGCGACCGGCCCGCGCCGATCAGCGGGAAGATGAGCCCGATCCCCACCAGGACGACGAGGGCCCAAGCGGCCGAGTAGTCGGTGACCGCCTTCGGCAGCGTGGGGAGGCCGGGCCGGACCGGGTTGCCCACCGCGAGGCGGGCCCACAGCCAGATCGCGACCGGGGTCAGAAGGACGAGGACCCGGGCCAGGCGGCGCCGGCGGTGCAGCTCGCGGTGAAGGGTGACGTCGACGAGCGAGCCCCGGAGCACGTCCGACTGGCCAAGTGTGCGTACATCCATGAGGCGGGGGTCCTGTCGCGGCGGACTACGAGGCTATCGGCAGGGCGACATCCTACCTTACAAACCCGACCATTCAGGTCGGGATTGTGCGCTATCGTCGGAGCATGACCGCGACGCGCGACGCGCCGCCCCCGATCGACGCCCGGATGCCCCGGTTCAACCAGGGCGCGGTCGCGCTCGGCCTGCTCGCCGGGTTCGTGTTCCGTCAGCCGTGGGTGATCCCGGCGTTCGCGATCGTGCTCGGGCTCGGCGCGGCCTTCGGCCCGCGCTGGGGCCCGTTCCTCCGCATCTACGCCGACGTCGTGCGCCCGCGCGTGGGCCCGCCCCCGGTGCTCGAGGATCCGCGCCCGCCGCGCTTCGCAGCGCTCCTCGGCACGGTCTTCCTCGGTGTCGGCTCGCTGCTGCTGCTCGCGGGGGCGAGCTTGGTGGCCTGGGGGTTGGCTCTCCTCGTGGCCGGACTCGCCGCGCTCGCGGCCGTCACCGGTGTGTGCGTCGGCTGCGAGGTGTACGTGTGGCTGCGCCGGCGCAGCACGGCCGGATGGGACGGATGAGCGCGGCGCGCCTGATCGCTGTGGCCGCGGTCGCCGCCGTGATCGTGCTCGTCGCGCTTCGGTACCGCACGCGCGCGCGGCGGCTGAGCGGACTTCGGACCGCCGAGCCCGCCGTCGAGCCAGCGCTGACCGCGGGTGCGCCCCGCACGTGGGTGGTCTTCACCACGCCCTACTGCGCGGCGTGCGGGCCCGTGATCGAGCGCATCACCGCGCTCGACGGGACCGCGCGCCTCGTGGTGATCGACGTGGGCGACCGGCCCGATCTCGCCCGTCGCCACGACGTACGCGCCGCGCCCACCGTGCTCCTCGCCGACGCCACGGGCGCGGTGCGGGCGCGGCTCGTGGGCGACGTCGACGCCTCCGCGCTCAGCGCGGCCGCAGCTCCGTAGGGATCTCGGCCCGGCGGGGATTGGCCCGGTCGCGCTCCGACACGACCGGGGCGCGGCCCGGCCACTCGACGCCGAGCGCGGGGTCGTCCCACGCCAGGCCGAGCTCGTCGGCCGGGTCGTAGTAGCGGTCGACCAGGTAGGTGATGGTGAGATCGGTCATGGCGAAGAAGCCGTGCGCGACCCCCTTCGGGATGTAGACCCCCCGGTGGTCGTGCTCGCCGATCTCGAGCGTGAGCGTGGCGCCGACGGTGGACGACGACTCCCGTAGGTCGTGCAGCGCCACGAAGGCACGGCCGACCGGCACGTACCAGTAGTCGGCCTGGTGAAGGTGGTAGTGCAGGCCCACGAGCACGCCGGCCCGCCTGTCGGCCCGGTTGGCCTGCACCATCGGCTCCGCGTCGGGGATCCATTCGTGCCGGAACGTTTCCACGAAGAGGCCGCGCGCATCGGACCACACCTTCGGCTCCACCACCACGACTCCGTCGATCACGGGCGACGGCACGCTCGACGTCTCGGTCACGGTCGGCAGCCTGACCGACTCAGGTGGCCACGATCAAGACGAGCGACACGACGAACAGCGCCACCGCGGTCGGTGAGAGCGGGCCTACGCTGTGGGGCGCGCCGGTCGCGACGACGGCGAGTGCGACGAACCATGTGTTGCGTACCAGCGTCCAGCTCGACACCGGCTTCGTGTCGAGCGAGCCGAAACAGTTGCACGGCGCGACCACTCCCCGCAGCAGGTACGCGAGCACGACGCCCGTGAAGACGGCGAGCATCGCGAGAGCCAGCCACACCGGCCAGGCCGCGTCGAGCGCCAGCACCGAGGCCGCGCTGGCCAGCTCGACGACCGCGAGCACGACCACCGGGATCCCTCCCCGCGCGGGCCCGATGGAGCGGCGACGCGCAGCTAGGAGCTTCGCCCCGCCGGAGACCAGCAACACGCCGCCTACTGCCCAACGGGCGGCCTCGGCCAGATCGTGGGCAACACCCAGGTGATCGGGCACTCAGGTGAGCAGGCGCCCGTACCCGCCCTTGTGGAAGAGCAGCGGGCCGGCGTCGGCCGCGACGCCGAGGTCGAGGACCCGGCCGATCACGACCACATGGTCGCCGGCCTCGTGCTCGGCCTCGATCTGGCAGTCGATGTAGGCGAGCACGTCGCCGAGCACGGGCGCGCCGCCGACACCCGGCCGCCAGCCGATCTCGCGAAAGCGATCGGCACCCTTCGTCGCGAACGCACGGGAGAGATGCTCCTGGTGCTCGCTCAAGATGTTGACGGTGAACTGCTTCGCGGCCTGGATGCGCGGCCACGTGCTCGAGCTCTTGGCCGCGCAGAACAGCACGAGCGGTGGATCGAGCGAAACCGACGTGAACGAGTTCGCCGCCATCCCGACCGGCTCGTCGCCGTCCATCGCGGTGATCACCGTGACACCGGTGGCAAAGTGCCCGAGGACGGTACGGAACGACGCCTCGTCGGGAGTGAGGATGTCGTCGGGCCCGTCGCTCACGGGCGGCGGCGCCCATTTCCGTCGACCGGTCGGTCGCCCGGTCCGTCGACCGGTCCAGCGACCTGTCCATTGACCGGTTGCAGGTCGATCACGAGACCCTCGTGCGCGGCGATCACGTCGGGTACGCCGACCCGGGAGCCGGCGTCCTGGGCCAGGAGCAGCAACCGGTCGACGACCTCGTCGGAGTGAAGCGGGTCGTGGTGGAACAGGGCGAGGCGCCGGACGCCCGCCTCCCGCGCGACGTGGACCGCGTAGTCGATGGTGCAGTGGCCCCAGTTGCGCTTCATCTCGAACTCGGGCGGGGTGTGCTGCGCGTCGTGGATGAGCAGGTCGACGCCGTCGCACAGGTCGAGGACGTCGCGCGGCACGAAGTCGTCGGCGTCGCCCGGGCAGCATCCCTGGCCGTGGTCGGGGACGTAGGCGACCGACACGCCCTGCCACTCGATCCGATACCCGAGTGTCGGGCCTACGTGACGCACCCAGCGCGACCGCACCTTCGCGGGGCCGACGGGAAAGTCGTCGTCGCCGGTGTCGTGGAAGTGCACCGACCCCACGAGCTGCTCGGGCCGGATCGGGAAGTACGGCGGGCACATCACGCCGGCGAACACCTCCGCGAGCGGGCCCTCGACCTGACGCGGGCCGTACACGTCGACGACGGAGTCGGGGAGGCTGAGCGGCGCGAAGAACGGGAGGCCCTGGATGTGGTCCCAATGGAGATGGGTGAGCAGCGCCGACGCGCGGAAGCCCTCGGCGCGCCCCTCGGCCGCAAGCGCGACGCCATAGTTGCGCAGCCCGGTCCCGAGGTCGAGGACGATGGGCGAGTGCCCGGGGACGGTGAGCTCGATGCACGAGGTGTTGCCGCCGTAGCGCTCGAGGTGCGCACCGTCGCACGGTGTGGACCCGCGCACGCCGAAGAACTTGACTGTCATCCCCCCGGACACGTCGCGCAGAATACCGGCAACCGGGGGTGGCCCCAAGATCACGCCTCATCCCGATCACGCGTGCTCTCGACCCACGTGCGATCCTGGTACGCCCACGACAGGCCGAGGGTTCAGCCCCGACAGTTGCCCCGAGCTCGGATGGAGGCGAGTTTGAGCAGCCGGATCGAAGCGGCGCCGCCCGAGGCCGGTCCCGACGCGGCCGCCGTCATCTCGACCAAAGCGCTCACAAAGACCTTCTTCGGGCGCGGCGGCAACGACATCACCGCCGTCGACCGGCTCGATCTCGCGGTGGGCAAGGGCGAGATCTTCGGCTTGCTCGGGCCCAACGGCGCGGGCAAGACGACCACCGTCGGCATGCTGACGACCCGGGTCGTCCCGACGTCGGGCCGAGCCTGGGTCGGTGGCGTCGACGTGACCGTCGACCCGACCGCGACCAAGCGGATGATCGGCGTCGTCCCGCAGGTGAGCACCCTCGACCGCAGCCTCAACGTATGGGAGAACCTCTACTACCACGGCCGCTACTTCGGCATGGGCGCCCGCGGCGCGCGACGCGCGGCCGACGAGATGCTCGAGCGCTTTCGTCTCGCCGATCGCGCCAAGGCCGACACGATCGAGCTCTCCGGGGGCATGGCGCAACGGCTCATGGTGGCGCGCGCCATCCTGCACCGGCCCCACATCCTCTTCCTCGACGAGCCCACCGCCGGTCTCGACCCGCAGAGCCGGCTCGCGCTGTGGGACGTGATCGGCGAGCTGCACGCGCTGGGCCAGACGATCCTGCTCACCACGCACTACATGGAGGAGGCCGACCAGCTCTGCCATCGCGTGGCGATCATGGACCACGGCCGCCTCCTTGCCCTCGACACGCCGGCCGCGCTCAAGCAGTCGGTCGGTGCCGACACCGAGGTGCACGTCACCGCCGACGGCGACCCGACCACGCTGTGCCGGGCGTTCGAGCAGCTCGAGGGCGTCCAGCGCGTGCAGGTCACCGACGGCGTCGTACGCGTCTACCTGCGCGGCGCCGACCCGGTGCTGGCCAAGGTCGTCAACCGGGCCGACGAGGCCGGCTTCGCGTTGACCGACATCGGGATCACCGAGCCGACCCTCGAAACGGTCTTCATCAACCTGACCGGCAAGGACCTCCGCGAATGAGCACCACCGCCCTCGAAGGCGTCGGTGCCGGCGAGCTCGGCCCGTCGCGCTCCACGGCGCTCACCGCGTTCGGCGCGCTCCTCCTGCGCGACGTGCAGGTGCTGCGAAAGACGAGCTTCGCCTTCCTCATGCGGACGATCATGCAGCCACTGCTCGTCGTGTTCGTGTTCGCCTACGTGTTCCCAACGATCGGTCAGGGCGTAGGCGGCTCGGGCGCGGCGGCGGCGCAGTTCTCCACCCTGCTCGCGCCGGGGCTGATCGCGGTCGCGTGCATCTTCCAGGGCATCCAGGCGGTGGCGCTCCCGTTGGTCAACGAGTTCGGCTACACGCTCGAGATCGAGGACCGCGTCATGGCTCCGCTCCCCGTGTGGGCAGTCGGGATCGAGAAGATCGTGTCGGGCGCGATCCAGTCGGGGATCGCGGCGGTGATCGTGCTGCCGTTCGTCTACTTCGTGCCCAGCACGCCCGTGCACCTGACCGTCGACTGGCCGGAGGTGCTGACGATCGCACCGCTCTCGTGCCTGCTCGCGGGCTCGCTCGGTCTCACCATCGGCACTCGCGCCGAGCCGCGTCAGGTGCCCCTCGTCTTCAGCATCATCGTCGTGCCGATGACGATGCTCGGCGCGGCGTACTACCCGTGGAACCGGCTCGGCGCGATCTCCTGGCTGAAGTGGGCCGTGCTCCTCAACCCGCTCGTGTACATGAGCGAGGGCTTCCGGATGGCGCTCACGAAGTTCCCCCATATGCCGACAGCAGGCATCTACGCCGCGCTGATCGGCTTCACGGCCGCGCTCGGCTGGCTCGGGCTCGCGGGCTTCAAGCGCCGCGTGCTCACCTAGGACGCGTGATGGCGACGGAGCCGCGCCGGGTCACCGCCAACGGGATCGACTTTGCCTACCTCGAGGCGGGCCCGGCCGACGGCCCGCTCGCGCTGTGCCTCCACGGCTTCCCCGACCACGCCCACACGTACGACGCGCTGCTGAACGATCTCGCCGGGGTGGGCTTCCACGCGGTGGCTCCGTGGATGCGAGGCTACGCGCCCACGTCGCTGGCGCCCGACGGCAACTACCAGGTGGCCTCGCTCGCGCTCGACGCGATCGCTCTCGCGGACGCGCTCGCACCGGAACAGGAGGCCGCGCTCGTCGGCCACGACTGGGGCGCGATGACCGGCTACACCGCCGTGACGCACGCACCCGAGCGGTTCCGGAAGCTGGTCACGATGGCGGTTCCGCACGCCGCCGGGCTGGCTGCGCACATCTTCTCCCCCGCGCAGCTGAAGCGCTCGTGGTACCAGTTCTTCTTCCAGCTCCCGGTGGCCGAAATGGTGGTGCCGGCCGACGACTTCGCGCTGATCGACGTGCTGTGGCGCGACTGGTCACCGGGCATCACCCTCGACCCCGGGTTCATGCGCGCACTGAAGGACACGCTGGCCGCGCCGGGCACGCTCGCCGCGGCGCTCGGCTACTACCGCGCCGTGTACGGCACCACCCCGACCGACCCCGCGCTCACCGAGGTACAGGCCGCGTACCTGGCCCCCACGCCGGTGCCCACCCTCTACCTGCACGGCACCGACGACGGCGTGATGGGTGCCGAGATCGTGGTCGAGGAGGAGCTGCGGCCCTTCTTCCCTGCCGGCCTCGAGCTCGAGCTGGTACCCGGCACCGGCCACTTCCTCCACCTCGAGCAGCCCGGCGTGATCAACTCCCGCATCGTCTCCTTCCTCTCCTCCTGACGATCGGCTGACGACAGCGGCCTCACCCATCGCTCGCGGGACCTTCGGCGCGGACCTTCTCGACGTGCACCAGCGCCTCACGCAGCTGCTCGATCCAATCGCCCTCGTGCTGCTGCACGAGCCGCACGCACCACGCGAGCGCCTCGCTGCGACTCCGAGCGACGCTCGCCTCGACCAGCGTGTCGAGCACGGCCCGCTCCCGCATCCGGAGGCGAGTCATCACCGGCACGCCGAGGCTGGCGAAGATCACGCCTTCGTCGCCGCACTCGGCACCCCACGCCACCTTGCGGCCGAAGCGCGGCTCGGCCTCGTCGGCGATGCGCATCCGCTGCTCGCGAGTGTCCTCGCGGAAGCCGGCGATTCGCGCCCGGCGCGCGGCTGTCTTCGCGTCGTCATCGGCGTCCTTGGCGAGCTTCGGCTCCGAGAGCGGACCGACCACGACGATCTCCTCCCGGTCGTAGCTCACCGTCGGCGGCCCGGTAAACCAGTCGTCGGGCAGGCGCCCCGCGAACCAGCCCTGGAGCTTGCTCGTGGCTTCCCGCATCATGCACCTCCCGCGCGGCCATTACATAATTACACACACATTGGCACAACGGCAGAACCCGAGCAAGCCCGGCCGGTATCGACTCGGACGGGGGACTCGGACGGGGGCGAGGTCGAGCGACCTCAGCCGTCGGCCAGCGCGGCCCGGATCGCCGCCGCCGCGGTGGCCATCGCGTCGTCACTCTCGTACCGCTGGCGGGGCCAGAAGAAGCCGCGGAGCCCGTCCTTGGGCCGTCGCGGCACGACGTGCGCGTGGAAGTGGGGGACGCTCTGGCTCACGACGTTGTTCATCGCGACGAAGCTCCCGACCGCGTCCATCGCAGTCGTGACCGCTGCCGTCACGCGTTGCACCACCGCGAAGAAGGGCTCGACCAGCTCGGGCGGGAGATCGAGCAGCGTGCCGACGTGTTGGCGCGGGACCACGAGCGTATGACCCGGGAACAGCGGGCGGTGGTCGAGGAACGCGACCACGTCGCGAGCGTCGAGCACGACGTGCGTGGGCCACTCGCCGACGACGACCGCGCAGAACGTGCAGCCGGGGGGGTCGGCCACGGCGGCAGCCGCTACTCCGGTGAGGTGTACGGCCGCTGCCGCGGTTGCGCCGCGTCGCGCTTGGGCACCATCACCTTACGCCGGAAGTAGCAGACTTCCTCGCCCCGCTGGTTGTACCCACGCGTCTCCACCGTCACGACGCCGCGGTCGGGCTTGCTCGACGACTCCTTCTTGTCGAGCACCTTGGTCTCGGCGTAGATCGTGTCGCCGTGGAACGTCGGCATCTTGTGCCTGAGCTCCTCGACCTCGAGGTTGGCGATGGCCACACCGCTCACGTCGGGCACGCTCATGCCCAGCACGACCGAGTACACGAGGTTTCCCACGACGACGTTCCTACCGAACTGGGTCTGGTTCTCGGCGAACCACGCATCGGTGTGGAGGGGATGGTGGTTCATCGTGATCATGCAGAAGAGGTGGTCGTCGTACTCGGTGATCGTCTTCCCGGGCCAGTGCTTGTAGACATCGCCGGGCTCGAAGTCCTCGAAGTAACGGCCGAAGGGCCGTTCGTACGTGGTCATGCCGCGAGAGGGTAGCGAGGACGCCGTGCTGGCGGGAGTCTGTACGTTGGTCTGTTCGCGTCGCTGCTTGACATCGCTGCATGACTGTCCGGTTAGAAGCCTCAGATCGCCGGCCTGCTCGTGGCCGCGTCATCGGTGGTAGCGAGCTCACCAGTGCGAGAACCGCTCGCTTGAGCCCATCTGGGACTCAGCGCTTGACCGAGTCCGGCGCGAGCCGCCGCAGCGCAAGACTCGCGCTAGCGCCCAAGCGTCGGAGTTACAAGTGGTCCGGTGGACGGCGCCGCTACGGGCCGCCGATCAGGCTCTTGAGCGTTGCCAACGGGGAGCCGCCCCAGCGCTGGAGCGGCTCCACGTACGTGCCCTCGGTGACCTCGTTCCAGCTGATCAGAGCCCAGGCGTCCGGGTTCGAGGCCGCGTTGCCCTGGAACAGCGTGCGCATCGTGGCGCCGTCGCGGCGCGGGATGCAGCTGCTTCCGCCGTTGAGGATCGAGTCGTAGCCCGGCGTGAACGGCGAGAACCAGAGCTTGCGCGTGCCGTCGGGGTTCGGGCCCGAGGCGCGCACCATCGCAGCGAGCTGCTGCAGCTGTTGGAAGGATGCCGGATTGCCGTATGGGTCCTGCGATGACCAGTAGTAGCTATCGCCGTCGAGGTACGCGGCGCGTCCGTCGGGCCACGTCTTCCAGTTCTCGTCGCCGAGAAGGAGGAACGAGCTTCGGAACTGCGTACTCACCGCCCGGACCATGTCGAGGGAGTACTTACGGCTGCCGGTCCACAGCAGCACGATCCGTGGGCCGTTGGCGTGGTCGAATGCGGGATCGCCGGCGTAGGTGCGCGCGAGATAGTCGAGGTCGTTGACGATCGCCGAGCGCGAAAGAAGCGTCGCCGACGCCTGGAGGCTGATCCAGAGGTGGAAGTTCGCCCCGGCCGCGTTCGCCTGGTGGACCGCCGTGACCAGTGACGCGAGGCGCCGGCTGAGGCTGGAGTCCTGGGTGCTCTGGCCGGCGACCCCGGTGCCACGCCAGTTCACGATGAACCCCGAGAGCCCCGCGGCCGCGGCCTGCGCGACGTCGCGCGACACCACGGCTGGATCGTCCTGCGTGAAGAGCTCGGCGGGCACGTCCGTGAGCTGGTTGCCCGGATAGAGCGACCGCGGCGGGCAGCCCGATGGGTCGAGGCTCGCGGGCAGCGGCAGCGGGCGCTGCGCGTACGGGTAGCTCGTGCCGAGCTTGTTGTGCCAGTGCGAGAGGCTCCACCACAGGTAGTAGTAGGCGAAGACGCGACGCGACGGCGCGGCCGCGTTCGCGACGCGCGGCGCCGCTGTCGGCGTCGAGAAGGGGACGGTCACGAAGCCACAGCTCGCGCCGAACATGAGCAGACTCGCCGCGAGCACAGAGATCCGAACGCGTAGCGGCATGAGGTCCCCCCTCCGTATCGGGCCCGTCCCCGGGGATGATCGGCGCACGGGACCCCGGGACTTGAGCCGCGGCCTCTCGCGCCACCCTAGCGGCGCGCGCCCGAGTACCGCGGGATGCCGTATGAACGCCGAAGAAGCTCGCCCTCTCCGCGATCATCAGCCCATGAGGGTCGGCGTACCGGCACCCGCCGGCCCTGCAAAGTGACGCCGCCGTCCTCGCTGCCGTGGCGGTAGCAGTCACGCGCAGCATCGGGGCGGCCCTTGGGGCCGCCCCTCGCGATGACCTCGGCTTCCATCAGCCCGCTCATCACCTCGAGCCCGACCGCGACCGACGCGGCCAACAGGTCCTCGTGCATCCGTGACGCGAACAGCTCGAGCTCCTCGCTCACCTTGCCCACCAGGCGCTCAGGCAACTGCGAGCTCGACAGGTCGACCAACCCCAGGCCCCGCAGGATCCGCTGGCTGCTCGAAGACGACGACTTCGTGTGAGACGCTGACATCGGTGGTCCTGTTTTGTAGTTGGCGCTACCTCGAGCCTGTCTCGCGGCAAGATGGGGCGGCGGACCACCACTCAAGTTCTACGAAGCCCGGGACAACCTCCGCGGCCGACCGTGGTCGGTGAACGGCCCTACCCGTCGGCCCGGTAGCGCCGTAGCAAGCCGCGGGCGATCACGAGACGCTGGATTTCGTTGGTGCCCTCGCCGATGATCATGAGCGGCGCGTCGCGGTAGTAGCGCTCCACGGCCAGCTCGGTGGTGTAGCCGATGCCGCCGTGGATGCGCATGGCTTCGGTCGCGATCTCGAACGCGGCCTCGCTGGCGAAGAGCTTGGCCATGCCCGCCTCGACGTCGCAGCGCTCACCGGCCTCCTTCAAGTCGGCAGCGTGCTCGGTAAGCAGCCGCGCGGCCTGGAGCGACGTGGCCATGTCGGCCAGCTTGGCCTGGATGGTCTGGTGCTCGGCGATGGGCTTCCCGAAGGTGCGCCGCTGCTGCGCGTAGCGGATGGCGGCCTCGAACGCGGCCCGCGCCACGCCCACCGCGCGTGCCGCGATGTTGATACGACCGACCTCGAGTGCGGAGAGGATGAAGCCGAGCCCGCGGCCCAGCCCGCCGGCGCCACCGAGGACCGTGTCCGCGCTCACGCGATGGCCCGCGTACACCATCTCGACCGTCTCGATCCCCTTGTAGCCGAGCTTCCCGATGTTGCGACTCACCGTGATGCCGCCGAAGGTGGCCGCACCCGCCTCCTTCTCCACCATGAAGCACGTGATGCCCTCCTCGGTGCGGGCCGCGAGCGCGACGAGACCCGCGCGCTGCCCGTTGGTCACCCACATCTTCGTGCCGGTGATCACGTACTCGTCACCGTCGCGCTCGGCCCGACAGCTGAGGTTGCGGGTGTCGCTGCCGGCGTCGGACTCGGACAACGAGAGGCAGCCGCGGATCTCGCCGGACGCGAGCCGCGGCAGCCAGCGCCTCCGCTGCTGCTCGTTGCCGTGCGCCTTCAGGAGGTTGGCCGCGATCACGTGCGTGTTGAGCACCCCCGACAGCGACATCCAACCCGCCGAGAGCTCCTCGATCACCGCGGTGTAGGTGCGCAGATCGAGGCCCAGGCCGCCGTACCCCTCCGGGATGGTCACGCCGAAGAGCCCGAGCTCGCGCATCCCGTCGACAATGGCGGCGGGGTACTCGTCGGCGTGCTCCAGCTCCGACGCGACCGGGAGCACCTCTCGCTCTACGAAACGCCGGACGGTCGCGACGAGCTCCCGGCGGACTTCGGAGTCGGTCGGCACGGCCGGAGCGTAACGGAGGAGGCATCACGGGAGCGGGCGGGGAACACCGCCGAGGGCCGGTAGGTTGGTGCCCGGTGATGATGCATCAGACGATGATGAGCTTCCGGCGCGATCCGGACGCGGTTCGGGGCAAGCGCATCGAGCGCGAGGTGCTCCGCCGGGTGTTGCGCTACGCCCGGCCGTATCGCCGCCTGCTCGTCGGGTTCCTCGCCACCGTGATCCTCGCCGCGGTCGTCGGCGCGCTGCCGCCGCTCCTCTTCCGGGCCCTCCTCAACGGCATCTACCGGGGCACCGACTCCACCACCGTCATCTGGATCGCGCTCGGCGCCGTCGGCCTCGCGCTCAGCGCCGCATTGCTCTCGCTCGTCCAACGCTGGTACTCGGCACGGGTCGGCGAGGGCCTGATCTACGACCTGCGGGTCGACCTCTTCGACCACGTGCAGCGGCTCCCGCTCGCGTTCTTCACCCGCACGCAGACCGGCGCGCTTCTCTCGCGGCTCAACAACGACGTGATCGGCGCGCAGCAGGCCGTCACCAGCACCCTGGGCACGGTGGTCTCCAACGTGATCACGGTCGTGGTCACGCTCTCGTTCATGCTCGCCCTCGAATGGCGGCTGACCATCCTCACGCTCCTCGTACTCCCCGCGTTCATCATCCCGGCCAAGCGGATCGGGCGCCGCCTCCAGGTGGTCACCCGCGAGGCGATGCAGCTCGACGCGTCGATGAACACCACCATCGCGGAGCGCTTCAACGTGGCCGGAGCGCTGGTGGTGAAGCTGTTCGGCCGCCACGACCGGGAGCGCGACAAGTTCGCGAAGCGCGCGGCACGGGTGCGCGATATCGGCGTGACCACCGCCATGTACAACCGGGTGCTGTTCGTTGCCCTCGGTTTCGTGGCCGCGGTGGGCACCGCCGTCGTCTACTTCATCGGCGGAAGCATCGCCATCGACAACCGGGCCTTCGCCGGGACACTCGGCGCGTTCGTTCTGTACGTGAGCCAGATCTACCAACCGCTGAGCCAGCTCACCAACGCCCGCGTCGACGTGATGACGGCCTTCGTCTCCTTCGAGCGTGTCTTCGAGGTGCTCGACTTCCCACCGCTCGTCACCGACCGGCCCGGCGCCGTCGACCTTGTCGAGCCCAAGGGCCGGATCGCCTTCGAGCACGTGTGGTTCCGCCACCCGCCGCCTTCCACCACGTCGCTCCCCTCACTCGAGGCCGACCCGTCGATCGTCGATACCGAGCCGAGCGCGTGGATCCTGCGTGACGTGAGCTTGACGGTTGAGCCGGGCGAGCTCGTCGCACTGGTGGGGCCGTCGGGTGCGGGGAAGACGACGACCGCGATGCTCGTGCCCCGCATCACCGACGTCACCGAGGGCCGGGTCACCGTCGACGGGCACGACGTGCGCGACCTCACCCTCGAGTCGCTGCGCGCGGCCGTGGGCTTCGTGATGCAGGATCCGCACCTCTTCCACGAGACGATCCGGGAGAACCTCCGCTACGCGCGGCCCGAGGCGACCGACGCCGAGCTGGTCGAGGCGTGCAGGAAAGCCCGCATCCACGAGCTCATCGCGAGCCTCCCCGACACCTACGACACCGTCGTCGGCGAGCGCGGCTACCGCCTCTCGGGCGGCGAGAAGCAGCGGCTGGCCATCGCGAGGGTGCTGCTCAAAGACCCGGCCGTCGTCATCCTCGACGAGGCGACCTCGCACCTCGACTCCGAGTCGGAGCTCGCGATCCAACGCGCGCTGGCCGCGGCGCTCGCGGGCCGTACGGCGCTCGTGATCGCGCACCGCCTCTCCACGATCGTCGGGGCCGACCGCATCCTCGTCGTCGACGACGGAAGGATCGTCGAGGAGGGCCGGCACGAGGACCTGCTGCGCGCCGGCGGCCTCTACGCCGACCTGTATCGCACCCAGCTCCACCGCGCCGCCGCCGAGACGGCCTGACTCGCGGGAGGCCGCGGGCCGGCGGAGGCCTGACCGGTAGCATCACGCGGTTCGACGATGAGCAGCGACGACGCATTCGACGGCACAAGCGGCGACCCGCTCGGCGACCCGCTCGGCGACCCACTCGGCGATATCGTCCCGTCGACTCGGTCGCGCCGCCGCGCGCTCCGAGAGGACCGACGTCGTCGCGGGCGCCGGGTCGTCGGCGCGGTCGTGGCCGCGATGGCGGCCGTTGGCGCCGGCCTCGTGCTCACCGACACCGTGCGGCTCCCTCGCGGCTCCGGGCCGCGGATCGCCGAGGGCGCCGAGCGCTCGGGCGGGCGTGACACGAGCGCAGCCGACTCCGGCCTGCCGGCACCCCGACCGCTCACGCCCGACACTCCGCTCAAGCTCTGGATCGGGGGCGACTCGCTGGCTGGCTCGCTGGGCCCATCGCTGGGTGTGATCACCGGCAACACGGGGGTCGTGCAGCCGCAGTTCGACTCGCGCGTGTCGAGCGGCCTCACCAATTCGTCGTTCTTCGACTGGCCCAAGCACGCGACGGAGGAGATGACACGGCTCGATCCGGAGGCGGTCGTGTTCATCATCGGCACCAACGACGGCTCGACCGTGCAGAAGAAGCCGACCGACGCGAGCGGTCAGCCCGAGTGGCGGGCGAGGTACACGGCGCTCGTCGACGACATGATGAAGATCCTCATCGGCGACCGGAGCCGCACCGTCTACTGGGTGGGCGCGCCGATCATGGACGACGACAACCGTTCCGACGAAGTACGGCAGCTCAACGAGGTCGCGCGAGGGGCCGCGGCCCGCCACCGTGAGGTGACCTACGTCGACTCCTACCAGCTCTTCTCCGACGCGGACGGCAAGTTCGCGGCGTCTCTGCCGGACAACTCCGGCAAGGTCGTGCGCATGCGCGCCGGCGACGGCGTGCACCTGACTCCCGAGGGCGGCGATCGCCTCGCACGTGCGGTGTTCAAGGTGCTCGACGCGCGCTGGCGGATCACCCTCCAGGCGGTGCCCGGTCGCGCGAGGCCGGTGCTGGAGACGCAGGGCAGCTCGCAGGTGCCGGGCACCGGTCGCCACGTCTCGGAGGTGACGCCGACCACCTCCGAGCGCTCGAGCCCGACGTCCACGACCGCCTCGTCGCCGTCGACCTCGAGCACCGCGGCGCCCACCACGACCACGGCCTCGACCTCGACCTCGTCGAGCACCCCGCCCAGCAACAAGCCCTGAGCACTGACGCGGCCGGCGGCGCGCGACGGGACGGTCGGTAGGCTGCCGCCCATGACCGACCGGCGCGAAGGCTCCGACACCGCGGCTGCCGCGGCCGTCGAGGCCGCCGCCGCGATCGTCGACGCGGCATCCCGTCGGCTCGCGAGCGCGGCGTCCGACGAGGGCCGCATCTCCGTGGATCGGCTCGACGAGCACCAGGTGCTCGCCTACGACCTCGCGCACGCGGCCAGCGCGGTCGAGGGCTGCCGCGTGATGCTCGACTACGCGGGCCACGGCGAGCTCGAGCAACGGCTGGCCGGGGCCTTCATCGCGGACGCCATCGCCGATCTCGGGGCGAGGCTGCTGGGCCGCGAGGCGACCTGGGGCGCCGACCCGGGCGCGCTCGGCCCCGCGCTCCCCTTCATCGAGGCGCACCGGTCTCCCCAGGTGCTGGCGACGCTCGCCACCGACGTCGAGCGCCACGGCACCGGTCCCACCCATCTCTCCGACGACTTCGAGCTCGTGCGCGAGACGTTCCGTCGCTTCGCGGAGGAGAAGATCCGTCCGGTCGCCGAGCACGTGCACCGCACCAACGCCGACATTCCCGAGGACGTGATCACAGGCCTGGCCGAGATCGGCGGCTTCGGGCTCTCGGTCCCCGAGGAGTACGGCGGCTTCGCCTCGGGTGGCGAGTCCGACTACCTGGGCATGGTCGTCGCCACCGAGGAGCTGTCGTGGGGCTCGCTCGGCGTGGGGGGCTCGCTCATCACCCGCCCGGAGATCCTCACCCGCGCCATCGTGAAGGGCGGCACCGAGGAGCAGAAGCGGCGCTGGCTGCCGCCCATCGCGAGCGGTGAGCTCATGGTGGGCGTGATGGTGACCGAGCCCGACTTCGGCTCCGACGTGGCCGGTGTGAAGGTCACCGCCACGCCCGTCGACGGCGGCTACCTCGTCAACGGCGTGAAGACCTGGGCCACGTTCGCAGGCCGGGCCGACGTGCTCATGCTGCTGGCCCGCACCAACCCCAATCGCGCCGCGGGGCACCGAGGCCTCTCGCTCTTCGTCGTCGACAAGGAGCCCGCGCCCGGCCACTCGTTCGCGTTCGCCCAGAGCGGCGGCGGCACCGTGGAGGGGCGCGCCATCGACACGCTCGGCTACCGCGGCATGCACTCCTACGAGGTCGCTTTCTCCGACTGGCTCGTGCCCGCGGCCAACCTCGTGGGCGAGGAAGCCGGGGTCGGGAAGGGCTTCTACCTCCAGATGGAGGGCTTCGAGAACGGGCGGTTGCAGACGGCCGCGCGCGCGGTCGGGCTCATGCAGGCCGCGTTCGAGGCCGGGCTCGACTACGCGCGCGAGCGGAACGTCTTCGGCAAGGCGGTGTTCGACTATCAGCTCAGCAAGGTGAAGCTGGCCCGGATGGCCGCGCTGATCCAGGCCGGTCGGCAGTTCTCCTACGACGTGGCCCGGCGCATGGCCAAGGGCGAAGGCGCGCTCCAGGCGTCGATGGTGAAGGCCTACACATGCCGCACCGCCGAGTGGGTCACCCGCGAGGCGATGCAGCTGCACGGCGGCATGGGCTACGCCGAGGAGTTCCCGGTGTCGCGCTACTTCGTCGACGCACGCGTGCTGTCGATCTTCGAGGGCGCCGACGAGACGCTCTGCCTGCGGGTGATCGCTCGCCGCCTCGCCGAGCAGGCTCTCGCGGGCAGCGCGACCTGACGCCTTTCCCCGCCTCCTCCCACCGTTGGTGCAGTCGACTGCCCTCTATGGCGCTTCAGTGCGCCAACCCCCGGGGGAGGGGGTACGCCATCCGCTGGAAATCGCACATTCGCCACGGTCTCGGCCCGGCGCGGCGCGTCAGTCGATCACGGCCTCGGCCTCGATCTCGACCTTCCAGCGCGGGTCGAGTAGCGCGGCCACCACAACCTGTGTCGCGGCTGGGCGGACCTCGGCGAACACCGCGGCGTGGGCCCGGCCCACCGCTTCTCCGTCGGACGCGTTCACCAGGAACATACGAGTGCGGACGACGTGCTCGGACCCGGCTCCGGCCTCGCGGAGCGCGTCGAGGACAATCTCGAGGCAGCGGCGTGCCTGCACCTCGGGATCGGGATCGCACGAGCCGTCGGGCCAGATCGGTGCGGTGCCCGACACAACGACTCGGTCACCGACCCGGACCGCGCGGCTGAAGCCCACGCGAGGCTCGTAGGACGAGCCAGAGGAGACGCGCCGGCGCCCCGGCACGCGATCGGGGCTACTCGCCCTGGCCCGGGCTGCGCGCCATCCCGGCACGTTCGCCCCGAGCGACGAACTTGGTGGCCATCTTGCGGCTCGCCTCGTCGATCATCTCGTCGCCGAACATCACCGCGCCCTTGCGCTCGCCCTCGGTGGCCTCGCGGTAGGCGTCGAGGAGGTCGCAGGCCCGGTCGAACTGCTCCTGGGTGGGCATGTACACCTCGTTGAGCACCGTGACCTGGTCGGGATGGAGAGCCCACTTGCCGTCGTAGCCGAGGGTGTGAGTGCGGATGGCGTAGTCGCGGAGCTGGTCGAGCTCGCGGATCTTCAGGAACGGCCCGTCGATCACCTGGAGCCCGTTGGCCCGCCCGGCCATGAGGATCTTCGAGAACACGTAGTGGAAGTGGTCGCCCGGGTAGTCGGGGACCTGCACCCCACCCGTGAGCACGGGCATCTCCATCGACGCGGCGAAGTCGGCCGGGCCGAAGACGATGGTCTCGAGCCGGTCGGAAGCCGCGCAGATCTCCTCGACGTTGATCAGGCCCCGAGTGGTCTCGATCTGGGCCTCGATGCCGACCCGGCCCGCGCGCCCGATGGTCTGCTCGATCTGCGTGAGCAGCATGTCGGCAGCGATCACCTCGGCGGCCGACTGCACCTTGGGGAGCATGATCTCGTCGAGCCGCTCCGACGCGTTCTCTACCACGTGGATCACGTCCCGGTAGGTCCACTTCGTGTCCCACGCGTTCACGCGCACGCAGAGGACGGTGTCGCCCCAGTCCCTCTCGTTGATGGCCTTCACGACGTTGTCGCGGGCGGCCTCCTTCTCGAGCGGCGCGACGGAGTCCTCGAGGTCGAGGAAGACCATGTCGGCGCCGAGCCCGGGCGCCTTGGCCAGCATCTTCTCGCTCGAGCCGGGCACGGAGAGGCACGACCGTCGGGGCAGGTTCCTGGTTCGCTCGGACATGCCAACGAGGGTACCGGTAGCCTCGTCTCGTGGCGCAAGCCGGGAACAAAGCAGCCCCGCTCCGAACCCTTCATGCCGTCGGCGACGGGGTGTTCGCGTGGCTCCAGCCCGGCGGCGAGTCGGGTGTGAGCAACGCCGGTGTGGTCGTCGACGACGACGGCGTCACCGTGATCGACACGCTCATGGTCCGCTCGCAGTGGGAGCCGTTCGCCGAGGCCGTGCGGGCCCTCGACCGGCCCGTGAAGCGGGTGGTCCTCACCCACGCCCACGTCGACCACGTGGGCGGCACCACGCAGTTCCGCAACGCGGCGGTATACGGGTCGCCGTTCACGAGCGAGCTGCTCGACCAGCCGCTCGCCACCTTCGCGTACAAGGCGTTCATGCCCGCGTTCACCGACGAGTTCGACGATCTCGACGAGCTCGGCACGCGTCCGGTGAGCCATCTCGTCGACGGCGCCGCGCAGCTCACCCCGCGCATCGAGGTGCTGCCCGCGACCGGCCACACCGGTGGCGACCTCATGGCGCTCGTGGCCGACAGCGACGTGTGCTTCGCGGGCGACCTCTGCTTCTTCGGGGTCACGCCGCTGGCGTTCCAGGGCGACCCCGCGACCTGGGCCGACGTGCTCGACGCGGTCGCGGAGCTGGCCGGCGTCATCGTGCCCGGCCACGGCCCCGTCGGTGGTGAGGCCGAGGTCCGCGACCTCCAGGGCTATCTGCGCGCGTGCGTGGAAGCCGACGGTGACGCATACGCGATCCCGCCCGGCCCGTGGGACTCCTGGCTCGAGCGCGACCGCGACGCGATCAACGTGGAGCGAGCCGCGATGCTCGCCCGCGGCGACGACGGCATGCCGCCCTCGATGCTCAAAGCCATCGGCCTGGCCTGACCCGTCAGTCGTCGCCCTCCCCGTTTCGGGGGAGAAAACGGTGGCTCAGGGCTCAGGCCCCGCTTCCTCCCCCAGAACAGAAGTTCATCCGTGTCGGGCGAGCTTCTCGCGGAAGAACGAGACCGTGCGCGCCCAGACCTGCTCGGTCGCGGCCTCGTCGTACACGTCGGGCCGATGGTTGTTCGTGAAGGCGTGCTGGGTGCCGGGATAGATGAAGAACTCGCACTGCTTGCCGAGGCCCTGGAGCTCCTCCTCGAGCTTGCGCACCGCCTCCGGGCCGGCGAAGTCGTCGAGCTCGGCGTAGTGGCCCTGCACCGGCGCCGCGAGCTGCGTGTAGTCGGGCTGTGCCGCCGGCCACGGGATGATGCCGTAGCACGGCACCACCGCCTTCACCGAGTCGGGGCGGAGCGTCGCGAGCCAGAGCGCGAGGCCGCCACCCATGCAGTAGCCGGTGACGCCGACGCCCGTCCCGGTGACCGCGCCGTGCCCGACGAGGAAGTCGACCGCGCCGACCATGTCCTTGGCCGCGCGCTCCAAATTGAGCGACATCATCATCTTCCCGGCCTCGTCGGGCTCGCTCGTCTCCTCGCCGCGGTACAGGTCGGGCGCGAGCGCGACGAAGCCCTCGGAGGCGAACCGGTCGCAGACCTCCTCGATCTGGCGGTTGAGCCCCCACCACTCCTGGATCACGACCACGCCCGGGCCCGACCCCGACGCCGGGACGGCCAGGTAGCCCCGGCCGGTCGTGCCGTTGCTCGGGAACTCGATCTGCTCACCCATCTCCGGCCCCTCCCCGAATGACCCGTTACCAGTCGACGCCGTTACCAGTCGACGCCGTTATCAGTAGACGCCGCCGAGCTTCCTGTGATCCCAGGAGACGACCTTCTCCGGCTCCACCACGACCACCGCCCGCTTGCTCCCCATGGCGCGTACGCCGTCACGCACCGCGTCGCTGCTGATCGGGCCCCAGTACCGCTCGTAGACAGCCTCGCCGACGCGGATCACCTCCGCCGGGTCGTCGACGATCGTCGCCCGCCCCGCGATCGACACGCCCCTCAGCTCCTCGTAGGCGTCGCCGGTCTCGATGAGGACCGTGAGGCGGGGGTCGCGGCGGAGGTTGAGCACCTTCTGCGACTTCCCGTAGGTCCAGAACGCGAGCTTCCCACCGTCGAGCGCGTACCACATGGTGACGAGATGAGGGGTCCCGTCGCGGTTGATCGAGGCCACGTGCAGGCTGCGCCCCGTCTCGAGGAGCGCCCGCACCTCGTCATCGGTCATGCGGATCTGGTCGCGCCGACTCACGGCCGCGCAGCCTACCGTCGCCCGGCTGCGGCCGGTCCGGGCCCGCGCGCTAGCTTCTCCCCGGTCTGGCCTTCTCCGGGTCCGGCCTGCCCGGAGGTCACGTGGCCCAGAACCCCGATCCCGCGCTCGAGCTGACGAGCCTGAAGGGCGTCACCCGCACGCTCGACGACTGGCTCACGATGTTCCACCTCTGCGCCGTGCTCCTCCCGGATCGGCCCGAGGCCGCGCAGTGGGTGCCGGTCGTGCGGCGGATCTTCGCCGTGCTCGGCGACGCCGACTGCCACACCGCGGTGTGGGTGGCGGGCAACGACCACATCGCGCGTCGCATCCTCGGATCGGCCGCCGACGACTTCCTCGTGTTCGTCGATCCCGACCGCGCGCTGGCGAAGAGCCTCGGGCTCGAGTACCTCCCCGCGTTCGTGCACCTTCGACATGACACGACACTCGGTGCCGCGACCGAGGGATGGGACGCGCGCGCGTGGCAGCGCGTGGCCGACGAGATCGCGAAGGCGATGGCGTGGAGCACGCCGCAGCTCGTCGACGAGCCAGGCCCGCCGCCCACGCCCGGCTGGCCGGTGTGAACCGGCGCGTCGTTCCGTCGGGTTCCGCGAGCGCGCTCGGGTACGTGTCTCCGCTGGTCAGGGCGCCGGCTTCGGCATGGCTGGCATTGGGGCCGTCCCGCGCGTAGGGTCTGAGGCAGTTGCCCGCGCGTCACCTATGTTGGTGAAGCACGGGCCTGTTGCTAGTGTGACCACTGTTCCGAAAGGCCAACGTTTCGAAAGGACCGTGTTCAGCAAGGACCGACGACGGCACCCGCCATTGGGAGTCCCCACATGAACCTCCGGGCCACCAGATGACCCTCCGGGCCCATCGCCTCACCCTCGTCCTGACCCTCGGCCTCGTCGCGGCCACCCTCCTGCCCGCAGCAGCGCAGGCCTCGCCCATCGACGACAAGCGGGCCGAGGCGGCGCGTCTCCAGGCCGAGATCGACGCCAACGGCGCCAAGATCAGCGCGCTCTCCGAGCAGTACAACGGCGCTCGGCTCCGCCTCGACCAGGCCACCGCTGCGGCCGACGAGGCCCAGGCCCGCATCGACGCCGCGCAGGCCCAGACCGATCACATCAAGTCGCTCCTCGCCCGGCGCGCGGCCGACCTCTACAAGGGCGCCGGCAGCTCCGACCCGCTGGCCGCGGTCGATGTGCACGACGCCACCGAGTTCGCGGCCCGGTCCAAGTACGCCTCTGCCGCGGCGAACCACGACAGCGCGCTCGTCGATCAGCTCGCGCGCTCCAAGGAGGAGCTCGCCGCGCAGAAGCAGCAGTTCGACGCCACCAAGCAGACGGCGCGAGTCGAGCGCGACCGTCTGGCCACGAGCAAGCGCGAGGTCGAGTCGGCCAACGCGAGGCAGAGCCAGCTGCTCGGCCAGACCAAGGGCGAGCTGGCGACCCTCGTTCAGCAGGAAGCGGATCGCAAGCGCGCCGAGGCCACTGCTCGCGCCCGGGAGATCACCACGCCACGTGCCGGTCGTGGTCGCGACGGCAACCCGGGTGCCGACCCACACCTGCCTCCACCGTCCGCCGGCGCGGCGGCCGCGATCGCGTTCGCCCGGGCCCAGATCGGCAAGCCCTACGAGTACGCGGCGACCGGCCCGAACTCCTACGACTGCTCGGGTCTCACGATGCGGGCCTGGGAGGCAGGCGGCGTCTCGATGGCCCACTACTCCGGCGCCCAATACGAGGCGTTCCCCCATGTGCCGCTCGACGCGATGCAGCCCGGCGACCTCGTGTTCTGGGGCCCGGGCGGCAGCCAGCACGTGGGGCTCTACATCGGCGGTGGGATGATGATCGACGCGCCGCAGACCGGCGACGTGGTGCACATCGTGCCGCTGTACTCCAACCCGATCGGCGCGGCCCGGCCGGGCTGATCGAGCTTCGCGCGGTCGACGAGGCCCGCAGGTCCGACGCGGCTCCTATGGTGAGGTCGTGATCGACGCGGCCGAGCCCGTCCGCCTCACCCGCTTCTCGCACGGCGCGGGCTGCGCGTGCAAGCTCTCGCCCGCCGACCTGCGCACCGTGCTCGGGCTGGTCCGAGGGCTCGAGCCCGCGGGCGACCCCGACCTGCTCGTCGGGCTCGACACGGCCGACGACGCGGCCGTGTACCGGCTGCGCGACGACCTCGCCATCGTCGTCACGACCGACTTCTTCACCCCTATCGTCGACGACCCCTACGACTGGGGCCGTATCGCGGCCGCCAACGCGCTGTCTGACGTGTACGCGATGGGCGGCGCGCCGCTGCTCGCCCTCAACCTCGTCGCCTGGCCCCGCGAGGGGTTGGCGTTCGAGCTGCTGGCCCGGGTGCTTGACGGAGGGGCCGACGTGACCCGCGCCGCGGGCGCGCTCGTGGCCGGCGGGCACTCCATCGACGACGCCGAGCCGAAGTACGGCCTCGCTGTGGTGGGCACGGTCGATCCGACGCGCGTCCTCACGAACACGGGCGCTCGGGCCGGCGACACGATCGTGCTCACCAAACCGATCGGGCTGGGCGTCATCTCCACCGCGCTCAAGCGCGACGCGGCCCCTGCCGCGCTCGTCGACGAGGCCATCCGGGTGATGACCTGCCTCAACGCGGGCGCGCGTGACGCGGCCCTGGAGATCGGCGACGCCGTGCACGCCGCGACCGACGTCACCGGCTTCGGGCTCCTCGGTCACCTCCGCGAGCTCGCGGTCGGATCCGCGGTGGGTGTCGAGGTCGACGCCGCCGCGGTGCCGGTGATCGACGGCGTGCGCGAGCTGCTCGCAGCGGGAATGGTCGCGGGAGGCACCCAGCGCAATCACGCGTTCGTGTCGCCCGACGTCGACTGGGGCTCGCTGCCGGAGAGCGAGCAACTCCTTCTCGCGGACGCGCAGACGTCGGGCGGGCTGCTGCTCGCGGTGGCGCGCGAGCAGGCGGGCACGCTGGTGGCCGCGCTCGAGGCCCACGGCACCCTCGCGGCCGCGGTGGTGGGCCGGGTCGTGCCCGGCGCACGCGGGCGGATCACGGTGGCCTGAGCCCAACCTTGGCCGCGGTGGGTTCAGCGGCTACCGTGCTCGCCGGGCGGAGCCTGACCCGGGGGGTCTTCCGAGTGGGCAGCAGGCTCGTCTTCCTCGCCAGAGCGCTGGGTGTCGTCGCGCTCGCGCTGACACCGGCTGCGGCGCCCGCGATGCTGGGCGGATCGGCGGCCGGCGCCGACGACGTGACCACGTGGACCAGCTCTCCGGGCCAGGGCCCACGCGGCACCGTCATCACCTTCGCCTCGGGGGCCGACGGGGGCTGCTTCTGGCGGGTGCCGATCGACGTCGAGAACTTCAAGGACTTCACCGGCACGGCCGTGCAGATCGCGCTGCGCCGTCTCGGCGTCACGATCCCCCTGGGCGAGGCGACGGTCGCCTCCGACACCACCTGGCACGGTGCGGTGACCATCCCGGCCGACCTCAACGCGCCGCCGGCCGTCTACGACCTGATCGCCCGCTGCATCATCGACAACCCCGACCTTCCCGGCGTGCGCTCGTTCGAGTACGACCCGCGCAGCTTCACGATCACCGCACCACCACCTCCCCCGCCTCCACCTCGGCCACCACCTCCGCCGCCTTCGCCTGCGCCGAGCACCCACGACCCGGCCGCGCTCCCGGGCACCGGGGCGCCGTCGGTGCAAGTGCTGGGCGCGGTCGTCGACCGGCGCAGCGGGCTCACGACGGTCACCGGGGGCACGCTCGCCGTCACCGGCGTACCCAACGACGTGCTGGCCGCGGTGGGCGGGCTCGCGCTGGCGCTCGGAGCGATCGCCGTGGGCTGGGGCCGCGCCGGCCGACGAGCCCGCCGACCGGGAGACGTGCTGGCCGGGCTCGTGCCGCCGAGCTGACGGCCGGAACCACGGGTGACGCGGCCGGCTACGGGATCACGAGCATCCCGAGCTCGGCCTCGAGCTGCGGGCGGGGCTTCGCGCCCAGCGATGCCCGCTCCATACGTCCGTTCCGGAACAGCGCGACGAGCGGGATGCTCTGCACGTCGTACTCGCGAGCGAGGTCCGGGTTCTCGTCGATGTTGACCTTGACGACCTTGTAGCTCGCCTCGCGCATCGCGGCGATCTGCTCGACGATCGGGCCGACCTGCCGGCAGGGCCCGCACCACGGCGCCCAGAAGTCGACGATCACGGGCAGCTCGCTGCGGAGGACCTCGGCCTCGAAGCCGGCGGTGTCGACCGACTTCACCAACCCCTCGGACGGGTCCTCGGGCACCGGCTCGCGCGGGCGCTCGCCGGCGAGCACCGCGTCGAGCCACCGCGCGGCCTGTTCGATGCTCTCGAGCGCGACTTGGTGGCCCATCGGGTACTCGCCGTAGACGACGGGCACATCGTGGGCCTCGAGCTCGCGCGCGAGCTCGCGCCCCAGGCGCACGGGAAGCATCGGGTCCTCGCTGCCGTGCTGCACGAGAACGGGGATCTCACGCGCCGCCTCCCAGTCGTACTCGAGACCTACGAACTGCGGCAGGTAGCCGCTCAGAGCGAGGACCGCGGCCGGGTGGGGGCGGTCGGAGTGCCGAAGGCCGAGTGCCATCGCGAGGCTCGCCCCCTGCGAAAAGCCTCCGACGACCGCCTGCTCCCGCACGAGCCCGTGCTCGATGCACGCCGTGTCGAGCAGGGCATCGAGCTCCTCGAGCGCGGCCATGAAGCTGGGTGCCATCTCGTCGCCCGAGGCGGCGATGTCGTACCAGGCGAAGCCGGGCAGTGCTGCGATCGGACCGCGAGGCAGCACGGCGACGAAGCGGCCGTCGGGATCGAGGTAGGGCAGCAGGCCGCCCAGATCGAGCTCGTCGGCGCGGAAGCCGTGCATGAGCAGCAGGAGCCGCTCGGCACGCTGTCCCTTCACGACGTTGGTCACGAGCGTCACGGCGGGACAGCCTACGCGTGACGGTCGAGCCGACTCGGTAGTCGCGTTCGTCAGAACAGGAAGTTCATCTGGCCGACGATCGCCTCGCCGAGCGCGTGGTCGCCCTCGGTCGAGACCGATCCCGACGCGAGCACCGCGGCCGGATCGCCGCGGCCGGCACCGAGGCGGAGGAACGTCTCGGAGCTCATCGTGAGCCGCACGGTGGGCTCGACCGGCACAGGGTCGGCCGGCACAGGGTCGGCCGGCACAGGATCGGCAAGCGCAGGGTCGGCGGGCACGGGGTCGAGCGCGCGGGCGCGACCCCCCTCGACCACGAGCGCGACGACGCGGGCGGCGGGGCCGGTCACGTCGAACACGATCGTCGTGCCGTCGGGCGGCTTCACCTTCTTGCCCACCACCATGGGCATCACGGCCGCGACGCGCCCGATTCCCTCGCGAGCTACCTCACCGTCGAACCCACCGGGCCGCCCGACGGCCCGCCGCATGTCCTGCTCGTGCACCCAACAGTCGAACACGCGGAACGGCAGCAGATCGCGCACCGTGCCCGGGCCGACCGGCGTCCACGAGTCGGCACCGAAGTCGTCGGCGCGCATGGCGTGGAGCGCGTCGAGGCGCGTCGCGGTGACCGCGCGGAACTCGGCCAGCACCTCCGGGCCCGAACGCGCCCGCCGCGAGGCGACCCACACCTCGTTACGCCGCCCGATGTCGTTCTTCACGTGCTCGCCGTCGGGCGGCGCGTGGTCGGGCTCGGGTCGGCCGAGGATGGACGACTCGATGCCGACGATGTGCGCGAGGTTGTCCTGCACGCTCCAGCCCGGACACTCCGTGGACGTCTTCCACTCTGCCTCGCTCAAGCCGGTGCACAGCACGTCGATCGACCGCCACACCTCTTCGAGCCGGTCGACGAGCTCCCGGTCGGTCTCCGTCGGCTGGGTCATGGCCGAGATTGTGCCTCGTCGGAACCCTCGTTACCGTGGGCTCGTGGTCGACGACGCCCGCGTGAGCGAGGTGAGCCGGCGCCTACGAGCCCGGGCCGACGCCATTCTCGGCATCGTGTGGCACACGCCCGAGGCGCGCGAGGGGTACCCCGGCATCGACCTCCCGGCCGACACGGCCAGCCTCGCGGCCCGGGCCGCCTGCCTGGGCCGGGTGCGCGGCAAGGTCGTCGCGGCGGTGTTCGCGTGCATGGAGCCCACCGGCGTCGCATCGCGGATCGATGCCGCATGGACCGTGGTGGAGCCGGCGTCGCTGCTCGCGGCGCGGCTCGAGGCGTCGACTCGGGGGCTCGCCGGCCTCGTCGGCAACCCTCCCCCGGGCACCGAGCGCGCGCTCGAGCTGCTCCGCGCGGCGGTGGAGGAAGCGTCCACGGCCGGCCATCCGATGTGGGCCGGGTTGCAAGCGCTCCCCTGGCCCGGCACGCCGCTCGGCGACCTGTGGCGCGCGTGCGACATGGTGCGCGAGCACCGCGGCGATTCGCACGTCAACGCGTGGACCGCGCTCGGCGTCGACCCGGTCGAGATCAACGTGCTGAGCGAACGGTGGCGCGGGCTCCCATCGGGTTCGGTCGCGATCTACCAGATGGGATGGAGAAAACAGCAAGTGGCCGAGGCGGGCGATCGGCTGGGCGCGGCCGGGTTCGTGGCCCGCGACGAGCTCACGCCGGCCGGGCGGGCCTTGCGCGAAAAGATCGAGGCCGCGACCGATCGTCAGGAGCGGGCGATGGTCGAGGCACTGGGCGACGACGCCGACGAGCTGCTCGAGCTGCTCGAACCGTCGGCGCGAGCCGTCGTCGCCATCGCCACCGCCTACTGGGAGCCGGCCTCGCGCTAGCCGCGGCCGACTCGAGCGCAGTTCGGCACCACGTCGGTGGCGAAGCGCGCCATCTGCTCCACTACACCGTCGACGTCGAGGTCAACCGCGCTCGTCCAGAACCGCAGCGTGAGGTGCTCGACACCCGCGGCTGCGAACGCGGCGACGTCGGCAACGAGCTGCTCGGGCGTGCCCGTGAAGCGGGGCCGGTCGTCGGGCGCGCGAGGAAGCGGCTGCACGTAGCCGTACTCAGGCCGTGACGGTGCGACCGGTGATGGCGGCGGATCCCAGTGCGCGACCTCCCGGTCGAGAACGCGGCCGAGCGGGCAGCTGTAGGAGAAGATGAACGGCCGGTCGATGCCGGCCTCGTGCCGGAGCGCGGCGATGCGGGCCCGACCCGCGGCATAGCCGTCGGGAGTTGGCCACAGCGGATGCCAGCCGTCGCCCAGGAGCGCGGCGCGCCGCAGGGCCTGATCGGCGTTCCCGCCCACCCAGAGCGGCACGCCCGGCGTCTGCACCGGCCGCGCGCCGAGATGGACGCCGTCGAACGACACACGCGGGCCGCGGAACGACACGGGACCGGGAGTGGACCAGACGTGGCGCAGCACCTCGAGCCACTCGTCGGTGATCGCGCCACGGTGCTCATAGGGAACACCGAGGGCCGCGAACTCCCCCTCGAGGTAACCCACGCCGATGCCGAGGGTGAGACGCCCGCCGGAGAGCTCATCGGCGCTGGCGGCGGTGGACGCGAGCACGAGCGGGTGCCGATAGGCGGCCACGAGCACGTCGACGCCGAACCGGAGGCGCGTCGTGCGCCCCATGCCCACGAAGCAGCAGGCCAGCGGCTCGAGCTGTGGGGGCGGGAGCCAGCTGGTCGCGTAGTCCGGAATCAGCACGTGGTCGGCGAACCAGGCGCCGTCGTAGCCGAGATCCTCCGCGGCGGCAACGAGCTCGAGCACGGCTGCGGGATCGCCGAAGCGGCCGTAGCTGGGAACGACGACGCCGAACTTCACGCGCGCGCGTTCACGTACGGGGTGGTGCCCCGGAGCCCGGCCTCAGGTGGCGGCTCAGGTCGCCGATGAGGTCGGGGATGATCAGCCGGTCGGAGAAGCGCCACCCCCCGTCCGCTCGTTCGAACTCGTCGTGGTACCGGCCGGCGATGATGGGCTGGAGCGGGAGATCGGGCCGGGCCTGGAGCACCGTGAAGTAGCTGCGCGCGGTGGCGACGTCCACGCCGTCGCACACGACGGTGATGTTGGAGATCACGTGCTTCGTGCACGGGATGCCGTCGTAGAGCATCACGCCGTCGTACCTCGGGCGCACCTGCTCCGAGCCCTGGAACACCTCCGTGCGCACCGAAGATCGCCAGGTGGCGTGCTCGAACAGCGCGGCGACGCCGTCGAGATCGCCGGCGTCGAGCCGCTCGGCATACGCGTGGATGAGCGCCGTGACGGCGTGCTCGTCGGTCACCACGCCCGTCATCGTGACACAGCGAATAGCCTCACGGCCGTGCCAGCACGGCGGCGAAAGTTCTGGGGATGGGGCTACGAGGGTGAGGGCCCGACCCGGGTCCAGCAGGAGGCGATGGCCACGACGCTCGCCGAGCGGTTCGGCCTCGACGGGCTCAGCGTCACCGACCCGCCGACCGTCGCCGAGCTCGACCTGCCGCCGCCGCGGCTCACCCCGCCCGCGTCGCTCGCGCCGCTGTGTACGACCGATCCCGAGGAGCGGGCCGGTCATACCTACGGGAAGTCGTTCCGCGACATCGTGCGCGCGTTCGCCCGCGACTTCTCACACCCGCCCGACGTGGTCGCACTTCCCCGCACCGAGCCCGACGTCACCGCTGTCCTCGACTGGTGCGCGGAGGCGGGCGCGGCCGCGATTCCCTACGGGGGCGGCTCGTCGGTGGTGGGAGGGGTCGAGTGCGACGTGGGCGACGCGTACTCGGGCGTGGTCACGGTCGACCTGCGCGAGCTCGGGCGCGTCGTCGAGATCGACCGGACGTCACGGGCGGCGTGCATCCAGGCCGGGACCTACGGCCCCGCGCTCGAGGAGCAGCTCCGTCCCCACGGCCTCACACTGCGCCACTTCCCCCAGTCGTTCGAGCTCTCCACCCTCGGCGGCTGGATCGCGACCCGCTCCGGTGGCCACTACGCCACGCTCTACACGCACATCGACGACTTCGTGGAGTCGCTGCGTGTGGTGACACCGCGCGGTGTGGTGGAGACGCGCCGACTTCCCGGCTCCGGCGCCGGCCCGTCGCCCGACCGGCTCTTCCTCGGCTCCGAGGGCACGCTGGGTGTGATCACCGAGGCCTGGATGCGGGTGCAGGACCGGCCGACGTTCCGGGCCTCCGCCGCGGTGAGCTTCGCGACCTTCGAGGCCGGCGTGGCGGCAGCGAGAGCGATCGCGCAGGCCGGGCTGTTCCCGGCGAACTGCCGCCTGCTCGACGCCACCGAGGCCATGCTCACCGGCGCCGGCGATGGCTCCGCCCACCTGCTGCTGCTCGCGTTCGAGTCGGCCGACCATCCGCTCGAGGCGTGGATCGCCCGTGCGGTCGAGTGCGTCCGCGATCACGGCGGTGAGGCTCCCGAGGACGCGGTACGAACGCGCACCGACTCCGACGCGTCGCGGGAAGGCGCGGCGGGCGTGTGGCGCACCGCGTTCATCCGGGCGCCCTATACCCGAGACGTACTGGTCGGCCTCGGGCTGGTGAACGACACGTTCGAGACCGCGGTGACGTGGGACCGCTTCGATGCGCTCCACGCCGACGTGATGGCATCCGTCCACGCGGTCATGGAGTCGGTCGGCGCGGCGCCGGGCATCGTCACGTGCCGGTTCACCCACGTCTACCCCGACGGGCCGGCCCCCTACTTCACCGTCATCGCGCCGGGGAAGCGGGGCGCGCAACTCGAGCAGTGGGCGGCGATCAAGGAGGTGGCCGGCGACACGCTGCTGCGCCACGGCGGCACCATCACCCACCACCACGCGGTCGGACGCGACCACCGCCCCTGGTACGACCGTCAACGCCCCGACGTGTTCGCCGACGCTCTGCGCGCCGCCAAGCGCGTGCTCGATCCCGCCGCAGTCCTCAACCCCGGCGTGCTGATCGATCCCTGACCGGCCCGCATCCGCACCGCGGTACCGTGACCCACCCATGCCGTACCGGGCCGTGATCTTCGACCTCGGAGGCGTCGTCTTCCCGTCGCCGTTCGACACGTTCGCCGAGTACGAACGCGCCCGCGGACTGCCCGAGCGCTTCATCCGCTCCGTCGTCGCCGCGAGCAGCGAGTCGGGCGCGTGGGCCCGCCTCGAGCGGGGCGAGCTCTCTTTCGCGGAGTTCTGCGCCACCTTCGACGCCGAGTGCACCTCCGCCGGTGGGACCGTCGACACCGCCGACCTCATGGCCGCGATCGGCCTCGGCGTCGGGCCGCGCCCGGCCATGGTGCACGCGGTGCGCGCCATCCGCGAGCGCGGTCTCAAGGCCGGCGCGCTCACCAACAACTGGGCGCGAGAGGACGACCCCGGCCGCTCCGACGCGGCCGAAGACGCCGGCGTGACAAGGACCCCGGCGCTGCCCGAGCTGCCCGCGTCATCCGATGTGTTCGGCCTGTTCGACCTCGTGGTCGAGTCGGCGGTCGTCGGGCTGCGCAAGCCCGATCCGCGCATCTACCTCCTCGCCTGCGCGCAGCTCGCGGTCGAGCCCGACGAGACGGTGTTCCTCGACGACCTCGGCGTCAACCTCAAGCCGGCCCGCGAGCTCGGGATGACCACGATCAAGGTGGTCGACGCCGAAGCCGTGCTCGGCGAGCTCGAAGCCGTGCTCGGCTTCGTGGTACGCCCCTGATGGAGCTACTGCTGATCCGGCACGGCGAGCCGGTGCGGGTGGCGCCGGGTGAGAGCGGCGGCGGGCCGGTCGACCCGCCGCTCACCCCGCATGGGCGCGCGCAGACCGAACGGCTCGCGGCCTGGCTCGCGGCGGAGCCCGTCGACCACGTCGTCACGAGCCCGCTGCGCCGCGCCACCGAGACTGCAGCCCCGCTCGCCGACGCGCACGGCGTCGAGGCCGAGGTGCTCGACGGCCTCCTCGAGTACGACGCCCGCGCTGATCACTACATCCCCGCCGAGGAGCTACGGGTCACCCGCGACGAACGGTGGGTGGCCATGATCGAAGGGCGCTGGGAGGACTTCGGCGGCGAGCGGCCCGACCTGTTCCGGGCTCGGATCGTGCCCTGTCTCGACGCCCTGATCGGCCGCTTCCCCGGCGGCCGGGTGGCGGCCGTCTGCCACGGCGGAGTGATCAACGTGTACCTCGCGCACCTGCTCGGCATCGACCGCCACCTCTGGTTCGAGCCCGCCTACACGTCGATCAACCGCGTGGCCGCGTCCCGGGATGGCTACCGCTCGGTGACGACGCTCAACGAGACGGCCCACCTCGTCGCGATCCGGGAGACGCCCCCGCGCTGACCGCGCCGGAGCCCGTCGTAGAATCCGCGTGGTACGTCCACGAGTGGGAGCGTCGATGCCAAGGTCCGACGGAAGAGCACGAGACGGGACAGCCTCCGACGGAAGAGCCCGGACCGTCGCCGACATCATGAGCCAGCCCGTGGTGACGGCATCGCCGGAGGAGACGATCGCTGCCACCGCGGCCAGGATGCGCGAGCGCCGGGTGGGTTCGGTGGTCGTGGTCGAGGACGACCGCCCCATCGGGATCCTCACCGAGCGCGACCTCGTGCGCATCGCCGCGGCCGGCGCCGACACCGCCACTGATCCGGTCTTCGAGTGGATGACGCCCGACCCCGACTGGGTGGCACCCGACGAGACGGTGGCCGATGCCTTCGCCAGTCTCGCTGAGCACGGCTACCGCCACATCCCCGTGGTGGACGACAAGAAGCTCGTCGGCCTGGTCTCGATGCGAGACCTCATGAAGATCGCCCAGATCCAACCGGCCGGGTCGCTCGCGCACGAGGTGCCCAAGGGGCTCGAGGGCGTGGTGGTGGCCGAGACCGACATCGGCGACGTGCGCGGCCTCGAGGGCTTCTACCACTACCGTCAGTACAGCGCGATCGAACTGGCTGAGAAGCGCACGCTCGAGGACGTGTGGTACCTCCTCTTCGAGGGTGAGCTGCCCACCCTTGCCCAGCGCGACGCGTTCATCCGAGAGGTGCGGCCGCTCCGCGAGATTCCGGCCGGCGTCGGGGCAATCCTCCCGGAGGTCGCGGCGCTCGGCCGCGATGCGCCGCCACTCGAGATGCTCCGGAGCACGCTGTCGCTCATGGCGACCTCGCTCGGGTTCGCGCCGACGCTCGACCTGACCCGTGAGCAACTGCGCGCACAGGCGCTGCAGACGTGCGCGGTCGTACCGACGCTGCTCATGGCGCTCTATCGGCTCTCGCACGGTGAGGAGCCCGTCGACCCGCACCCCGAGCTGTCGTACGCGGCCAACTACCTCTACATGCTCAACGGCAAGGTGCCGTCACCGGAGCACGCCCGCGCCATGGAGCAGTACCTGATCTCCACCATCGACCACGGCTTCAACGCATCGACGTTCACCGCCCGGGTGATCGCCTCGACCGGAGCCGACCTCTGCTCGGCGTTGGTGGGCGCCATCGGCGCGCTCTCCGGCCCGCTGCACGGCGGCGCGCCCAGCCGAGCGCTCGACATGCTCGACGCCATCGGCACCGTCGACCGTGCCGAGCCGTGGCTGCGCACCGCAGTGGAGCGCGGCGACCGGCTGATGGGCTTCGGGCACCGCGTCTACAAGACCGACGACCCTCGCTCCCTCATGCTGCGCGCGGTGGCCGAGCGCCTGGGCGGACCGAAGGTCGAGGTCGCGAAGGCGATCGAGCAGAAGGCCGTGGACGTGCTGGCCGAGCTCAAGCCCGGACGCAAGCTCTACACCAACGTCGAGTTCTACGCGGGCGTCGTGATGGAGACGTGCGGGCTCCCGCGCGAGATGTTCACCCCGACCTTCGCTTCGAGTCGCGTGATCGGCTGGACGAGCCACGTGCTCGAGCAGGCCGCCGACAACCGCCTGATCCGTCCCAGCGCCCACTACGTGGGCTCGCCGCCGCCGCAGCCCGTGCCCGACCCGGCGTAGCGACGAGAGGCGCAGGCGCTACCGGCCCGGACGAGGTCGCGCTCGATCAGATGGTCGCCGGCCCTGCTTGCCCACCGCTCGCCGCGGTGATGGAGCGCATGCGGCTGACGATGTGGTCGAGCGCCTGGTCCTGCGTCACGAGATGCCGCTGGAGCTCCTCGCACTCGTGGAGGATCGCCTCGGCGTCCCGGTAGGTCTGCACGGCGCGCTTGTCGGCCGCCGCGCCGAGCACCTGCTGGCCGACCATGATCACGAACATCAGGAGCAGCTGGACGATGTTGCCCAGGAACAGCAGGAACGCGAACGGGTAGGGATCGAAGGTGATGACATCGGCCTGGGCGAGCAGCATCCACGCGACCATGAGCACCGCGGCGAGATAGACCGCCCACATGGTGCCGACGGCCCGCGTGATGCCTGCTCCCAGGCGACCGTTGAACCCGATGCGCTCGTCCGCGGCCTGGGGTGGTGGTGTGGTGACGCGTTGCTGGATCCGGGGGTGAGGACGGTAATCGAATGTCGTCATGACACGACCCTATGCCGGTCGCTCCACCGCGGCGCGTCGGTACGCATCACGCGAGGCAGTCTGCTCCGATGCGTGCGAAGAGACGGTTGCCAGTCGCGTGCCAGGCGCGTGACAGTCGCGCCGGCGCGTCGCGCTGCGCCCACGGGGAGGGCCGGGACGCGGCTCGGGTTCGCTTCGGCCCGGAGGGCTCGGAGGCTCGCACCCCCTCCCGCCCACGCTCCGCGGCCACGGACTCGACGCCGTACGCCCGATCGCGCGCAACGTAGCGACGCGCCGCGAGGCGGCGGCCGATCCATCCGGGGTCGGCAAGGTCCCCGTCAAGCGCGCGGGCAACTGCGACGATGCAATCCGCGAGTGACGTTCTCCATGCGGTGATCGCAATGCTCGGACGTGAGGTGCCCAGTGGCTGATGGACGACCCCCCGGACCGCCCCCCAGCGGTCCGCCCCCCGGCGGACCGACCCCGACGGGCGCTCCCGCGGGGGGCGGACCGGTCGAGGCCGAGTCGCGCAACCGGAAGCCGGCCCTCCTCATCGGGATCGCCGTCGCGGTCATCGTCGGGCTCGTGATCGCGCTCGTCGTGACGAACCGGGGTGGCGACGGGAAGAAAGCTGCGGGGAAGGGCGAGATCTTCCTCGAGTCCGCGTCGTCGACGGGCCCCAATCCGTTCACGCGCAGCGTCGCCACCGGCTCGCCGGTCGCGGTGACGACGACCACGCGCCCGCCCGCGTCGACATCGACGGTCCCGTCGCGCGCCACCGTGCAGGGCGTGCAGGGATCGCAACCGGGCCTCTACGGAGGTACGCGCAACAACTCGACCTGCGATCCGGAGCAGCTCATCTCGTTCTTGCAGGCCAACCCGGGCAAGGCGGGGGCCTGGTCGCGCGCGCTCGGCATCCCGCGCGACAGCATCGCGACGTACGTGCGCCGGCTGACACCGGTGATCCTCACCGGTGACACGCGAGTCACCAACTACGGCTACCGGGACGGGCGCCCGACCCCGCGCCAGGCCGTCCTCCAGGCCGGCACGGCGGTGCTCGTGGACGAGTACGGAATCCCGCGCGTGAAGTGCGGCTGCGGTAACCCGCTCACCCCGCCCGTACCGACACCGGTGACGCCCACCTACACGGGCACGCAATGGCCGGGCTGGTCACCGACGACCGTGACGGTCGTCGTGGTCAACGTGAAGGTGAACACGTTCGTGCTCGTAGATCCGACGAACGGCGTGAAGTTCGATCGGCCGCCGGGCACGACCGGTGCGCAGGACGGCAACGTGCAGATCGACGAGCTGTGCGCACTCTTCCCCGACGACCCGGCTTGCGCGGCGGCCCACCCGGGCCAGCCGTCACTCGGCCGAGGCGACGTGCAGGTGACGCTGCGATGGAGTTCGACCGCCGACCTCGACCTCAGTGTGACCGACCCGACCGGCGCGACGGTCTCGTTCCAGAACAAGACGTCGCCGAGCGGCGGGCAGCTCGACGTCGACGCCAACACCGCGTGCAACAACCAGACGACGTCGCCGGTCGAGAACGTGTTCTGGAGGAGCGGGACCGCGCCGGACGGCGTCTACACGGTGTCCGTCAACTACTTCAGGGAGTGCGCGGGCGGGGCGGGGCCGCAGCCCTACACCCTCGCCGTGCTGCTCGACGGCGCGCTCGTCAACGTGGCGGCGACAACGCAGCCGGTCGCGTTCGAGCTCGACACTCGCGCCCACACGGTGCGGTTGGCCGCAGCGCAACCGGGGCGGGTGATCACGGGCACTCTCCAGCAGGTCGATGCGAAGCAGACCTACACCTTCACGAAGGGCGGCGGCGCAACGCCGTCGCCAGGTGGGTCGACGCCGGCGGCCGGGCCGTGTGACCAGTACGAACCGGGCACGCCGCGACGGACGCTCTGCGAGGCGCAGTAACGAGGTCTCTCCGCCGCCACGAGCCCGACTGCCCGAGGTCCTGCGCGGGGGTCTCGCCCCGGGCGCGGTCCTCGTGAGTCGCCCGGTCTGAGGCCGGCTCCGCCCCGAGTGGGAGCGGGCCCCGGTCCCGGGTAGGGAGTGGGGGTCCATTCGAAGGCCGATGTGACCTGCGGCGATAAGCGCAAGAAATCCGGCTTGGTAGCTGATGCCCCGATCATACGGGTTGCCCTACTGTCGACCCGACACGACCAGAGGGGTGGCCGTGTCCCCGTCGATAGCCCGTCGAGAGATGGAGGGCGGGGTTTCCTCAGGGAGGAGAAGCGCCAATGACAGGACTGTCGAAAGGCCGAGGATTGTGGCGTCGAGCCCGGGCTGGGGTCGTAGCCGTGATCGCGATCAGCATGGTGCTCGGGGCCGCCGCCCCGGCCAGCGCAGCGGACCAGAAGCTTTCCGACCAGACGCTGGCGGAGTGGCCCGAGGGCACCGCCGTGCCGAACTTCCACACGGACGCGGCGGGGAACGTCTCGCAGGACGCGGCGTGTCCGACCATCCCGGGCGTGACCCGGGCCGGCAAGGTCTGGGCCGCGGTCTTCACCACGCCCGCGGTGAAGCTCCGGTTCAACCTGTTTACCCGGTATCAACCGGCCGTCGCGACCGCCAAGGTGGCGATCGAGCAGACGCAGCACCGGGAGCCGAGCTGCTCGGAGCTGTACGGGTACGCCGGCGAGAACCAGGTTCCGGCGCTACGGCAGGTCGCGTGCCAGCCAGGCGCGGCGGGCCGTCCGAACCGGTGGTGCCAACTCGTGTCGCTCCTGACGCATCCGGCCTCGGTCGACATGCCCGTGGAGCGCTGCCGGAACCCAGGCCTGAACCACGGCTCCTGGGGGCCGCTCGAGTACACGTCCTGGCACAACGTGCCGGTGCAGATCGACAAGGTCAACCTCATCGCCGGGATCAGCAGCTTCTTGGCCCAGTTCATCTCCTGGAACGCAGGCGTCTATTTCGACGACTTCGACATGCTGGGCGGCCTCGCGCCGGTCGACACGTCGGTGTACGGCCGGTACGTCGGCTATGGCAAGGTGCAGACGGCGGGCTGGTCGGAGTGGAACGTCGCGGTGTACGACGCCTGGGCTCGCCAGCTCGGCTGGAACCCGATCGCGAACCCGGTCGCTTCACACCAGGCTGTGCAGAACCACATCGACAACAACTCGTGGATCAAGGGTGTGGGCTACGCGGGGACCGCGTACCACAACTTCCTCCAGGTCGTGTGCGACTACAGCCCGTGGCTCAAGAACGTGATCGACGTGCCCCCGCCGGGGAGCCCCTTCTCGGCGTCGGACGTTGGTCTCGACACGATGTTCCGCGGCTGGGTCGACAAGTACGCCGCCAACAACACGGGCGTCTTCGTGAAGAACTTCGTGTGCCACCAGGTGCTACGCAGCAGTGACGCGGACCTCCGGTCCTACGCACCGCTGATCTGCATCTACGGCCTCATTCCGTGGTTCTTCCACATTGCTTCGGTGAACGACGGCCCGCTCGTGTTCGGCAAGTTCAATCTCGGGACGGGTCATGCGGAGCACTACGTCAAGATGATTGGTCTGTTCCGTCAGTTCTTGAGCTGACCCATCTCTCGAGCTGACAGACCGGCAGGGTGGCGGG
>Ga0209515_10001134_pt1 | contig 45993 bp, 43 predicted proteins | sample Subgroupgradi54m_FD_187454 | JGI IMG/M metagenome (GOLD analysis project Ga0209515, IMG submission 187454) | Subsurface groundwater microbial communities from S. Glens Falls, New York, USA - GMW60B uncontaminated upgradient, 5.4 m (SPAdes)... ... | reverse complement strand
TTATCTGCTCGACGAGGCCGGGCTGGCGGCCCTGGTGACCACCGTGCCCGCAGCCGGCGAGAGCTGACCGGTCACGATGGTGCCGCCCACGGGGCGGGCCTGGTTAGGCTGTGCGGGAGATGACCGAGGACCGTTCGCCCTGGGCCCGTCCCGAGGCAGGGCAGACCGTTGACGCCGGCTGGACGGTACCCCCGCCGGCGCCCCATCCTGCGCGGACCTCGCCGGATGATGCGACCAGCTCCCTGCCCGCACACCTCGCGGGCGGGGAGCTGGTCGCGGCCGGGTACCGGTCCGGCACGGTGACCGCACCGGGCACCCCGCTGCCGGGCGGGCTCGACCGGCTCGACGACGCCCCGCCGGACCTGTCCGATCTGGCCCGGCGCAACCGGTTGATGCTGCGCTGGTTCGGTGCCGGGGCGGCCGCCATCGTGGTGAGCGGTCTGGTCGTCCTGCTCGTGGTGGCGCTGACCGCCAGCGGCAGCGGCTTCTCCCGGCCGGCGGCGCAGGCCCGGGACACCCGGCCCCAGCTGGCGAAGTTGTGCCCACCGCCGAGCACCGACCCGGGCCGCCCCGATGAGGCGCCGGCCGCGCCGCCCGGGCCGCGCACCAGCGACGACAAGGCCGGCATCTCCTACCAGGCGTACGGCGAGCCGTGGCAGCCCTGGGTGGACCACTGGAGCAAGGGCACGCTGCAGGTCACCTACCGCACCGGCCAGTACTTCGTCACCGAGAACTACATCAACCAGTACGGCGACCGCAGCAGCTACCTCGCCTCGATCCTCTCCGGCTCGGTGCCGGTCTCCACCAACGATGCGCTCACCGTCGACCTCGTCTGTACCGGTGGCCAGGTGGTCGCCGACGTCCGCGCGTCGTACTACCCGCAGCCGAACACCGTGGAGAAGATCAGGGACGAGCAGACCGTGCTCGGCGGGCGGCGGGCCTGGGTGTCGGTGTTCCGGATGCACTTCACCGAGAAGGGGCTGATCGCCACCGACGAACTGGTCGCCGTGGCGCTCATCGACGTCGGGCGGCCCGAGGCTGCGGTGCTCTACGTGTCGATACCCGGGACGCACCACCAATGGGACCACGTCGTCGACGAGGTGCTCAATTCTGTCCGACCGATCTGAGCCGCGGGATCGGAGCGGTTTCCCGGGCAGGACAGGTTAAGGTCGCTAGCGTGCCTGCTCGCCGTGCCGTTCCCCGTATCCCTGCCACGAAGTACCCGGTCGAACAGCTGACCCTGGCCAACGGGCTGCGGGTGGTGCTCACCCCGGACCGCAGCGCTCCGGTGATCGGCGTCGCCGTGGTGTACGACGTCGGTATCCGCTCCGAGCCGCAGGGGCGCACCGGCTTCGCGCACCTCTTCGAACACCTGATGTTCCAGGGTTCGGAGAGCCTGGAGAAGCTGGCGCATTTCCGGTACGTGCAGGGCTCCGGCGGTACCTTCAACGGCTCGACCCACTTCGACTACACCGACTACTTCGAGGCGCTGCCCGGCAACGCGCTGGAGCGTGCCCTCTTTCTCGAAGCCGACCGGATGCGCGGCCCGCGGCTGACCGAGGAGAACCTGCGCAACCAGGTCGACGTCGTCAAGGAGGAGATCCGGGTCAATGTGCTGAACCGGCCGTATGGCGGGTTCCCCTGGCTGAAACTGCCGCCGGTGATGTTCGGGACCTTCCCGAACGCGCATGACGGGTACGGCTCCTTCGCCGATCTGGAGTCGGCCACCGTCGCCGACGCCGAGGAGTTCTTCGGCAGGTACTACGCCTGCGGCAACGCGGTTCTGGCGGTGGGCGGCGACTTCGATGTCGCCGAGGCCGTCAAGCTGGTCGAGGAGCATTTCGGCGATGTACCGGCCCGTCCGGCGCCGCCCCGGCCGGACTTCGCCGAGCCCGACCTGACGTCGGAGCGGCGCGGCAGCTATGCCGACCCGCTCGCCCCGTTGCCGGCGGTGGCCGCCGCGTGGCGGGTGCCCGACCCGATCGGCGACTTCGCCGGCTACCTGCCCTATGTGGTCCTCGCCGAGGTGCTCACCGACGGCGACGCGTCCCGGCTGGTGGAGCGACTGGTACTGCGGGACCGCAGCGTGACGAGTGTCGGCGGGTACCTGGGCTTCATGGGTGAGCCGTTCGCGGTGCGCGACCCCACGGCGCTGGTCCTGCAGGCGCACCTGCCTCCCGGCGGCGACGTCGAGAAGGTGCTCGCGGCCATCGACGAAGAGTGCCGGCGGATCGCCAGCGACGGACTGGCCCGGGAGGAGCTGGCCCGTACCCAGGCCCGGATGGCCACCCATCTGCTGCGCGACACCGACGCGGTGCTGGGCCGGGCGCTGCAGATGGCGGTACTGCAACAGCAGCGCGGCGCTCCGGACCTGGTCAACGACCTGCCCCGGCTGGTCGGTGAGGTCACCGAGAAGCAGGTGGTCGAGGCGGCCGCCACGCTGGTCCCGTCCCGGCGCGCCTGCGTCGACGTCGAGGCCGGGGGCACAGGGTGAGCGCGAGGAGCGCAGCGGAGCAGGCCCCGCGGTCGCGAACGAAAGAGGGCGCAGTGAGGCAGATTCCTGAGCTCGGTCCGAACCGGCCGTTGAAGCTGCCGAAGACCGTGGAGCGGACGCTGCCCAACGGGCTCACCGTCCTGGCGATCCGCCGGCCGAGCGTGCCGCTGGTCGAGGTGCGACTGCGGATCCCGTTCGCCAGGGCCAACCTGGCCCGGGCCGCGATGCTCAGCCAGACGCTGCTCTCCGGTACCCCGTCGTTGTCTACTGTGGACATCGCGGCGGAGTTGCAGAAGGTGGGTGGTGGGCTGTCCGTGGGCGTTGACCCGGACCGGCTGGTGGTGTCGGGCAACTGCCTGGTGGCAGGCCTGGACCGACTGCTGGACATCCTGTCCCAGGTGTTGGACGGCGCCAGCTATCCGTCCGGCGAGGTGGCCACCGAACGGGCCCGGCTCGCCGACCGGATCCGGGTGGCGCAGAGCCAGCCCGCGCACCTGGCCCGGGCGGCGCTGCTCCGGCGGATGTACGGCAGCCACCCGTACGCGGTGCAGACCCCGTCCCCCGATCAGGTGCTCACGACGAGCGCGCCCGCGCTGCGCAAGCTGCATAGTGAGCGGGTCCGCCCGGCCGGCGCGACCCTGGTCCTCGTCGGCGACATCAGCCCGGAGAAGGCGATCGACGCGGCGGAGCGGGCACTGTCCACCTGGGACGGTGACGTGGCGCAGGTGCCGCTACCGCCGGCCCCGCCGCTGCGCCTGGGGCCGTTGACGCTCGTCGACCGTCCCGGCGCGGTGCAGTCCTCGCTGCGGATGGCCCTGCCGGCAGTGCCGCGGACCCACCCCGACCATGCCGCGCTGCTGCTGGCCAATCTGGTCTTCGGCGGGTACTTCTCCTCGCGTTGGGTGGAGAACATCCGCGAGGACAAGGGGTACACCTACGGCCCGCACTCGCTGGTCGAGCACTCCGCAGCCGGCTCGGCGCTGACCGTGTCGGCAGAGGTGGCGACCGAGGTGACCGCGCCGGCACTGTGGGAGACGGTGTACGAGCTGGGCCGGCTGGCCAGCCTGCCGCCGTCAGCCGACGAGCTGGAGCAGGCCCGGCAGTACGCGCTGGGCACACTGCGGCTGGGCATCTCCACCCAGGCCGGGCTGGCCGGGCTGGCCAGTACCTACGCCGGTTTCGGGCTGCGCCTGGAGTTCCTCGCGGAGCACGCGCTACGGCTGGCCCAGGCGACCCGGGACGACGTGGCGGTGGCGGCAGCACAGTACCTCGCTCCGGCGCGCGCGGTCAGCGTGGTGCTCGGCGACGCCGCCAAGGTCGAGGCGGGCCTGGCCGCGCTCACCCCGCTCGTCCGGGACGAGGACGCTCCGGCGTGACCGGGCCGGCGGCTGGACCGCCGCTGCGCGGTGGTGGCCTGGACCGGGCCGCACACCGGCGTACCGATCCGCAGTGGCTGGCCGATGCGTGGCTGCGCGCCCGGGTGCTGGTCGTCGACGACGGTCGGCTGCTGGTACACCACGAGCCGGCCCGCCCGGTGCTGCTCGACGCGGCGCAGGCGCCCCGGGGCGAGCGCTACTTCGTGGGCGTCGGCGCCGACGGCACGCCGTACTTCGCGGTCGCTGCCGAGGGTACGGTCGGCGGAGCCGTCGCTGCCGAGGGTGCGGCCAGCGCGGACGCCGGTGGGGTGGCCCTGGTCGAGGGGGCCCGGCTGGCCACTCTGCGCGACGTGGGACACCTGCTGGGCGAGGCCGAGGCTGAGCTGTTCCTCACGGCGGTGGCGCTGGTCAACTGGCATGTGCGGCATGGGTACTCGCCGAAGACCGGCCGCCCCACGGCGGTGGCTGACGGGGGTTGGACCCGCACGGCCGACGACGGCGAGCTGATCTGGCCGCGTACCGACCCCGCGGTCATCGTGCTGGTGCACGACGGCGTCGGGGGGCCGGCCGGCCGCTGCCTGCTCGGGCACAACGTGGCCTGGGCTCCTGATGGCGTGGCGGGCACGAAGCCCGGCCGGGGCCGCCGCCGGTACTCCTGCCTCGCCGGTTTCGTCGAGGCCGGCGAATCGGCCGAGGCGGCGGTGGTCCGCGAGATCGCCGAGGAGGTCGGTGTCAGCGTCACCGAGATCCGGTACGTCGCCAGCCAGGCGTGGCCGTTCCCGGGCTCGCTCATGCTGGGGTTCCAGGCATTGGCCGACCCCCGGGAGCCGGTACGGGTGGACGCCGCCGAGATCGCGGATGCCCGTTGGTTCGGCCGCCCCGAGGTCGCCGCGGTACTCACCGGTGTGCATTCCGACGTCGCGCTGCCGCCCGGCGCCTCGATCGCCAACTACCTGATCCGGCAGTGGCTCGCCGACGACTGACCCGGCGTTTCCCCGTCGTCAGACCTGGCTGCCATGATGCCTAGCGTGGCGGACTCCGGCGGTTCGGCGGCCCGGCCGGCAGCTCGGGTGCTGGCCGGCCTCGACGACGAGCAGCTGGCCGCGGTCACCGCGCCGGCCGGCCCGGTCTGCATCCTGGCCGGGGCCGGCACCGGCAAGACCCGGGCGATCACCCACCGGATCGCGCACCGGGTGCTCAGCGGCGAGATCCGGCCGCAGCATGTGCTTGCGGTGACCTTCACCGCGCGGGCCGCGGCGCAGATGCGCTCCCGGCTGGCCGGGCTCGGGGTCAACGGGGTGTCGGCCCGGACCTTCCACGCCGCCGCCCTGCGCCAGCTGCGGTACTTCGCGCCGCGGCTCTTCGACGGTCGTCAGCTGCCCGAGCTGGTGGAGAGCAAGGCACGGCTGATCGGTCTCGCGGCCGCCCGATCGGGGGTCCGGGCCGACCGCACCGTTGCCCGCGACCTCGCCAGCGAGATCGAATGGGCCAAGTCGAGCCTCATCGAGCCGGCGGAGTATCCGGTGGCGGCCGCCAAGGCGTTGCGCGAGCCGCCGGTCGAGCCGGCGAAGGTGGCCGAGGTGTACGCCGCCTATGAGCAGGTGAAGCGCGCTCAAGGCTCGATCGACTTCGAGGATCTGGTGCGCGCCGCGGCGTGGGCCGTGGAGGAGCACAGCGACGTTGCCGAGCAGGTTCGCGCGCAGTACCGGCACTTCGTCGTCGACGAGTACCAGGACGTCAACCCGGCCCAGCAGAAGCTGTTGGAGGCGTGGCTCGGCAGGCGCAGCGATCTGACCGTGGTCGGCGACGCCAGCCAGACGATCTATTCGTTCACCGGCGCCACCTCGGCGTACCTGATCGATTTCCCGCGCCGGCAGCGCGGTGCGGCGGTGGTCCGGCTGGTCCGGGACTACCGTTCCACCCCGCAGGTGGTCGGGCTGGCCAACGCGGTGATCGCGCAGGCCACCGGAGAACTGGCCCGACTGCGGCTGCAGCTGGTGGGGCAGCGCCCGCCCGGCCCCGAGCCGGATCTGAGGGTCTTCCCCGACGAGCCGGCTGAGGCGGCCGCGGTTGCGGCACGCTGCGCCGAGCTGATCGCCGCCGGCACACCCGCCCGCGAGATCGCCGTGCTGTTCCGGACCAACGCCCAGTCGCAGAGCTACGAGGAGGCGCTCGCCGAGGCCGGGGTGGCCACCGTGCTGCAGGGTGCGGAACGCTTCTTCGAACGGGTCGAGGTACGCCAGGCCATGGCCGCGTTGCGTGCGGCGACCCGCAGTACTGCGCCCGGGACGCCACTGCGTGACGCGGTGGTGGCGGCGTTGGAGGCGGTCGGGTGGCGTCCGGGGGCCGCGCCGCCCGGTGGTGCCGCCCGGGAACGCTGGGAGGCGCTCGCGGCGCTGGTCGTGCTGGCCGAGGAGCACGCCCCGTCGTCGCCGAACTCCGTGCCCGGGTCGTCGTCGCTGGACTCCGTGCCCGGGTCGCCGTCGCTGGACTCCGAGCCCGGGTCGCCGTCGCTGGCGGAGTTCTGTGCGGAGCTGACCCGCCGGGCGGCGATCCAGCACGCCCCGACTGTCGACGGGGTGACGCTGGCGTCCCTGCACTCCGCCAAGGGACTGGAGTGGGACGCGGTGTTCCTGGTCGGGCTCGCCGAGGGCACCCTGCCCACGACCTACGCGCGCACTCCCGAGGCGGTCGAGGAGGAGCGTCGCCTGCTCTACGTCGGGATCACCCGCGCCCGGCAGTGGCTGTGGCTGTCGTATGCCGCGGCCCGTTCGCCGGGTGGCCGCCAGCGCCGGCCGAGCCGGTTCCTGCCAGCGTCGGATCGCGGTCGGGGCGGGAGTTCCCGGCCCGGGGGAGGCCGTGCCGGGATCGCCCGCGACGGTGACCGGCGCCGGGCTGCGCCGATCTCCTGCCGGGTTTGTGGCGCGACCCTGCTGTCCGGCGCCGACCGCAAGCTCGGCCGCTGCGCCGATTGTCCATCTACATTGGACGGGGAACTCTTCGAACGGCTGCAGGAGTGGCGGATCCGCGTCGCCGCTGAGCAGAAGGTGCCCGCCTACGTGATCTTCACCGATGCCACCCTGACGGCACTGGCCGAACGGCGCCCCAGCCGTACCGAGGAGCTGGTCGCGATCGCCGGAATCGGCCCGCGCAAGCTGGAGTTGTACGGCCCGGCCGTGCTCGCGCTGGTCGACGGCGTACCCGTCGAGGAGCTTGTGGCGAAAAGTCGCGGCTAACTGTGTCGGAAAATCGTTTGCCCAGCCCCCCGCTGACCGAATAATCTGCCAGTACGCGTTCCCAGGCATGCGTGAACTTCGCTGCGCGTCGCCCGGGGTCGCACCAGGTTTGTCGGACCAGGTTTGTAGTCTCATGACGTCGGTATCCGCCGGCGTGGAATCGAAGGCAGGCAGGAGGTGGCGGCGGTGTGGATTCTCAGCTATGAGCGCCCGTCGGCGCTGGCTGCTGCCTGTGTACCGGTGCCCGGTGGCGCGCACCCGCTCGGCTCCGCCGCTTCCGCCCACGCGATGAGCGTGGGCATTGCGGCGCTCCGGCAGCGGGGGCCGTCCAGCGGCACCGGGCAGCTCCAGGCCCAGCAGGTCCGGCTGCCCGGGGTCAACGACCCCGCGTTCGCCGGGCCGTTGGCCGAGCGCAACACCGAGCGCAACGTCGGGCGCAACGTCCGGCTCAGCACCAAGGTCGCCATGAACGCCGGCGGCGATGTCCGCGGAATACCACCTCGAGGTAAGCCGGTCTAGGCCACCCAGACCACCGGCTCACTTCGAGGCCGCGGAACCCGTACATCGGGTCCGCGGCCTCGGTTTTTTTCCAACCTTGATCAAGACAGCGATCGACCAGAGAGAGGTGACCAGATGATCCTGGCCACGGCTCCGCGCGAGGTGACCGTCGAGGTGTCCGCGGACCAATACCGTTTCGGCGTCGGCGTCGGCGTCGGTGTGGCTGAGCTGCCGTGCCGCACGTTCGATCCGGACCTGTGGTTCGCCGAGGCTCCGGCCGAGCTGGAACTGGCGAAGTCCCTCTGCCGCAGCTGCCCGCTGCTGGTGGGGTGTCTGGCCGGTGCGATCGAGCGGGCCGAACCGTGGGGCGTGTGGGGTGGCGAGATCTTCGAGCGCGGTGCGGTCGTGCCGCGTAAGCGGCCGCGGGGGCGTCCGAGTAAGGAGGATCTCGCGCGCGACGCGGTCCTGCGTACCGAGGTCGTGGCCCGCGCCGCGGCAGTGGTTGCCGGGGTGGCGGCCTGAGCACGATTGCTCAGTCCGCTGCTCCGGCAGCCCGAGTGGGGGATTGCTCAGGCCGCCCCGGCGGCGTGAGACGACGGTTTCGCGGCCTGAGCCACGGGGGTCAGGCCGCGAAACCGGGCAACCACCGGCTCACGATCGACCGGTACGGCGCGTTCGCTTCGAGCTGACACAGCACCCCGATCGAGCCCAGGGTGACCCGGTGGACCAGCAGGTACGACGGCGGCAGGTTCAGCCGCCGGCTCAGTTGGTACGCCGGGCCTTTCGGGTTTGCCAGCCGGGCGGCTTCGCCACGCAGCCACGCCCGGCTGAACTGGAACCGTTCCGCAGCGATCGGTTCGAGCATGGGCCGCACGAAAGCCAGCAACCCCGCCGGGTCGACGTTGAGCGTTGACTTGACGAAGCCCTCCTCCTGCAGCCCAGCGAGGACCGCGTCCGCCTCGCCGGCCAGCGCAAGCCGGGTGAGCCGCCCGATCTGTGCCGGCAATCCGTCAGGCACCCGACCCACTGCGCCGAAGTCCAGCACGGCCAGCCGGCCGTCCGCGACGAGCCGGAAGTTGCCCGGGTGCGGATCGGCGTGCAGCAGGCCGGCCCGGACCGGCGCGGAGAAGTGCAGCGTGGCCAGCCGCTCGCCGGCGGCGTTGCGCTGCTCCTCGGTACCGTCGGCGATGAGGCTCGACAGCGGCGTCCCTTCGATCCATTCGCTGACCAGCACCTGCGGGGCGACCGCCACCACGCGCGGGACGACGATCAGGTCGTCGTCGGTGTACGCGTCAGCAAAAGCCTGCTGTGCCTGCGCCTCCAGCTCGTAGTCGAGCTCCTCCACGATGCGCCGGCGCAGCTCAGCGACGAGCGGCTGGACGTCGAGGCCCGGCTGCACCACCCGGAACAGCCCGGCGATGCGGCCGAGCTGGTTGAGATCGGCGACCAGGGCCTTGCCTGCGCCCGGGTACTGAACCTTCACCGCGACCTCGCGGCCGTCGGCCCACACCGCCCGGTGTACCTGACCGATGCTCGCTGCAGCCGCTGGCGTGTTGTCGAACTCGGCGAACCGGCTCCGCCAGTCGTCACCGAGCTGGGCTGCCAGCACCTTGTGCACGGCGGCGATGGGCATCGGTGGGGCCGCGTCCTGGAGCCGGGTCAGCGCCGCCCGGTACGGCCCGGCCAGCTCGTCCGGCAGCGCCGCCTCGAAGACCGACAACGCCTGGCCGACCTTCATCGCGCCGCCCTTGAGCTGGCCCAGCACGCTGAAGAGGTGCTCCGCGGTGCGCTGCTGCACCTCGGCCGAGATGACCTCGCTGGCCAGCCCGGTGACCCGCTTGCCGAGCCCGAGTGCGGCGCGACCAGCGAACCCCAGTGGCAGCGCTGCCAACTTGGCCGTACGGGTGAAGGCCCGGTGCGGAATGTCGTTCATCGGATTGAACCCTATCCGTTAAGGGACGACCGTCGAAGCCTACGGCAGTCGCACCGTGGATGAGGGGCCCAGCTGCGGCTGCGGGTCCGCCCCGGCCCGGTGACCTCGACCGTGGCGCCGCGGGTCTGCGGGGCATCGCCGTCCAGGTAGGCGAGCACCTCGCTGGCGGCGTACGCGGCGCCGGCCAGTGCGGTGGTCGCCGCGCAGGTGGGCGGCGGCGCGGCCACGCTGGCCAGTTGGGCGGCGAGAGCCGGCCAGCCCGGGTCGCGATCACCACGGTGCAGGTCCAGACAGCTCAAACAGGGTGAACCCGCAGGGGGTACCAGCGGACCGACCACCACGGCGCCGTCGCGCACGGTGATCGACAGGTACGCCACCACAGCCCGGGCGTACGCCTGCGCGGCCAGTGCGGTCGGACGGCGCTCGGCGCCCAGCCGCACGATCAGGGCTGGGCAGGGATGCTCGGGCACCCGATCGTGCCGGCTCCGGCTGACCCGGCCAACGCCCGCCGCCGTGAGCGCGTCGACCAGGGCGGTGTCGACCGGATGGGTACCCACAGGGGTGTCCGTACCGGCCTCAGTCCTGAGGTCACTGGTCAACGCGCCGGCGACCAGTACCCGCGCGGCCTGACGGCGGCGCAGCCGCGATGCGGGGGTACGCCCCGGCTGGGTGTGCCGCATGGCGAGCGCGGCGGCCTCCGGGTAGAGCCGCGAACGCGCCACCTCGGCCATGCCATGCGGCAGGAGCGCGCGTGCGTCGATCAGTACCCCGGCGTCCCGGAGCACGCTGATGACCTGCCTGGCCAGTGCGGGTGGGACGCCCAGCCCCGCTGCCGCGGCGACGACGCCGGCCTCGGTACGGGCACCGTCGAGCAGGTCGAGCAGGCCTGCGGCGACTGGTCCGTCGAACTCCACGACGACGGCTCGGGCCGGGTCGAGGCCGAGTTGCAGGGTGCGGCGATCACGCCACAGCGGACGTAGGTGGGGAAGCAGGGTGGGCCGGGAGGTCATGGTCGACCACGGTGCCACGACGGAGGCCACCGTGCGCCCACTGTCCACAGTCGAGTCCCTCGTTCCGCCGCACGGCCCACAGCGACACGCCTACTCGTCCCCAAGGGGTGGACGCGACAGTCGTGGGGCCGTCAGTTGCCGGCGCCCCGACACCCAGTGAACGGCCGCCCCGATGCCCAGAGAAGAACCCGCCCCGACAGCCTGCGAACCAGCAGCCCGACACCCAGAGAAGAACCAACCCCGACAGCCAGAACGAGCGGCCCGACACCCACGGACGCGTCGCCCCGCTCCGGTCGCACCGACCGGGTCGGCGAGGCCCCTTCCCCGCGTCGCCGACCAAGGGCTCGTGGCTGCTGCCGCCCCTGGTCGGCGAGGCTGGGAGGGAGATCAGGCCTTACCGAGGATGCGGTTCACCGTGGTTCCGCAGGTCGGGCAGGCGCCCTTGGCCATCTTCATGCCGGTCTTCGACACCTCGACGCGGCCCTCAAAGTCGCGCTTTTCCTTGCACTTGACGCAGTAGCCGTTGTAGCTGTCGGCCACGATGCCCTCCTCACGCTTGGTCCCGGGCGCCTACGCGCCAGGCGTCGACCACCAGGTTGACCACGTGAGTCTGCCTTGTCGGAGTCTCAGCTAAACGCGTGGATAGTAGGGACACGCCGAGAGTGTTCCGATACCCGCTGCTTGCGGCTTGAAAAGGTGCGATATCCACAGCCCTGTGGACAAGACTGTGTCAGGAACGGTGATGCGCAGGGTTCAGGTACCGCAGCCGCTAGTTAGAATTTTTCCGACGAACTACCCCGAAATAGGTCTTTGTCGGCGGTGATCCGTAGATTGGCTCTTGCGCCAGATGGGCGTACCCCGGCTAGCGTGCCAGGCGTGAGGGGTAGCCCGCTCCGCAAGCCGGTGATCGAGGTGCGGCGCAGCCAGCGTCGTCGTCGGACCGTGTCCGCGTACCGTGACGGCGAGCGGGTGGTCGTGCTTATCCCCGCGCAGTTCTCCCGCGCCGAGGAGCGCGAGTGGGTTGACCGGATGGTCGAGCGACTCGATGCGCGCGAGCAGCGGGTCCGGCGCAGCGACGACGCCTTGGAAGCCCGGGCGCGGCGGCTGTCCCTGCGGTACCTTCCGGACCCGCCGACCGCGGCAGGGCCGGTGAGTGTGCGCTGGGTCGACAACCAGAACGGCCGGTGGGGCTCATGTACCCCAGCAGACCGGACAATCCGCATTTCACATCGCGTTCAGGACATGCCTGACTGGGTGGTGGACTACGTGCTCCTGCACGAGCTCGCGCACCTGGTCGTACCCAGTCACAGCGCTGCCTTCTGGGCCCTGCTCGGTGGCTACCCACGGACCGAGCGGGCCCGGGGCTACCTGGAGGGAGTGTCCGCCGCCGCCGGCCTCGGGCTGTGCGAGTGAGCTCGCGGCTGAGCGCCCGCCCAGCGCTGCGGGGCGGCGCACGGTTTGACGGCTGAGGCTACCCGGCGGCTGCGCCGGGTCCGTCAAGGTCGCCGAAGTCGCCCAGGTCGTCCAGGTCCAGTGCGGTCTGGGCGTACGTCTGCGGGTCGGCGAAAGCCTCGGAGTCCGGCATCAGGTCGGGGTGGCCCCACAGCGCGTCGCGACCGGCGACCCCCCGGTGCTCGGTCAGGGCCGCCCAGAGCGCCGTGGCCTCGCGCAGCCGGCGGGGCCGCAGCTCCAGCCCCACCAGTGCGGCGAAGGTCTGCTCGGCCGGTCCACCTGCGGCCCGGCGCCGACGGAACGTCTCGCCCAGCCGGGCCACCTCGGGCAGCCGGGGCTGCGCGGCCCGGTCGACGACGTGGCAGACCCAGCCCTCGACCAGGGCCAGTGCGGTCTCCAGCCGGGTCAGCGCGGCGGTCTGCTGCGGGCTGTCCTCGGGCACGAAGACCCCTTCGAGGGCGATCTCCTGCGCGCTTTCCAGGTTGGTCGGGTCGAAGCGGCCGATGGCCTCCTCGATCGCCTCCCGGTTCACCCGGATCCCGGCGGCGTAGGCCTCCACAGCCGCAAGCAGGTGACCGCGGAGCCACGGCACGTGACCGAAGAGGCGTTGGTGTGCCGCCTCGCGGAGCGCCACGTACAGCCGTACCTGGTCGCCCGGGAGCTCCAGACCGCGCCCGTACTCCTCGATGTTCACCGGCACCAGCGCGGCCGTACCGGCGGGGCCGAGCGGCAGCCCGATATCGCCGGCGGAGAGCACCTCGGCAGCGAGCGAACCGAGCGCGGTGCCCAGCTGGCCACCGAAGAGGGCCCCGCCGAGCGAGCTGACCATGGATGTCATCGGGCCCATCTGAGCCCGCAGCTCGTCGGGGACCAGTTCGGTCATGGCATGGACCATGCGCTCGGCGACCGGGTCGCAGAGCTTGCGCCAGACGTCGAGGGTCGAGGTGATCCACTCGGACCGGGTCCAGGCTGCTGTCGAGGTCATCCCCGAGGGCAGCCCCGACTCGGGTTCCAGCCACAGGTCGGCGAGGAGCAGTGCCTCGTTGACGGCGCTGCGCTCGGCCGGACCGAGCTCCGGGTCGCCCACCGGAGCCGCCGCCTGCGGTGCCGGAGTCGGGGTACCGGGCAGACCAGGGATCCCCGGCATTGCAGGGATGGCCAGACCGAACGGCCCCGGCGCTGCGCCGCCGGGGGCGCCGGTGAGGTGCGCCTGGGCGATCTGGCGGGCCAGCTCCCAGTTGACCGGGCCTGCGCCGGGCGTGGCGAAGAGGTTCTGGAGCTGGCTCAGGAAATGCTGCATCTGATCTGGGTCGTTCGGATCCGGCATCTCGCCACCGGGCAGGCCAAAGCCGAACGGAGTGTCTGCGGGCACCGGTCAACCGTACGCGACGCCGCCACGCGGGTGCCCGGGTCGAGACGGGCCGTTGCCGGCCCTACTAGGCTCGGCGGGCATGAGACGCCGTGGTGCGACAGTTCTGCTCGGTGCCCTCCTGCTCGCCGTGTTGTTGTGGCAGGTCGGCGAGGTTCCGGTGCCCTACGTCCAGGTGGGGCCGGGCCCGACCGTCGACACGCTGGGCACCAACGGCGGCCACCGGGTCATCGTCGTGCAGGGCGCCACCACGTCGACGTCGGCGGGGCAGTTGCGGCTGGTGACGGTCGGCATCACCTCCGACCTGACCCTGCTCGAAGCGCTGCGCGGCTGGTGGCAGTCGGACTATGCGGTCGTACCGAGGGAGCTGTACTACCCGCCGGACAAGACTGAGCAGCAGGTCGAGCAGGAGAGCGCCCAGGATTTCCAGGTCTCACAGACCAGCGCGGAGACGGCGGCGCTGCGGGTACTGGGCTACCCGGTGCAGATCACCGTCACCGGCCTGGTCGCCGGCGGTCCGGCCGAGGGCCAGTTGGCCGCGGGCGACATCATCGCCTCGGTCGACGGCAGTCCGGTCACCTCCACCCATGCCTACGACAAGCTCGTCCGGGCCAAGCCGGCCGGTACCGCGCTCGCCTTCGGGATCGTTCATGACGGGGTGACGCGGACCGTGACATTGACGCCGGTGCGCGACGCCGACGGCACCCCACGGATCGGCGTCACGGCGGAGTCGCGGCAGCCGCACCCGTTCGAAGTCAAGATCGACCTGGCCAGGATCGGTGGACCGTCAGCCGGGCTGATGTTCGCGCTGGGCATAATCGACACCTTGGATCCCGCCGATCTCACCGGCGGAATCATCATCGCGGGTACCGGCGAGATCGATGAGGACGGCAACGTCGGCCCGATCGGCGGGGTGCCGCAGAAGCTCCTCGCGGCCACGGCAGCCCACGCCACGGTTTTCCTCACCCCGGCCGCGAACTGTGCGGAGGCGGTCAGTCATGCCCAGCCGGGCCTCACGCTGGTGAAGGTGTCCACGTTGGACGATGCGTTGACCGCGCTGCGGGCGCTTCGGGAGCACCGGCAGCCGACGCTGTGCACCAGTTGACCCGCCGGCCCGGTACGCCGGCCTGGCCGGTACGCCCGGGTCGTTGCGTCCCGGCCGGTTCGTCCCGGTAGGGGTACCTGCACAGCGGCCCGCCGCGCGTGCTGGTCGGCGCGCCCGCCTGCACAGCGCCCCACGGTCGGGTCCAGACCTCGTAGGGTGGAGGGCGTCCGGGTCGCTAGCGTGCGGAGTCGACTGTGGTAATGCGTACCCCTCTCGGCAGGGTCAGCCGACGTGGTCGGGTGACCATCGCGGCGCTGGCCGTGCTGCTGCTGGTTTTCGTCCTGCTCGACCGGGTGGTCGATGTCTGGACCGACTGGCTGTGGTTCGACGAGGTGCACTACACCGGGGTCTTCACCGGCATCCTCAAGACCCAGCTGGTGCTGTTCCTGCTCTTCGGGCTCGCGATGGCGTTGATCGTGGGCGCCAACCTGTACCTGGCATACCGGGTACGGCCGGTGCTGCGGCCACACTCGCCCGAACAGCAGACCCTGGACCGGTACCGGTTACTCGTCGCTCCGTACCTCCGGTTCTGGATCGCGGGCATCGCGGTGGTGGTGGGGCTGTTCGGCGGCCTGTCCGCCCAGAGTCGCTGGCAGGAGTGGATGCTGTTCAAGAACAGCGTGCCCTTCGGGATCAAGGATCCGCAGTTCGGTGTCGACCTGAGCTTCTACGTCTTCGACTACCCCTTCTGGCGGTACCTGGTCGACGTCGGGTTCACCATCACCGTGCTGTCGGTGCTCGGTGCGCTGGCGGCGCACTACCTCTTCGGCGGGGTACGGCTGCAGGGCGCCGACGACCGGATCACCAACGCCGCCCGCGCTCACCTGTCCGGGCTGGTCGCGGTCTTCGTCCTGCTCAAGGCGGTCGCGTACGTCCTCGACCGGCGCGGGCTGCTGCTCGGGCGCAACCAGAGCGTGGACCTGTACGGCGGCGGGTACACCGACATCAACGCGCTGCTGCCGGCGAAGGAGATCCTGGCGTATATCTCGATTGTCGTCGCGATCGTGATCGTGGTCTTCTCCAACGCCTGGATGCGCAACCTGCTGTGGCCCGGCATCGCGCTGGGCGGGCTGCTCGTCTCCGCGGTCGCGATCGGTGGCATCTACCCGTACGCGGTGCAGAGCTTCACGGTCAAGCCGAGCCCGCAGTCCAAGGAGGCGCAGTACATCCAGCGCAGCATCGACGCGACCCGGCAGGCGTACAGCCTGGTCACCCCGGACAACCCGAACGATCTCAGTGGTCTGCACACCAAGGGCTACGCCGGAACCGCGTCGGAGCCACCGCCGAACCTCAACTCCGACACGGCGACCGTCTCCAACATCCGGCTACTCGACCCGGCCGTGGTCTCCGAGACCTACACGCAACGCCAGCAGGTGCGCGGTTTCTACGAGTTCGGTGACAGCCTCGACATCGACCGGTACTCCATCAACGGCCAACTCCAGGACTACGTGGTCGGGGTCCGGGAGATCAACTACGACAAGCTGACAACGCCCAACTGGCAGAACCAGCACACCGTCTTCACCCACGGGTACGGGTTCGTGGCCGCACCGGCCAACCGGCTGGCCTGCGGTGGGCAGCCGTACTTCGTCTCCGGTTTCCTCGGCGACAAGAAGGACGCTCCCGATGCGGGTACCGGCGGTGAGCAGTGCACGTCGCCGACCGATCTCATCCCCACCACCCAGCCCCGGATCTACTACGGCGAGCGGATGAACCAGTACGCCGTGGTGGGCCAGCCGGCCGGCAAGAACTCCGAGTTCGACCGGCCCAGCGGCACCACCAACGAGTACTTCACCTACAACGGCCAGGGCGGTGTGGCCATCGGCTCGTACGGCCGCCGCATCCTGTACTCCATCAAGTACCGGGAGGGCAACTTCCTGCTCTCCAGCGTCTTCAACGACGACTCCAAGCTGCTCTACGTCCGCAATCCGCGGGAGCGGGTCGAGAAGATCGCGCCCTTCCTGACCATGGACGGGGATCCGTACCCCGCGGTCGTCGGCGGTCGGACCGTCTGGATTCTCGACGGGTACACCACCGCCTCGACCTACCCGTACGCGCAGACCATCGACCTGAGTACGGCGACCAGCGACGCGAAGACCGGCGCCGGCTCGGTGGCCCAGCCCAGCCAAGAGATCAACTACATGCGCAACTCGGTGAAGGCGACGGTCGACGCCTACGACGGCACCGTCACGCTGTACTCCTTCGACGACAACGAACCGGTGCTGCGGGCCTGGAACGCCGCCTTCGGTGGCAAGCTCATCAAGCCGCGTTCGGCGATCCCGGCGGAGCTGGAGGCACACTTCCGGTACCCCAAGGACCAGTTCGAGGTGCAGCGGGACCTGCTCTCCAACTTCCACGTGACCGATCCGAAGGAGTACTTCAACGGGCAGGACTTCTGGCAGGTGCCGGTGGATCCGGCCAACCAGGACAAGAAGTTGAGCCAGCCGCCGTACTACCTGCTGGCCAGGTTCCCCGAGCAGGCCGGCGCCACGTTCCAGCTCACCGCAGCGCTCACGCCGCGAAACCGGCAGAACCTGGCCTCGCTGCTCTCGGCCTCCTATGTGGACGGTAAACCCCGGCTGCAGGTGCTGGAGTTGCCCGACGATACCGCGATCCTCGGGCCGGTCCAGGCGCAGCAGACGATGACCAGCGACTCGGACGTCAACACGCAGATCGGCTTCCTCAAGAACAACAACAACAAGACGGTCGTCTACGGAAACCTGCTGTCCCTGCCCATCAACGGCGGACTGCTCTACGTCGAACCGATCTATGTGCGAAGTACGGACGCCAACGCGTTCCCGATCCTGGCCAAGGTACTGGTCAGCTACGGCAAGTACGTAGCCATGGAGGGCGACCTGCCGACGGCGCTTGCCAAGATCGTGGAGAAGTCGACCGGGAAGGCACCGCCGACCACCACCACGCAACCGCAGCCACCGACGACGAACCCAGGGCAGCAGTCGCCCGCGGTCGCGGCCGCGACCGCGAAGGTCCTGGCGGCGATCGACCATGTGCATGCGGCTCAGAAGAGCGGCGACTTCGACGCGTACGGCAAGGCTCTGAAGGAGCTCGAGGACGCCGCGAACGAACTCCAGGCGGCGCTGACGGCCGCACCGGCCCCGGCAGCGACACCGACCCCGACGACGTCAGCCACCCCGAAACCGGGCTGAGGTCCTGCACCGTTCCTGGCTCGTTCCAGGTTCTGGTCTGGGCTCGGGGTGGCGGAGATAGGTCCGCCACCCCGGTGCGTTGGATGCCGGTTTGGCGGTAGGTATGCCGGTGCGCTAACGTAAACAACGCGACGCGGGGTGGAGCAGCTCGGTAGCTCGCTGGGCTCATAACCCAGAGGTCACAGGTTCAAATCCTGTCCCCGCTACAGAGGAATTGCAGGTCAAGGCCCAGTTCTGGAGAGATCCAGAACTGGGCCTTGATCGTTTGTCCGTGGTTTGTCCGTGGGACGCGACGTCAGTCTGCGGGAGCAGGGGTCACCGGACGGGCCGGAGCGGGGAGATCTGATCCCTTCCTGATGGCGCTGCGGTGCTCGGCGGAACGGTCGGAGCCGGCGTGCTGTCCCGGGCTACCTCGTTTCGCGGTGCGCGAGGTGGGGGTACCTCTGACGCTCCTCGACCGCTACATCCGATCTGGAGCGGTGATCCCCAGCAGGCTCAGCCCGAGCGCCAGAGTTCGGCGGGTCACGTCGCTGAGCACGAGCCGGCTCTCGCGCACGGCGCCTTCGGCCTTCAGGACCGGGCACCGCTCGTAGAAGCTGGTGAACGCGCTTGCCAGGCCGAACAGGTAGTGCGCCAGTCGGTGGAACTCCAGCGACTCGGCTACCTCGCGTAGGACCGGTTCGAAGCCGAGCAGCTCGATCGCCAGCGCCCGCTCGGCCGGCTCAGCGACCAGTACCTCGTCTGGTGCCGCGGGTGGAGCGATTCCGGCCTTGCGGAAGATGGACCAGATCCGTGCGTGTGCGTATTGCAGGTACGGCGCGGTATTGCCGTCAAACGACAGCATCCGGTCGTAGTCGAAGACGTAGTCCTTGCCGCGATCGATGGAGAGGTCGGCGTACTTGACCGCGCCAATGCCTATCGCCTGGGCAACCTCGCGACGGGTCTGCTCATCCAGTTCAGGGTTCTTCTCCGCCACTACGGCACCCGCGCGGGCCACTGCCTCATCGAGTAGTTCGATGAGCTTGACCGAGCCGCCGGTGCGGCTTCGCAGCATCTTGCCGTCTGAGCCCAGCACCGAGCCGAACCCGATGTGCTCGGCGCGCGCGGGCGCTGGTAGCCAGCCCGCTTCGCGCGCCACCTCGTAGACCATTTCAAGGTGTTGCCGCTGCGGCAGTCCGACGACGTACAGCAGCCGATCAGCCCCCAGCTCCTGGGTCCGGTAGCGGATGGCAGCCAGATCCGTTGCCCCGTAACCGAATCCGCCGTCGCCCTTCCGCACGATGATCGGCAGCGGATCGCCGTCGCGGTTGGCGAAGCCCGCCGGGAACACACACTTCGCGCCCTCGCTGTCGCGGAGCAGCCCCAAGCGGTCCAGCTCCTCGACAACGGGCGCAAGCGCGTCGTTGTAGAAACTCTCGCCGCAGAAGTCCTTTGCGGTCAGCCGCACGTCCAGGCGGTCGTAGACGGCGAGGAAGTACTTCTCGGACTGCTCAACGAGCAGGCGCCACAGCCGTTTGGTCGCCTCATCGCCGCTCTGCAGAGCGACCACCCGGCGGCGGGCACGCTCAGCGAAGTCGGCATCTGCGTCGAACTTCTTTCGAGCGGCCTTGTAGAACGAGTCCAGGTCACCTACGGAAAGCTCGTCCGCGGCCTCGGACTCGCCGATGTCCAGCAGGTGCTCGATCAACATGCCGAACGGTGTGCCCCAGTCGCCAAGATGGTTCGCCTTGATCACGCGGTGACCAAGCCAATCGAAGAGCCGAACCGCCGCGTCTCCGATCACCGAGGAGCGCAGGTGGCCGACGTGCATCTCCTTGGCCACGTTCGGCGCTGAATAGTCGATCACGATCGTCTGCGGCTCGTCGGTCGTTGCCACGCCCAGCCGCGGGTCACCGCTCGTGGTCGCCAGCAGACGCCCGAGAGTGCCAGAGTCGACCGTGAGGTTGAGAAACCCTGGGCCAGCAACCTCGACCGAGGCGCAGATGTCGCTCAGCTCGGCACGTTGGAGGATCTCAGCGGCGATCTCGCGCGGATTCCGGCCGAGTCGCCGTGCCAACGCGAGCGCACCATCCGCCTGAAAATCCGCCCGCTGGGAACGTCGCAGAGCGGGATCGGCGTCTTCCCCGGCCACAGCCGCAAACGCGGGCGCCAAGCGCTGGTTGAGCAGCTCCTCCAGGTTTGCCATGGGAGCGAAATCTACCCTTCCGCTCTGGATCTTGTGCATCGTGCCGCGTATGGGAGCGATGGTGGCGGTCGCGCCGGTCCGGCGTTCATGGAAGCGCGGGCGACGTGCGAGGGCGCTGTGCCACGCCAAGCCTTGGCGGCGCTGGGCGTTGCCACATACACCATCCACAGGGGACTATGAGTCCCGACGACACGGACACCCATGAGTGCCGCAGCCGACGACTTCGCCGCCGGTACTCACTCCGACAATCCTGGACGGCTACTCAGTACGGTGTGACTGGCGGAACTCCAACACCGCCGCGATGAGCACGCCGATCCCTGCGGCCACCACCAGGAGGGTCACGCCCCACTTGCCGAGCAGATCGTAGACGAAAACGGCGAGCCAGCGCATCCGTATGGTGCCGCCCTGGCGCTCCTTCTCGTCGATGTACCGATATACAAATACCGATCCGGGTATCAGCAGGAGCGCCCCCATGATGGCCGTCAGCCACCACTTCGAGCCCGGCTTGGCTCCGGTGCCTTTGGCCATGGCAGAAATCCTCCCCGCCGCGGAACGGCGCGCACCGACGCCGCGGCCGATCAAGAACGGCGGTGCACGCTACCACCGTGACGACGCCCGCGCTGACCCCGGAAAGTCCTTTGGGGCGTGGTTGGCTGGGGCACGGGCGCTCCGGCTGGGTGGCCCCTCAGCAGGTCGTTGAAGATCCGGCCGGTGGTGGTGCGCGGGGTGTTGGCCATCAGCTCAGGACCACCTGCATGGCGCGCAACAGCTCCCCGGCGTCGCCGAGCTCCCGGGCCAGCTCGGCGAGCCTGCCCGGTCGGGCGTAGCGGCGGGACAGGTACGCCCGCAGCGCCCGCAGCGCCACGGGGTCGCCGACCCGGTGCCGCAGCCGCATCGCGTCAGCGACTGCACGCTCCGGGGAGTACACGGCCACCCACTCGCCAGGGGAGGCCTCGAATCGCTCCCGGCCGAGCTCGAAGGTGCGGGCGTCAAAGCGGGAGTCGCCGTCCAGGAGCGGATCGAGGAGGACGTGATCGTCCGGCCCGAATTCTGTCCGTGGGTACTGCGTCAGCCGCGTTCGGCGGTCGTACTTTGGGCTGAGCTGGAGCGGCGCGGGGCCTCGTACCATGATTCCGTGCGCGATCTTCTTCGCTCGGTGTGGGACGAACCTCGTCCCACTCAGCCGCCGGCGCGGGTGTGGCGGGACTGGGCGCTCGTGGGGGTACTCGTGCCGATCGCGGTGCTCGAAGGAGTTCTGCGGCCGGATCTTCCGTGGCGTACCGTCTCGGTGATCGTTGCGGTCGGCCTGGTGCCCACGCTGTTGTGGCGCAGGACCAGGCCGCTGCCCATGGTCGCGATCGCCTTCGCCAGCTCTGGTCTGGCCCCGCTGTTGACGGGCGGCGGCACTCCAGACCTGAACGTCATGGTGTACCTGGTGCTGTTGCCGTACGCGTTGTTCCGATGGGGGTCCGGGCGCGAGGCGGTGATCGGCTCGACAATCATGCTCGGCAAGGTCTGCCTCTCGGCGGTCCTCGGTGCTATCAGCTTCGCCGACGTGATCGCCGGGTTCGCCGTCTTGTCTGCGGTCATGGCCCTGGGCGCGGCATTGCGGTATCGGGCGTGGGCGCGGATGCGTGAGCTTGATCAGGTCAAGCTGCTCGAACGTGAAGGACTGGCCCGCGACCTGCACGACACCGTCGCTCATCACGTATCGGCAATGGCGATCCGCGCTCAGGCGGGCCTCGCAGCCTCGGGATCGGACCCGAACGCCGCGACCGAGGCACTTCGCCTGATCGAGGCCGAGGCCTCGCGCGCCCTGGCCGAGATGCGCACCTTGGTCCGCGTTCTTCGCCGCAACCAACCCGCGGACCTGGCGCCCAACCCGCGCATCTGGGATCTCGAACGGCTCACCGGCCGATCCCGCACCGGTCCGTCTGTCGACGTGGAGGTCGTCGGCGACCTCGACGACCTCCCGCCATCGGTCGGGACCGCGATCTACCGGCTCGCCCAGGAGTCGATCACCAACGCCCGACGACATGCGCGTCACGCCACCCGTATCGAGGTCCGGGTCGCCGCCGACGATACGTCGGTGCACCTGCGTGTGAGCGACGACGGCGACAGCAGCCCCATCCGTCCGAACGGGTCGCCGGGATACGGGCTGATCGGCATGATCGAACGCGCCGGCCTACTCGGCGGCGTCTGCGAAGCCGGCCCGAACCCCGATCGGGGCTGGACCGTGACCGCCGTGCTGCCCCGAACCGGGGGGACGGCATGAGCGAGCGCAGCGAGCGAATCATGAAACTCAGCGCGGTCGTGCCTCACCCGGCCCGGGAGCGGAGCGAGGTGGGCGGAGTGAGCATCCGGGTGATTGTCGCCGACGACCAGGAGATCGTCCGCACCGGACTCACGATGATACTCAACGCCCAACCAGGCATCGAGGTCATCGGCGAGGCCGCCGACGGGCGGCAAGCTGTCGAGCTCGCGCAGCGCCTGCGCCCCGACGTGTGTCTATTCGACATCCGCATGCCCGGCGTGGACGGCATCGAAGCCACCCGTCGCCTCGCCGGACCGACCGTCGACGATCCCCTCGCCGTTGTCGTCATCACCACCTTCGACCTCGACGACTATGTCTACGCTGCCCTCCGAGCCGGCGCCCGCGGTTTCCTGCTCAAAGACGCCGGCCCCGCCCTGCTCACCCAGGCCATCCACGCCGCTGCCCACGGCGACGCACTCATCGCCCCGAGCATCACCACCCGACTGCTCAAGTCCTTCGCCGACGCTGGGCCCGCCGGACCACCGAAGCAACCCATCGCGGCGCTCACGGACCGCGAGGAGCAGGTTCTCGCGACATTGGCACGTGGGCGAACCAACAGCGAGATCGCCGAGGAGCTGTACATCACGCTCAGTACCGTCAAGACCCACATCACCAGCCTGATGGCCAAGCTTGGAGCCCGCAACCGCGTCGAGATCGCCATGTGGGCCTACGAGACCAGTCGGGTCAGGAACGGATTCGGGCGCAGCAGCACTTCCGAACGGTGACACGCGGCGACTGCCCGTTGGGGCTCGGAGCCTGCTGGCGCCATAGGACCCGGAATTGATGGAGAGCACTGCACGAAGCTCACGGCCAAAGTACGACCCTGTCCCCGTACTATCGGCCGGCTCAGTTCAGGCCCATGCTCCGATGAGCTGACGCCACCTCAGTCGTCACGATCGAGCCATGACGACGGAGCACGACGTGACACCCCCGTCCCCGCAGTCGCTACGAAACGGCCGGCTCCGGATGACCAGGACGAAGAAGGGGACCTTCGCCGTGACCTTCTCCGCACAGCGTGAGTGGTTCGTGCCCGGCGGGCTGATCATGCTCAGCCTCGTTCCGGTGGCCGCCGGTGCCGTCCGGGTAGCCGAGCTGACCGGCGGCGCGGACGTCACGCCGGAAAGCGCCCGGTTCTTTGCCGCACCGCTGCCCGTGGTGGTGCACATCCTCAGCGCCAGCCTGTACTGCATCCTGGGCGCCTTCCAGTTCGCTCCCGGCTTCCGCCGCCGAAGGCTCGGTTGGCATCGCGCCGCCGGGCGGTTCCTGGTCGTATGCGGACTTGCCGCGGCACTCTCGGGTCTGTGGATGACCCTGTTCTATCCCCGCCCCAACGACGTTGGTGAACTCGTCACCGGCTTCCGCCTCGTGTTCGGTGCAGCCATGGTGCTGTTCATCGTCTTCGGCTTCGCCGCGATACGGCGGCGGGACATCGCCTGGCACCGCGCCTGGATGATGCGCGGATACGCGATCGGCCTGGGCGCCGGTACGCAGGTACTGACCCAGGCGCCCTGGATCCTGGCCGTCGGTCCGCTGGGCAAGCTCAGCAAGGCTCTGCTGATGCTCGCCGGCTGGGCGATCAACATCGCGGTGGCCGAATGGATCATTCGGAAGCGGCCGACCGGGCCAACCCGCACGTCCGTAGACCATGCAGCCCATTTCGAACCGAACTCGCGCGTTGGGGAGGCCCGATGAAGGCAATCGTCCAGGACCGGTACGGCTCACCCGACGTCCTGCAACTCAGGGAGGTCGACAAGCCGATGCCCGCCCACAATGAGGTGCTGGTACGGGTTCACGCGGCCGCGGTCAACGCGCGCGACTGGCACGTCATGCGCGGCGACCCTTACGTGGCGCGCCTTGCGCTCGGGTTCGGCGCACCCAGGGTCAGGATTCGGGGCACGGACTTCGCCGGTCGGGTGCAAGCGGTTGGCCGGGACGTGAAACGCTTCCGTCCCGGCGCCGAGGTATTCGGCGAATTCGATGGAGCATTTGCCGAGTACGTGTGTGTCCCGGACGCGGTGGTGGAGCCGAAACCGGCCAACCTGACGTTCGAGCAGGCGGCCGCGATGCCGCTGGCCGCCAACACCGCCCTCATGGGCCTGCGCGACGCAGCGCGGGTACAGCCGGGACAGCACGTTCTGGTCAACGGAGCCTCGGGTGGCGTGGGAACGTTCGCCGTCCAGATCGCCAAGGCGTTCGGTGCGGACGTGACCGGCGTGTGCAGCACCAGAAATACCGAGCTGGTCGGGATGCTGGGCGCGGACCACGTCATCGACTACACCCGCGACGACTTTACTCACAGCGGTCGGCGTTACGACGTCGTGTTCGACCTCGTGGGCAACCGTTCGTTGACCGACTGCCGGCGTGTGCTGACACCCACCGGGGCGCTCATCCTGTCCGGCGGCGGCGTGTCCGACGGGGGCAGCCTCCTCGGGCCGGTCGGTCTCATCATCAGAGGGCAGCTGATGTCCCGCTTCGTGCGCCATCGGCTGGTCGTACTCACGGCGAAGCCGAGCAAGGAGAACCTGGCGGTGCTGAGGGAACTCGCCGAGTCCGGACAGGTCACCCCGGTCATCGACCGGGCCTACCCGCTCATCGGAACACCCGACGCCATCCGGTACCTCGAAGAGGAGCACGCACGCGCGAAGGTCGTCATCACCGTGTGACGGCAGGCATGCCCTTCCCGGCAGGTACGCGCGCGTGCCTGATGAGGGACCATGTAGCAGTGACCGAAGCTGGTGCCGGCGGCTGCGCAGGCAATCCTGTTGCCCGCCGCGATCGGGTGGCTGGTGCGCTGTTGGGGGTACACGCCGGTGATGCGCTCGGTGCGGCCGTGGAGTTCTCTTCGTGGGCCAGTATCCGTGCCCGCTACCCCGACGGGCTCCGGGAGATTGTCGGGGGCGGGCCGTTCGGCTGGCCACCTGGCCACGGCACTGATGACACCGATCTGACCCGTGCGGTCCTGCTGGCTTACCTGACTCCGTCGCAAGACGTGGTGCGCGCTGCCGCCGATCACATGCTGGCCTGGTTGCGGGGCGACTGGCCCGGCCGCGACCCGGGGTCGGTGCCGCGGGACATTGGTCGAGCCACCGCACAGGGTCTCAGCCGGTACCGACGGCTGGGCGATCCCCGGACCTCCGGATCCGGTCCAGGTCAAGCCGGAAACGGGTCGTTGATGCGGTGTATCCCCACTGCTCTCGCCGTGGCCGGGCAGGGCCGCCGGATTCGCGAGTCGATGGAGATCTCTGCCATCACCCACGACGACCTCCGGTGCACAGTGGCGTGTGCTGCCTACAACGAGATCGCTGCGGCGCTGCTGGGCGGCGCGGCGCCTGAGGATGCCGTCGCCGTCGGCGAGGCGACCGCGCGAGACCTGCGCAGCGGCCCGGTCGTGGACGCGATCGGATATGGCCGACAGCTTCGGCCGGCGATGCTGGCCCGCACCGGACAGACCTTCCTGGCCGATGACGCAGCTGGCTTCGTACTCGATTCGCTGAGCCTGGCGGTAGCCGCCGTCCTCGACCCCCGACCGTTCCCGGATGTCCTGGTCGACGTCGTCCGGGTGGGCAACGACACCGACACCAACGCCGCCATTGCCGGCGGCCTCCTTGGCGTCAGAGATGGCGTAGCAGCGATTCCCGCAAGCTGGCTGTCCGTTCTGCAGTTCGTCGATGAATTCACCGCTGCCGCGGACACGCTCGACCGCGGGCGCTGACGAAGGCCGGTTTGGCGCGGGTGACCCCACGCCACACCAGCCCTCCACAAGCGTTCAGCGGGTTACGGCGTTCTTGACGTTGTCGCCGGCCTGCTTGAGTTGGGACTTCGTCCGCTGCAACCTGCCCCTGCGCTCGAGATCCTTGTTGCCGGTCAGCCTGCCGACGCGTTCTCTGACCAGGCCCTTGTACTCGTCGGTCTTGTTCCGGAGCTTGTTCATGGTGTCCATCTGAGCCCTTCCTCTTGGTCCGGGCGCGCAACTCATAGATGTACCCCATCGCGGCCCGGCTCAACCCCACGGCGCCACACTGCGCCGCAGGGCAAGCGGGCGTAGGGTGGTGGTGTCGCCCGAGACCCCGGTGCGCAGACACGTCCGTTGGCGTGTGGGTGCCGCGAGTGGAAGTGGGTCAGTCTCCATGCAGGTCAACAGAGCCGAGATCGTGGAGATACTGCGCTCCAGAGGGCTGCACGATCGGGCCGACTGGGTCGCGAGGGCATTGCCGGAGCTCGTCGACACCGGCAAGAACGCCAGCCTGCTTCAGACCCTCGACATCAGCCCGGCCGACCTTTCCCCCGTCGAGGTTGCGCCGAGCTGACGCCGCGAGGTTGCGCCGAGCTGACGCCGCGCGACTGCGCCGGGCTGACGCCGCTCTAGTCGCGGTCGCCGGGGATCGGCAGGCCGCCACTGATCGCGGTGGCGCGGATCTGGGCCGCGAACAGTTCGTCTCGCGCGGCCGCGCCCATCCAACCCAGGTGGCCGTACACCTCAAGGCAGGTGAAGCCGTGCAGCGTCGCCCAGGTGTGCAGCATCGCCTGGTACGTCGCCGCGGGAAGATCGGCCCCCAGCTCGGCGGCCTTGCCGGCGGCCAGCGCGCACATGGTTGTTCCGACCTCGCGCACCAGCGGCTGCCGGAGCTCGCCACGCTTGATGGCCTCCACCACGATGCCGGCGAGGATCCCCATCGCCCGTCCGGCCGCTTCGGTGGTGGGGCCGTCCTCCGGCGCCGCGTACCCGGGTACCGGCTGACCGAAGATCAACGCGAACCGTTGCGGGCTGGCTGACGCCCAGTGCCGGTACGCGCTGCAGGTGGCGAGTAGCCGCCCACCGAGGTCCTCGGCGGGTACCCCGTCCCGCGCGTTGGCCAGGCTCGCGGCGAGGTCGTCGAATGAGTCGACCACCATGGCGGTCAGCAGTTCGTCGCGATCGGCGAAGTACCGGTAGAGCGCCGGCGCGGTAAGCCCCATGGCGCGCGCGATGTCCACGAAACGCACGTCGGTGCTGCCGTGCGCAGCCATAAGCTCAAGTGCGGTCTGCTTGATCTCGTCGAGCATGGCGGCGCGGGCGCGCTCCCGGCGGTTCGGAGCTTCGGCGCGGCCCGCAGCCCGGTCAGCGGCGGTACTGGCGGACACCTGACCCTCCGTTTCCGGAAGCTGGACGTTTTGTTATGTATCTTCACACAGCTGAAGCCTCTTGACAAAGTTTCGTTTCATCGTGATGGTTACGAGGCATAACGCAGTTGACGGAGCCTCATTTGCGAAGGGGTAGTCGTGGCCGAAGGGGTAGTCGTGACCCAGACCCTGCTCGTTGACCGCACGTCGCCCCCGGAGTCTGCCGGTCCGGGGCGTCCGGGACCGCTCGGCCGGATCGCCCGCTGGAGCTTTCGCCGCCGTGGCCGTACGGTCCTGCTCTGGCTGGCCGCCGCGGCCATCGCATTCGGCCTGTCGGCCACGCTCGGTGGCAAGTTCAGTGCCGACTACTCCGCGCCGGGCTCCGACTCGCGGATCGCCCAGGACCTGCTCCAGCAGCGCTTCCCGAGCCAGTCCGGGGATGTGATCACCGTCGTCCTGCACGCCGACGCCGACGTCGGCACGCCGGCGGTACGGCCGCAGATCGAGGCGCTGCTCCAGCGGATGTCGCAGGTGCCGCACGTACGCAGCGTGCAGGGGCCATACGACACGCCCAACTCCATCTCACCCGACGGCCACACCGCTGTGGCGCGGCTGCGCCTCGACGTCGTCAACCCGGTCGACATGCCGTTCGCCAACACCCGCCAACTGTTGAAGCTCGCCGACAGCGCCGGCGCCACCGGCGCGGCCGGACAGGCCGACAGCCGCCTGACCGTGGCGATCGGCGGGCAGGCCGTGCAGCAGGCCGAACAGGGAGCCATCGGTTCGGAGGGGATCGGCCTGGCCGCCGCCGCCGTCATCCTGCTGCTGACCTTCTCCTCGGTCGTCGCCGCCGGCCTGCCGCTGCTCACCGCGATCGCCGGCCTGGCCGTGAGCAGCCTGCTCATCCCGGTGGTCGCCGGGCTGATGCCGGTACCCGACTGGTCCACCTCGCTCGCCGCCATGATGGGTATCGGCGTCGGCATCGACTACGTCCTGCTGATGGTGACCCGGTTCCGCGAATGGCGCGCAGAGGGGCTCGACCCCGAGGCTGCGACCGTGGCCACGCTCGACACCGCGGGTCGTTCGGTTCTCGTCGCCGGCATCACCGTGGTCGCCAGCATGCTCGGGCTCTTCGCGATGGGGCTGTCCTTCATGCGGGGCGCCGCGTTCGCCGCGATCCTTGCCGTACTCGTCGTGATGGCCGCAGCGGCCACCCTGTTCCCGGCGCTGCTCGGCTACCTCGGCAGCCGGATCGACCGGCTCCGACTGCCGCTGCCCCGGCGCCGGGCAGCCACCGCGTCCGGCGCATCCGGTGCCACGCCGAGCCGTTGGCTGTGGTGGAGCCACTTCGTCGAGCGGCACCGGGTACTGGCCGCCGCCGGTGGGGTCGCCATGCTGCTCGCGTTGGCAGCGCCGTTCCTCACCGTCCACTTTGGATTCCCGGATGCCGGCAACGACTCGATGGACAAGTCGAGCCGGCGGGCGTACGACGCGGTCTCCGCGAGCTTCGGTCCGGGCGCCAACGGTCCACTGGTGCTCGTGGCCGAGCTGCCGACAGCCGGCTCCCCTGCTGCCATCGACGGGCTGGTCGCCAGCCTGCGCCGCACCCCGGGGGTGGCCGCGGTGACGGCTGTCCAGCTCAACCCGGCTGGCGACACGGCCGTACTGACCGTCTTTCCAGGCACCGGGCCGCAGTCGAAGAGCACTGAGGCGCTCGTCCGCGACCTGCGCGACAGGGTGATTCCCGCGGCCACCCGGGGAAGCGGCGTTGTCGTGCACGTCGGCGGGGTCACTGCCGCCTCCATCGATACCACCGCGAACATCGTCAAGCGGCTGCCGCTGCTCATCGGCGGCGTGGTCGCGGTATCGATGCTGCTGCTGCTCGTGTCGTTCCGCAGCGTCGCCGTCGTCCTCAAGGCCGCGGCGATGAACCTGCTCTCGGTGGCGGCCGCCTACGGAGTTGTCGCGTTGGTGCTCCGCGGCGGCTGGGCCGGCAGGCTCGTCGGCATCAACAACCCGACCCCGCTACCAGCCTTCGTGCCGGTACTGATGTTTGCTGTCCTCTTCGGACTGTCGATGGACTATGAGGTGTTCCTGGTCAGCAAGATGCGCGAAGCCTGGCTGCGTACCGGCAGCAACGCGCAGGCGATCGTCAGTGGGCTGGCCAGCACGGCCAGAGTCATCACGGCGGCCGCTGCCATCATGATCGCGGTCTTCTCCGCCTTCATCCCCGCTCCGGAGATCCCGCTCAAGGTGATCGGGGTGGGCATGGCGTCGGCCATCTTCATCGACGCCACGCTGGTCCGGCTGCTCCTGGTACCCGCCGTCATGCACCTGCTCGGCGCGCGCAACTGGTGGCTGCCGCGACGCCTCGACCAGGTCCTTCCCCAGCTGCACGTGGAGGGCCGGCCAGAGCGGTACCTTCCCGAGCGGGTTGTCGTGTCCTGACCTGCCGGCCGGTGCGGTCAGCTGGATGCCGGTTCGTGGCTGGGCGTCTGCGGAGCCATCCGCGCCTCAGCCGGCATCAGGATCCACAGGATCGGGTACACCAGGATCTGGCTTCCGGGAAGGACCAGCAGTATCAGCACGAACAGCAGCCGGGACGGCCACGGGTCGAGCCCGAAGCGCCGGCCCAGTCCGACGCACACCCCGGCGAGTACCCGTCCGTCGCGCGGCCGGACCAGTCCCTGGCGCTGGAAAGCGCCGTGAATGTCGTTCATGGCTTGCTCGCTTCCTGCTGCGTTCGATGACGTGATACGGCAAGCGTGCGCTCATCAGACCGCTGCGGCATCGGGGAAAGACCCTGGTCCACCCCTGACGCGCCAGCCGTTGATGTGCAGCACGCCGTCGGCGGACTGGCCGGGAGCGGCCGGCCACCTCAACCGTCGCAGGTCAGCCGCTGGCCGCGGTCGAGGCCGCGATGGCGCCGATCACGGCCGCGGTGACCGCGGCCGTGATCGCCTCCTGAACCGCTGCAGCCACGGCATCGCCGGCCCAGCCGGCCGATCCGGCCGCGACGAGCCGCCGGCGCACCTCCCGGCCGCGCAGGTCCCGGAAGAACGCCCGCTCCACCTGCATCGCGGCGATCAACGCGCACAGCGCGGCGGTGCGCTGATCGGGTCGGACCGCGGGCTGGCCGCGGACGACCGCGTCGACAAGGTGCCGGGGATCCGCGGTGAGCGCGGGCTGGGTTCGGGGGTACCGGGTGAGCCCGAAGATCCCGAGCACCCGCTTCTCGGTCCGCTGCAGCACACCGGCGGCGACGAGCTGGCCCAGCACCCGGCCCCGGGCGCCCCGGGCGAGTTTCTGGACCCACCACACCGGCTTGCGGGGCCGGCGCTCGGCACTGATCCGGGCCAGCGCCGCGTCAGCGAATGGCTCCCCGGTGGGCGCCGGGTTCCTGGCGCGCACGCGCTTGTCGACCAGGTCGACGCGACCGGCGAGCGCGAGATCGAACAGCGCGGCTCCGGCCAGAGCGAGGTCGATCCGGCTGCCATTGCAGACCGGCTTCCCGGTCGTGGCGTCGAACATCGTCAATGCCAGATCCTCGGTCACAGACACGCTCCGACGGTACGTGCCGGGTGCAACGCGGACTGCTGCTCAGCCGGAGAGGTTGCGGACGTCCCACAGCCACACGTCGTCGACGAGTTGCCCGGTGCCGAGCAGCAGGTCCAGCGTGCGCCGTAGCACCTGCACATGCGGGTTGTCGGCGGGTACCACCACGATCGCCGCGTTCCAGCGTCGCAGGTCCGCCCGGGCCTGCTGCCGTTCCGAGTCGCCGATCGCGGGTACCAGGTCGCTCCGCTCAACCTCCAGGATGAGCTCGGAGGTGGGCGGCTGCCGGGTACCGAAGAGCGTCTGGCCGGGTACCAGCGGATCGGGGCCAAGGAAGTACCCGTTCGGGATCCGGAACTCCAGCCGCTGCTGGGCTGCCCAGCGCATCTCGTTCAGCTCACCCCACCAGCCCAGCGGCATCGGTACCAGCGTCTGGTCGTCGTGCTGGACGTACCGGCGCCAGGTCCCGGCGGTGATGAAGTGCGGTACGGCGGGTCGGTCGGCCACCGGCAGCGGTGTCGGCGCCAGCGGCAGCAGCGCGGCCAGCACCGCACCCCACCACAGCAACCGCACCGGCACGCCGGGTGGGTCGACCGCGAGCGCCCGGTCGACGAAGCCAGCCGGGTCGACCGCGAGCGCCCGGTCGAGGGAGATGGCCAGCAGGATGCCCAGGCTGGCGGCGGTGACCAGGGCCAGCCGGGCGGTCAGCACCAGGTCGAAGACGGGCAGCTGTTCAAGCAGCCACCACGGCCCGCGGATCCCGGTCTCCTGGCCGTTGAGCACCACGGAGCTGCCCAGCGAGAACAGGGCGAAGACCCCACCGGTCACGGCGAGCGCGCGGACGACCGGCTCGCGGCGGAGCCAGATCACGATCACCACAGCCAGGGCCAGCAGCGGCCAGCCGAAGAAGGCGTTCTCCTCGGTCGGGCCCTGGGCGATCCGGTTGGAGATCTCGGCATGGCCGGCGAGCGAGGCACGCGAGTACGCCGGAAACGAGGCGAGGTCAGCGGAGTAGTGCGCGACCACCGCGGGCAGCCCGTGGTAGTGCTGTGGTCCGAAGAACTGCACCCAGAGCGGGTACGCCAGCAGCGGTACGGCTGCGGCGACCGCGACCGCGATCCCGCGCAGGAACGGGCGTACCGCCTGGCGGATCTCCGCCGGCCGGCAGGGTGCGTACGCGGCGAGGAAGACAGCGAAAGCGAGCGCGGTAACGAAGAGCAGCTCCTCGTTGAGGAACGCCTGGTACACCACGAGCAGGCCGACCACCAGACCGTTGCGCACACTCCGGCCGGGTTCGCGCAGCCGGATGATCCGCCAGAGCAGCAGCGGCAGCAGGAACTGGGCGATCAGGTTCGGGTGCGCGTTCGCGTGCGAGATCATTCCGGGTGCGAAGCCGCAGAACGCACCGCCGACGAAGGCCGCCGTGCGGGACCGCACCACGTGCCGGGAGAGCACGCAGTACCAGGCCGTGGCGGTACCGGCCAGAGCGAGCGTGAGCAGAAGTACCAGCGCGACTGCGGGGCCGAAGAGCAGGGTGACCGGGGTGAGCGGGACCGTCGCGCCGAGCATCGACGTGTTCGCCATCATGTTGACCCCGTCCGGCGAGTTCAGCCGGTACGTGATCAACGGGTTCTCCAGGTGGGTCACCGACCGGGCGGCATGCGCCAGTACCCACTCGAACTGGGTGTAGTCCTGGAGGTTGTCGGAGAGCAGTTGCCCGGCCGGGTCGCGCCAGAGGCGCCCGAAGACGAACACCGCACCGGCGAGGTAGCCGGCGACGGCTCGCAGGTCGGCCGGGGTCGGCCGGCGCGGCGCACCATCGGCCGGTGAGGTCACGGTCGAGCAGTCTAGGCGAGTCGCCTGCAGCGGGAGCTCAGCTGTCCTGCGGGTTCAACGCCCGGGTCTGCCGGCGCGGTGGCACCACCGGTGGCCGGTGCCGCCCCGAGATCGGGTGGTGGTGCTGCGGTACGGCGTAGAAGCTCAGCCCGATCACCGAGACCAGGGTGACCAGGAAGCCGGCCGCGGCCAGCCATTCGCGACCGGGCCAGATCTCGTCGCCGAGCAGGAGCAACCCCACCGCGGCCGCGGGGGCCGCCGCCGAGGCGTCCATCGCGGCGACCGCGGCTGTGGTCGAGCCGCGCTGCATGGCCATGCCGAGCAGCAGCTGACCCACGACCGAGTGCGCGATCAGCAGGTACAGCAGCGGGTTGGTGACGAACTGCTGGACGCTGTGCACCGAGGCCAGGGGCCGGGAGGCCACCGCCGCGGCCCCGAAGGCGAGCCCGGCGAGCGAGCCCAGCACGACCGAGCCGGGCGAACCGTGCATGCGTACCGCGAAGAAGCCCCCGACCATGACGATCAGCAGCACCGCGCCCAGCCCGATCATGGCGGCGAGATCGAGCGGGTGGGACGGCGCCGGCCTCGCGGCCACCACCAGCGCGGCCACCCCGAAGCACATCGCCCCGAGCAGCACGATCTCGGTCTTGGGCAGTTTCCAGCGCAGCACCACCACGCCGAGCAGTGCGGTCACGCCCAGCCCGGCCGCCACCGATGCCTGGACCAGGAACAGGGGCAGGTCACGCCGGGCCAGCACGGCGAGCAGGAATCCGAAGAACTGGCAGGCCAGGCCCACCAGGTACACCCGCTGCTGGCCGAGGCGCAGCAGCAGCCTGGGGCTGATCCCGTGGTGTACCTCGGTATTGGCTGCGGCGATGGACTGGAGCAGGTTGGCCACACCGTACGCGACGATCATCGCGCCGAGGAAGAACCAGCCAGGGGACATCACCCGGAGAGGATAGTCGCTCTCGTCACCCCGACACCTCCTCCTGCTCCCACCGGGGCGGTACTGTGCCCAGCCGCGCCAGGATCTCCTCGTGCAGCTTTCCGTTGGTGGCCACCGCGCTGCCGCCGGCCGGTCCGGGCCTGCCCTGCAGATCGGTGAAGGTACCGCCGGCCTCGGTCACGATCGGTACCAGCGCGGCCAGGTCCCACAGCGACAGCTCGGGCTCCACCATCACGTCCAGTGCGCCCTCGGCCACCAGCATGTACCCGTAGAAGTCGCCGTACGCCCGGCTGCGCCAGCAACCGCGCATGATCTCCAACATCGGCTCCAGCCGGCCGGCCTGTTCCCAGCCGGACAGCGACGAGTAGCAGAACGACGCGTCAGCGAGGCGGTGTACCCCCGAGACCTGGATCCGGGTGGCCGCGGACGGGTGCTTTCCGGCGTACGCCCCGTGTCCGGTCGCCGCCCACCAGCGCCGCCCCAGTGCGGGCGCGGAGACCAGCCCGACCACGGACCGGCCACCCTCCATGAGCGCGATGAGCGTGCCCCAGACCGGCACCCCGCGGATGAAGTTCTTCGTCCCGTCGATCGGGTCGATGATCCATTGCCGGGTACCCGGACCCGCCGCCGGCTCGGAGGCGCCGTACTCCTCACCCAGCACACCGTCGCGGGGTCGGGTCCGCGCCAGCGTCGCCCGCAGGGCCTTCTCGACGGCCACATCCGCGTCGGAGACCGGAGTCAGGTCCGGTTTCGCCTCGACCCGCAGGTCGAGTGCGCGGAAGCGGGCCATCGACATCGCGTCCGCGGTGTCCGCGAGCATGTGCGCGAGGGCGAGGTCGTCGGCGTACCGGGCCATCCGCGAAACCTAGCCGACGGCGCCAGGATCCTGCGCAGCCGGATCCCGGCTGGCCTGATCCTGCGCAGCCGGATCCCCGTTGCCCTGATCCGGCGCGCCCGGATTCCCGCCGTCCGGATCCCCGCCGTCCGGTTCGCGGGTGCCGGCCACCATCGCCCACCACAGCTGGGGGAACTCGGGCAGCGTCTTGGCGGTGCACGCCACGTCGGTGAGCTCGACACCTGGCGCGACGAGCCCGATTACCGCGGCGGCGTGCGCGATCCGGTGGTCGTCGTATGTCTCGAAGATCCCTCCGTGTACGGGTTTGGGGGTGATCTCCAGCGCGTCGGCCGACTCGACCACGCCGACGCCGAGCTTGGTCAGCTCGCGGGCCAGTGCGGCCAGCCGGTCGGTTTCGTGGCCGCGCAGGTGCCCGATTCCGCGCAGGTGCGATGGTGAGTCGGCCAGCGCGGCGAGGCCGGCCAGGACCGGGGTCAGCTCACCGACCTCGGCGAGGTCGGCGTTCAGCCCGTGCACCGTTCCGCTGCCCCGCACGGTGAGCCCGTCAGTGGAGAGCGTCACCTGGCCACCCATCGCCTGCAGCAGCTCGCGCAGCCGATCGCCGGCCTGGGTGGTGCTGTGCGGCCAGTCGGGGATGGTGACGGTACCGCCGGTGACGAGTGCGGCGGCCAGGAACGGCGCGGCACCGGAGAGGTCCGGTTCGATGTGCCAGCCCCGTCCGACGAGTCGTCCCGGCTCCACGGCCCACACGTCGGGCGTACTGTCGTCGACCCCGGCGCCGACCGAGCGCAGCATCTGCACCGTCATCCGCAGGTGTGGGGCGCTCGGCACCGGTGGACCGACGTGGCGCACCACCAGACCGCGGTCGAAGTCGGCACCGGACAGCAGCAGCCCGGAGACGAGCTGGCTGGAGGCGGAGGCGTCGATGGTGACCTCCCCGCCGGCGACCTGGCCGACGCCGTGCACGGTGAGCGGCAGGCCGCCGCTGGGACCGGCTTCGACGTGTACGCCCAGGCTGCGCAGCGCGTGCACCAGTGGAGCCAACGGGCGCTCCCGGGCTCTCGGGTCGCCGTCGAAGGTGACCGGCCCGTCGGCCAGTGCCGCGAACGGCGGCAGGAAGCGCATCACCGTACCGGCCAGCCCCACGTCGACGCTCGCCGGACCGCGGGGCGGGCGCGGGCGTACCACCCACAGCTCAGGGTCCATTGTGGACACGTGTACGCCCATCGCGCGCAGGGCGCCGACCATCAGCTCGGTGTCACGGGCCAGCAACGGTGCGCGCAGGGTGCTGGTACCCATCGAGCCGGCGGCCAGCACCAGCGCCCGCGCGGTCATGGATTTCGAGCCGGGGAGGCGGACGGTCGCCCGGACCGCTCCGTGGGCCGTGGGCGCCCGCCACGGTTGCGGCAGTCGCCCGGGAGCCTCGATGTCGCGCGTGCCGGGTCGGCTCGCCCGGGAGGCGGCCGAGCCGGCGCGCGCGTCGTTGTCTGCCAACCTGTCTGCCACGGGTACCAGTCTGCCGTCCGGCTGTGCGGTACCGGTCGTCGGGCTGGTTGAGTGAGCGACCCGAATGGGGCATTCCTGTGGGCGTTCAGTGTCGTAGCGTGGACGGCATGTGCGGCCGGTACGCCACCACGCGCAGCGCGGCCGATCTCAGCGCGCTCTTCGACGCCCTGGACGAGACCGACGGCCAGCTGGTCGCCGACTACAACGTGGCCCCCACGGATCCGGTGCCGATCGTCCGCCGGTCGCGTCGCGTTCCTGGTCAGGTGCTCAGCGTGGCGCGCTGGGGGCTGGCGCCGGCCTGGGCGGCGGAGCCCGGACCGAACCCGCGCATGATCAATGCGCGGGCGGAGACCGTAGCGACGGCGAAGGCGTACGCCACCTCGTTCGCCCGCCGGCGTTGCCTCGTACCGGCCGACGGCTGGTACGAGTGGCGTCGGCTGTCGCCCCGGCAGAAGCAGCCGTACTTCCTGACCGCCAGCGACGGTGCCGTACTGGCCTTCGCCGGCCTGTGGTCGGTCTGCGGGAACGGCGGGCAGCCGCTGCTCACCTGCAGCGTGGTGACGACCGCCGCGGTCGGCGAGTTCGCGCTCGTCCACGACCGGATGCCGCTGATCCTGCCGCCGCAGCGCTGGGCGCAGTGGCTGGGTGACGCCGCAGAGCCGTTCGCGGAGCCGTCCGGGCTGCTCACGCCGCCGACGGCGGAGTACCTGGCGACCCTGGAGCTCCGTCCGGTCTCCGCAGCGGTCGGCGATGTCCGCAACGATGGCCCGGAACTGCTCCGTCGGGTACCCGCGGCGCCGCTCACCGGACCGGCCGACGTGCGAGTCGATCTGACGCTTTTCTGAAGGTACAGCCCGATTCAGTACCATCAATTTCGATCGAACTCATCGAAGACTCTTGTCGTGGGTGCGGTCGGTGCGATAGAACACAGCGCCTGGGGGCTCGTCTTTCCTTGCCGACGCGCGCCCACCTGTCTTAGCCACATACCCACGGGGGAGGTGGGTGAATGACCCGGGCGCGGATGCCACGCTCGCACGAGGTCGCCGCCGCTCGGCGCGACCCACGGTTGTTGCGCGCACTCAGTGATCGGGACCTCGACCCAACCTGGCGCACCAGAGGGCTGTGCCAGAGTGTGGACCCCGAGGTGTTCTTTCCAGCGCCCAGCGAGCCGGCCGACGCCGCGACGGCCCTGTGCCGCAGCTGCGACGTGCAGGGGTCCTGTCTGGCCTGGGCCCTGGAGGTCGGCGACTGCCACGGAGTCTGGGGGGCGACCACGCCGCGGGAGCGGCGGGCGATGCTCGTCGCCTGGCGGGCCGAGGTACTGCCGCTCCTGGAGCGGGTGGGTACCTCTGCCGGTTGACCGGCCCGTCACGGCCCCGGCGACGCGTCGTTGCACCGGATGTGACCCGGGTATTCCGGTGCGCACTCCCAGGCCCTTCCTGTTCCCGGCGGCCCGTCGGGCCATCCACGTACGACGATGGCCGCCGGGACAGGTGGGTTGGGTGGAATGACCGGCCGGTTTCCCCGCGTTGCACCCCCCGTAGGTAGGCATCCGGAGGGGGATCCCGCGTGGCCGTGACGATCGTGGCTGATCCGGTACGCCCGTTCGCATGGCACCCGGCCGGTTCGCCTGGGCCGGCCCGGGCTGCGGTCCAGCACAACGGCGTATCCTCGGCGGGACGGCCGAGGGGAGACGGGCGAGTGGCACGAGGCGACAGGCCCGACGAACGGCGCGTCCGGTTCGAACGGGACGCGTTGCCTTTCCTGGACCAGCTCTACGCGGCAGGACTGCGGATGACGCGCAACCCCGCCGATGCCGAGGATCTGGTGCAGGAGACCTTTCTCAAGGCGTTCGCGGCGTTCCACCAGTTCCAGGAGGGCACCAATCTCAAGGCGTGGCTGTACCGGATCCTCACGAACACGTACATCAACACGTACCGGCGCCGGCAACGCCAGCCCATCCAGGCCCCGACCGAAGAGATCACCGACTGGCAGTTGGCTGAGGCCGAGTCGCACACGTCCAGTGGGCTGAAGTCAGCCGAGACCGTGGCGTTGGAGCGGCTGCCCGACTCCGACGTCAAGGAGGCGCTGCAGGCGCTGCCCGAGGATTTCCGGCTCGCGGTTTACCTGGCCGACGTCGAGGGGTTCGCGTACAAGGAGATCGCCGACATCATGGGTACGCCGATCGGCACCGTGATGTCGCGGTTGCACCGCGGTCGGCGGAACCTGCGCCGGTTGCTCGAACGCTACGCTGCCGATCGGGGCTTCACCCGCGCCCCGTCCGGGCACGCGCCCCAGGAGGTGTCAGGGCTGTGAGCTGCGGTGACCCCCACGAGACCGACTGTCGTGAGGTGCTGGCGGAGGTCTATCTCTATCTCGATCTGGAGTGCCACGACGACCGGCGGGGCCTGATCCGCCAGCACCTCGACGATTGCTCGCCGTGTCTGCGCGAGTACGGCATCGAGCTGGAGGTGAAGGCGCTGGTGGCGCGCTGCTGCGGCGCCGAGGTGGCCCCGGTGGCCCTGCGCGAGCGGCTGCGGCTGCGCCTGGCGGAGCTGGGCTTCGAGGCCGACGCGCGGGAGTATCTCCCCGAGTAGCGGCCCGATGTTTGCCGACCCGGCAGGGTTGGCTCGAAATCCGTCTGCACGCGTGGTTGGATACCGGCAGCCGGTGAACCTTGTCGACTGCGGCCAGTGATCAGTGATACTGAGCCGAGATCGACACGTTCATCGAGGCAGCCAGCGAGACGGAAGGGGCCCGGGATGGCCGACGAGATCCGCGCCGAGATGGTGGCGAACGTCTGGAAGGTGGTCAAGGCCGCCGGAGACGCCGTCGAGGAGGGCGACACCCTGGTCATCCTCGAGTCCATGAAGATGGAGATCCCGGTGCTCGCCGAGTCCGACGGCGTGATCGCGAAGATGGCGGTCAACGAAGGTGACGTCGTCCAGGAGGGCGATCTCATCGCGGTGGTGGAGTAGCCGGTAGCCGCCGCGCGCAGGTCGCTCTCAGCGGCGCCAGCTGAGCCAGCGGGGCAGCCGGACCCGCCTCAGCAGCCCGCTGGCCGCCGGCGGGCGACCCGTTCCGGCCGGGTCCGGCGCATCCAGCAGCGCACGGGCTGAGCGCAGCGTCGCGTCGTCCAGCTCGGGGGTGACCAGTGCCAGCCGGGCCAGCGACCACGCGATCGATACGGCCCGGCGCCGGCTGACCGCCAGCGCGTCGCCCAGCCGGTCGCCGACCAGCGCGGCCACGTCCGTGCGTACCGACGGATCCACCCAGGCTGCGGTGACCAGCGCGAACAGCGCCGCCTCGGCGGCCCAGTCCTCGACGCCGAAAGCGATCTCGACCAGCACCCGCCGTCGCTGCGAGGTCGGCCAGGCCTCGTCGCCGGCGTGGTGCAGGATGCCGAGGCAGGCCCACACCTGTACGGTCCGGATCCAGATCCCCGGGTCGGCCGGGGCTGGCGAGTCGATGGGCTGGATCGGCGGGTGGGCCAGCAGCCCGAGCAGGTCGTCCAGGGCTGTGCCGGCGAGGCGCGCCGCGATGTCGTGGGCGGCTACCGGATGCGGCCAACTTGCCGAGGCGAGCGCGCCGACGGCGTCGACGGCAGCCGCACCGGGCGCGGCAACCGCGGGTCGGGCGACCATCCCGTCGTACTCCCACAGCCGCATCCCGTCGGGGCGACGCGGCTTGCGGATGTCCGGCTCCGGGGCCTGCGTGACGGTCAGCGCCAGCCCGGGCACCGTGCGTTCCAGGGTCAGCATGGCGCTGGGCACCTCCAGCGCGGTGATTGCGGCGGTACCCCCGACGGCCAGGGTGTTGCTGGCGAGGACCTGCCGCAGAAAGTCGCTCACCGCGTCGTCGCCGCCGGGTAGCCGCCCCAGCCAGCGCCGCTGCCGGCAGGCCCTGGCCAGCATGGTGTGGCCGTGCTGGTTGCCCGGATGGACTCTCAGGTGGTCGGAGAGGGCCACCAGGTGCGCGACGTCCGAATCGTGCAGGAAGCGCAGTACGCAGCCCGTCGGGTACGCCCACTCGTCGACCGGATTGATCGTGAGCGCGCGGTCGATCCAGCCCAGCGCTTCCCGCAGCCGCCCGGCGCGGGCCAGGATCTCGGCCAGGTCGGTGTGCAGCGCCAGATTCTGCGGATCATGGCGCAGGGCCCGCTGCCAGGCAGCGACCGCCTCGTCAACCCGGCCGGCGGCGCGCAGGGCGTAGCCGAGCCACATCTCGGTCAGCAGCGAGGGCGCGTGGCCCGCGGCCCGTCCGGCCCAGTCGATCGCCTCGCCGAGGCAGCCGAAACGCCGGGCGATCCCGGAGGCGGCGCCCAGCAGGAGCGGGGCCTGCGGGTGGGCGGCCACCGCGTGCCGGGCCAGCCGCAGGTACGGCTCGAGTGCGGGCCGCAGCCCCGGGTCGACCGGTTCGGGCAGCGCGCCGGAGAGTCGCATGAAGCGCGCCGCCAGCTCGTCGGCGTTCCAGCGCCGGGGGAACTCGTCGTCCTCCAGCCAGGCGACGGCGGCCCACGGTGCGCCCGGTACCGCATGGGTCGCGTCGATCAACAGGTCGAAGGCGGTTGTCGGTCGCTGCGCGGCAACCAAATGGGCGTGTGCGACGGCGGTTCCGACGGGTACGTCGCCGACGATCGGGAACAGCTCCAGCACCGAGTCTCCGGCCCGCGCGGCGAGCTGGGCGAGGGTCTCGTGCGCCTCCGGGAGCGCAGGTGCGGCGGCCAGCGCGGAGCCGATGTGCCGCGCCGCATGGGTCAGAGCGCCGCTGTGCAGGGCCATCCGGGCGAGCGCGAGCTCACCCTCGGCTACCAGTTTCGGGTCATCCTCACCGTGCGGCACTCAGCGCTCCCGTCGTCCGCGCCGGCGCTGCGCGGCTTCCGCTCCGCAAGGTTAGGTGATCGGCTGTGTCGGCGTCGACTGTTGGCACCGGTTGGCACCACAATGCAACCGGACCGGACGGGGCGGTCAGGACGGTTGGGGCCGCGGGTCGGCAATGATCACCGCGGGCTTGTCCTCGCGCAGGTCGTGGGCGGGGAAGGTGGCCGGAGCACGGGTACCGACAGTGATCACGTACTGCTCCGACCCGCCCGGTACCGCCGCGACGGTGAACGGGAAGTTGCACCGCGTCCGCCCCGACTCCACCGCGATCACCCCGGCACCCAGCGTGGAGCTGGCGAGGCTGTGCCCGGTCGGGTCGCTCACCCGTACCGGTGTGTCGGGCGCGATGTCGAAGGTTCCGGTGCCCGCGGTGCAGGTCGAGCCCGGTACCCCGGGCGTCGCGCTCGGCGTGGACACGTACCCGCGCAGCACGAACCCGTCCGGCTTGCCGGGGTTGGCCTGCCCGGCGTGCACGAAGCCACAGCCCGAAAGGCCGACGACCAGCCCGGTAGCCCCGAGCAGTCCGGCAGCCCGGAACCTCCGGGGAGCGACGCCGGCAGCGATCCGGGTCCTCCCCGGCGCCAGTCTCATCCGCAGCACCCTGGCAGGCTAGTCCACTCCGGCGTGGCACGCTGGGGGCGTGTCCACGCTGCGCGATCTCGTCGAGGAGCACGCCACCCTCGATCCGGCCGACGTCGAGCATCTGCACCGACTGGCCGGCGACTGGCATCTGGTCTCCGACCTCTCCTTTGCCGACCTGCTGATGTGGGTGCCGCTGGCTGAGCGCGGTGAGTTCCTTTGTGTGGCCCAGGTACGCCCGACCACCGGTCCGACGGCGTACCAGGACGACCAGGTGGGGCGGATCGCCAGCGGAGCGGAGGTGGCGCACCTGGTCGTGGCCCGCAGCCAGGGGCGGATCTGGCGCGAAGGCGACCCGGTCTGGTACGGCGACACGCCGGCCCGGCACGAGGCGATCCCGGTCCGGCGCACGGCCGATGGTCCGGTGCTCGCGATCGTGGCCCGGGACACCAACCTGGTGACGGTGCGTACCCCGAGCCAGCTCGAACTGAACTACCTCACCACGGCCGACGATCTGGCCCAGATGATCGCGGACGGCGCTTTTCCGCCGCTGCGGCACCCGGGGGAGCACACCAGCGCGCCCCGGGTCGGCGACGGGCTGATCCGGCTGGACAGCTCCGGCAAGGTCACCTATGCCAGCCCGAACGCCCAGTCCGCGTACCGCCGGCTGGGGTTGACCAGTCACCTGCTCGGCGAGAACCTGTCCGCGGTCACCGGGCGGCTGACGGACGACCCGCTGGAGGGCACCGACGCCGTGCAGCGGATCCTGAGCGCGCTGTGTGGCGAGGCCCCGGCCCGCAAGGAGCTGGAGGCACGCGGCGCCACCGTACTCATGCGCGCCCTGCCGCTGCTGCCGGCCGGTACCCCGATCGGGGCGGTGGTGCTGGTCCGCGACGTCACCGAGGTACGCCGCCGGGACCGGGCACTGGTCACCAAGGACGCCACCATCCGGGAGATCCACCACCGGGTGAAGAACAACCTGCAGACGGTGGCCGCGCTGCTGCGGCTGCAGGCCCGCCGGGTCGGGGTACCGCAGGCGCGGGCAGCGCTGGAGGAGTCGGTCCGCCGGGTCGCTTCGATCGCCCTGGTGCACGAGACGTTGTCGATGTCCAGCGACGAGGCGGTGGAGTTCGACGGGATCGTGGACCGGGTGGCCGCGGCCGCCGCCGAACTCGCCGCCGCAGAGTCGCGGGTCGTGCTGCGCCGCGAGGGTACGTTCGGAGTACTCCCGGCCGAGGTGGCCACCCCGCTCGTGATGGTCCTCAACGAGCTGCTGCAGAACGCCGTCGAGCACGCCTTCGCGTCGGGTACCGAGGGCGACGTGGTGATCTCGGCGCACCGGTTCCGGGGCCAGCTGCACGTCAACGTGGCCGACACCGGCCGGGGCCTGCCGGAGGGGTTCGACCTGGAGGCGAGCGAGCGGCTGGGGCTGCAGATCGTGCGGACCCTGGCGACCGGTGAGCTCCGCGGCTCGATCGAGCTGCGCGGGCGGGCCGAGGGCGGCACCGAAGCGGTCATCGTGGTGCCGCTGACCAAGCGCTGAACCGCCGCGGTCCCGAAAAAACTTGTGCCACCAGATGAGATGCGTCTCACCCGACCGTGGCGCCAGACCGTCGCCCGTGGCACGATCGTTGCTATGCATGCTGCGTCCCTGCGGCTGATCAGCCGCCGCCACGTCGACTACGGTCGCGTGCGCAGCGCCATGTGTCCGGCTTTCTGACGCCGCCCGCTGATCCGTTCGGGCGCGCGACCGCGCCGGCGCCAATCACGACAAAGACGTCACGGCCGAACTATTTTCGGCAGCCGGTGCGTACGCGCTTCCCCCCACTTCGAGGAGGAGGCCGACGATGACGGCTACCGCCGTCCCGGCCAGTACCAGCCCGGTCCGTCCGGCCCGCCGCCCACGCGGCGAGGGCCAGTGGGCGTTGGGCCATCGTGAGCCCCTCAACCCGAATGAGCGGACGAAGAAGGACGACGGCGGCCTCAACGTGCGGGCCCGCGTCGAGACGATCTACGCGCACCACGGCTTCGCCTCGATCGACCCGGCTGACCTGCGCGGCCGGCTGCGCTGGTGGGGCCTGTACACCCAGCGCAGGCCCGGTATCGACGGCGGGCGCACGGCCGTGCTGGAGCCGCACGAGCTCGACGACGAGTACTTCATGCTCCGGGTGCGCATCGACGGTGGCCAGCTCAGCCTCGAACAGCTGCGCACGATCGCCTCGATCTCCGAGCGCTTCGCTCGCGACACCGCCGACATCACCGACCGGCAGAACATCCAGCTGCACTGGATCCGCATCGAGGACGTCCCGACGATCTGGCGCGAACTGGAGGCGGTGGGCCTGTCCACCACCGAGGCCTGCGGTGACACCCCCCGGGTGGTCCTGGGCAGTCCGGTGGCCGGGGTCGCCGAGGCCGAGGTGCTCGACGCGACCGAGGCGATCCACGAGATCACCTCGCGGTTCGTCGGCCTCCCGGAGTTGGCGAACCTGCCGCGCAAGTTCAAGTCGACGATCTCGTGGCTTCCGGACACCCCGTACGAGGCCAACGACATCTCCTTCGTCGGAGTGATCCACCCCGAGCACGGCCCCGGCTTCGACCTGTGGGTCGGCGGCGGCCTCTCCACCAATCCGATGCTCGCGAAGCGGCTGGGTACCTGGGTGCCGATGCATGAGTTGGCCGAGGTCTGGCTGGGTGTGATCAAGATCTTCCGGGACTACGGGTACCGCCGGCTGCGCAGCCGTGCGCGGCTGAAGTTCCTGGTCGCCGACTGGGGTACGGAGAAGTTCCGTGAGGTGCTGGAGAAGGAGTACCTCGGCCGCAGCCTGGTGGACGGGCCGGCGCCGGAGTTGCCCGAACGCCCCATCGACCACGTCGGAGTACACCGGCAGTGGGACGGCAACTACTACGTCGGGGTCGCTCCGGTCGCCGGGAGGGTATCCGGCTCGGTGCTGAACAAGGTTGCCGAGATCGCCCAGGCACACGGCAGCGACCGGGTACGGCTCACTCCGTACCAGAAACTGCTCGTGCTGGACGTGGCCGAGGCCGACGTGGCGTCGCTGGTGGCGGCGTTGCGCGAGGTCGGCCTGCAGGCCACTGCCTCGGCGTGGCGGCGCGGCACGATGGCCTGCACCGGGATCGAGTTCTGCAAGCTCGCGATCGTGGAGACCAAGGCGCGCGCGGCGCAGCTGGTGGCCACGCTGGAGGAGCGGCTGGCCGGGTTCGACGCGGACATCACGATCAACCTGAACGGCTGCCCGAACGCCTGCGCCCGGACCCAGGTCGCCGACATCGGACTCAAGGGCATGATCGTCGTGGGGTCGGACGGCCGGCAGGTTGAGGGGTTCCAGGTGCACCTGGGCGGCGGGCTGGGGCTGGCCGCCGGGCAGACCGCCGGGTTCGGCCGCAAGCTGCGCGGTCTGAAGACCACCGCGGAGGAGCTTCCGGAGTACGTGGAGCGGGTGGCCCGCCGCTACCTCGCCGGCCGCAAGGACGACGAGGCGTTCGCGCAGTGGGTCATGCGCGCCGACGAGGAGGAGCTGCGATGAGCGAGCAGAGCGAGGCGGCGGCATGAGTGAGCAGCGTGCCACGCCGCTGTACTGCCCGTACTGCGGCGGAGAGGATCTGCGCCCGCATGCCGAGGTCGAGGCGGCGTGGGAGTGCCGGGGCTGTGCCCGCGTCTTCGCGGTGACGTTCGTTGGTCTGGCTGCACAAGCGTTGGAGGTGATGCGGTGAGCGCGAGGAGTGCGGCGGAGCAAGCCCCGCAGTCGCGAACGACAGGCGACTCAGTGAGTACGGCTACCCGAAGTCGTGAGGAGCTGGCCGAGCTGGCCGCTCGGGCCGGCGTCGAGCTGGAGGGCAAGCCCGCCGAGGCGATCGTGGCCTGGGCGGCGGAGACGTTCGGCGAGCGGTTCTGCGTGACCAGCTCCTTCGCTGACGCGGTGCTGGTGCACGTGGTGTCCAAGGTGGTGCCCGGCGTTGAGGTGATCTTCCTCGACACCGGCCTGCACTTCGCGGAGACGCTGCGGGTACGTGAGATCGTGCAGCGCCAGCTGCCGGTGACCGTACGCTCGATCCGTCCGCGGCTGACCGTGGCCGAGCAGGACGAGAAGTACGGGCCGCGGCTCTATGCGAGCAAGCCGGACGAGTGCTGCGACATGCGCAAGGTCGAGCCGCTGGAGCGCGCGCTCTCGGACTATGACGCGTGGGCGGCCGGACTGCGCCGCGACGAGTCGCCCACCCGGGCCAATACGCCAGTGGTCGGCTTCGATCTGAACAAGGGCAAGGTGAAGGTCTCGCCGCTGGCGGCGTGGACCCAGGCCGAGGTCGACGCGTACATCTCCCGGCACGACGTACCGGTCAACGCGCTGATCCGGCAGGGGTACGCCTCGGTCGGTTGCTGGCCGTGCACCAAGCGGACTCCGCCGGGGGAGGACCCCCGGGCCGGGCGCTGGCCGCTCTTCGACAAGACCGAGTGCGGCCTCCACCTGTGAGCGCGAGGAGCGCCGCGGAGCAAGCCCCGCAGTCGCGAACGACGGTAGCGCTGTGAGCGCGAGGAGCGCCGCGGAGCAAGCCCCGCAGTCGCGAACGACGGTAGCGCGG
>Ga0209515_10001133_pt1 | contig 45993 bp, 45 predicted proteins | sample Subgroupgradi54m_FD_187454 | JGI IMG/M metagenome (GOLD analysis project Ga0209515, IMG submission 187454) | Subsurface groundwater microbial communities from S. Glens Falls, New York, USA - GMW60B uncontaminated upgradient, 5.4 m (SPAdes)... ... | reverse complement strand
TCCGGCTGGGTTTGATCCGGTGGTGGAATTGGCGGCCTTAGCAACCGGTGCTACTTCTGGCGTGGCTCTCTATGCCGATGGTGCTGTAGCTGGCGAAGACGGCGTGTTTGGCTCGGGCAATGGCGATGCCGTGGTAACCCTGAACGGCGTGCCGACTTACAGTGCCGCGACTCGGGCCTCTGCTCTGACACCGACTCAAACCGCGACGATAGTTGTAGCTGGCACAGCCGCGATTACTCCCAGCGGCACCTACGCCACCCCGGCAGTTGGCGATATCGTGTTTTATCAAAGCACGACCACAGCCGGTATCTGGGCCAATGTGACCAATGCCACATTAACTTCCGGAACTTTCGCGGTCAATGGCGCGGCACTGGGAGCTGGCACTTACCGAATTTCTAAATTAGGCGGTGGGGCGGGCAATACACTCAATGTCACCACCGGCGCTTCGGGCGCTAACCCTTGGACAGTAAACAGTGGCACTTTGTGGACCAACGGTGTGACTCCGGTCTTGGGCGATATTGTGCAATTCCAAACCGGCACTTCTGCTCCAACATGGGGCGTAGTCACCAATGCCACTAGCGTCAATCAAAACACTTTTGCGATTAATGGCGCTACCTTAACCGCAGCCACGGCTTATCAAATCACGAAAGTTTCTGCTTTTACTCCAGCAACTTCGGCTGTTGATGCTTCTGTCGCTGGCAAACTGACGCAAGGACTAACCTTTGCGGTAGGCGATCTGGTCATAGGTACTACAGGCAGCGGATACGCTTGGGGTCTTGTGACCACCGCAGAAACCGTGGCAGGCGCTGGAACTGTGTCAGCTTTAAGAATCAACGGGGCCGCGGCGACTTCACTATTTAGCACATCAACACAAGTCTCCAAAATTACTCCTTCCGGCACGGGTCTGGCCACAGCCGCCACGCCGACAATCACAGCCGGGGACGTGGTCTTTGCCAGTGCGGTTCTGAATGCCGCGCCTTTGGCTGGTTATAATTTCCACATGGCGACTACCGGTGGAGCGGGTGCTGCGGGTACAGCGCTTCGTTTGGACGGCGCGTCCGCCGCGCCTTTTTGGCCCTATACCGTGACTCTGACTCCAGCCAGCTTACCCGCGATTCCAGCAGACAACACTACGGCGGGCAATGTTGGTTCGGATTTCTACATTGTGGTCAAAACCGCGGCTAGTCCCACCAACGGCAAGCAGTTTAATTTAAGTATCAGGGCCAATGCCGATGTGACTATTTCGGACAGCGATGCGGTCAGTCTGTCCTCCTTGCCAACCAATACCAACACTATTACAGTTGATACTATGGCGCCGACTGTGGACACCACTACGACCGGTCCGGCCAACAACTCTACCGGCGTTCCTATTTCCGCTTTTATCCACATTGGCTTCAGTGAAAATATTGACCAGTCCACCATTAATCCCACTAACGTCACCTTTACCGCCGGCGGTACTCCGATACCCGCGGGAATCCGCCCGTTCCCAAATGGTTTTGACGTGGTAGTTTCTTCTCCTCCGACCTTTGCCGCCAGTTCCCGGTTTGCCAAAGTCGGCTCCACTTCGACCGCGTTTTATAACATGATGGGGACGAACACAATTGTGCCCCAACCGCCATCCGGTTACTCTGCGCCCACTGCCGGCGACATCGTCATCACCCAGCGCGAAACTTTCCCACCCGAAGTGGGAGTAATTACCAACACGACTTTGACCAGCGGCACATTTGCGGTCAACGGATTTACTTCATTCGGCGGCCAGCAAATCACCAAGTTTGCCGCTCCGGGGGCGGATCATACTGGGGGAGTGGGTGATGCTGCGAAAAACCTGAATGTGGGAGATATTATAGTTGCTAATACAAGCACATTTCCCTCCGGCTTTAAATATGATTGGCATATGGTAACTGTTGCCGTAAGCAACGCCGCGATTAACGCGGGCGCGTTGCGGCTCGATAGCCTTGGTTCGGCCCCTAGTTTTAATACGCATCCAGGAGGCGGAGCATCAAGCTTTAGCGCCATAGCGCCAACTGCCACTGCCGCAGTTAATGGCACCAGCCAGCTTACTTTGAACCTTGTCCAAGGTGATATGGTCTTTGCCAAGGTTACTGCCAATGCCGACAACTTAAATGGTTATGCCTGGCACTTAGTTACTGCGGCAGAAAATATCATCGGCGCTGTTCCCAACACTCTGCGACTTGATGGCGGATCAGCCGCCCCAACCTTTGCGGCTTCTTCGCAAGTCTCCAAACTGACTCCGGTTCCACAAGGACCCAGTGATAATACTGATGCAACTGCCTTTAGTTCCGGTGATATTATTCTAGCTAAAACAACTGCCAATGCTTCCAATAACGGTTCATACGTTTTCCACATGGCGAGTGGAGGCGGAACTGGCATTACCAATGTTGGTTTGCGTCTAGACAACTTCCCGGGTTCTCTTACTCCGTCCACGGTCTATGTGGCAACGGCAACAACCGGAGTCAAAGACAGCGCTGGCAATCCATTAGCTGCTAACAACACTCTGACTTTTACCACTGGCGCAACTGGCGGTACCAACACCACGCCGCCTTTTGTCCAATCCTCCCAGCCGCAACCCGGGAGCCAAACCCATGCCATTGGCGCGCCTATCAGACTGACGTTTAGCGTGGATATGGCAAGTTCGGGAGGCGGAGACATTACCGCTTCCGCCAACATAGGTTTGTTCACCAATGTCAATGGCGCTCCTGGAATCGCTGTGACTACTACGAAAGTTTATGATTCCGCGACTAAGACAGTTACTCTCACGCCGGCGACGCTCACCGCCAGCACGGGTTATGTGGTCAAAGTCAACACCACAGCCACTTCCACCACTGGAACCGCCTTAAACAGTCCAGGTACGCAACCCTACTTCCTATTCTTCCAAACTCCTTCTGGCGCGGCAGATACAACTGCGCCGACAGTGCTTGGCGTGTCTCCAGCCAATGCCGCGATCACAATCAGTCTCGGCGCTATAGTCACGGCTGGTTTTTCCGAAGACATGGATCCTTCCACAATCTCGGCAACCACCGTTACGCTTAAGAAAACCAGCAATAGCGCGGCTGTCGCCGGTAATGTTACCTATAATCCGCAGAGCCGGTCGGTTAATTTTTCTCCAAGCGTGGCGCTGGAATCTAGCACCGGAGGCGGAACAAATGGACAATATACCATTACTATCTTGGGCGGTGCCAGCGACCCGCGGGTAAAAGATCTCTCTGCCAATGCGCTAGCCGCCAATTATACTTCCGCGTTCACCACCACGGCGACTGCCGACACGACCAAACCGTTTATCACATTTAGTGGCGCTGATAACTTCAGCGTGGCTGTAACATTCAGTGAAAGCATGAAGTCCGGCGGCGGACCCAATGCGGTTGACAATATCAGCAACTACACGCTGGCCACCGGGGACGCTACCGCGCCGTCGCTGACCTCGGTTGGTTTGGGCGGCAAGACAGTGACTTACGATGCCGGCACCAAAACCGCCCGTATCAATGGCCTGCCATTGGTTAACGGCAACCGCTATTCAATCACGGTGGCAATAAATGCTCAAGATTTGGCAGGCAATGCTATGGATGACACCGGCAGTCCGGTGAAGAATGTTTCTCAGGGCATGGTGCAAAGTTCCACCACGACTGGCGGGTTCGTCGGTCCGGGTGGCGGCACGATTGATCCGGGCATGCAGGGCATGAACCCAACTAGGGTGACGCCTATGTCCAGAGCCGCCGGGGCAACATCCAATTACACAGTAAACTTTTTGGCCGGCACTTCCATTCCTTCCGGCGGACAAATCGTTCTGACCTTCCCGTCTGGTTTCACTCTGGCTTCAGCTGACAAGATGGCCGCCGCTCCTTCTGGCACTAGTTTTTGCAATAGCGACATAAATATGCTGGCTGGCGGCGTGGTTGGCATTGCCTCGGTTGCCGGCAATAGTGATGCAAATACCGTGACAATCACTACCAACACCGCAGCCACTGGGACTAATGCCTTTATGTGTATTGACCTAATCAATATCGTTAACTCCACTGTGCCGTCATCAGCCGGTTATACGGTGACCATCCAGACTAAAGATGCTTCGGGGGTGGCCTTACAGACTCTAACAGCAGCGCCATTCTACTTGGGCCAGGCAGGATCAAGAACGCTCACTGTGAATGTGTTTAAAGATGCTGGTAGTCCACCAAACGGCACCAATGACGCTGGCGAAGGGGTGAATAGCGTAACTGTTTACTTATTCAGTCCAGCCACCGGCGGTCAGGAAGCAACTACCGCAACTAACGTTATCGCTGGTATTGCCACTTTCACCAGTCTGGCTGACGGCGATTATATGATCGGAGTTAAGCCGACTGCCGCGATTGACGTGGCCTTCAATTCCGCTCCCCAGTCCTTCACTGTTTCCGCCACCAACTTAACCAAAAACTTTGCTTTGAGTAATGCCGCGGCTATTACCATTTCTGGAACTATCACCGGAAGCAATGGTACCAAGGTAGATATTTACGCTTCTTCCCAGAACGGTTTTACGAAAAAGACCCTGACCTTAGATGGCACCGCTCTTGCTTACAGTTTGCCAGTTACTCCAAATAGCACTTACAACATAGGAGTCGGTCCGGCTATGTCAGAAACATTCTTTACTCCAGGGGCTCCGCCACCGCCTCCGCCAGACTTTACCTTCATGCCGCCGCCGAACATTCAGGTAGTAGTGGCGGCCGTGAGTGTAACTGGTAAGAACTTTATCCTGTCAACAGCTGACAAAACTATTGACGGGACAGTCAAGGATTCTGCCGGCACCGGGGTTTCCAGCGCCGGAGTGTTCTGCCGGCCAGTGTCCAATTCGACGATGGGCGGCTCAACCGTGGGCTTTGGGACCGGTGGGCAAACCAATACTTCAGGCGCGTTCACGCTCAAAACCGTTGTTGGAGTTTATCTTTGCGGCGTGTTTAAGCCGGGCATGCCGCCGGTACCGGAAAAGCAAATTACGGTTGGGGCTTCGGCTAACACACCTACAACTCTGGCATTTGTGCTGGCTGCCAACACTTCCAGCCTAACTATTACCGGTACGGTCAAAGATGATTCCGGCAATGCCATTCCTTATGCTGGTGTTTCCGGCCGCAAGGTTACTTCCACTTCTAACACCACAGCTGTCGGCGGCGACTCTTCTAACTTCGTCGGCGGACCAACTGACTCCAACGGCGCTTATACATTGTATGTTTCTTCAAACAGCACCTGGGTCGTCGAAGCATTCGCTCCCGGATTCGGTAAACTTGGGACCAAAACGATTTCCGTTGGGACTAGCGCGGTCACCGGTCAGGATTTCTCCGCCCAAAACACAACCTTCCGAACTATTACCGGAACGGCCACCAGCGGGGGAACTGCTACGCAGGGTGTGATGGTCCGAGCTGAAACTTCCACCGGTTCATCCGGCAACATGGCCATTTCAGCGGCGGACGGCACTTACACCGTCAAAGTTCCGGATGGCACTTATAATGTTTCTTGTATGTTCCCGGGAGTGGGGGATAGCTCGGCCGTCGGCGGCGCGATTACTCTAAGCAGCAGTACTACCACCGCAGTTCGTAATTGTACCGCTGGCACGCTTGTTACAGTTACAGTCAGGATCACCGATGGGGCAAATGGCATTAGCGGAGCTGGAGTGGACGTGCGTGACTCAAGCGGGCGTGGTAACTCTACCAATGTCAGCACCACTTCTACCATATACTCTGTTTATACCGTAAAAGTTCCTCCGGGTACTTACACAGTACGCGCAGGTCATCCGGCTTATGGCAAGCTTGGCGAAACAGCTAACGTCAGCGCTGATGGAACTATTACTTATACGGCCTCGGCCGGCGCAACCTTTGCCGTAACCGGCACTGTGACCGACGGGACGTCCAATCTCTCCGGCGCCTGGGTATCTTTGATTGGCACGCCAACCGGCAGCACTAATAAGGTATTCATCGGCGGACAGACTGCTTCCAACGGGACATTTTCCGTAAGCGTCCCAGCCGGCTTATACCGATTAAGAGTTGACAAACCCGGATACAAATCTCCGGCCGAGTCAACCGCTACGGTGACGGCCGCTACAGCTGTGGGCACAATCGCCTTAGCTTTAGCCACACGAACCATTACCGGGACGATTAGCATTACCGGCACCGGAGCCGTATCCAATGCCTTTGTTGACGCCTCCGATGGAGCTGGAGGATACGCGGTGGCGCAAACCGATGCCAGCGGCGCTTATTCGCTGGCAGTAGGCAATGGAACCTTGACCTTAAGAGCGCACGCCCCGGGATACGAGGGAGGTCCTCTGCCAGTAGTAGTAAACAACAATAGTCCAAGCGGCCAAAATATTGCTTTGACGGCGATTGCCAACTTCACTGTTAAGCCGGAAAAGCCGGAAACAGTCGCCCCGAATACTGGAGGTTTCTTGACCAATACGGATATTGGTAGCCAATTCAAATTAAACATTCCGGCCAATGCCTTGGGCACGGGCAGTAACGCGGCAACGGTCACGACGAAAGTCAATACTGGAATGCCGAATCCTCCAAGCGGCGCAATTCTGTCCAAGAATGCGGTGACTATTTCCGCAGTTGATTCCAGTGGCTCGAAAGTCTCAAGTCTAAACGACAGTGTAACCATTGTCATTCCATATGATGAGGCTAACCTGCCCTCTGGAGCTTTGGAAGCCAACCTGGTGATTGGCACCTGGAATGACGCCACGCAAACTTATGATGCGCTGGCAACTACTGTTGATACTACAGCCAACACTTTAACCGCCACTGTGACTCACTTTTCGGATTTTGCCCCATTGGTTCCATCCTCGGTTAGTGCTCCGGGTACTCCGACCGCGTTTGCCGCGGGCAACACCAGTGTTGCGACTTCCATCTATCTGAGTTGGGACGCAGTCACCAATGCCGCCACCTATAACGTTTACAGCTCGACTGACAATTCCACTTTCCCGCTCTTGGCCGCAACTAGCAGCGTCAATTATACGGCTACGGGCCTGACAGCCGGAACAGTTTATTACTTCAAGGTTAGCGCTGTGAATGCGTCTAGCGCGGAATCAGCCGCCACCAGCGCCTTCCCAATTACGGCCGTGGCGAATTCTAGCGGAGGCGGTGGTGGTGGAGCAGTGTCTCCCGCGCCCTCACCAAGCCCGGCTCCTAAGACAACTCCGAGTCCAAGTCCGACCCCTACTCCAGGCTCCAGTCCGGGTGGTTCCGGCTCGGCTCCTGCGGGAACCAGCAGCTACAAGAACGGTTCCTTAGTCCAGGTCGCAGGCAATTCAACTGTGTACTTGGTCATCAACGGCACCCTCCGACCGTTTAATACGCCGGCTATATTCAAGGCTCGGGGATTGAAGTTCTCCAACGTCAAGACTATTTCCGCGTCCCAATTGTCCGCACAACCAGTGGGCAAAGTCGCGGGTTACCCCAACAATACTCTGTTGAAGGGTAGTGGATCCACCTACTATGTGGTCTCTGGTGATTCCAAGAAGGGTATTCCATCCATGGCCGTGCTTAAGAAACTCAAGCTTTCCATAGCCAAAGCGGTCAAAGTCAGTGATACTGATTTGGCCAACTATGATGATGGTGGAATCGCTAAGTAAATCTAGAATCTAGTATTTACTCTGGAATCTCAAAAACGCCTCAGCAACCAGTTGAGGCGTTTTGGTTTTTGGTGGAAATTATGATATAATAAAGGCAATAATTTCCAAATTTAGAAACAAAATCTCGAAAAAATGGCATTTAATCCTGAACAATTAAAACGCACGTTGGTTAGCAAGAAAATAGTCACGACTACTGACTGGGACGCTTTTTTGGAAGAAGCCAAAGCCAAAAAAGTGGCAGTTGAAGATCTGTTGATTGACAAAAAAATCATTGACGAGGAAAAGCTGACTGAATTGGCAGCGGCTTTTTATGATGTCCAATACGTGAATCTGAAAGATCTGGAACAGATTCCGAAAGAAGTCCTCCTGCTGGTGCCGGAGCCTATTGCCCGCAGGCACAAAGTCATTGCTTACAGCCGCGAGAAAGACAAATTGAACATCGGCATGACTGATCCGGATGATTTGGAAACCCGTGATGCCATCAAAAAGAAAACCGATCTGACGGTCGTGCCTTTCATCATCAGCAAAAGTTCCCTGGAATACGGCTTGAAGCAATACCACACCAGCCTGGAGGCGGAGTTTGCCAAGATTGTTTCCAAGCAGGAAAAATCGGATACTCCCAACACCGAATCAGTCACGGAGAAGCTCAAGGAAATGGCCGAAGAGATTCCCGTGGTGCGGGTAGTGGATACGCTGTTGGAATACGCGATTTTTGAGAAAGCTTCGGACATCCACATTGAACCCGGCGAAAAAGAAGTCATGGTGCGCTACCGGATTGACGGGGTACTGCACGATGTTATGACTCTGCCGAAAGTCATCCAGCCCGCGCTCATTGCCCGGATTAAAGTTATTGCTAACTTAAAGATTGACGAGCATCGCTTGCCCCAGGATGGCCGGTTCAAAGTCCAAAAGGATAACTATAATATTTCTTTAAGAGTTTCCACGATACCCGTTTTTGACGGCGAGAAAGTCGTCATGCGGCTTTTGGACGAATCAACCAAGGCCCTAACTTTGGAAGAATTGGGTTTTATTCATCGTAATTACGAAGTCATTCAGCGCAATGTCAAAAAACCGCACGGCGCTCTACTGGTCACGGGTCCCACTGGCTCGGGCAAGTCCACCACCCTGTATACGATTTTGTCCATGCTCAATACCAAGTCGGTCAATATCTCCACCATTGAAGACCCGATTGAATACCGTATTGTCGGCATTAACCAAACCCAGGTCAATCCCAAAATCGGCCTGACTTTTGCCATGGGCTTGCGCGCGCTTTTGCGGCAAGACCCGAACATTATTATGATCGGTGAAATTCGAGACGCGGAGACGGCGGAGGAGGCCGTGCACGCCGCGCTCACCGGCCACGTGGTGCTGTCAACCTTGCACACCAACAACGCCGGCGGGGCCCTGCCGCGGCTTTTGGACATTGGCGTGGAGCCGTATTTGATCGCGTCAACGGTTAACGCCGTGGTTGGCCAGCGCTTGACCCGACAAATTTGCTCAGACTGCCGCGAGGAATACCAGATTGATAAAGATTACGAAGCAACCTTGCGCAAGGAATATAATTTGGATCATTTGCTGGAAATCATGAAGCGGGAAAAATTTATCCCGGCGAAGGTTAAAAGTCTGACGGAGATAACTTTTTTCCGAGGCAAGGGCTGTGAGAAGTGCGGGCATACCGGGTATCGCGGCCGCAAAGGAATTTTTGAAGTGCTGGAAGTGAGTCTAGAAATTGAGGATTTAATTATGAAACGAGCGCCGACCAGCCAGATTCAGGACAAGGCTATTGAACAGGGCATGATCCTCATGTGGCAGGATGGATTTATCAAATGCACGCAAGGACACACGACGATTGAGGAAGTAGTCCGAGTAAGTAAAGACCAGTAAAAGAGGTTATAGGGGATAGGTTATAGTTTATAGACTATAACCTAAAACCTACAACCTATAACCTACAACCTAATTTATGCCTGAATATAGCTACACTGCCCGAACTAAAGAAGGCCTAATCCAAAAGGGCGTCACCACAGAGCAGACATCCAAGGCTGTGGCGGACAGTCTGCGCCAGCAAGGCCTGGTGCCGACGCTGATTAAACCTGTGTTGCGGCGCTTTGATGTCAAATCTTTTTTCGATCGCGCCCGGACGATCAAGCTTTTGGATAAAATCACGTTTATTAAAAATTTGGGTGTGATGATCAAGGCCGGCTTGCCGCTTTCCCGGAGCCTGAAAATTTTGGCCTTGCAAACGCCCAATCCGAGGTTTGCCCGAGTGGTCACTGACGTTTCCCGAATGGTCGAAGGCGGGACAGCGCTGGCCGACGCGCTTGCTAAATACCCCAATGTTTTTTCCCCAATTTTTGTCAGCATGGTGCGGGTGGGTGAAGTCTCCGGCACGCTGGATCAGAATTTGACTTATCTTTCGGAACAAATGCAGCGCGATTATGACTTGATGTCGAAAGCACGGGGGGCGCTGACTTATCCGATTATTGTGATGTTTGCTTTAGGCATCGTCGGATTTCTCATGTTTACTTTTGTGTTGCCGAAATTAACTTCAACGTTTAAGGATTTGAATGTTCAACTGCCGCTCATGACCCGAATCGTGATTGGACTCGTGGATATCTTCGCGCATTATGGGATTTTACTGCTCCTGTTGTTTATTGTGGTGATCGGACTGTTCTTTTATTGGCGTTCGACCATGTCGGGAAAAAAAGTTTTGCATCGCACCGTGCTATACACGCCCGTCATTGCCAATATCGTGATCAAAATTAATTTGGCGCGGTTTGTGCGCGTGTTCGCCTCATTGATTAAATCCGGTATGGCCACAGTCGAAGCGCTGGAAGTGTCTTCACACGTGGTCGGCAATATTTATTATCAGAGAACGATTGCGGAGGCGGCCTCGAAAGTCAAAATCGGCTCACCCCTAACCGCGGCCTTTAAAAAAAATCCGAAACTGTTTCCCAACTTAGTCATTCAGATGATGGAAGTCGGGGAGGAGTCGGGTACTACGGACGAGGTCCTGACTGAAGTCGCGAATTTTTACGAAGCCGAAGTGGATCAGATTATGAAAAACTTGTCGTCGATTTTGGAGCCTATCATCATGATGGTCATCGGCGTCGTGGTTGGGGTTTTAGCCATTGCTTTAGTCACGCCGATTTATAATATAACGCAGAGTATTAATTAGTATGGAATCAAGAATCAAGGATCATCAGTCAGGGGTCAGCCTTATAGAAGTCATAATCAGCATGTTTATGTTGAGTGTGCTGTTGGTGTTTTATATTTCGGCGCTTAATACCGTGGCCTTGACTCGCAAATTGCGCTACGAAAATCTGGCGTACCATGCGGCCAATAAGCAAATGGAAGTTTTACGCGATACCGCTTACGCTTCCTTGCCTGCCTCCGGCACGATTTCTGACCCAATGCTTGCACAAATTCCATCGGGTGCGGGAAGCTTTACCGTGTCGAACTACCCAGGTTACGGTGGCATGAAAGAATTGGTCGTGACTGTGACCTGGAATGTCGGCGTGGCCAAATCAGTGGTTTTGCGAACCTTAGCAGGGTCTGGAGGTATCAATCCGTGACTCTACAACCTACAACCTACAACCTACAACCTCAAAAAGGCTTCACCCTGATTGAGCTCATTATTGTCGTGGCTTTGTTTTCAGTTATCAGCATTGTTTTGACCAGTCTCTTCATCGGCCATAATCGAATTTACCGTACTCAGACCGCGGAGCTAGACGTGACCGGCGATGCCCGAACTGCTCTGGATGACATTGATTCATATGTTCGTCAAGCCAATCGCGCGCTGGCGACTTATTCCACTTACACGGCCACCGGCCAAGTTTTGATTTTGCAAATCCAATCCGTGAATAGTTCCAACCAGTTAGTCGCGGGCAAATTTGATCATGTCGTTTATTATTTATCCGGCAACGGATTGTTCCGCCGGGTTTTTCCAGATGCTTCCAGCGTCCGCGCCGGGGGCATAAAAAAATTGGCCAATAATGTCAATGGCTTGACGTTTACCCCGAATAACGCCAATTACGCTTTGGTCACTGAGGTGACGACTGATATCACAGTGCAGGAAAACGCCGGCGTGCAAAATCGCGCGATCACCGCGTCGTCAAAGGCGAGTTTAAGGGCTTATTAGAAATCCGAATATCGAATATCGAAATCCTAAACAATATCAAATGACCAAAATATTAAATTCAAAACCCAGGTTTAGAGCATTAAAACATTTGAAATTCGAATTTGTTTCGTGCTTCGGATTTCGTGCTTCGGATTTATCTCAATCGGGGCAAATTATTCTTATTGCTTTGGTGTTCATGGCTGTTGTGACCACGATTGTGGTGTCGCTCGTGGGCTACGCTGGGGTGCAGACCAAATCACATCGACAAGCGCTGGGCCGCGTGCAGGGATTGAGCATTGCCGAAGCCGGAGCGGAACTGGCGGTTTGGAAACTTAACAACCAAAGCGGTTACACAGGCGAAACCAATGCTACTTACGGCAACGGCGTGTACACCGTAACCATTACCAATTTAAGCGGCAGTTCCAAACTGGTGAAAGTGGACAGCTACGTGCCCAACGCCACCAATCCCACGGCGCATCGGAGTGTGCAGTTGACCCTCAACACTGGCACAACCAATGTCTCGTTTAATTACGGAGTACAAATCGGCGCTGGCGGTTTGCAAATGGACAACAATTCCTCGGTTGTTGGCAATGTCTATTCCAACGGCCAGGTTTTAGGCTCATCCGGCGCGGCTATTTCTGGCACCGCGTTCTCCGCGGGCAGTAGCGGCAAGATTGACAGCGTCACAGTCAGCGCCAACGCTAATGCTCATATAGTTTCCAATTCTACAGTCGGCGCGACTGTCAATGCTTACAGCTTGACCGGCAGTACGGTTAGCGGCAGTGTTTCGGTAAATTCTATGTCCAGTTGTACCATCGGCGGCAACGCGGTTTACAACACCAAGACCTCCTGCACGGTGGGAGGAACCTCGACGACTCCGAATAATAATGTCCCGGCTGATCCGGTCACTCAAAATTTGCCGATCAGCCAAACGCAAATTGACACCTGGACCGCGGACGCCACTGCCGGCGGTGTTGTTGGGGATCAAAGCATTTCCGGCACGGTCTCGTTGGGACCCAAAAAAATTAACGGCGATTTGACGATTAACAATAACGCGACGTTAAAAGTTACGGGTACGCTTTGGGTCACGGGCAAGATCAGCATCAACAACAACGGGACTATAAAATTAGACTCGTCTTACGGCAGTACGTCCGGCGTGGTTATTGCCGGAGTTTCCGGCAGTTCGAGCGCTGGCAAAATCGATCTTTCCAACAACGCCCAAGTTTTGGGGTCAGGAACCGCGGGAAGTTTCATGCTTGTCCTGTCGCAACGTAACAACATTTCTGAAGAAGCAATTGATATTTCCAATAACGTCACCGGCGCCATTTTTTACGCAGGTACTGGCGTTATCGAGGTTTCCAACAGTGCGGGTGCTAAGGAGCTGACCGCGTATAAGATTCATTTGAATAATAACGCGACCGTGACTTATGATTCAGGGCTTGCCAACGCCCAGTTTTCATCCGGGCCGGCCGGCGGCTGGGAAGTTTCCAGGCAAACCTGGCAGCTGTTGCAATAATTTGTAATGTATGCTATAATAATATAAGAAATAATCAGCTAACTAAGGTTTAGAGCCAAAATAGCTCATAATCCCTTATTATTTAGCCGTATAGAAACCAAAACCCAATCAAAATCCTGTGAAAATTAAACCTAAAACAGTCAGGGTGTTTAAGCTTGCGGCTGTGTCATCAGTTTTGGTTTTTAGCCTGTCTTTCGCAGGCACGAATATAGCGTTGGGGGGGGGGTTATTTGATGTCAGGGATTATAAGATTATCAAGAACAGTAAGCCTATTAGTCTTATTAAACCAATCACTCTCTCTGATCTTTCCAAACATGTTTCCTCTTTCTTAAGTTATGTATCACATATCACGTATTCCGCCTCCGCTGAAGCTACGGCGGACAAGCACGCACCACAGCCCCAAGTAGCAGGGGAAAGCATACAAAAGAAATCCGAAATCCTAAATCCGAAATCCGAAACAAATTCAAAGGCTCCAAATTCTAATATCCAAACTGCCCAATCCAAGGCCACGACTCAGATCATCCGCGAGATCAACAACTATACAGTCAAAGCAAGCTTAACAGAACAAGAACTGACAGACTTAATCACCAAGTCAGATAGCTTAAAGCAACTGCTCAAAGGCGACAAGGGCGAGAGGGGAGAAATGGGATCTTCTGGCATCCAGGGTCCTGCCGGCTTTACCATTGGCTCGACCCCTATTCAATCCAACTCTTCTATCGGCGGCATTGGCTCCATTGCCGGCTTCACCACCCTCTCCGCTAATACCCTAAATATTTCTTCAGACCTTATCCAGAGCGGGGGCTCCACTTCTCTTAAGTCCACGACCATCAATGGCTCCTTGGCTGTAACTGGGGCCACCACCCTGAGTGGCACCATCTCGCCCTCTGCCGATAACCTCTATGACCTGGGCTCCTCGACTAACCGATTCAAGCATCTTTACGTCGGTCCCAACTCCCTGTCAGTGGTTTGTAACTCCTCTGAGTGTTCCTCGGCCCAGGAGTACAAACTCTCGGTTGACCCGGCCACTGGCAAGTTCCGGATCTGGGATGGGACGACAACTTACTTTACCGTCAACACCACCGGAACCACTACCATTGGCGGGAACTTGACCGTGCAGGATAATACAACTCTGGGAGACGCTTCGACCGATACGATTACTTTAACTGGCAGGATCCTGGGAGCTTCTCCCATAGTTTTGGAAGGAGCCACGGACAACAGTTTTAAGACCACTCTGGCTGTGACTGATCCGACTGTTGCCAGAACCATTACTTTCCCCAATGCCACCGGAACCCTAACCCTGAGCACGAATGATCTTTCTGTTTTTGCCACCACGACTTCCGCTCAACTAGCAGGCGTCATCAGCGATGAGACGGGTTCAGGAGCTTTGCTCTTTGGAACTTCTCCGACACTGGTCACCCCGACTCTGGGTGTAGCTTCAGCTACTTCTCTAGCCACCTCTGCCGCTTCACCACTTCTCTTAACCAATGGACAATTAGCCACCATTGCCTTGACTGCCCAAACAGTCGGTGGAACTACTTTGACTATTCCTAACTTTGCTGGAGCGGCTGATACTTTTACTTTCACTACCCTGGCTCAGACTCTCTCCAACAAGACATTGGTGGCTCCGGCGTTGGGAGCAGCTACTGCAACCTCAATCAATGGTTTAATTATTACTACCACTGCCGGAACTCTGACTATCCCCAACAACGTTTCGGCTTCTTTGATCACTTCTGGCAACTTTGGCTTAACCCTTACTGCCACTGCCACATCTAATTCCACCTTCCCAGCCGGCACCAAGACCTTAGTGGCGACTGATGTGGCAACACTTTCTTCTTTAGTTTCCGTGGGCACTATTACCACTGGCACCTGGTCTGGATTATTCGGAGCAGTCACAGGAGCAAACCTAACAAGCTTAACCGCTGCTAATATTTCGGCTGGTACCGCAGGGATTAGTATTACGGGAAATTCTGCCACAGTCGCCAACGCCACCCTAACGACGGCTCTCACCGTCAACACCGGCACACTTACCTTAACAGCTAATGCTGTCAATACCTCGGTCTTAACGATTGGAGCTGGAGCGGTGTCAGTTAGCGGTGCTAACACGGGAGACCAGACAATTACTCTCACCGGAGATGTCACAGGCAGTGGTACTGGATCTTTCGCTACCACCTTAGCCAATACCGCTGTGACTGCAGCTTCTTACGGTTCATCGACAGCGATTCCAACCTTCACGGTTGACGCTAAAGGAAGATTGACCGCTGCTTCAACTGCTGCCGTCATTGCTCCAGCTGGAACTTTGACCGGCACCACGCTTAACTCAAGTGTTGTAACTTCTTCTCTAACTAGTGTAGGTACAATAGCCACCGGAGTCTGGAATGGAACAATCATTACCTCCGGTTACGGAGGCACCGGCAATGGATTTACTAAATTTTCTGGTCCGACGACAAGTGAGAAAACATTTACTTTACCCGACGCATCTTCAACTTTACTTTACTCTGGAGGAGCTTTGGGAACTCCAGCTTCTGGTGTGGCCACTAATTTAACCGGTACCGCCGCAAATTTAACTGCCGGAACTGCTACTAATCTAGCGGCTGGACTGGGTGGACAGATTCCTTATCAGTCCTCTGCCGGAGTAACTGCCATGTTAGCTAATGGTACTGCCGGACAGGTATTACAGAGTAATGGAACGACGACTGCTCCTTCGTGGACTGCTGCCGGGGCTTCTCTCTCTGGCCTGACTGTCGCCACTGCCACTAACACTTTAGCCAACGCTAACTTTGCTCAAGTCTGGAATTGGGGGACCTTGACTACCCAGACTGGTATGACTATGGGCGGGGGTACGGCCATGACCACCGGATCAGTCTTGGCTTTAGGCGGAGCGACTTATGTCCATACTGCTTTAAATGATGTTGGCAGCTTAGCCTCCATCACCTTTACCGATGCTTCGACCAATGCCAACAATGGCGGCACCACCAATGGCTTAAACATTGCCTCGACTATCAATACCACTGGCGCTGGCACGAAAAGCATCAATGCCATTAACATTGCCACGCCCACCAAAACCGCTTGTACTACTGGCGCCTGTACCTGGACTGGCCTGGCCATAGCTGATCCAGGAACCTTAGCCAACACGACCTTTTATGCTGCTACCTTTGCTGGGGGCAACGTCGGCATCGGCACGACGGCGCCGGGTTCTGCCTTGGATGTTAAAGGAACTCTGCGCCTGTCCGGCTCTAGCTCCGGCTATGTTGGCTTAGTTGCGGCCGCCGCGGCTGGGTCAACAACTTACACATTGCCATCTGCTGATGGCACAGCTGGCCAAGTGTTAGCTACTAACGGTTCCGGTGTTCTTAGTTGGGCCACGGTAGGGAATAATGAAGTTCGTTTCACCCGTGCCAACACAACCAGCAGTGATAGTGACGCAACAAAAGACACAGCATGTACGACAGAATTCGGCTCCAAGTATTCAGCCGGAGGAGTAAATGATGTAGCAGCAAATTCAACTATGGGGGCTTCGGTAACTACATACAAGTTTAACGTTGCAGGTATCACATCAAGCGCATTTTATTTAGAAACAAGTGGTGCAGGACACTATATTGCTACAGTAGCTGGTGGTTCAGTTGCCACAAACCAAGCGTGTATATACTTACCCAATACCGGTGCTGACTTAGCGGAAGAATACCTAGTTCAAGATGAATCAATCACTGCTGGGGATGTAGTTTCTCTTTCCAGCGCAGGGTCTCTATACATAGACAGAGCTTCAGCTTCTTTTCCGTATCCGGTCATTGGTGTTATTTCTACCAAGCCAGGAATTACTTTGTCAGATGTCCAAACTAGATTTTCCGATTCAAAGAGGCTCATAGCTCTCTCCGGTCGTGTGCCAGTCAAAGTAACTAACGAAAACGGAGAAATAAATGCAGGAGACAGATTGACTTTATCGAAGACTGTAAGCGGAGCAGCCATGAAGATGACACAGAGCGGACAGTCGATCGGTATCGCTCTCGAATCAAGCACTACCGACAAAGGTACAATTCTAACCTTCGTGAATCTGAGCTATTGGGTGCCTCAACCGCAAATGGGTCCCGGTGGGTTGGAGCTGACTGACGCAATGCTATCCGGACAGACTTCCACCAGCGATCCTGCCAAACTGCTCGTTTCCCAAAGCTCCTCTGGTAGTTTGGTAGTGACCAAAGGCGATTATAATCTGAATGGTTTTAATCTTTTGAATGTTAAAGCCATTGCTTCTTTGTCAGGGAAATGGAGTATCGCGGAAGACGGCACGATTACGGCCGTGAAAGTCAAAACAAAATATTTGGAACTGCAGGATGAAGACACGGGACAGGCTTATTGCCTGAAGATCAAGAGCGGACAGCTACAAAGCATAGCAGGAGAATGTGGGAGTAATAATGCGAACAATGCGAATAGCTCCGGGTCAGTGGCGGGCGAGAGCACGGAGAACGTAACTCCTCCGGCAGAAGCTCCAGCGCCAGAGCCTGCCCTGAACCCGAGCGAAGCGAGTGGTGCAGGGCCAACGCCAACACCTGCTCCAGCGCCAAGTCCAGCGCCAAGTCCAGCGCCAAGTCCAGCGCCAAGTCCAGCGCCAAGTCCAGCGCCAAGTCCAGCGCCAAGTCCGAGTCCGGAGCTGACGCCATAAAACGAAAAACCGCCTCTTTCGAGGCGGCTTCGGAGTCTCTACTAGTGACTGAAAACCCAGGCTTGACATCTAAGAACAGTATAGCAGAAGCGCAGAATTTGTCAAGCGATGGTTTTTCCAGTGGTGGACCGGAGGGGAATTGAACCCCTGAGACCCGGATGTCAAGCCCGAGCTCAGCACCAGCTCCAGCCCACCAGGTTTCATTATCTCAAAATAATTCAGAGGCAGCAAGCAGTGATTTTGTTTTCACGCTTTTTTGTGGTATAATTAAAGCAAAATATGGGAATTTTCTTCAACAAAAAAATAAAAGTCATGGGTTTGGACATTTCCGACACCGCGGTCAAGGTTATGCTGGTTGAACGAGTCGGTGAAAATCTGATACCCAAAGCTTACGCGGAAACTCCGCTTTCTGACGCTGTCATAAACAATCATTTGATTGTGAATCCCCAGAGGTTGGCAGAGCTGATTCGTCGCACGGTTGACAAGGCCAAAATTAAAACTCCCTATGTCGTTTGCTCTCTGCCGGAAGCCAAGTCATTTGTCCGCGTGGTGACCTTGCCCAAGATGGCGGAACAAGAAATCGATGACGCGATTCCTTACGAATTGGAGGCTGACATTCCGATTCCGGTGGATCAAGTGTATTTGGATTGGTATATCTTGCGCGAACTCCCTGACAAGCTGGAGCTCTTGGTTACCGCGACTCCGAAGGATTATATTGACAGTTTGCTGGAAGCGTTGCATTTGGCCAATCTGCGGCCCTTGGCCATGGAATTGGAATCGCAGGCCACAGCGCGGGCGCTAACCGATGAACTGACCTTGCAAAAAACTGTTTTAATTGTTGATTTGGCCACCAAGCAGGCCAGTTTTATCATCGTTGATAAAGGGGTGATTGAGTACACTTCGAGTATTCCTTTGGCTGGCAATGCCCTAACCGAAAGCATTGCCGCCTCCATGGGGGTGGGTAAGTCAGACGCGGAGCAGATGAAACGGCGGTTAGGTCTGCTGTCTTCGGAAAACAACAATGCCGTGCGCAGCGCGATCTTGCCCATTCTTGATCAGATCATCGACGAAATAAAAAACGTCGTCCGGTTTTTTGAAGAGCATAACGCTGACCACCGCGCGATCGGCCAAATTATTCTGTGCGGCGGCACAGCCCACCTTTTGGGCGTGTCTGATTATGTGTCCACCAGAATTAATTTAGGGTCGAGTAAATCCGAGATCCGGGTTGTTTTGGGCAGTCCTTTTGTGAAGCTGACATTACCCGATACCGATGAATTAGGCTTGAAAAAAGAACAGCAATTGGCCCTGACCACGGTTCTCGGTTTGGCGTTGCGGGATATTGATTATGAACCGCGATATACATGAAAATTATTAACTTATTGCCAAAAAGCGAGCAGAAAGAAGTTAAGCTTCAATTTTTTGCACATTCGTTGTTGGTATTTTGGCTGTGGGCGCTGATTAGCATTTTCGTTTTTCTTATATTGACTCTACTAGCCAAGAATTATTTGGTGGGCGTGCAGATCGAAACGGCGAATGCCTCAGACCAGCAGCGCGAAATTTTAAAATCGTCTGACAATGAAATATTGAAACAGCAAGTCAGCAGCTTAAATCAGCAAATCAACAGCATCAAGAATCTAAAGAGTCAGCATGTTTATTGGTCCAAGGCACTCTCGGAGCTTGCGAATTTGTTCGCTTTTGACATTCATATGGATTTAATCAGCATTGACCGAGCAACTGGCAAAGTTGATGTCCAAGGCACAGCGGGTTCGCGCGAAAGCGTGCTTAAATTTTGGGCCGACATTCACAAGTCAGCTTATTTTAAAGACATTAATTTTCCACTATCCAACCTGGAACGCGCCACTGACGACAGTTTTACTTTTACGTTTTACGCCAATTTGGATAAATTAAAAACCGAATGAAAGCTATCTCAAAGATAACTACAATATTAATTTGCGGACTTGCGGCTATTTCGCTGCTACTGTTTTTTGCGGTTGGGCCAGCGGTTAGCGACGTGGGCAAACTGCACATTGCGGTCAAGGCCGGCAAAACCGAACTGTTGGCGATTCAACAACAGATTTTAGCCTTTAAAACCGCGCAATCTGATCTGTCGAAAGCTTCCCGCAAAGACGAAATAGGTCAAGCCATCAGCACCAGAGAAACCCTGGTAGACGCGGTTAAGGATATGGAATTAGCCTTGGCCAAAGTTTCAGGCGAGCATGATCTGCAGATTAATGACGCTGTTAATCCTAAGCTTGCCGCGTCTGCAGGTGTGACTACTGGCCGCGTTGGTGTTGACGAAATTGCGTATAGTTTAAACGTCACTACTGATTATCCGGGTATTCTGACTTTATTAGCTTTTCTCGAGCACCTGCCGCATTTTACGGAAATTTCCAAAATTAACCTTTCCGCTGAAACCGCGGAAGTTAATAACCAAAAAGCCGTTCATACCGGCAGAGTTTTGGGCAATTTTAATGGCGTATTTTTTGTAAAATCAGCGCAATAAAATGAAAAATATCCAGATCAAAGTAAATCCCAGGTTGATTTTGGCTCTCGTCTTCGCAATTTTAATTTTACTCGAAGCCTATTGGCTGTACACGAAAGTTTACGGGAATCTTTCAGTTGAGGCAGATCCGATCCCAAATGAAAATATTGTCCGGCTGGATCTGGTATCTTACAATCAAACCATCGGGTTTTTGGACAAACTGAAAATTTTCACGGTCAGTGCCTGGAATTTGAAAAACAGCAACCCGTTTAAGTAGGTCATGTCTGAACCGATTATTCAAGTTGAAAATTTAAGCAAAATTTTCCAGATCAAGCAAAAGCAATCCGGTTTTTTTGGCGGGATTAAGGCCATGTGGAATCCCAATTACAAGACGGTCAAGGCGGTGGATAATATTTCTTTCAGTGTCAACGAGGGGGAGCTGGTGGCATTTATCGGGCCCAATGGCGCGGGGAAATCCACGACCATTAAAATGCTGACCGGGATTCTTTACCCCACCAGCGGGATAATTAGCGTCTTGGGTTTTAACCCCACACTTAAGCGTCAGCAATTGGCTTATCACATCGGTTCGGTCTTTGGTCAAAAGCCTCAGTTGTGGTACCATCTGCCTCCGGCGGATACGTATAATTTGTTTTCGCGAATTTATGAGCTGGATCAGCGAGCTTACAAGCAAAGACTCGACTATTTGGTCGAGGCCTTTGAAATCCAAGACCTTTTGAAAACTCCGGTGCGCAAGATGTCTCTGGGCCAGCGTATGCGGTGTGAAATCGTAGCTTCGCTCCTGCATCGGCCGAAGATTATTTTTTTGGATGAGCCGACCATTGGCTTGGACGTAATTGCCAAGCAAAGAATCCGCGAAGTGATCAAGCATCTCAATGAAACCGAAAAAGTCACGATCTTTTTAACCTCCCACGACGCGGGTGATGTGGAAGCCTTGGCTCAACGAACCATTGTGATTAACCACGGCCGGATTTTATTTGATGACTCGACTGAGCAATTTAAGAAAAATTATATCAAGACCAAGTTAATTGAGCTGGTGGTTGATGGTTCCATAGATAATTTTGATTTTCCGCAGGGCCAGATTGTGGAAAAAACTAAAATTAGTATCAAAATTGAGCTGCCAATTGCCGTGCCCATCCACGGCCTGCTTGATTATGCTATGCAAAATTTTCAGATTAAGGATATAAATATTTCGGATCCACCGATGGAAGAAATTATTGCCGATATTTATAAAGTCAAGAAGCCATGACAGGAATTTTGAAACTAAAATTCTTCAAATATTTTGAAATTGCCAAGGTCAGTTACCACAGTCATTCCACTTACCCGATTGAAACTCTAAGCATCGGTCTTTTGGCCATGTTTCGTATTTGGGTTTTGATCCAGCTTTATAGTGTTGCCTTTAGAGTCTCGGGTAGCACCCAGATTTCAGGTTTAGATTTAAAGCAAACCTTGTGGGTCTTGGCATTAACCCAAAGTTTTTATATTTCTAACCGTATTCGAATACTCATGAAAGATATGGGTTACGAAATTCAATCGGGCAGTGTGGCGTACAGTTTATCGAAACCGTACAGCTACCCGCTCTACCATTTAGCGAGCAATTTCGGAGTCATTGGCAGTAACTTATTTTTTGCGATTGCATTTACCTCCACTATCGTTTGGTTGACATTGGGTCCGATTCACTTTACGCTCTATGGTTTCTTGGCTGGATTAACATTGCTTATCTTCGGTTACATCATTAATAATTTAATTGGCCTAGTTTTGGGCTTGAGCGCTTTTTGGGTCGAAGATATTTCGGCTTTTCGCTGGATCTACGACAAACTCATGTCGGTTTTGGGTGGAGTTTTTGTTCCCTTAACTATTTTTCCGGATTCCATCAGGACAATCTTGCAGTATTTGCCGTTTAGTCAGTTGTTTTATAACCCAGCATATATTATTGTGAATTATAATGGCGCTTTGTTTGTTAAATATTTTTTAACTCAGATGTTTTGGCTTGTCGTCTTTGCAGTAATAGTTAAAGTTTTAACTTCACGAGGGAGCAGATTACTCGCGATTAATGGGGGATAAATATGTTTAAGATTTTTTTTAACTATGTAAAACTGACTGCCTTGGTGGTCAAGAATAACCTGCTCACAGAAATGGAATATCGTTTTTCATTTTTTAGCAAGGCAATTGGTATGATGTTAAATGACGTCGGATTGATTTTAGTTTGGGTGATATTTTTTAATCATTTTAAAAGTTTAAACGGTTGGCAATTATCCGATACGATCATGCTGTTCGGCATCAGCATGGTCAATTTGGCTATCGTACAACTTATCGCCGGGGGCACAGAAGAATTGACTCGGACGATCAATCGGGGCGAACTGGATTATTATATGACTCTGCCTAAGAGTATTTTGTGGCAAGCTACGACGAGCAAGCTTATGGTTTCCGCGATCGGCGACATCGCTTTTGGTATCTTCATCTTTCTATTTTTCGGCCATCCAAATTTGGAGAGGATACTTGTTTTTAGTTTAGTTGCTCTAATTTCTGCGGGGATAATTTACAATTTTTTGGTTTGTATCCAAAGCATTGGGTTTTTTGTCGGCAACTTTGAAGAGGGGGCAGATAGATTTTTTCATGCGATGCTGGGACTGACTTTATATCCAGAAAACAGTTTTTATGGTTTGCTTAAGACCTTGACGTTTACTATTTTGCCCGCGTTTTTCGTCGTTTGGTTGCCGCTTAGTTTGGTGAAAGAATTTCAATGGTATTTATTGGGTGGCTTGATATTGTTTTGGCTGGGCACATTATTTTTGGCTATTTGGACTTTTAACCGTGGCCTGAAGCGCTACGAGTCGGGGAATTTGATTAATCTCAAAATGTAGACTTGACATTGTAACACAATGTGTTACAATAGTAACATGAGATCAATTATCAACATTTCTGTGCCCACGGTTGTAAAAAAGGAGATCGAAACCGCGGTCAGAAAAGGCGGCTACGCCACTAAAAGTGAATTTATCCGCGATTTAATGCGTTTGTGGAAAGAGCGGCAACTGTTTGAAAGTTTGCAGGAAAGCAGGCGTGATATTGCTTTGGGCAAAGGTAAGCTTTTGCGATCGCTTAAGTCTTTGCGATGATAAAGATTATCTATTCTCCGAAATTTGCCAAAGAGTATAAGAAACTACCAGATAAGATCAAAAATATTGCCGAAGAGAAAGAAAAATACTTCAGAGCGAACCCGTTCGACGCCAGACTGCATACGCATAAACTAGCCGGAAAACTTAAGGGTTTTTGGGCTGTTAGCATAGATCAAAAATATCGTATCATTTTCGAATTCGCGGATAAAGATTTAATTTATTTTCATTCAGTCGGTGATCATGATATTTATAAATAAGACTCGGCTCGGGGATTGAACAAAATGGACCAATATAATTATACTTCTAGTGATAAATCACGAACGGGTTTGAAACAAATAATCATAATTATCAGTGCTTTGGCTGTCTTGCTGGTGGTGGCTGTAGGGTTGTTTAAGATTTCCAAACCTAAGCCTGGAGCAGATCATCCAGTAACTTTTACCATTACCGATGCGGATCATGTGCTGGGTAGTCGCACAGCTAAGACCGTGCTGGTTGAGTACAGTGATTTTCAGTGTCCTTTTTGCAAAGCCGCCTGGCCCAATGTGGAACAGTTGCACCAGGATTTTGGGGATTCGCTTTTGATTGTGTATCGTCATTTCCCTTTGCCTCAGCATAAAAATTCCAAGAACGCGGCTCAAGCCGCCGAGGCCGCAGGGAAGCAGGGTAAGTTTTTTGAAATGGCCAAGCTGTTGTTTGACCATCAGACTGATTGGGCCGACAGTCTCAACGCTTCAGCTCAATTTTCAGATTATGCGCAAAGTTTGAGTCTCAACCATGACCAGTTTATCAAAGACATGAATTCCGATAAAGTTTATGTTCATATTCAAAACGATTTAGCGGGTGGTAATAATGCCGGGGTCAGTGGCACCCCAACTTTCTACCTTAATGGCAAATCAATCGTGACTCCCTCAACGTATGACCAATTCAAACAGCTCATCACCCAAGCAATTCCTAAGTAAAATTTGGTTGGGTTATTTGGCAATTTTGATTGCTGTAGTCGGGTTTTTGGACGCCAGCTACTTATCCTCGACTTATATCAATAAGACCAATGTGGGCTGTTTTATTGCGCATGGCTGTGATGTCGTGACCACGAGCGTTTACGCCAAACTTTTCGGCGTGCCAATCGCGGTTTTGGGCATGGGTTATTATTTTTTGGCATTTGGCTTGCTTTTAACTTTTGTTTTGACTCAAAAGCACTTTTTGGTTAAATGGCTGACTGTGTTGTTTGGTTTAGCCGTGCTATTCTCCGCTCGTTTAGTTTATCTGCAACTTGCCGTACTCAAAGAAATTTGTATCTATTGCATGTCATCCGCGGCCATCTCACTGATCTTATTTTTGCTGACTTTATATTTATATAAATCAATACCCAAAACCGAAACCTTGACCTTGAAATAAAAACAAAAAAAGCGTAAAATAATGAGACTCGGGCCGCTAGCTCAACTGGCAGAGCAGATCCCTCTTAAGGATAAGGTTCCCGGTTCGATTCCGGGGCGGCCCACCATGAACCACTCGCGAACTAACGTTCGCTCGGGTTCATGGCCTGTACTGGAGCAAAGCGACTGGTACAGGCCAAAAAAACAACCCCCATTGGGGTTATTTTGTTAGCCCGGTATATCAACTTTGATAAATGTTCTGTCTGCTTTTGCGGTGAGATAAAGTTTAAATAATAGATTTTATTTTAACAATCAGAGTAACTTTTTATAGCCGAACATTTGAACGCAAAAGCATCAAAGTTGTATTACCGGGTTAGCTTGATAATTTGTTGAAAATCGTCTTCTGAGGCAGCTTTAGTTTTTTGGCTTGCTCTGCAAGATAAGCATTTGTGAGTAATAACGTATTGGCCATGTTCCAATTCCACTGCAACAGGCTTCATGAGTCCTTGGCAGAGAGCGAGTCTGTCCCCTGGATTTATATCCACATGCTTGCTGTATAAGCACTTGGGACAGTGATTGGTGTAACCAGAGCCTATGACTTTGTGCCCGCAGTGTTCGCAAATAAAGTTTTCGATCGTCCGTTTAAAAAGTTTCATTCATTGGTGCGTCTGGAGGGAATCGAACCCCCATCATTGGTTCCGAAGACCAATGCTCTATCCGTTGAGCTACAGACGCAAAATTATTCCATCTTCCCTAAGAAAACTTGCTCAAGTATATCACTATTCATAAGCTTTGTCGATGGGCCTTCGGCCACTACTCGGCCTTTATCCAAGACATAAGCGCGGTGGGTGATTTGGAGAAGCGATTTGATGTTGTGCTCCACGATCAGAATTGCGGTTTTGTGGTGCTGGTTGATTTCCGCAATTTTTTCGAAGACTTCCTTCACGATTTTTGGCGCTAGCCCAAGCGACGGCTCATCCAGCAGCAAAATTTTCGGCTCGATCATAAGACCCCGGGCCAGGGCCAGCATCTGCTGTTGGCCGCCAGAGAGACTACCTGATTTGGCTTTAAGCTTTGTTTTAAGCGCTGGAAAAGTTTCTAGGATTTCATTCATGCGTCGTTTCAGCTCGATTTTATCTTTGACTGCAAATCCACCCATTTCCAGGTTTTCTTCCACTGTCAGATGGGTAAACACCCGTCGCCCTTGCGGCACAAACGCAATGCCCGCATGCACGATCTGATAGGGGACAGGGGTGATTTTTTGGCCCTCCAGCATGATCATACCGTGCTCGGTTGGTACCAGTCCAAAAATCGCTTTTAGGATAGTGGATTTGCCCGCGCCATTGGGCCCCATCAAAGCCACAATCTCGCCCGCGTCCAAATGCAGGCTCACATCATTGAGAGCTTTGACGCCACCGTAGTGAACACTTATGTTCTTTAGTTGGAGCAATGGTTGCATAATTTTTAAATTCGAAATTCGAATATCTAAATCCTAAACAATATCTAAATTCAAAAGCTCAAATATCTAAACATGAGGGTTCGTGGTTTTGAATTTAATATTTTGGTCATTTGGATTTGTTTAGTATTTAGTGCTTCGTGCTTCGGATTTACTCGCCCAGATACGCTTCTATCACTTCTCGTTTTGCTAAAACCGCGTCTGGGTTACCTTCAGCTAACAGTTTCCCGGTATCCATGACAATCACTTTGTCGGATAACTGTCGGATCAAGTCCATATTGTGTTCAATTAAAATTATGCTTTTGCCCCCAGCGCGCAATTCTTGCATGATGGCTACAACAATTTTAATCATTTCCGGAAACAGGCCAGCAAAGGGCTCATCGAAAAGATAAATTTGAGCATTCATAGCCAGAGCACGTGCGATTTCCAAAAGTTTTCTTTGTCCATACGACAGATTGACTGCCAGTTGATCCCGTGATGGCCAGAGGTTAACTTTGACCAGCAGTTCTTCGGCGATTTTTAAATGATGCTGTTTGTGTTTTTCGAATAGCGCGCCAAACACATTTCGCTCGGTCAAAACAACTAAAAGGTTATCGAGCACAGTCATTTGGTTAAACAGCCGTACTTCCTGAAAAGTTCTGGTGATGCCCAAAACCGCTGCAGTCTGTGGTTTTATTTGGTTTAACTTTTCGCCACTAAGCATAACAACACCGTGATTAAAAGGTACTAAACCGCTTAAGAGATTCGTCAGCGTGGTTTTACCCGAGCCATTGGGTCCAATGATGCTGGTGATCTGGCCTTTTTTCATGGTAATCGAAAGCTGATCTACGGCCGCCACCCCATCATAATGCTTGGATAAATTTTTGGTTTCGAGGATGGTCACAGCTTATATTCTCCCATCAGGCCCTGAGGCCGGTAGAGCATTAAGATTACTAGCAAAAGACCATAAATTCCTAACCGCATCTGGCCCGCGATTTCATTGGGGAAGCCGATGAAGCGCAAGGCTTCGGGTAAGAGAACCAAAAAAATTGCACCGAGTATGGATCCCTTGAGGTTGGCTAGTCCGCCGAGAATAATAATCGCAATAATGAATACTGATTCATTGACTGTAAATGTCGATGGATCAATATATGAAATATAACTGGCAAAGAGCGAGCCAGCCACTGCCGCCATGCCAGCGCCAATTATGAAAATTAAAAGTTTGTAATTCAAAGTGTTATACCCAAAAACTTGAATGGCTGTTTCATCTTCGCGGATCGATTTCAGTACTCGGCCAAGGGAACTCGAGCCGATGAATCGGCACGCTACGTAGATAAGGCCTAAGATTACAAGGGATAAAATCAAAAAGTCTAAATTTACTGTACGATTTTGATCTAGCATAAAACTTAAGCCAAAAAGTTTTGGTCTGGCAATGCCCGGAATGCCGAGCGCCCCTCTGGTCAAGCCTTGCCAGTTGAGCATAATGCTGAATGCAATAAAATTAAATCCCAGGGAGGCTAAGATAAAATAGTCCCCGCGCAATCTGGTAATCACCATGCCTATAAGCAGAGCTGCAATCATGGACGTAATTATTCCAATCAGCATTGATAGAAAAAAATTCATCCCATAGTTGTACGATAGAATCGCGGTCGCATAAGCGCCAATGCCGTAAAACCCGGCATGAGCAATCGAAATCATGCCCGTGTAGCCCATAATCAGATTGAGGCTGATGCCAAGAATGGCATAGATGGCACAAAAGATGGCTAAGTGGATTAAGTATTCCATATTATTTTTTGAGTAACCCCTGAGGTCTAAAAATTAGAAACAAAATTATGACCACAAACGCAATCGTGGCTTTCCATTCGGCTGCAATTGTCCAGACCCCGAAGTTTTCCAAGAATCCAATGATAACCGCGCCCAAAAAACTGCCGTAGACATTCCCCACACCGCCGATTATAGTGGCTCCAAAGCCGCTTAGCAGTAAGAACAGGCCCATGGTTGGCTGAATGCCAGTGTCCAAGCCCACCATGATCCCAGCCAGACCAGCGATTGCGCCACCTATAAAAAATGTCGAGCCAATAATTTTTTCCGTGTTAATCCCCACAATTTTGGCGACTTCCGCATCATCGCTCACGGCGCGCAAGGCTTTGCCAAATTGTGTAAATTTCAAACCGCACACGGCTAACAGCAAGACAGCGATGCTTGCAATAAAAGTCAGCAGCTGGATTTCCGTAAACGCCAGATTGTGCCAGAGGAAAATTTTTTGATTGGGGATTAGGCTGGCTAAGGTTTGGAACTGGCTGGAGAATAAAACTGCCGAGCCCGCTTCCACCATGGTAAATATTCCAAGTGACGCGATTAGTAACACCGCAGATGTGGCTTTGCGTTTGCGAAGCTTGGCGTAAATCACCCGATCACACAGCCAGCCAAAAATTCCCGCAGCCAATACCCCAAGCACTATGCTGGCGTATAAATTTAGCCCGTGTTGATTAGCCAAGTAAAAAACCGTGTAGCCGCCGACCACAGCGCTACTGCCATGGGCGATATTGGGGAATTTGGCCGTATCATAAGTTAAATTAAACCCCATGGCCATCAGGGCATACACTGAGCCGGTAATCAGGCTATTGATGATCAGTTGGGGAACAATGGACATGCATAAAGCATAACAAAAGCCCCCGTTTTTGGCGAGGGCTGTTGTTGAGAAATTTATTTTGTGTACGGCATGACCTTGCCACCCATAATAATTTCGGCTTTGTGTCCGCCCACTAGATCCCCATCGGATCCAATTGTCACATTGCCCGAAGCGCCTTGCCAATTATTTACAGATCCATGGAGCCAATTGGCAATTTTGGTGCCATCATAACCCACTGCCACAATCGCATCGCGGACTATGAATGGCGCATCATATTCGGTCTGTCCATAACTTTGAAATGGCAGGTCTGCTCCAAACTTTTGTTTATAGTTTTTTAACAAAAGCTGGAATTTGGCATTACTTGAGTCAACTCCAAATTCAGCTGTGAGTGCTTTTTCCAGTAAAGCTTTATTATCTTGTATGGTTTTCGGATCACCCGCAGTCGTATCGTTGATTATAAGACGCGTTTTCCATTTGGCTTCTGCCAATTGTTTGAGAATTCTTTGGGCTCCTGCGGGAGCTTGTGTATCGACAAACAAAGCATCTGGATTTTCTGCTTTAGCTTTAGTGATAACGGTTCGGAAATCAGTGGTTGAGCTCGGGAATTCCTGTTTCGTGACAGTGCCTCCCAAGGCAGTGAATTTTTGATTAAACGCTTTGTAGATGCCGAGAGGATAATCAGTCTGTTCCTGGATAAAGGCAACTTTTGTGATGCTTTCCTTATTGTATGCCACTTCGGCTAACACTGCTCCCTGGCTCGAATCTGATGGATAGTTGCGCGCGAAATATGTGCTCTTGCCAGTCAGGTCCGGGCTGCTGGAAGCTGCGGAGAGCATGGCAACTTTGGATGTTTCGGCAATCGGAACTGCAGCCAATGATTCGCTGCTACAGAATCCGCCAATGACCACTTGGACTTTGTCTACGTTGACCAGTTTCTGCATGGCGTTCGCTGAGTCCTTGCCAGTGCATTTGCTGTCTTCAACTACAAGTTGGAGATTTTGCCCATTGGCTCCGCCGGAAGAGTTAATCTCATCCACAGCCATTTGATAAACTTTTTGCCCGGGCTCGCCATAACTCGCGGCATCGCCAGTGAGTGGCAGAAGCACGCCAATTTTGTAAGGACCCGATTGACTCGTCTGTTTTGTTTGACTCGTCTGGTTCGTTTTGTTTTCCGATTTTGGTTTTTGGTACATGGCGTATCCGGCCCAAACCAGCACTACGACCACAATCACCCCCAAGATTGTCTTTGTTGTATTGTTCATACTTTCCTTGCCTATTAATTCCTTATATTTCTAGGATAAAGTACCAGCCCTTGAAAGTCAATACTAGGCTTGCTACTATGAGTGTATATGAGCGAAAAAGGCGATAAAATCATGAATGTCGAGCAATTGGCCAAGTTTTTTGGGGTTTCCCGCCAGACGATTTGGCGCTGGTGTAAATCCGGCAAAATCCCGGCCTTTAAGATTGGGGCGCAGTGGAAGATTCGCCAGTCGGATTTGAATAAGATTATCAACCAGAAATTGGCTTCAAAAAAATCAAATAAGCAGGCGGCCTTGTTTTAAGTGATTTTTTTGAAGTCATCCCGAGCGAGCTTCTAAGATTTAAATATTGCGCGAGTCGAGGGATCCCTCCACTCCCGCTTTGTTTGAAGCTTGACTAGGTCGGTCGGAATGACAGTGTTTTTAAGAGACAAAAAAGCATGCTAGAAAAATCCAATATCTACCTATTTTTTGGCCAGGATGACTTTTCGCTTCGGCGAAAAGTTGATGCTTGGAAAACCGAGTTTGTCAAAAAATATGGCGCCGGGGGGATTATTTTTTTTGACGGGCAAAATTTTGGTGAACCACAACTGATTGAGAAAATCAAAATAGAATTATCACCGTCTTTGTTTGCCTCCAAGAAATTGATCATCATACGCGATGGTCTGCCCCGCAAAGCGGAACAGAAAGACCTAGGAGATTTTTTGTTCAGTTTGCCAGACCTGGTGCCAGCTGATTATTTTTTGGTTTTTTGGGAAACTCAACGCCCAGATAAGCGCTTAGGTTTTACCAAAAAATTTATGGCCAGTGTGAATGTCACTGAGTTTGAATTGCCCCATGGCCCAGCCTTAAACGGCTGGATTAAAGCCATGGCTAAGACCATGGGCCCGGGGATAAGCGATACTGCGGCTGATCGGTTGGCTCAGTTTCTCGGCCGCGATTTGTTTGAGGAAAAAAAGTTCGGCGGCAAGGTGGTGGAGCGCAAAGAGGTCTTTGATTTGTGGGAAGTTTATGCTGAGCTTCTGAAGCTCTCCAGTAGTGGCCAAGAAATACAAGCCGACGCAGTTTCCGCCCTAGTTAAACCCAAAATTCCGGATTCCGTGTTTGCTTTGACTGATCAGATTGTGGCGCAAAACTCGCAAGGCGCGTTTCAAGCTATGGAAAACTATTTATCCACGGCTACAATGGAAGAAAAAACCACCTTGATCAAAGTTATTGGTCTGTTAGCCGAACAATTCCGTAGCCTGTTGCTGGTGGGATTACTCCAACAATCTGGCCAGAGCAATGACCAGATTGCCGAGCGTTTGGGCTGGAGCTCGGGGCGCGTATTTGTTACGGCTAAGAATTTGAAAAACATTCCTCTGGAAAAACTCAAGCGATTATTATCACAATTATTACTAATCGATGTCCGGATCAAAAGCTCAGACACTAATGCTAAATTGGATTTAGATTTGTTCTTAGTGCGAGCGACAAATTAAAATTTTTATGGATATTTTTGCTCACGGTCTTTGGACCAATGTCATGTACAAGGTGATTCCGCAAACCCGTGGAAATCGGCGGACAACCTGGTGGGGGATTTTTTGGGGTGTTTTTCCGGACATTTGGGCGTTTACCCCTGTATTCGGTTACTTCTTTTATGAGGCGATTTTTTTGCATCTCCCTTTTCGTTTTGAGAACCCGCAAGATACGGTCCAGCATCTGCCTCTGGACGGTTTGACTCACCATTTATATCAACTTTCTCATAGTCTGGTAATTTGGGCCGTGGTGTTTGGTTTGACTTGGGTTACAATAAAAAAAATGCCCTGGCCCCTGCTTGGCTGGGCTCTACATATTTGTATAGATATTTTTAGCCATTCGAGCAAGTTTTTTCCCACGCCATTTTTGTTTCCAATTTCAAAATTTTATGTCAATGGCTGGGCCTGGGCCAGTCCCGTGTTTATGATAGTCAATTATAGTTTGCTTTTGCTCTTGTATTTATTCCTAGTGCCTAAATTGAAATCAAAGTTTTCGAATTAAAAAAAGACCCAGTAGTAGAAATTTGATCCTGCTTCGCAGGAAAGAAATCAAATTCCACTACTGGGCTGGCCGCTGGGAGACCCGAAGGTTCAAGCGGTTAAGCATAGGTCCACTTTGCGACTTTGACGTCGTAGGCCAGGTGCAGCCATTTCATGGGCAGGATCCACAGCCAGTAGCCCCAGTCCGCGGGCAGCTCTATCCAGTTGCTGGCAAATCGTGCGGAGGCCCGTTTCCAATGGTGGTTGTAGTGAAAGCCTTCACCGCCCGTGAGAAGTGCTACGATCCAGTTGTTGAAGGTTTTCACCGCGTGTCCAACCGCGACCCACTGGTCTTCTCTGAAGAATTTGTGCTGGTAGCCGCCGAGCCATTTGTGCGGCCAATGGCATAGCCCGTTGATCGACGGGGTGAGCACGAAGACGTAGTCCACGAAGTGCATGAAGGCCGCGAGTATCCCGCCGAACAACCCGATGGTCACAGAATGGAAGTAGAGTCCGACCATGACACAAAGGATAGAGGTGCCGATTACGATGCCCAGGCGATGATGGCAGAATACATGGCGGTCGCTGAAGCCGTACTTTCTCCTGATGTCACGGGAATATTGCTCGACCAAATCCGGATACCGCTTGATCCAACGAAGATAGAAAATCACATTGCCTAGCTGGATTTCCGGGAACCCCTCGAGGTAGGGACTGTGCGGATCACCCTTCTCGTCACTGTGGACGTGGTGGATGCGATGGACAGCGACCCATTCGCTGGGATTGGGACCGCCAGTAATCCAGACCGAGAATTTCCAGCACCATTCCACCCATGGCACCAACTTTAGGGCCATGTGAGTGGCAGACCTGTGCAGATAGACTGTGGTTGCCGAGACCAACACGAAGGTCGGGATCAGAGAAAAGAGCCAAAGTGTTAGTAGCATGACGTCCTCCGTCAGGTTGTGATTTCAAGTTTCGGATTTTATGATTCCGTTACTTAAGTATATCAATATATTGACTTTTTGCCCAAAAAGGACTATAATACCTATTAGATTAAGGCGTATTTGACACAGCAAATGCGGCAATATCAGCTTCCGCACTGTGTGCGGTTTTTTAATCGCCCCCGTAGCTCAATGGATAGAGCAGGACTCTTCTAAGGTCTTGATGTAGGTCCGATTCCTGCCGGGGGTACCATGAACCACTCCCATGCACCAGAAATCGGTACATGGTCGGGTTCATGGCTAAAGCCATGAGTTTAAGGTTTGTTGGCGAGTGGTTCATGCCGTGTACCGGAGCGGAGCGACTGGTACATGGCAGAAAATAATTAACCAAAAAAATATGAAAAACAATACTATCGTTCATAGTTTGGGCCATGCGGTTTTGGTTGGGGTATATGTTTCCCTGGTGGCGTCTGTGATGAATCATGGATCCAAGTGGTTTGGCCAGACCGACACGGCCTGGACGCCGGTCGCAGTACTGATGTTGTTTGTACTATCTGCCGCCATAACCGGAACCTTGGTTTTGGGCCGGCCGGTGCTGATGTATCTGGATGGTCAGAAAAAAGAAGCCTTACAATTTTTCGGATACACTCTAGTCTGGTTAGCAGTTTTGACCGTTTTGGTTTTTGTTATAATGATTGTTAAGAAATAATTACACCGTGGTGGGTGTAGCTCAATGGTAGAGCACCGCTCTGTGGCAGCGGCTACGCGGGTCCGATTCCCGTCACTCACCCCAGAATTAAATTTTCGTCCAACTCTGCTAAGGCTCCGTACCTATGAAAAATTGGCTTAAAGAAAATTGGTTTAAAATTGGAATATTGTTAGCTGTGCTGATAGTTGCTGTTTCGTTTAGTTACAATCTTGTACTGTTACCTAATTTCAGGGATAAAGCCAAACAAGCAGATCAAAATTTGAAGAATAGTCAGGACAAGAAAGCCAGGTCAGATGCCAGCGCTTCACGCGATTTATGTCTCGGTTCAGCTCAAGATAATTTTAATAATACGTTCCAAATTAATTCAGTTGCCGGCAAAGGTGATACGAGGTGGTGGAACACTTTGGAGATACAAAAACTTTCCGAGACCAAATTGCAAAATGATCGGGATGAATGTTTTAAAAAATACCCAACTAATTAGTTTATGAAAACTAGAGATGAAGCAGTAAAATTGATGCAGGAATGGGTGCAGTCAGAAAGTTTGCGGAAGCACATGTATTGTGTGGAAGCAGCCATGCGCGCTTATGCCAAAAAGTATGGGGAAGATGAGGAGCTGTGGGGGATTTGTGGCTTGCTTCATGATTTTGATTACGAGCGGTTTCCCTACTATGACGCAGAGAAACAAGCCGGGCATCCATACGAAGGACTCAAACTGCTAAGAGAACAAGATTATCCGGATGAAATAATTCAGGCGATTCTGGGCCATGCTTTGTATTCTGGTGTAGCCCGAACTTCGAATATGGCAAAATGTTTATTTGCTTGCGATGAACTGAGCGGCTTTTTGGTTGCTTGCGCCTATATGCGGCCAGATAAGTTTATGTCTTTAACTGTTGATTCCGTGAAGAAAAAGCTGAAGGATAAAAAATTCGCAGCCAAAGTCAGCCGCGAAGATATTGAGCTGGGAATTTTAGAGCTCGGCATAGACAAAGACGCGCATATACAATTCGTGATAGAAGCTTTGACACTCATTCAAGGTCAAATATTTGTTTGAATTTTGGTTTATTTTAAAGCGTCGATGTCACCTTGGTATCGATTGGCCGTGGCGATGACGTTGTCCCCGTAAAATCGATATTTAGGATTAGTCCCTCCTGAGAAATAGCGCATGGCCGCGGCCCACTCGCCATCTGGTGTGCTAGCGCCGCCAGATTTTAATTTAATAGCTGAGGCCAAGAACGCATCCCGAATATCCCACGGGTTGGCCATCTTGCCCGTGATGGCAGCCACCTGATCTTTATATCCCATCCAAGTCGAAGGGATAAATTGCGCCGGCCCCATAGCCCCGCCCCAACCGACTTGATTGCCTTTTCTGTCTCGCATCGGGCAAGAGACTGGGGTTGTGTCGGGATCCATCCCTAAATCTTGGGTGATTTGTAAAAATGGCTGTTGATCTCGTTCTGGTTTCATAACCACTTTCCAACTTTTTTCTGGTGGATCTCCGGGACGATTGCAAGTGCCCACGTTTTTGCCCAAATTTGATTCCTGCGTCAAAATCGCGAGTAAGAATGACGCTCGGACTCCAGTGAGTCCGGATGCCCACTGAGCAATTGTGACGGCTTCGCCAAACGTAATTTGCGTACTGACCCCAAGCAATTGGTACAGACGGGTGCGAATTTGTGCGGCTTGTTTTTGAGTATCGCTCAAAACCGCCTGATAATTCGCTTCCTTGCCTTTAGTATCACTCAGTAAAGTATTCTGTTCCGTGACTGAGCCAGCGAGTTGTTTTTTCTGTAAACTTTGAATGGACAGCAGATTGCTGTTTTCATCTTGCTGGTCGGATAATTTTTGTCGGTACTCGGTCAGTTGTTTGTTCAAAGCCAGACTTTGATCCAGCAGGGATTTTAGGTCTTGCGTCAGTCGCGAGTAATTTTCCAGTTCGTTTAGGACACTGGACAGATCGTCTTGGGATAACAGAACTGAGAGTAGGGAATAGTCATCCGCTTGGTAGACTAATTTTATCACTTGAGCGACTTGAGTTTTCAGTTTTTCTGCATGAGATGCTGTTTGGTCAATCTCTTTTTGCGTATCTTGCAACTGGTTGGTTGTGGCTGTGATTTGGAGCGCGGTGACTTGAATTTGCAAACTTAGGGTGGCCTGTTGCTTTTTGAGCTGATTAATTTTATTTTGTAACGTATTTTTTTGGCCCTTAATTTGACTGAGCTGTTGCTGGTATTGGGCGATTTGACTTTCAATATCCTGGAGCTGTTGTTGCAGTTGTGTGGTTTCGGCCGTGGTCAGTGGTGATGGGGCCGTGTCAGCTAAGGCCAAAGACCCCCCGGTTATCACCGCGGTTATTAGCAAAATTGCTAAGCCGTATCTTTTAGTTTGAATCAACATTAGTTCTATTATTATACCTTAGTTATAACGAAAAAACTAAGCGGTTGTTAAGATTAATAGACTTGCCCAGTAGTAGAAGTTTGATTCGCTTCGCGAAGAAAATATCAAACTTCACTACTGGGCTGCACCGGGTAGTGAAATTCGATCTTTTTAAAAATGCGAAGCATTATCGAATTTCTACTACCCGGCTTGACAAATACCCCCAGGGGGTATATCATACTTTCAAAGGAGAATTTATGTATAAACATAATCAGAAAAAGGCAACAAATCGTCTACATATTATTCAAGGCCAGATGAAGGGCCTGGAAAAAATGGTCGCGCAGAATCAATATTGTATTGATATTATTCGATTGTCTTTGGCTATCCAGAAATCTTTGCAAAGCTTCAACAAGCACATGCTGGAGAATCACTTGAAAGAGCATGTCTCGCATCAGTTTATGAAAGGCCAAGACAAGCAGGCGATTAAAGAATTATCCGATATTTATTTCTTAAGCAATAAGTAACTTACGAAGATCATCTTCGTAACCAAAAACTATGAGCAAATTTATTGAAGATTCAAAATTTTTCTTTACAGATTTTCATAAAGGAATTGTAAATATTATTTTGCATATAATTAGTTTTGCAGTCATGTTTTATGGTTTGGTGGTCAAGGACACATTGTTAGTAATTTTAGGGGTCGCTGTGATTGATGAACTTGGCCACTTATATAATTATTTCATTCTCTTCAAACGTAATCCCAAGTATGGCATCAGAATGGTGCCTTATCAAATCCTGTATGCTTCAGTGGGGCTGGTAATTTTATTAAAAATATTTCATTGGTATTAATATGAATCAAGATTCTAAAGCATCTGTTACTCAACGACAATTTTCACGCTGGGCCGGTGTCTATGACTCCCTTCTTTTTCGTATTTACTTTGCTCCTCTGTACAAAAAGTTGAGGCATATTTTTTCTGAAAAACAAGAGATTTATTTTCGTGATGGAACGAAATTTCTAGATATTGCTTGCGGTACCGCAGAGATGATATTCCAACTCGCCCAGGCTTTTCCAAGAGTGGAATTTATAGGCACTGACTTTGCCCCCGGAATGATTGTCCAAGCTCGCGAAAAAACAAAAGGATTGAAAAATGTAACAATTGTAGAGGCCAGCTCTGTGAATTTGCCTTTTCCCAGTCAAATGTTCGACGTCATTCTTTGTTCCGAAGCATTCCATCATTTTTATGAACCACAAAAAGCATTAAGCGAAATACATCGAGTTGGAAAACCGAATGCTCTGTTTGTGTTAATGGATCCAGCCTTCGACTCAATGCTGGAGAAAATAATATTTGGTTTCTTCGCAAGACTCATCGAGAATTACCATAAGATTTATTCCGGGCGAGAGATGAAAGTGCTGTTAGAACAATCCGGATTTGCCGTAGAATCTGTACTTAATTATTTTCTCAATAATTTTTTCGTGAGCAGGAAAAAGTCCGACTATGGTTATCATTAACACTGAAAAAATCCAAAATTTTTATACAAAAAAAGCTCGGTTCTACGAGTGGCTTTTTATAGACTTAATGGGTTGGGGCAGAAAATTAGAAATTTTTTTCCGCGGCTCGAATTATTTATTCCCTAACTTAAAAATTTTAGACGCCGGTTGTGGCACAGGTATTGTGACGCGAATTTTGTATAATCTCGCCCGTGAAAAAAGAATCCATAATATAACCTTTTACGCCTTTGATCTTACCCCAGCCATGTTAGACCTGTTTCGTGAATGGATGAAAAAAGAAAATATGCCTGATATTGAATTAAAGCAAGCTGATGTTTTACGACTTGATAATCTTCCGTCTGATTGGAAAGAATATGATTTAGTTGTTTCTGCTGGAATGTTGGAGTACGTACCCAAAAACAACCTGAAAAACGCCCTAATCAATTTGAAGTCCCTTATGAAAAATGGAGCAACTTTATTAGTCTTCATTGCAGAACAGAATACTTTTATGAAATGGTTTGTGGAGAAATGGTGGAAAGCCAACATTTACACCAAGACGGAAATCCAAAGAGTTTTTCAGGAAGCTGGGTTTGAGAAGTTAAAAATTACGCCTCTTTCAGCTCACTGGTATAATTCCACAATCGTCGTGGAAGCAAAGAGGTAATTTACGAAGATCACCTTCGCAGTGTATACTGCTAGCATGAATGCTAGAGATTACAAATTATTTCGTGCTGGTGAATATTATCACGTTTATAACCGAGGTGATAATAAAGAGAATATTTTTCTTGATGACCAGGATTATCTAAATTTTTTGAAACGACTGAAACTCGCTTTAGGTATTGCGGATATACAGACTAAGCTTCGCATCGTTCCACTACCAACTGATAGCTTTGATATTTTAGCTTATTGCTTAATGCCTAATCATTTTCATTTTTTGATTAAGCAGAATACCAATTTGGCAATCGGGGATCTCATCAACAAGGTTTGTACTAGTTATGTTAAGTATTTTAACAAACGATACGAAAGAGTTGGCAATCTATTTCAGGACATCTTTAAGGCGAAACATATAGACAACGATGAATATATAACCTATCTCTCAGCCTACATTCACAATAATCCTCCGAATCCTTTGAATTATCCTTATTCAAGCTTGCCGAACTATTTAAGGGCCACTCGTGATCCTCTTTGTAACAAAGATTTTATATTGAAATACTTTAATTCGGATACCAAAGTTTATATGAATTTTTTAGAGAATTGCTCAGATGAGAAAATGTTGTTAAACATCGGACATTTAACTTTTGAAGATTAACTACGAAGATCACCTTCGTAACCATATATGTATAAGAATCACCAAAATTTAAGCGTGAATGGCCAGAAGTGCGAACTGTGCGGAATGATTGCAACCAAAACAGTCAAAGATGGTTTTGGCGTCACGCATCATTATTGTGATCATCATGCTCCTAAAGATCATGACCCCGCAGGATCCCGCCAAGGCGGGACCAACGGGGCAGGCAAGCATGCAGGCCATTCGCCAGACATGTTTAGGGACAAGTTCTGGCTTAGTTTGGTTTTGACTCTGCCCATTGTCTGGCTACACTTTTTTTCGCAGCAGTTTCTAGGCGCGCCATATCTGCCGGCCGTTCTGGGAACAATTTTGTTTTTTTATTCAGGCATCGTATTCCTTAAAGGTTCGTTAGTTGAACTTAAATCCAGACAGCCTGGGATGATGACTTTAATATCCTTGGCAATCATAGTAGCTTTTGCGTATAGTTTAGCAACTACCTTTTTTATCAAAGGATCAGAGTTTTGGTGGGAACTGTCCACTTTGATCACGATAATGATCTTCGGCCATTGGATGGAAATGCGATCAGTCATGAATGCCCAAGGTGCTTTAAAAGAACTGGCCAGATTATTGCCTGATACCGCAGAGTTAGTCAATGGCAAGCAGGTGCCTGTATCAGAATTAAAACTCGGAGATGTTGTATTGGTTCGACCAGGAGCAAAAATTCCAGCTGATGGAAAAGTGATTGACGGAGAATCCGATGTCAATGAATCCATGATTACTGGCGAATCCAAGCCAGTTGAAAAAACAAAAAGAAGCGAAGTAATCGCAGGAACAGTCAATGGATCAGGAAGCTTAAAGGTTGAGGTCACCAAGATTGGGGAATCAACTGCACTGGCTGGCATTATGCGCTTGGTCGCGGAAGCACAAAACTCCAGATCAAAAGCCCAAATACTCGCTGATAAAGCCGCTTTTTATTTAACCATTGTTGCAATTTTTTCAGCCGTTGCCACCACCATCGGCTGGCTTATTGCCGGCCAGAGTTGGAATTTTATTATGGAGCGGGTTGTTACCGTTTTAGTCATTGCTTGCCCGCATGCTTTGGGTTTGGCTATTCCCCTCGTTACTTCAATCTCAACTACTTTAGGTGCAAGAAATGGCTTGTTAGTAAAACAGCGCATGGCATTAGAATCAGCTCGCAATATTGATACAGTATTGTTTGATAAAACCGGAACATTAACAAAGGGCGAACAGGCAGTGGTTGATGTCTGGCCTGTTGGTGGCCAGAAAGCAGAAACCATATTGCATTTAGCTGCATCGGTGGAGCAAACCAGTGAACACTCTATTGGACAAGCCATACTTAAAGCCGCAAAGGAAAAAAATATCGGTTTAGACGAACCCGCGCAATTTAAAGCCATGGCCGGCCATGGGGTGGAAGCTGTTTTGCATGGCAAGAATGTAGTTTCCGTCGGCGGGCCGCGACTTTTGCAAGCTAAACAAATACCGATTCCGGAAGAATTAAAAATCAATGTAGAACAAGCAGATCAGGATGGTAAGTCGGTTATTTACGTGTTGGAAGACAATGTCGTTATCGGAGTTATTACAATTGCCGATATTATTCGTGAACAATCAAAACAAGCTGTGGCCCAGCTCAAAAAAGAAGGCATAAAAGTAGCTATGGTTACCGGCGATTCAAAAGGCGTTGCGGCCTATGTAGCCAAAGAATTAGGCTTGGACGAATATTTTGCCGAAGTTTTGCCGGAACATAAGGTTGATAAAGTTAAAGAATTGCAAAAAGATGGCAGCAAGGTGGCCATGGTCGGGGACGGGGTCAATGACGCGCCAGCATTAACCCAAGCTGATGTTGGCATTGCAATTGGCGCTGGGACTGATGTGGCCATAGAATCCGCCGGGATTGTGCTGGTAAAAAACAATCCATTAGATATTCCTAAAATCATCAAACTTTCCAAAGCAACCTATCGCAAGATGGTCCAAAATCTTCTATGGGCAACTGGCTACAATATTGTAGCTATTCCGCTGGCTGCCGGAGTATTGGCTGGAATTGGAATTATTTTACCGCCAGCAATTGGCGCATTATTAATGTCCGCGAGCACAGTGATTGTGGCGGCCAATGCGCAATTATTAAGAAAGTTAACTTTGTAAATTAGTTGTTATGGACAACTTCAACCTTATTCTACAATTACATAGCCCCCAAGAATTACAATACTTTTCTAACTTGGCTCATTGGGCGGAAGGCGTATTGTTTATAGTTATTGCAACTCTCGCGTTGGTAGAAGTATTTGGTAAATTAAGATCACGAAGATCAAAGTATCTTTGGCCGAGCATTTTGTTTTTGTCGGGCTTGTTGCTGCCGGTATCCATGATTGCAGACCATATTGGTTCGCAATTCAAACTGGCTTTGGAAGCAATTTTTTTAATTCCTGAACAGCGCCAGCATTTTTTCATGGCTATACTTTTAATGATCGCAGGCGGAGCGGAATTATTGGCAAGGAAGAAATATAGAACGTCTAATTTATTGAAGCTGGTCTTTCCTGTATCTTTTGTCATAATAGGAGTATTATTCTTATTTCACCCACAGCACGGTAACGCCGCAGATATGATGAGAGCAGTAACTATACATAGATACTTAGGATTAAGCATAATTTTAGTTGGCCTTTTTAAAGGATTGGCTGAGTTTTTCAAGGTTCGCCAATTCACATTTGTCTGGATATTGTTTATAATAATATCAGGCAGTTTATTGATGACTTATCGCGAGGCAGATATGTCTTATTTGGCTGATCCGAGTTTCCAAGAAATGCATATAAATCATTAAGCATAAATATGAAAAAAATTATAATCATTGCAGTTGTTATTTTGGCCACCATCGGTGCTGGAGTGTTGTTGTTCAAATATGGTAATACCCGGCCCCAAGACATTCCTGAAAAAGGCGAAGTGATTACGCTTCAACCAGCCAGTCACATAGCTATCGGTGCTACTCACGATCCATATAACTCCAATCCACCGACTTCGGGGCCGCATTATGCCCAACCGGCTGATTGGGGAGTATATACACAACCTTTGCCGGATGAGCAAGTAATTCACAATTTGGAACACGGCGGCATTTGGATAACCTATAAGGATTTAGACCAAGATACTAAAAGCCAACTTGAGGATATTGCGCGTCGATATCCTGGCTCGGTTATTCTAACTCCGAGACCGGGCAATGATTCGAAAATTGCGCTGGCTTCCTGGGGTCGGCTTCAGAAGCTTGCCAGTTTTGATGAAAAAATAATCTTGGATTTTATCCGAGCAAACAAAAATAAATCGCCGGAACCAATAGCCAAATAACAAAAATATATGTCGAATATGCAAAAAATGGAGTGGGCGCTTAGAGTCGGGGTCGCGGGCGAGTTTTTGGGTCACGGATTGTTAGCTATACAAAAAAAGGCCGATTGGGTGAATTGGATGGTGCGTTTTACACATTTTGGGCACGACACCGCCGCACTGTTAATTATGCTAATTGGCATAGTCGATGTTATCGTGGCTTTAATTGTTTTGATTAAACCGATAAATGGGGTATTATTATATGCAGTGTTTTGGGGTTTTTGGACCGCTTTGATTCGGCCCCTCATGGGTGTCGGGTGGTTAGATTTTATCGAACGGTTTGCTAACTGGGGAGCACCATTGGCACTTTATTATTTTTACAAATTGAGAAAATAAAAGATCAATGGAAGCTATCGTACTTTCCGTAGCCACATTTTTTTCCACCCTATTCGGTGGTTTGTTCGCAGTTCGGTTCAAGCATAAACTGCATCTGATCATGGGCTTTACCGCCGGTGTGCTTTTGGGCGTGGTGAGTTTTGATATTTTTCCTGAAATTATTGATCAGATAAATGTAAATCATTTTAAATCAATAGAAGTGATGGTGGCGCTAGTTGTCGGTTTTTTATTGTTCCACATTCTGGAAAAATTTATTGCTATCCATCACTCGCACGAAGGTCATTACGCTGAGCATAAACATCCGCACGTGGGCGTGTTTTCCGCCATTGCTCTGGCCGGCCACAGCTTTATGGATGGCGTGGGCATAGGGTTGGGATTCCAAGTTAATCCAGCCGTCGGACTAGTTGTCGCGATTGCGGTTATATCGCATGACTTTACTGATGGCATGAATACCATTAGCCTGATGCTGAATAGCAATAATACGACTAAAAAATCAAAAATATTTTTAATTGTGGACGCCCTCGCTCCGGTTTTGGGGGCCTTATCAACTTTGTTTTATAAATTTTCGCCCCATTTTCTGGTTTTGTATTTAGGTTTCTTTGCCGGATTTCTATTGTATATTGGCGCTAGCGATATTTTACCCGAAGCTCACAGCAAACAGAGCTCTGGAAAATTAATTGCCCTCACCGTGCTCGGCGCTGGGTTTGTTTTTCTTGTGACTCGCTTTACATAATCATATCCGAGAAATTTTTGGATATTTTAGAAAATACTTTTGGCTTGCTAGTAACTAGAACCATGTCTTCAATCCGCACGCCGAATTTTTTGGGTAGATAAATTCCCGGTTCCACGGTCATGATTGTATCTTTTGACAATACTTCTTTTGATATCGGTGAGAAACTTGGCGGCTCGTGAATCTTGCGTCCGACCGCATGGCCGGTTGAATGATTATAATTTTTCGCAAATCCCGCCTTGGCAATAATGTTACGCGCGATTAAATCAATGTCCACGCAATCAGCGCCTGCTTGGACTTTTTTCAGCGCTGTCAGCTGTGCGTTCAGAACGATGTTGTAAATTTTTTTGTGATAGTTAGTTGGCCGGCCTAAAAATAAAGTACGGGTAAAGTCACTACAGTAGCCGTTGACTTTGACACCATAGTCCAGCATTAGGAAATTATTTGTGCCAATTATATTTTTGCCCGGTTTGTGATGGATTTCGGCCGAGCTTTTGCCAAAAGAGACAATGGGCGGGAATGCCAAGCCTTTGCCAAAAGAGACAATGGGCGGGAATGCCAAGCCTTGGGCACCGAGATCTTTGGCTAATTTTCGAATTCGCCTGGCCAGGGCTAACTCAGTTAAATTTCGTCGCGACTTTAGGATTTTTAAAAGCTCCCAAAAAATTTGATCGATAATTTGGGAGCCTTTTTGAATTGATTGAAGTTTTGAAGCCATTCTTATTTTACTGAAGTCACTACTGCTTCGAATGCCTTGGGATTTCGGACAGCCAGTTCAGCTAGCATTTTCTTGTTCAACGCCACTTTGTTCTTATGAAGTTTGTCCATGAGCTTGCTAAAACTCAAGCCCTGTTCGCGACTGGCCGCGTTGATGCGGATGGTCCAAAGTTTTTTGAAGTCGCGCTTTCTGAGTCGGCGATGACCGTAAGCGTAGGAGTCAGCATGTAGTAAAGCTTCCTTGGCTGCAATCGCGTTGGTGCGGCGGCGGTTGGTAAAGCCCTTGGTTCGCTTCAAAACATATTTTCTTCGTTTGTGGGCGGCAACGCCTCTCTTTATCCTTGTCATAATTCTTAGTTAATTCTACATCACTAGCCTTAGCTTGAGGTTAGTTTTGTGCATGGCTTGGTCGCGGCGTTTGTTCGTGGTGGTATTACTGGATTCGCGAGAATTAAAATGAGCCTGGCCGGATTTCCGGCGCATGAGTTTACCGCTACCGGTTTTCCAGAAAGTTTTAGCAATCCGTTTGTTCGTCTTCTGCTTAGGCATAATATATTTAAGCTTTGGCTTGTGGGCCGATAATTATACTAACTGTATTGCCCATTTTGGTCGGGCCAGCTTCTTTAATAAAGGGGACTGTGATTAACAATTGAAATTTTTTGATCAGTTCAAAGGCCAAATCCGCATGGGCTTGTTCGCGGCCGCGCATGACCACGTCAATTTTGACTTTATTGCCAGCCGTGATAAATTCACAGCTTCGCTTGGCCTTGAAGTTGAGGTCATGCTCGCCAATCCGGACTGAGAGCCGGATGCCTTTCATGGTGACCTTTTTAACCTTCTTTTTGGCCTCCTGGGCGGCTTTTTCCTGCTGGTAGCGGTATTTATCGTATTCCAGGAGTTTGGCTACAGGTGGCAAAGCGTTCGGGGAAATTTCTACCAAGTCTACCCCACGTTCTTCGGCCAAAGATAAAGCGTCGGACAGTTTCATGACTCCAACCATTTTACCCGTATCGTCAATGACCCTGACTTCCGGCGCCTTGATTTGATGATTTATGCGAGCTTTGGGAACTGAAATTTTTGCTTTAGTTAATTAGTAAACTTAAGCCAATTATATAGGAAATGTGACCTTTGGTCAACTTAGCCCTCCTACGCTAAAGCTACGGAGGGCACTGCTTCGCTCCCAATGCAAACTTGAGTGCTTGCACTGCGAAGCTCCGTTAGGAGCGAAGCAGTGGTGGAGCTGGGGAGGTTGAACTCCCGTCCAAAAGATTTCAACAAACACGTCTACAAGTTTAGTCTATTGCTAGACAAAAGATTTGCCTTTTTAGGCTCCTGTAAATTTCAAGGCTACCATTTACAGTAAGTCCGAATAATATAACACCCGAGATTCGCTCACAGACTTTGCGAGTCGGATGGGTTATCGATTTTAAGCGACAACCAAAGCAGGAGTCAAAGAAGCAAAAGCGGCCTTAACCCGGCTTACCAATGAATTGGCATTTATGATTTGCCTTATCTTTTTAACCGAGAGATTAGGCTAATCGGACTTGCAGTACTTGTCAAAGAACTTCTGTCGAAACATGCAGCCCCATGGAGAGGTATTATACTCTGCTTCTGAGTGTCCGGTCAAGACCACGTTTAAGCTCTTTCTTTTTTATGCTTTCGCGTTTGTCGTATTGTTTTTTGCCGCGGGCGAGGCCGACCTTGAGTTTGATGTGATGTTTGGAGGTATAAAGTTCCAAGGGGATTAGGGTCAAGCCTTTGCCCTGGGTTTGAGTTTGCAATCGTTCAATCTCTTTTCGTTTCAGCAAAAGTTTGCGTTCCCGCGACTCGTCGTAGCCTTCC
>Ga0209515_10001132_pt1 | contig 46033 bp, 35 predicted proteins | sample Subgroupgradi54m_FD_187454 | JGI IMG/M metagenome (GOLD analysis project Ga0209515, IMG submission 187454) | Subsurface groundwater microbial communities from S. Glens Falls, New York, USA - GMW60B uncontaminated upgradient, 5.4 m (SPAdes)... ... | reverse complement strand
AGGTGCTGGGGCAGGAACTCCTGAGCGCCCTGGAGTTACAGGATGAAGCGGGCAACCCCATCCCTGCGGAAAAACGGCCCATTTCCATCGCGCTGAAGGATCTCAGGCGCGTGAGTGGACCGTACATGTGTTCTCCCCAAAAAGAACCGCCATTTCCCATTTCCCTCACGGTCACGCCGGTCGCGCTGGATCACGAAGTGGTGGGGGCCATCATGGTGTTTCACGATCGGACCAAAGAAAAAGAAGTGGAACGCATGAAAACCGAATTCGTGTCGCTGGTTAGCCATCAGCTCCGCACGCCGCTTTCGGGAATGAAGTGGTTTGCCGAGATGCTTCGCGTGGGCGATGTGGGGCCCCTGAATGACTCCCAAAAGGAATTCATCGACAACATCAATGAATTGAATGAGCGGATGATTTCACTCGTGAACGACCTCCTGAACATCGCCCGCATGGAATCCGGCCGCATCATCATCGACCCCAAGCCCACCCGCCTCGGGGATTTGGTAACGGACGTGCTCAAAGCTCTCCAGCCGAAAATTGATGAAAAAAAACTCAATGTCGTGATCAGCATCAACGATCATCTCCCGGCCATTAAAATCGACCCCAAACTTATTCGCGAAGTGTACAGCAACCTGCTCAGCAATGCGATCAAGTACACGCCCGATAAAGGGGAAATCACTGTTTTTGTGTCCCAAAAAGACGACGCTATTCTTTCCCAAATCACGGACACGGGCTTTGGGATCCCCTCCAAAGAACAACCCAAGGTTTTTGAAAAATTCTTCCGCGGCAGCAACATCGCCACTATCGATACCGATGGCAACGGGCTTGGCCTTTACCTCATCAAAGCCATCGTGGAGGCCTCGGGAGGACAGGCGTGGTTCAAGAGCGAAGAAGGAAAGGGAACCTCTTTTTTCTTTAGCCTGCCCAAAAAAGGCTCCAAAGCCAAGCCGGGCGAGGTGTCGTTGATCACGGGTTAAATCCCCCGTACAATAATCTTAAATCCAATGAAAAAAACCAATCCGCTCATTCTGGTGATCGAAGACGAACCAATGCTCTTAAAGTCGATCGAAGCGAAGCTGAAAATCAGCGGCCTGGATCCGCTGGGATTTTCCCGCGCCGAGGATGCCCTCGACTCCCTGCAAAACGCTCCACGTCGCCCTGACCTTATTTGGCTGGATTACTACCTGAAAAGTGAAATGAACGGATTGGATTTCATGAAAAAAATTCACGACCACACTCAATGGTCCCGTATCCCCGTCATCATTGTGTCGAACACCGCCACGCAGGCCAAGGTGGATGAAATGTTGGCGCTGGGGGCTAAAAAATACTTTTTGAAAGCCGAGTCCCGCCTCGGGGATATCATCGATCACATAACCCTTCTGCTCCATGCCGGACGCTAAACCAAAAATCCAATCCTGCAAAATTCTCGTCGCCGAAGACGATAAATTCCTATCGCGCGCGTACGAATTCAAGTTGGCCAAAACCGGCTGCCAAATCATTCTGGCGGCGGATGGCGAAGAGACGATGGCCAAAGTGAAGGCGGAAATGCCCGACTTGGTCCTCCTGGATTTGATCATGCCCAAAAAAAACGGGTTTGACGTGCTGGAAGAAATGAAAGCCAGCCCCAAACTCAAAAACATCCCCGTCATCATCATGTCGAACCTGGGGCAGGAGGCCGACATTAAAAAAGGCCTCGCCGCCGGAGCCATCGACTACGTGGTGAAGGCCAACACCTCGCTCGAAGACGTGGTCAACCGCATCGAAAAGGCCCTGAAACGGGATTTTAAAATCCAGGCGCCCTCCGTCCCCGCCAAAAAATCCCCTCCGGCGGCCACCGCTTGCCCCGGCTGTCAAAAAACAATCCCCCACGACGCCAAGTTTTGCCCGGAATGCGGCAAAAAGGTTTGAGTTTTTACGATTGAGCCGTTAAACTGGTCTGGCTTTTGTGGCGGACGTAGCTCAGTTGGTTAGAGCGCCTCGCTGTGGCCGAGGAGGTCATGGGTTCAAGCCCCATCGTTCGCCCCACTCCACACCTTGAAAAAAAGGTGTTTTTTTGGTATAATAATCAGATGCAAACTCTTTTGGCTCAAATCAATGGAAACGTCACTCAGGCGTTGGCTGAAAAATACATACTCTTTCTTAAATTCAGCCCTATTGTGCTCGGAGCCCTCGCCGTGTTTTTGGCCGGCTGGATTTTGGCGGAATTGGCGGCCTTGGCGATTTTAAGCCTGGCGCGCCGGCTGAAACTCGAAATCATCTCCGAAAAAATCGGGCTCAAGCGCCTGCTCGAACGCTCGGGGGCCAAACTCTCCCCGTCCCAACTCGTCGCCAAAAGCGTGAAAGGCTACCTGATTTTCCTGTTTTTCATTGAGGCCACCAAAATCGCCGGCCTCACCCAGGTGGCGGATTTTTTAACCGCGGTCATCGGCTACATTCCCGAAGTCATCATTGCGGTTTTCATCCTGCTCGTGGGCATCCGGTTTGCCGATGGCTTTGAAACGTTCCTAGCGACCTCCTTCAGCTTTGCGGAATCCAACACCGGCCGCATCCTGGGGCTCGGCGCCAAATACACCGTCATCACCTTCACCGTGCTCACGGCCCTGGCCCAGCTCAAAATCGCGCCCATCCTCGTCCAAATCATGTTCATCGGATTCATCTCCATGCTTGCCCTCGCCGGCGGCCTGGCCTTGGGCCTTGGGGGCAAAGACGTGATTAAAGACCTTTTGGAAGCGCTCAAACGGAAAGAAAATTGAGGTTTACAAGAATGGAATCTTACGCTAAATTAACTTTCCGTAGTTTAAAGTTGCCCCCATGTCTAACGGAAAAACCCCTCCGCCACCATCGGCGAATACACGACTGATGCCCGGAGTGCGCCCGGCAGGTGGTCATCAGCGCCCTGATAAATCTGATCCGGAAGGAACGGTAATGGTAGTGCGATCAGGGCTTTTACCAAGAGTGCTTAGCGCTAAAAGACCGCCCCTGATTCAGGCGCCCCCACCTGGCATTTTTCAGGCTACGATGGAAGACTATATTTCCAAGCATCTTAAGCCTGAAAGTCCTCTGGCGAAGGATATTGTCGCTCAATTTGCCGGCGTCGGCCGGGCAGCCAGGCGTTTGAGCGCTCTTCAGGAACGGCCTGGATTGAACGAATCAGCCGAAGAAGTCATGGGGTATCTGCGCGGCAGACTGGGTTCAGGTTTTGTCGAACCGTTGGTAGGGCATATTGGTCGGCTGGAAGCCACCGCGGCTGACATCATGGAAGACTTGTGCGAGGACGGGGTAAAAATTGGAATAGTAGCCACCAATCAAGGAATCTATAACGGAACCTTCGCCGATGAAATCGAAAAACTTCTGGTTTTGCTTCAAAGAGGCTGGCACGAAGTAAGTCCTCAGTTGGCAAGCGCCTCCCCCGAATACGAGGCCATTGATGAACGGAACAATTCGGCCCAGGCATTAACTGATTTTCTGGCTCAGGCTCTGTATGCAAGAAGTTTTAAAGTCAACCAGGGGGCCGCCCTTATTGAATTGTCTTATCATTTGATCCCATTCGGTTTGCATGAAGACACTAAATTAATCCAAGATTTGCAAGGGCTTGGGAGTGGTTTGTCCGATACAATCAGTCAGACTGATGTGGATGAAAGGGGCTACCCAGGCGTGGAAGAAGTCCTGCATCGGGCCTTCGACAGAGATTTGACCGCCTTGATGGGCCTTGAACGGGAGGAACGCGTCGAAGCCATGCATCGGCTGAAAGAATTATTTTTAACTTTAACAAAATACTCACTTTACAATCGGGAGCGGGCTTTGGTTAAACCTTATTTGCCAACTTTTGAGAACGTCAAAGGCAAAGGTCGAAAACTTGATCAGTACGATCCTTCTTTGGCAGGGGTACGGGAACTTTTAAAAGCCCTGCATCTCGCACTAAGACTTATAAGCGGCGAAACAAGACTAAGAAAATACCTCAAGCCGCTGTCCTAGCAGCAGCTAAATGTTGAAGATAAAAAGCGTCGTTATCAGCTCCCAAGGCTTCATGAAAAGCCCCAAAAGCCTCATCGGCTGCCCTTCCAGCTGCTATTTGCGCCTCTGTGGGTTGACCGGGAGCCAAACGAGCGGCCACCGCCTCTCTAACTTCTCCTGCTTCGGCAACTCCAGATCCTTCTCCGCCAACATCTGAATGACTATCGGGGGCAACTGCTTGTTCTAGATTAGCCATAATTTAAAAAGTTAAGAAGCATCCTTAAAATACACCGTTTCCCTAAAAAAGCAAGCTGATCTTTACAAATAGTATTTTATAGTATATTATGCAATACTATAAAGTAAAGTTGCCCCTATGTCTTCAAATGCCCCTCCCCCTGTTCCAGGGGTCGCACCATCGGCAGTACCCGTAGAAGCAGCGGCTGTCACAAATGCCCGATTAGGTATCACAGAAGCCCTGCGAGGCTCAAAAAGTCCGATTATTGTAGAACCAGGAGAAGGTCTCCCGAACGCATTAAATCCTCAGGCCATGCAGGATGAATTAGCCGCTTTTCTTGAAGAACATTTTAAAGGTCAAGGCCTTGAATATAACCAGATGATGGGGGCTACCACTGCTTATTATGGGGTCGGTCAGGCGTTCAATGCCCTGTCGCAGAAGCAACTGGCTTTATCGGATGCGGCAACCGCCAAACTCCAAACCATACGTGCTGGACTTGACCCTGCTTTTTTGAGCTTACTTCAAGCGCATTATCAGGAATTGGAACGTCGTTTGGGGGCTATCGTCAAAGCCATTGCCACACAGGGGCACGCTTACGTGATGGATGACGAAGGTTTCCGGAATGAGGGGTTTGTGCAGGAATTACAAGAGGCTTTACAGTTTATAGTGAATGATTTTACAAAACTTTGCACAGGAACCCCCATTGATCGCGCCATGGTCCCCGATTCTTATTTTCCCCTCATTCAGCATCTTCGGGGCAGACTGGAGGGGAAACCAAAGGATGAAGCTGAATTGAGAATGCTTCTTGAGAGCCAGGGGATTGATCCTGAGCGTGCCATTCCATTTATTCTTTCAACTTGTGCAAGCGAACGCCGACATTATCAATTTATTAATAGCGAGGATGGAGCCGATCGATTTTTGATCACTTGGTTTAAAGAAGAATTGGAACAGATGTTAAAAGGTGATTCACCAGACCCTGACCAGATTCGCCAAAAATTATTGATTTTAATCAGGCTAGACCTTCGCAATCGCAGAAATGATTTAGCCGGTCAAACGTTAATCAATTTTGACCCCAGTCAGCCACAAGATCCAGCAGATGACCCCCAAGGAAGCCGCATGCTTGATTTTATTCCCACAGAGCCCCCGCAGCCTCATTTACGTTTAGGAAGCGTGGAATTTCTTCTGCGTTTACTCAATTCCGCTTTGCGTAGTCTGGAAACGGTAGCATGCTTAAAAACCTATCTCGGTTTAACAGATCATTAAGCATTTCATTCCATGCCCCCCAGCACACCTACTCCCCCCGTGGGTCGGCCTGAAGCTCTTGATGATTCTGCTGGTGCAGAATTACGTGATGCCAGGACTCCGGCAGTAGCCAGTGTTCGCCTGAGCGTGGCTGAAGCGCGCCCCATGCCAAATGTCCTGGAGCCGGAACTCATGCAGAGGCAGATGGCCGCTTTTTTGCCTTCTCTTCTGGGCCAGCGGGCTGATCAGGAAAATTTGGTGGCCGCTTTTGGAGCCGTGGGCCACCAGTACAACCGCCTTGTGGAGCTGGACCAGCGGCTGAAAGGCAGAGACCCCGAAGAAAAAGCCCTTTTGGCTTACATCCGACAGGGGATTCCCCCCGCTTTTCTGCAAAGTTTAGGCGCCCATATCGGCCAATTGGAAGCCGCTTTGTGGCCATCGGTGCGGGGAATCGGACAAGATCGCGTGTTGCATGTGATGGATGCCGAAGGCCACCGCGATGAACTTTTTTTGGAGGAAGTGAAGGGCGCGCTGGAGCGGATGGTGGAAGGGCATGCCCTTGTGAGTCAGCAGGAATTGAGTGAGGCATTGCCGGAGTACCGAGAGCTTGACCACACCCACTATGCAGAACTCCAGCAGAAAATCATAACCCTGATGGCGGCTAGCGGTGCTGGAGCCATGAACTTGGGGGAGGAGAAAGCGAAAGTAGTTGAGGCCTTGCAGGCCGAGGACATCGAAGCCTCGTGGGTGGAACTGATAATGCAGGTGCCTCAAAGCCCGACTTTTCCCACTCAAGCTTCTAAACTGGAGGGGCTGGCGGGGCATATCACCGAATTGATTTTGGCCTATCAAATCAATCGGCTCGTACGGAACCACGCCACCCTGGATCCGGCCTCGGTTTCCCCCGCCGTCATCGGCGAAATCCGCCAAAAATTATTCCATTTTATTAAATTCAGCCTTATCAACCGGCGGAACACCCTGAGTAGCCAGGCCGTCATCATTTTGAATCCTTCTTCCCAGGGTGGCGATGCGCGATGGCTGGATAAGGTGTATCCCGAAAAACCGCTCTACCCCGTGACCTTTTTACTCGATATCTTGCACCGCTCTCTTTTGGCGGCCGAAGCGGTCATTCGGCAAAAGCATTTTTTAGCGCTTTAACGGCCATCAACGAGCCTGGACAATTCATCCAAAGGCCGTCGGGCGGCGCGCGCGGCTACACCCTCATTTTCAGCGGTAATGCGAGGATAGGCCACTCTTAACGCTTCAAGCACTTCAGGTCTTACAATCGCTTCAGCTCCCAGAACAGGGCCTCTGATTGGTTCAGGTTTGAAGGGGGGTTGGTTTGGTGATCCCATGGAAGTGAAGGTTAAGGACTGCCTGCAGTTTAAAATACTCCACGCCCAAGAGCAATGCTTTCTTGAAAGCCCGGGTCTTTCATCGTATAGTGGGCGCATGTACGACCCCTCTAAAATCGAACCGAAGTGGCAGAAGTTTTGGCTGAAGAAGAAGACCTTCGCGGCTGATCCCAAGAGCCAAAAGCCCAAGCATTACGTGCTGGACATGTTTCCATACCCCAGCGGCGCGGGCTTGCACGTGGGGCATCCGGAAGGGTACACGGCCACGGATATTGTCTCCCGTTACTTCCGCATGAAGGGACTGAATGTGATGCACCCCATGGGCTGGGACGCGTTTGGACTGCCGGCGGAAAATTACGCGATCAAAACCAAAGTCCATCCGCAAAAAACCACGGCCGACTCCATTGTCCGCTTCCGCGAGCAAATCCAGTCCATCGGCTTCAGTTACGACTGGGACCGCGAGGTGAACACCTCGGCTCCCGATTACTACCGCTGGACGCAGTGGTTCTTTTTATTTTTGTACAAAAACGGCCTCGCGTACAAACGGAAGGCGCCCGTGAACTGGTGCGAAAGCTGTAAAACCGTACTGGCCAATGAGCAAGTGGTGGAAGCACATTGTGAACGCTGCGGAAGCCCGATCACTAAGAAAAACCTGGAACAATGGTTCTTTAAAATCTCGGATTTCATAGAAGACGCGGAACACGGCGGACGAAAAACCGATGGACTTCTGACAGGACTCAGCAAAATCGATTGGCCCCATGGAACACTGGAGGCCCAGCGGAACTGGATAGGCAAAAGCGAAGGACTGATTTTTAAAGCCCCCGTCAAAGATACCGACCTCACGATTGAAACCTTTTCGGCTCATTTTGAGTCCTGCTACGCGGATACATTCGTCGTCATTGCTCCGGATCATCCTTTTTTGCCCACACTGCTTGAGGGAATAAAAGACAAAGAAAAAATTCTAAAATATTGTGAAACGTTGCTCAAAAAACGCCTCGAACGGGGTTTTGAAGAAGAAAAAGAATCCGAGGGAATTTTCACAGGTCGTTATATTCTGGATCCTTTGGGCAACGGCGAACTTCCCATTTGGGTCGCCAGTTTCGCCCTGGCGGATTATGGCACCGGAATTGTGAAATGTTCTGCGCACGATGAACGCGATTTTGCGTTTGCCAAAAAATACGGGATCCGGCTAAAGCCGGTCCTATTCCCTTCCGATCCGGATGAGCGGAAAAAAGTGGAAAAAGGGGAGGCCTGTTACACCGACATGCAAAACGGCATTCTGACAGAACCCAAAGAATTCAACGATCAGGTCGCCGGCCAGTGCCGTGAAAAGGTCATCGGGCACTGTGAAGAACGGGGATACGCTCGTCGTGCCACATCGTACAAACTCCGCGACTGGCTGGTGAGCCGTCAGCGCTACTGGGGCGCGCCGATTCCGATCATTTACTGCGAAAAGTGCGGCGAGGTGCCGGTGCTCGAGAAAGACTTGCCCGTGGAATTGCCGGGCGATGTGGATTTTATGCCGACGGGCGAAAGCCCGCTCCATCGCTCCAAAAAATTTCAGAACGTCAAATGCCCCACGTGCAAGGCGCCCGCGCGGCGCGAGGCGGATACAATGGATACGTTTGTATGCTCGTCGTGGTACTTTTTCCGCTTTGCCGATCCGGGCAATGAGAAAGTTTTTGCGGATAAAAAATTAATGAATAAGTGGTGCCCGGTCGATCTCTACGTCGGCGGCGCGGAGCACACGGTGCTGCACCTCCTCTACGCCCGGTTCTTCACCAAGGCCCTTCATCGTCATGGCTACATCGATTTTGATGAGCCGTTTTTGAAGCTCCGCCATCAGGGGCTGATTTTGGGCGAAGACGGAGAAAAAATGAGCAAAACCCGCGGCAATGTGGTCAATCCCGATGATGTGATCAAGCGTTACGGCGCCGACACCCTCCGCATTTACGAGATGTTCATGGGGCCGTTTGAGGCCAGCAAACCCTGGAGCACCAAGAGCATTGAAGGCTCGTACCGGTTTTTGCAAAAGGTGTGGCGGCTGGCGGAAGAAAACGAGATCGTCGACGAACCGCCGAGTGAAACCCTGAACCGCCTGCTCCACAAAACCATCAAAAAAGTGGGCGAAGACGTCGAACGCTTCAGCTTCAACACCGCCATTTCCGCGATGATGATTTTGGCGAATGAGGTGATGAAGGAAAAAAAGATTTCGAAAGCGCTGATGGAAAATTTCACCCTGATCCTGGCGCCATTTGCGCCGCACATGTGTGAGGAGTTGTGGGCGATGCTGGGGCACAAAGACTCTTTGGCCTATGAACCCTGGCCCGCTTTTGATCCGGAACTCGTCCGCGATACCACAGTTGAACTTATATTCTCCGTGAACGGAAAAGTTCGCGGGAGCAAACAGGTTGAAGTCGGCATCAGCGAAGAAGACGCCGTAGCTGCGGCCCTGGCCGATGAAGCCGTTCAGCGTCATATCGAAGGGAAAAAGATCATCAAAACGATTTACGTGCCGAACAAACTGGTGAATATCGTTGTTGCCTGAGCGCGCGCGAATATGCCGGATTTCCGAATTTTCTTGCTCGAAACTCGCCCCGCCAAGCCGGGGCTCAGACATCTCGCCTCGAAAATTCGAAAATCCGGCATATTCGCGCTACTCTCTATTCCTGTTGGATAAGCGTGAAGTCTGTGAGCGGGACACTGGTTTTTGGCGTGATGGTGGTGGTGATGGACTGTTTGAAGTCGCGGTAATAGCCATCCGACTGGATCACAAAAGAGGGGTCAGGCATGATAGGGCCTTCATTCGCTTGGTAGTTAACCGAGTAATTTAGGGCGGGGATCGGGATTTTTTTCAGAGCCGTCGCGTCCGACCGGTCGGCTTGCTCCAGGGGCGCCACCACCAGGAGTTCTATCTGGAGCGGAGCAGTAGAAGCGATATCTGTGCTTTGGAAAAAATCAAAAAGACTTTCATCCTGCCCCCCCTCCCGTACACCCATAGCGTCTTGATTGAGTGTGACTCCCAACCGATCCGCACCGAGAAGACCGGAACTGAAACTCTTTTCACACAGCTCAGAGCCACCCATCAGTTTGCCAAGACTGTCCGGATCCGTTTCACCCAGACACCCGGGTTTGGGGGTAAGGGTGTGGCCCGCCCCATCGTCGATTTTCCAGTAAACCACGGGATCCTCGGCGCTGTCTTCATCTTCCCGCCCGTCGCAGTCGTTGTCACGGGGCGAAAAGGAACGGCCTCCGGGATCACACGAGGGAGCCCCATCATATTTTCCATCTTCATTGACGGCATTGTCCCCGTCATTATCAATCACGAGGCCCGGGGCAAAGGCATTCGGATCGGCATGGGCGGCCAAAACATCCGTCGGTACCTCAAACGTCAGGCCAAAGGAAGTTAGATAAAGTGTTTGAATCGTGGCCGCCCCCGTACCGCTTCCTGTATCTTTAAAAAAGCTGAGTGTGACTTTGCGATTGGTGCCAATTTGACCGCAAATCGATGAGGGGATGTCCGTACCTGCGCTGTCACGGCAAAGCATTTGACCATGACTCTGAATCATCCATCCGTTGATTCCCGCAGTTAAACGGCCCGTTTCAAAACCCGCCAGATGCCCGGAAAGCGTGTACAGCGCGTCCTCCACACCGGCTTCGGCCTGGCTTTGGGCTCGGGCGGAGGCTTCGATTTGCTGAACCGAGCGGAGATTATGAATCACCGTCAGATTAATGGCCGTCGTCGCGGTGAAAAGGAGGAGGATGAGGCCCGTCACCAGGGGAAGAGAAACGCCTTTGGGATTCTTTTTAAAGGACATGAATTAAGCGGTTTAAGGGGTGGGTTCGGGCGGCATGGGCGGCGGCGCACAGCCCGGATCGGCGCTGTCGATGAGATTATTGCAGTTGTTGTCGATCCCATCATTGCAAAGCGCGCCGGTTTCCGGAATGCCGGGATTGATGTTTGGATCTAAATCGTTGCAATCAAAAGATTCAGTTCCCAAACTGTGGGCGAAAGCCGAGCGACCACACAAAATCGTTCCATTAACAACGTTTTGGTTATTCCTATAGATATAGGCCGAGGCGGGTCCGTAACCATCCACATCCGCGTCCACACAGCATTTTGGGTCATCGTGATCCCAGCCGCTGGCGATGGTGACCCCATTCGCAAAACTGCAATTGTTGTCGATGGGTTGGCCAGCCTGAGGCCCATCCGCCGGATAAGCGATAGTGGTTGGATAAATGGCGTCATCACACACTTCCGGCGCTCCGGGGAAAATGGAGGACGCTACAGGGAAAAGAGAGGTCGGGAGATTATTGCAATCGATCGCTCCATTGGGGGGCAGGGCATTGGCGCGCGCAGGATGACAAGTCGTGTTAAAGGCCGAAAAGCCATCCACATCGGTATCGGGACAGCAAAGGGGATCACTATTCGTCCCCTGATCGCCGTCTTTTTTCCCGCTGCAGTCATTGTCTTTCCCGTCAAAGCAAAGCGAGGCGGAGTCTTCGGGAGCTGATCCACCGCAAATGCCTCCCACGTCGGGACATCCACCCGCTAATCCTTCATCCAGATTTGTCGGGAGGAGTGGCGAACACAAGGGATCGGAATAACCGCTCAGCATATTGGCCGGGGTGAATCCACGGTCTACCAACCCGCAATCCAATTGCCCGTTATTGCAGAGGATGGCTTTACAATTTCCATCCAATTCATCCGCGAATCCATTATTGTCGTTGTCCAGTCCGTCATAACAAAGCCCTGCCGTTTCTTGTCCCGTGGGCACCAGGGCATGGCCTGGAACCGCATTGCAGAGCCCGCCCACATCCGGGGCCGCTTCATTCAAATCGCTTGTCGCAATAGCAGCGCCCGGGGCGAGCAAATAGTTTTTGGTCGCATAAGTAGAGGGAACAAAGAAGGGGGCCACTCGGATTCCATCGACCACCGGAGGATCCAGTTTGCCATTATTGCAAATCAATTGGACGCAATTCGGGTCAAATTCATCGGCCAGCCCGTTGCCGTCGTTGTCGTAGCCGTCCGAACACAAAGTAGTATTGTTTTCCACAGCCACGGGTCGGATGAAATCACAAATTCCACCGACATCCAGATAGGTTTCTCGATCGTCTTGCTGGCCGTTGTTGCAGAGGTAAATCAGGCAGGCCGGATCGGCATTGTCGGCGAGCCCGTTGCAGTCATTATCCACGCCATCGGTACAGCGCTGGAACTTGCAAGCGTCTGCCGCTGCGGGATCCGTGATGCTATTACAGGAAGCGGTTTCGGAATTGGGCTCATAAACCACTCCCGCTCCGGCCGAGGCGGCATAAGTCTCGGTTGAACAGCCCGGCCATACCCCCTGATTGCAGGATTGGGTGGCCGAGGCACACACCCCCAGGGTTTTGGGACAAACTTTGGTTTGGTTCGTCAGGCATTCCCTCAAATTGCATTCGGTGACGATTTCGTTGTACACCCGCGCCGAAACTGACGATTCCAGCGTGATCGAGGGAGTGCTGTTCAGCCTGAACTCATTTGTCAGCGCGGCATTCGCCCGAGCCGTCAGACGGATCGTGACCTGCGGCTGAATCTGAACGGTGGCATCATTGTAAGCCTTCCGCGGGTCATCCGGAGGGGTGATGATGAATTGAAGGCTGGTGACATCCAGGGAAATCGGGGTTATATCGACAAAACTGTTATCGGAAACAACGGGCATTGCCCCCGTACAGCCCCCGTCACCCGTGATATTTTGCTGTCCGCAGCAGAATCCTTCCGCGCAGAACCAGGTATCGATCCGTCCGTCTTTTTCCCCTTCATCCGAAGAGCAGGTGGATGTGTAATTAACGAGAGGGCAGGCGGGGGACGATGGAGGTGGGTCAACTTGGGAAATATGGTCGATCCCGTAGTCCCGGCCCTCGAGTTCCAAAATTCCAACCCGGCCGATTTTCCGGCCGTTAACTTCGCGTTCAAACCGTTTCAGATACGTCCGGCGCGTGCCATTGATGTTGATGAGATACAAATTGGGCTGGATGGCATTAGAAACCGCGGCGGGCACATCCAAATTGCGCAGGCCAACGCTCTCGTCATCCGTAGTCCCGAACACTTCGTCCTTCCCGGCGCCGTAGAACTGGCGGCTGTATTCACAGTAATTTTGGCCGTAGGTTTCGTTCGTAGGGCTCCCGAAAAAATGGGTGTCCTGGTTGTAATATTCTTCGTAATCGACCGTCCCGTTTCGCACTTCTTTCACCATGCGCTCCATCGCGAAACGAGCCTCTTCATACACTCCATTCGCCGCCCGGATGTTGCGCATCGACCCGAAAAAATTGATATACACCGACGCGGAGAACGTGATGAGCAGGGCCAGCACCGTGACGGAAATCATCAGTTCGGCGAGAGTGAAGCCGGCGTTTTTCCGGAGAGTTTTCATCAGCTATCAAAGTTATCCCGACCCAAGTAGTCCGTCAGGTGGGTGGTGAGTTCCACAGTGGAGGTGCCCTGGCTTGTCACCCAGGTGACGGTGGAGGTCACGACCATGCGGTTGTCGCTAACGCTCCCGGTGCCATCTGTATTGTCCAAATAACCAATCGTGATAGTCCGCTTAAAAAGACTTTTATCCGTTTGGGATCCCCAGGGGTCATCGCTGCCTCCAAGAGCAGGGGTTATTTTTGGATTGTAAATATCCGCGTCATTTTGCTTTTTTCCGTCCCCATCGCTATCCGTGTTGGGATCGATGTCCATCGTAAAAAGCTGGGCATCACGAGTGTCTTGGGTCAGAAGTCGCCAGCGCTTATTGATGTCCCGGTAAACCAGATAAGTATCCGGAGCGATGAGCAATGAAGCAGTGTTCGCGTCGCAGGTGTCGGATGCTGAAGACTGCGGAAGGTGATTCCAGCATTCCCGTCGATTTCCGCTGAACTTTAGCCAATTGGTGTCGCGGATATTGCGCACCGCCTCCAGACCTTCACGCGCGATGTTCACGGCCATAATCCGGTCGCGTGAACTCGAAAAGTGAGTGAGCGAATTCGCCAGAATCGTGCCCGCGAACGTGATGCCGATGGCCATGACCAAAAGCGCGATCACGATTTCAGCCAGGGTTTCGCCTTTGGTTTTAAAAGGTGCAAAGGTCAACGAGGGGTTTAGTTTAAGAGTTCCAGTTCCGGAAAACCGGCCGTGCGGTTGATGGATATAATATGTTTTTTCTGCGTCGCAGAGGTGAGACGATTCGAAAATCGAAGGTAAAGGGTATTGATCGTCATATCCTGATTGTTATTGATGGAAGTATCGGCTAGGGGGGGGCGGAAAAGGATCACTGCTTCGCCGATGGTCGCCGCTGTTTTTGAATCGGGGAGTATTCCCTCAAAAACCGTTTGCGTGGGAATTGTGTAGGTCTCTTCGGTGATATCTCCGGCGCCAAATCGATTCACCTCCGCCCCATCGACTCCGGTATTGGCAAAAAGGGTGACCACCGACTGCCCGAGTGTCGCACTGCGCTTAATATCCACTCCATAGCCCTCTGGCGGGATCTTCGAAGTCCCATCGGGAAGATAAGCCGCCCGGCTGGTGGTGGCGTAGTTCCGGGCCGTCTGGATCATGCTCAGAACCCGCGACAGGGAATCATTGAAAATAAAAAGATCCCGGTCCTTTCGGTAAAGGTTGGTGCCGATTCCAAAAAGCACGCCGATAATCGCGAGTACCAACAGCATTTCGGTGAGGGTAAAGCCTTTTTGATTTTGTTTTTTAGTTTTCATGAGGGGATTTAAGAGCGGCTCAGTATTTTTTGAGTGATCTTTTTACTGGCTTCCACTCCCGGTTGGTCGAACGCGTTCACGCCATATAATTCTCCGAGCAAGGCGACCTGGCATTCCAGGAGCATCAACAATTCGCCCACATGCTCGGCGTCGATTTGCGGAACTTCAATCGTCACATTCGGCCGCCCGTGTTGGGTCAGCGATTGCGCCGTGCCCGAAACTGACGCGTCCAAAACCTGCCCCATCGTTTTCCCATTCAAAAAGGCCATGGCTCCGGGCAGGGTTTTCCCCAGTTTAAGGTCATGGGCAAACCGGCGCACCCGCAAAAAAATGAACCATTTGTTATTGGGTCCCTCCTCGTACAACTGCAATTGCGAATGCTGATCCGTCGTCCCGAGCGCATTGATGGGGGTGGGGCCGGTATGCCCGTTTTTCCCCAGGCTTTCCGCCAAAAGCTGCCGGTACCAATCCGCCACCCGGAAAAGTTGGTTGCTGTACGGCATTAGCACCGTCATCGTTTTGCCGTGCTTCCGGTCGAGCGCGTGCTGAAGCGTTGCCAGCGCGAGCGCGGGGTTTTTGGCGCCCCGGGTTTTCCGGAGAATATCCCGCATCCGTTTGGCTCCTCGCATAAGTCCCGCGATGTCCACCCCGGCCAGCGCCGCGGGCAGCAGTCCCACCGCGGAAAGCACGGAAAATCGCCCCCCCACTTTCTCCGGCACCTCAAAACTCGCGATGCCCTCCCGATCGGCCAATTCCCGTAGCAGCCCGTGCCGCGCGTCGGTGATAAACACTAAATGCGTTTGGTAGTTTTTGGGGAAAAGCTTTTTCAGCCGCTCCAGCGCCAGCCCGTAAAGAAACATCGGTTCCGTGGTGGTGCCGGATTTCGAGATCACGATGAAAAGGGTTTTGGCCCAGTTCAAATCCTCAAAAAGGGCGTGGGTGTACGCCGGATCGATGTTGTCCGCCACCCGCAGCCGCGGCCGCGTTCCAAACAGGGGAAGTAAGGCGTCCCGGAGAGCGATCAGCCCGAGCGCCGATCCCCCGATCCCGAGTACTACGATGTCTTCCCACTGGTTTTTCCTCTGGGTCGCTGCAAAACGGCCGATTTCCCGCACGAGTTTTTGGTCATCCGGCAAATCCAAAAAAGCGGCGCCGGGCTTTTGGCGCTGGAAAATTTTAGTGAGGTGTTTTTGGTTTTGGGTGCAGGCCTTTCCGAGCGTCCCGGGCGTGAGGCCGGCATTCTTCGCGTCCAGCGTGATCATGTCGCTTGTTTTAAAAAGTACTTCACCAGGTCGCCGGTTTCCGTCATTTCGACGGGCTTGAGCGCCAGCACTTTGAGCACATGCATTTTGTCGTAGCCCAAATTCTCCAGCGCCAGCACCGCATCTTCGTTCAGGGGAGGGGATGTCATGCGTTTTCCTCCGCCGAACGTCACCGGCATCACTTTTCCCTTCAGTTCCAGCACAATCCGCTCCGCCGTTTTCTTCCCAATCCCTTTGATTTTGGTCAACAGCCCCACATCGCCGTCAGCAATGGCGTTTTGGGTCATGGCCAGCGGGGCCGAAAGCGTATCCATCGCGATTTTGGGGCCCACCCCCGACACGCTGATGAGCTGTTTAAAAAACACATACTCCTCGCGCGTCTCAAACCCGTACAGCGCGATGTCGTCCTCGCGCACGGCCGTGTGGATGAACAGCGAAAGCGTTTGATCCGGTTTCGCCTGCGCCAGCACCTCCGTGCTCACCTTCACCAAATACCCCACACCCCCCGCCAACAGGATCAGGGTTTTTTCGGGTGGACTCACCTCGATGATGGAACCGCTTAAATAGCCAATCATAATTGAATCCAAGTTATCATAAAGCGCGTTGTTTTTCGAGTGAAAATTTGGTATAATTAAAAGATACTATGAATCATCCCCGTCCATACCCTTTTCGTTCGTTTTTGTCCCTGGCGTTGCTGATGGGCGTCTTGGCGCCGAGCGCTGTGCGCGGAGTGGATTACACCGATAATCTCTGGAACATCACCGATCAGGGGATTTTTGACGAATACGGCCATTCGGTGAAAGTGGAACCGCCCGCACCCCCCGCGGCTCTGGCGCCCGTCACTCAGCCCAACGCGAACCTGCCGACCGGCGATTCCTTCGACGAGTACCAGCAAAGCCTTCTGAATAACCTGGGCAGTAAAGCCTACACCCAAAAACGCCTGCAGGGGGTTCGGGATAATCTGAACAGTGAAGTTCAGCGTTTCCAGGACTTGGGGAAAGCCATCAACGACACGAAAGAAAAAGCCGCCCCGCTGGAACAGGAAATGAAAACCCTCGCCGACCAGATCAACCTTTTCAACGGCCAGATCCGCCTCACCCGGCAAAAAATCAGCAACGCGGAGGAGCAAATTGCCGAACGCGAGCTCGACCGCCGCGCGCTTCTGGGCGACATCAAAAAAAGCGAAGTGGCGCTCAACGTGCAAAAAGAATCGGTGCGCCAGTACATCGCGCTTTTGTACCATGAGGAAGAGCCGTATGTGGATGTATATGCCAATGGCGCCAGTACCCTCAAAGTGCTTTTGGCCGACCAGTCCATCGGCGAAAATATGTTAGGCCAGGAGTACGCCGCGGTGATGGAAGGCACGGGCCGGAAAGTGTTCCACGACATGGAAGCCAAATACCAGGATTTACAGGAAAAACAGGCCGCCCTGCTTTTGGGCCAAACCAAAATGAACCGCCTGTACGCCTCCTTGGCGCAGGAAAAAACCGTGCTGGAACAGACCCGTCAGTCCAAAAAAGAAATGCTCGAAAAAACGCAGGGTGAAAAAGAAACTTACGACCAGCTTTTGGAGGAATCCATTCATCAGCAACTCGATTCCGCACTCGTCATCCAGAACCTGAAGGACAACATGGAATTGATCGAAGGCCGGTTGAAAGAATTGGACGCCGCCCCACAGGAAACACCCGCCGTACCCGCCGAGCCTGCTACTCCCGAAATCCCCACTTTTTTTGACTGGCCTGTGCCCCCGAACACCATCACCACGTATTTCCACGATCCGAGTTATCCCACGAACTGGGGCGTGCACGAAGCGATTGATATCCGCGCCCTCCAATTCACCCCGATCCACGCGCCCGCCAACGGCTACGTGGTGGAGGCCAAGGACAACGGGTTTGGTTACAGCTACATCATTTTGGCTCACAAACACAATTTCATCACCGTGTACGGCCACGTGTCCGAAATCAGGGTCAGCCCCGGCATGCTCGTCCGCCAGGGCGACGTCATCGGCCTCACCGGCGGCACCCCCGGCACCCACGGCGCCGGCCTCCAAACCACCGGCCCCCATCTTCACTTTGAACTGCACCTGAAAGGCGACCCCGTCGACCCGCTCGATTACCTTCCCGTGTACCAGCTCCCCCGCGAAGCGATTCCCGCGAAATACCTGACGGCTCCTCAGTCTTAATTCATTTAAAACATGGCATTTCATGAAAGTTTAAAATCAGAAACTGCGGAAAAGCCGAAGGAGCTTCCTCAGCTTTCCCCGGAGCAACTTCGGGCAATTCAATCTCGCCTCCCCGAAGCGAGACAAGACATTACCCGTTTGCTTGGGCACTTTGATGAACTTCGTGCAAACTATCCAGATGAATTTGCAAATGTGAATCGAAGACACCCCGATTTAGCACAATCCGTAGAAGCGGTAAGAGGGCTTTTTGATTATCTTGGCGGACGCAATGGGGGGGCTTTCAAATGAACAATTGATCCAGGCGCTTAATGAGTACAATTTATATGCCTATCAAATAAATTCGCTTCTCCGCCGAATAGAACAGGAACGCAAAGAAGGCCGTGAAAATGCATTAATATCAGCCGCTCATGGGGAACTACCCTTCAATGAAGCTGAATTTACGGATGCACAAAAAAAGGAATTACGCGCCTTTGCTCAAGAATTGTGGAAAGAGCTTTTCCCAGAATCCGGTGTTGATCAATTTACAAAATGGGCTTCCGGACAAGAAAATCTGGAAGGGTATCAAAAAATCCTCTTAGCTCCAGCGAACGGGATTGAATCCGCTGTCGCTGGCTTTATAAACCTCTTCAATCCAAAAACATACAAAGAATTAGCCTCTTCCGTTGAAAGCCTTTCAGGCCTTAGCTACAAAGATTGGTGCGATTTGTGTCGTGGACTCAAATTTACTTACGAGCAATTACCAATGACAGATAAAGTTGCACCGGTTCTCTCACTTATTTGTGCCATAGCCTTTTTAATGGGCGGCTCTGGGAAAATAGTGGAAATGGCTAAGAAAATGGGCTACTCGACAAAAACAGTCGGAGCGATTAGAGGGGCTTTTGGAGCGAGAACTTTCACACATGTTCTAGAGCCTGTGGGGAAAGCGGTACCGCTTGGAGCTATGCTTGGCATTACTTTGCCTTACATCAAGCCCGAAAATAGAAAGTGGTGATATGCGGCTCGTCCGATTAGCCGGGCGCAGGCGCTTAGAGCCAATATCAAAAACGCTAGCAAAAAGACATCATTTTTGATATTGCGCTGAATGACGACCGATGAGGGCTTATGTCAGCAATTTCTAATTCAAAAGCAATAAAACCAGCCCCACCATTCTGCCCTTGTCCTTTGGGTCACTTTCCGCTACAAACAACGTGAGGGCGGTGAGGGCTTCGGCCGTCAGCCGGGCTGGATTCAGAAGTCTCGCCTGCTTTAAAAACCAAACAAAGGCAAACGCGCCGGAACGCTTGTTACCATCGGCATAAGGATGATTTTTGACCATGAAATACAAAAGGTGCGCCGCTTTTTCTTCCACGGTGGGGTAAAGGTCCTGCCCATCGAAGGTCTGAAAAACGTTTCCGACGATTCCGGCAACGCTTTGCCCGCCGCGTTCGCTGCCAAAAAGGCTCGTCGCCTCTCCTCTGGCCATCAGCTCCTGCTTCAATTTTTGCAAGGCCTGCGTCAGTTCTTCAGCGGTAAACTCCACCTGCCGTTTGGTCGCGCCTGACTTTGGCAGTTTAGCTTTGTCATAAGCGTCAAGCGAAAGCCAGGTACTCGCAAACATTTTTACGAGCTCCATCGCGCTCACGGCATCCACCGCACCGCCCGATGGCAGGAGAGCCTTGACCTGCTCCACGACTTTAAGAAAGGCATTGTAGTTCTTGGCTAAACGCTTTTTGTTAATGGTATAGCCATCCACAATATGGGAGCGCAGGGTTTTGGTGGCCCATTGGCGGAATTGAATAGCTCGAGAAGAATTGGCGCGATATCCAACGGCTAAAATAACATCGAGGGAATAGAGAGTGACAGGCTTATCTGAATTTGCAATATGCATTTTTTGCATATTACTTTTCTTATCCACTTCCCCATCCTGAAATATATTATTGATATGTCTTGAAACAACAGATTGATCTACGTCAAAAAGCTTTACTATTTGCGCCTGTGTAGCCCACATTGTTTCAGCAGAGACATCTTCTTTAAGTTCGATAGCCCCCGTTTTTGCCTGATAAACGATGATTGTGCATTCTTTTTTCATATAACATAAATCAACAGAGTTATTTTACCCCAAAAAACCCGGTTTTAAAACCGTTTCGACCTATTAATTCGGCATCACCATCACCACATACTCCCCTTTAAGGTTTTCCGGCAGCGCCGCGAGCACTTCGCTCAAAGTCCCCCGGTAAAAAGTCTCATAAATCTTCGTCAGCTCTTTGGCCACGGCCACCTGAGCGGTCGGCGCCAGATAAGTTTTCAATTGCTCCAAAGTTTTTCTCAGCCGATGCGGCGATTCGTAAAACACCACCGTGTATTCGCTCTCGGCAATCTGCTTAAAAATCGTCTGGCGGCCGTGCTTCACGGGTAAAAATCCCAGATACAGGAATTTATCCGTCGGCAGGCCGGAGGCCGAAAGGGCAGTGATTACGGCGCTCGCGCCCGGAATGGGAACCACGGTCACACCTCCATCCAGCGCCACGCGAATCAGCCGATAGCCTGGATCGGAAATTCCCGGCGTGCCGGCATCGGAAACCAGCGCCACATCCTGACCCTGCGCCAAATACGCCATGATTTTTTCAATCTTCATTTCTCCGCTGTGGCTGTGAAAAGAAAGCGTGGGCTTTTGAATCTCATACCGGTTCAGCAAAATAGACGCGTGGCGGGTGTCCTCGCAGGCGATGAGCGAAACGGTTTTTAAAATCTCAATCGCCCGCAGCGTGATGTCCCCCAAATTCCCGATGGGCGTGGCGACAATGAAAAGCTTACCCATGGTCGGACATTAAATGCAGGTGGATGTGGAAAATCTCCTGTCCGCCGGTTTTGCCCACGTTAAAACTCAGCCGGTAGCCGGGCAACCCTTTCTCGCGCGCGATGTCCCGGGCGGCCAGTGTCATTTTCCCCACCAAAAGTTCATCCTGCTCATCCTCTTTTAAATCCATGATCGTGGCGATGTGCTTTTTGGAAAGCACCAGCACATGCGTTTTGGCCTTGGGGTAAATATCATTGATCGCTACCACCTCCTCGTTTTCGTAAATAAATTTTGAGGGGATGTCGCGGGCGATGATTTTGCAAAAAAGGCAGGAATCCACGGTCATTGAGTTAAAAGCGTTCCGTGTGGTATGGTAGGGTAAAATCAAGCGACTGACAACTTAATTTTATGGCTTCGCCGTCCCCCTCGGCTCCGGAAAAAGCGCCAAAGAAACCGACGATCACCGAATCGGTGGAAGATTTTATTTCGCGGAAAAAAACCGAACGCGGGCAGGAAGGCGCCCGGGTCGTTCAGCAAAGCGCCGAAGGAGTCCAGCGCGAGGTGGCCGATGTGATGGCCGGCATGGAAAAGCCGAAAGAGGGGATCAGTGAAAAAGGCGAAAAGAAGGGCGAATCCACAGGGGGTGGTTCGGCGGGCCAATCCGCGACCGCCGCGACCTATGACCCCGGGCAGGAAGACTGGAAAAGCGTCGTATTTCCCGATGAAGAGGTGATGATCAAGCACATCCGCACGGCCATCACGCTCCAGATCAAAATCGAAATGAAAAAGGCCAAGCGGCTCCAAAAAACCATCACCACCGGCGGCGCGCAGGAATACAACGCCTCGATTTCCCGGATCCGCCGCCTCCAAATCATCCTGGCCAGCCTCCTTTCCGCCACCGTGGATTACGTGAAAGGCCTCTACATGAAGTACTTCACGCCCAAAGGCCGTCAGCGGAAATCGGAAGAGGTGGGGGTGGATTAGGTAGCCAAGAGGGGTTCGCTTTCGATAGCTTCCAGTTTTTGAAATTTGGGCGGTTCTTTCTTCAGGCCGTTTTCCAGAATCATGGCCATTTGCCCGACTTGTTCTTTAAAGGAAACCGCCGAACTGCCAATATCCACCAGCGCGTCCTGTCGGCTCTCGAGCACATCATCCGGATCGTCGCGCATGAGCTTGATCATCTGGCGCACAGTGGTTTCACTGAGATTCTTCCCCAGATGCTCGTCGCGTTCATAGCCCGCTTCGTTTAAGCACCATTCATCGCCATTCCAGTAACAGCCGTGGGCGCCTTTATGAGCTTCATCAAAGAAACCCTTGAGGGCGTCTTCATTCGGATACCCCGTGTATCCAAAGAATCGCCCCAAATCCGCCAAGGCGTAAACCGCCCGGCTTGGCGTTTGATGTTCCAAATCCCCCCGCAGTGACCGGCTGGGATCATTCAAAAGTTGGGCGATGGCTTCCTGGGCTTCTTTTTGAATCTTCGCTTTGCCGCTGTCATCCAATTCTCTCTTTTGGCTCTTCTCAGCCAGCCAAGCCATATACTCTCGGCTCATATCCACGCCACGGACAAACGTCAAATAGCTCTCGAGTTGATCCGCGAATTGTTTTTCAGCATCATTGGCTTTTTGCCCATGCTCGAGCGCAAACGCTTTGCAGGCCAGGTCGATGAGATAGCGCGTGGAAAAGGCATCCCAGTTCTTTTTTAAATCGGGGTTCAATTGGGCCAAGGATTCCGTTTTAGCAGTTTGGAGCATGTCCTCTATGGCTTGGGCGCTAGGTTTTTCATCGACGAGTCCTCCCGTTTGACGCCGCTGAGCCATTAAGTTGGCATACATGTGTGAATCCCGAAGGAAATCCAGCGCCTCGTGAAAATTGACGGGCGGTCGCGTGTGGCAGGTGACTTCCAAATAATAAAGCCGGTCCGGATTCGGGGCCTGGCTCATGTCCTCCTGGCACACGATAGCCGCGGCCATTCGTCGGATGGTTTCCTGTTTTTCACGGCCAATTTCTTTGGCATCCGCAAACAACCGATAAGCTTCCCCCGCGCCCTCGGTGCTGGTGCTGATCCAGTCGTGGATGAGTTGCCGGGGCTCCTCACGCGCCCACTCCGCCACGGTTTTGGTGGCTTCGTATTTGGATTCAAGGGCGGCTTCGGCCATGTAAGTGCCAGGTACCAATGGCATCGCTACTGCGCCCAGTGTGGCCGCCACGCCTTCCGCCGCCACTCCGGTGACCGCCGCGCTGCCCATGGCATAAAGTCCCGCGGTATCCGCGGCTACATTCGCTCCGTAAAGACTTCCTTTTTGCAATAAAATATTTTTTCGTTCCGCGTCCGAAGTACGCCCGGCTTCACTGAAAGCCTGGTAGGCCTGCACTCCATAAATCGCCACTCCGGCCGCTGTCCCCAAGGCGCCCGCCCATCGTCCCAGCTTGAGCCATCGGGCGATTTCGGGAGCGAATTTGACAGTCAGGTTTTCGGCTTCGGCGGTCTCGGCAATGATGCGTTCAACATCTTTCGCGTCTTTTGCCTCAATAATTCGAACAGCCATACGCTCCGCTACATCCGGAGCAATTTTTTTGGCTTTCAGGAAAGTTGCAATGCCCTCTTCGGTCTGATCACTTTTCGCCAACACTGCCAAGTCCTCTCCTGTGAACTTCGCCCCGCGCCACTTTTCAAAGTCCTGATACCACTTTTGGTCTTCCAGCCATTCACTGCCGCGGGCTCCCACGCGTTCACGAAGCGCCCCGAGGGCGCGACCGGCTTTTTGGGTAAAACTTTCTTTTTTGGCCAAAATAATCATTCGTTTGAATTTTTCAAATCCATCTTTAGCATGCAATTCAATCAAACGATTCAATTCTCTTGTTTCTAAAACAAATGCATCCCCTGCTTCCACTACGTCCTCTGCAGGGAGAGCGGCAATTCGTCTTAATTCCAACTCGACTCCCTTCGCATCCATACTTTCTACATCAAGTTTTTTAACCTCTTCCATGAACTTGTTTATCCGCCGTGCCTTGCCAGTGTAAGCAGCAAGATCTTCATGGGGTTTTCGATCAATTCCTCTGAACTTCCCCGATTTAGCCGGGTCATCGGGATTGTATCCAAAAAGATCATTATAATCGCGTATAAAATAATCACCCCAACGCTCGCGATAAGCCCTATAAAGATCTTGATAAACAATCTTTCTTCCGTGTGAGAGGGGATGTTTTATAGCTTGGATCGGTGAAATCACCGATTCAGTCAAATCATCATATTTAGCAAACAGCGCAGCGCTTTTTCGTAACAAGGCCATGTCACCTGTGCCTTGATAACGCATGAGGCTCACGATACGTCCGCCGATTCGATAGGTTTCTCGTGCAGCGCGGTATCCGGCGATCGGTGCCGTGATGGGGGCCGCTAGGCCGCGGCCAGCACCCTTGAGCATGCCAGTCGCTTTTGCCAAGATGCCGCTATCAGCTCTAGCCAAACCAGCCAAAGCTCCAATCATGATGTAAGGGGCAGTTTCGGCGCCATACGTTTTTATTCCCACTCCATGGAGTTTTCCGCGAAGTGTATCCCATACAATTCCCGCAGGGTGGAGAAGAAAGTATTCGCCTGCCAAATACACCACTCCAGAATTTTCTCCGCCTTTAGTTTGGGAATAAATCAAAGTTCCACTCAGCGCGGTAATCATGTTGAGAATAGAAACGCCGTCCGTGGCTTCGTTAAAAAACACATCGCCGAATTTTTCGTAGAGGGTCACGGCCAGCCGTTTGGGGATCGAAATAGTACCTGCGGCGGCTTCCATTCCGAAAATACCGCTAAATTTGAGCCAGTCGGCATCTTTGATGGTTTCGAAGAATTCCTGCTTATTATCACTGGGGCGAGCGAGCCCACGGGCAAATTGTAGACCATACTCAACCTTCTGTCCGACTCGTTTCACGACCTGTGTCAGTCCGAATTTCATGTAGGGCTGTAGAAATTTCCAGCACAAATTGAAATTGGGAGCGTGGATCGTTCCGGCCAGAACCCCGGCCACATTGGACATGTACCAGGCATGGGCGTCCGGTTTGACCTCTTTTAAAATTTTACTGATTAACATCACCATTGCCACATCCTTTGCTTTGTCGAAATCCCCCCCATCGGGGGCTTCCCATTGCATTCCCTGGCTCAGCACGCTGAGTTCGAGGCCCTGGGAAAAGAGCATGTCTTTTATCTTGAGTGAATTTCTCAAAACATTATCCAAGTCCCCTCCCTCTTGTCGGTGAATGTCATAGCGCCGAAAGACTCCTTCAAGATTCTCAGTTGTTTGAGTTTGGATCGCTTTAAAAAATCGAATGGTGGCTTCACGTACCGTCGGAGAAAGCGCTGGGGGAAGTTGTTTATCCAGGTCTTCCGTAGACGTGTTAAGATTGATTTTTCCTCCGTACAAGAATAGGGCCGCGCCCAGGAATTCTTTTTTTTCAGCGGCCGGAACTTCTACCCCCAAGCGTTGGGCCATCGTTTCGATATAGCTTCCAATATTCTGAGTAAAGAGTTCATTTAGTTTCTTCTCGCTCAAAAGTTCAGCCAGCTTGTTCCCATTCAGATCAGCGAGAGAACTCAAATCCAGTTGTTTTAATTGTCCCAAAAAGGCGTCATGCAAGGCTGTCGCAGGGTCATGAGCTAGATGTTGGGTTAGAAATACATCCAATGTCATTCCATCTACCGGAATCTTCGGATAATGGCCGACATAATAGTCGCGCGCCCGAGTGATGATCTGCGCTGCGTGAAAAAGGGCTTCCGGATCACCTGAGCTCAGCCCAAAAGCCTTCGGGTCAATTGTTTTTTCGCCCTCGTGTTTGCGGTAGGTTTCCGCGATCTTTTGTAGACTGAGATGGGCAAGATCTCCACGCATGGCTGCCAAAATTTTCCCCTGCATCTCTTCCGGAAGTTCAACCTGTTCAATGGCATAAAGACGCACAAGCATCTGGATCACAGGCTCCCGGTCATTAGACACTTTCATTGCTATTTCTTTAGCTTCTCCCGCTACTTCTCCCGTCACCTCAGCCGCTTTAGCGCCAGCGCCTTGGATTTGCCCCTTCAGCTTCTCCACCTCCGCCCGGGTTTCTTCGAGTTCTTTTCGCACTTTTTCGGGCAAGGCTTCGCCCTTTTCGATCAGTTCTCTGATCTCATCAGGGGCCATTTTCATCATGAGTTCCTTCAGGCCTTCACGCCCCATCACCAATCCTGCTGCCAGAGCCGCAAACGCCAATGCCGTCTTTTTGCTGGGGACCAGGCTGGCGAAAAATCCCTCTTTCGGACTTCCATCATCCTTTTCTTCTTTGTTGAACCAGCCCCAAATGCCTTTCAAGAGTTTGTATCCCAAATACACTCCAGCCGCACCAGCTGCCGCGTACACGAGTGTCTGCCCCGGGTGGTCGTGGGCGAATTTTCCGAGTTTTCCCACAAATCCTTTCGAGGCGTATTCGCCCTGCTCAATCATGCCGCCTTGGCCATCTTCTCCGGCCCATGCTTTGAGGAGGTAACTGGAGGTAGGGCCGGGCTGACCGATCAATTCTATGTATTTTTGCCAGGCCATACTCTCCTCCGGCGTCACTTCGGCGCCAACCATTTGGGCATCACGCATGAGTTCCCCCGGGAGCATCCGCTTAAAATTGTTTTCCGGATGCGCTTTGCCGATTTTGGCGATCACGTTGATGAGCTTGGATTCGATCAGACAAATCCCCGCGGCCTGCGCTTCCGGATTCCGGTCGGCCCGGAGTTCCAGCATTTCATTGAGGTCGGCCGTGTCAGAAACCCGTTCATGAGTTTGGTCCGACGCATGGGCGAGTTCATCAAGCCCCCGGCGCACCTCAGCGTACGGCATTCCCTCATGGGTTTCACGCCCTTGCCGTTCGGCAGTCGCATCGTGGCCGGTGGTGAGACCCTGCTGATTCGCCATTTATTTTTCCTGGTTAGGTTTTAATTTTTCAAGTTTTCCCTGGGTTTTCAGACGTTGTAAATTTTCCGCCAGAAGGTATTGGTTCGCCTGGGCCAGCTGGGCATTTGTCAAAAGATAAGCCATGGCCTTCCAGTCACGCCTTTTTTCCGTGTCCAAAAACCGGGCGCGCTCCACGGCCTGCTTGAATTCCGCGATTTCCTTCCGCCGCTGATCGTCGAAATCAAAAATGGCCGGAGTGATGAGTTGGGTGGCGGAAATTTCCATAAAGAATTAATCTTTATATTATACCAAAAAATCACTCTGAAAACAAGGGTAAAACAGTCCTGCCTGGCGGTCGGTCGGCTCGTCCAAAACCCCGAGGCGCAAAGTTGACGTCAAATAGGCGCAAAGTTTGCGCCTCATGGCTCAAACCGTCATGCCGAGAGCTTCAATTTGGTCAATTTTTCCTCGGCTTCAGCCAGTCTTGCCTTTTCCTGGGCCACGATGGCCGCGGGCGCGTTGGTCGCGAATTGGGCATTATCCAGTTTCCGCCTCAGGCCGGCCACATAAGACTCCAGATTGGCAATTTCTTTCGCCATCCGCTCCTTTTCTTTTTCTAAATCAACAAGGCCGCTCAGGGGAATAAAAATTTCGATGCCGCTCACCACATCCGCGGCGGCCCCCTCTATCTTGTCGCCCTTTTCCTCCAGCGTAAAATCTCCCAGCCGCGCGAGCCGAATGATATCCGGGGCGCTTCGATGCAAGTCTCCCAGCGCTTTATGTCCGTAAATAATGGCCGGCACTTTCACCGCGGGTTCAATCTTATTTTCCGCCCGCATTTTGCGAATACTCGTGATCACGTCAATCGCCAGAGCCGTGGGTTCACCGTCATATTTCTTTTTGTCCGGCTTCGGATACGGCTCATGGATCAGCATTCCCTCCACCCCCGGCAGCTGCGCCCAAATTGTCTCGGTGATAAAAGGCATAAACGGATGAAGCAGAATCAAGATATTTTTCAGCACATGATAAAGCACCGCCGGGTTTTGTTTTTCACCCTTGGAAAGCTCTAAATACCAGTCGCAAAAGTCATTCCACAAAAAGTCATACAGCGCCTGCGCCACCTCGCTGATCCGGAATTCCATCAGTCCCGCGTCCGCCGCTTTGATCGTCGCGTTCAGCTTGGCCAGAATCCACTGGTCGGCATCGGTTAGGCTGTCATTCTGAGGAGTGAGTCCGCCAGAGGCGGACGACGACGAAGAGTCTCCCCGTGACTCGAGGACTCCAAGCACGTAACGGCTCGCATTCCACAGCTTGTTGGTGAAGTTGCGGAAACCTTTTATTTTATCTTCGTACAGGTGCGCGTCATTGCCGGGCGCATTGCCCGCAATCATGCTCATGCGCAAGGCATCGGCGCCGAATTTTTCGATCATTTCCAAGGGGTCAATCCCATTGCCCAGTGACTTGCTCATTTTTCGCCCTTCGCGGTCCCGGATCAGGCCGCTCAGATAAACCGTTTTGAAAGGAACATCGTTGATGGCGTAGGCGGTCATCAAAATCATGCGGGCCACCCAAAAGAACAAAATATCGTAAGCGGTTTCCATTACGCTGGTCGGATGAAAATATTTGAAATCCGGGGTTTTTTCCGGCCAGCCGAGGGTTGAAAATGTCCAGAGCGCTGAGCTGAACCACGTGTCCAGCGTGTCTTCGTCTTGCCGAAGCTCCCCCGAACCGCAGGCAGGGCACTTCGCAGGCGTTTCGCGGCTCACAATCGGCTTTTTGCAATCCGGCGTGCAATGATCGTCACCCACGCAGTACCACACGGGAATCCGATGCCCCCACCAGATCTGGCGACTGATGCACCAGTCCCGCAAATTATCCATCCAATGGAAATAAATTTTATTGAAACGATCGGGAATGATTTCAATCGACCCGTCGCGCACCACCTCGATCGATTTTTCTTTCAGGCTTTTGCCGCCCAGGGATTTGACCTTTTTATTCACATCAACGAACCACTGATCCGAAACCAGCGGCTGGATGGGCGTGCTGCATCGGTAACAGATAGAAAGGTTGTGGGTGTAGGCTTCATCAATCCGTTCCATGATTCCCATTTTTTTCATTTTTTCCACGAGTTTCACGCGGCAATCCAACACATCCATTCCCGCAAATTCTCCCGCGATGGGGAGCATCTTGCCGTCAGTTCCAACGATTGGCACGATTTCAAATCCATATTTTTTGGCCAAATCAAAATCCACAAAACTGTGTGCCGGGGTAATCGTCATAGCGCCCGAGCCAAGTTCCATGTCGGCCGCCTCATCCGCCACGAACCTGGCCTGGATGGGGCCGTTCAGCCAGTCCACCATCAGCTCTTTACCGACCATATCCTTAAAACGTTTGTCTTTGGGGTGGACGATAATGACTTTGTCGGCAAATTTGGTTTCCGGCCGCGCTGTGCCAATGGTCACCGGGCCATATTTGATGTAGTAAAACGGATCCTGCCGTTCTTCATACTCCACCTCATCATCCGCCAGCGTCGACTGGCAGCGCACGCACCAGTTCACAATCCGATAGCCGCGGTAAATCAGGCCGTCTTCGTGCATGCGCACAAAAATTTCCGTCACCGCACGGCTCAGGCCCTCGTCAAACGTGTATCGCTCGCGGGACCAGTCGCAGCCGGAGCCCATTTTGCGAATTTGTTTCCGAATGGTGTTCTGTGACTCCGCCACAAATTCCCGCACGCGCTTTAAAAACCCTTCGCGTCCCAGCTGATGGCGCGTGAGCCCCTCCTCCGCGATCACTTTTTCCACCTTGTTTTGGGTTGCAATGCCCGCATGGTCCGTGCCGGGCAGCCACAAGACCTCGAATCCTTTCATCCGTCGATGACGTGTCAGAATGTCTTCTGTCGTCATCCGCGCCGAGTGTCCCAAATGCAGCGTTCCCGTCGCGTTGGGTGGCGGCATGGCAATCATAAACGGTTTTTTCTTTGGATTTACCTTCGCCTTAAAAGCCCCGGATTCCTCCCATTTTTTATAAATCGCATCCTCGTATTTTTTCGCCTCATAGGCCGGTTCAAGCATAAAAAAATCTGGTCAACAGGCGTATTTTAACATAGAATGGGCGCATGCCGAATTACGATTTCAAATGCCTTAAATGCGGCCACGAATTCCAGGCCCTGCTCCCGGCCGGGCACACCGAACATCCCTGTTTGGAATGCGGGCACGAGCAAACCAAAAAACTTCTCACCGCTCCCGGCGTGCACTTTAAAGGCAGCGGATTTTATAAAACCGACTCGCGGCCAAAGTCAGCCGAAACTCCAAAGCCCGCCCCAGCGCCAGCTAAACCTGTATCCGCTCCTCCGGTCAAAGAGCAAAAAAAGAAGCAGGATTGAACAAAAATTTGCTTGCTTTTTTACGAAAAAGGCGATATATTGACTATAGTTCAATAATATTTTTTAACCATGCCACCAGTACCAGCCCTTAGGGCTGTACCCACACCATCGGCAGAACCAGCGGAAGGAAAAACTTTCGTGTTGCAGCTTCTAGAAGCAGAGGTAGCGGGCGATCGCGCAAAAGTGACGGAACTCGTCGCTGTGCGTGAGGCAGTTGAGCCTATCTGTGATCGCTTAGAAGCGGCAGCGATTCGATTGGGAGATGAAGCTGATCGCGCTATGTTCATGGAAGAAGAATAAGTGCGCACTCTTCTTAACGATTTTGCAGAAGATAGCTTTTTTGACGTACTTCACTTCTCATAAAATGCATTACCAGATGCAGTATTCTTAAAAGTTCACTGGTTGCACGAAGCGGCATTCGTTCATTGTCGATCAGCCTTTTTGACTCATGCCCTTTCACAGGGGAAACCAAGGGTAAATAACGTTTACCAAGCACCCGCCATCGGTTGAGCAAAGTGAATTTGATGAAAGCGAGAATTTCCTGGCGGATATTAGGAGCCATTTGAGGCCGATCGGAGAGATGACAGGATGACATTTTGCCAAGTTGTCGCTGAACGGCCGATACCATTAATTGCTCTATGTGGGCGTAAGCCTGATCATTGATTAAATGTTTGCCGGGAGAGAGTTCCGTCACAGGGTCATCTTGTCTTCCAATTAAATCCCTGAGTATATCTTCATTATCAAAACCGACTTTAGCCAGGCTTCTTTGAATGGGTATCACCAGTGCGTCATTGGTTTCGTCTTGCTTTCTGTCGTTAAAATAACGCTCCAGGGCATCTGCCAATGTTTCGTAAGACTCATGGGACGCTCGTTTAAAATCGGTTGATCGTTCTAAATCAGGGCATCCTGCTTCCATGGGCAGTAGTACGCCCTCCAGTTCCTGGGCCAGGGCCACGGAATGCATTCCTAATTCATCCATAACATAATTTATGCCTTCGTCATGAATTCCTTTTACCACGGTAAACAAATGACGTTCAATTTCAGCAAGATGAGCCATATAAGGATTAACCACTCCTTCCGTGTCAAAACTCCGTCTGACGTATCCCAGCATCTCTTCTATTTCCGGTTTCAGCCTTCCTTCCCTGATTTTTCGGTAGCGATCATAAGCCCTGGCAAAGCCTCCATAAGCTTTGCGCAAAACCTTTTGAACATCGTGAGGCACTTCCCCATAGATACTCTGATAGCGTTCTAAAAAAGCTCGCATGCTTTCATCCATTGCCCCGGCATCCAGATTTGGAGGCGGAACAAGCGATTTAGGGGCAATGACTCTGGGCATCCGACGACGGCCCGTATCAATAAGCTTACCTCGATCAGTATCGGGAGCAACGGGAGTCGGTGGTTGCTGATAATGATCTACTGGCGACGGCGGAGTGTTTCCGTTAGACATAGCAATTGGCTTTAAAGCGTTTCTATTTCCTGCAGCACATTCGCTTCTTCGGTCTGCTCCTGCTGTTCATGAATTTTTTCCGCTTCTTTCAGGGCCAGCTTTTTTGCTTTGTACGCAGATTCGTCGAAGGCAGTCGCCACCTTTTCTTTTTCCTTTTGAACGCCTTTGGTATAAGCCTGATTCGCCTCGTCGATTTGCCTTTTTTCATTGCCCAAAATATCCCGTAAATTCTGGATTTGCTCTTCCGTCATGATGGGCAGCACGTCCACCCAATACTGCCGTTCCTCGTTATTCATCGAAGGGCTTTTTTCAACCAGCGGAACGAGTTCCGGAAACCGCGCCCGCACTTCCTCCGGAATATTCAATGCTGATGGCGTCACGGTTGTCGCGGTGGCCGTTGCTGTGGCAGAAAAATTGTCAGGCATAATAAATCATTTTATTATACCAAAAAAATCACCTAATAGCAATGCGTCCTACCCCAGACTGTAAACCCAGTTGGTGTTCGCTATTTGTATTTTCAGAACGGCGGCAGAAACCTTTCTCCAGAACTGGCGGAGGATAGTGGCTTTGTCGACCATCTCAAATTTGCTGTCTCTAAGACATCATTTCCTATATGGTCTTAAACCACCTAACTCAAACCACTATGCATCAGAAGCAACTTCAGACATCCGTTAGCGAAACAGTCCCACTCCATTTAACCGATCTTAAAATTCTCTCTGATTGCATTCACTTTTTTGATGCCGCCCATGATCATTTTTTGCCCCAAAGGTCTCAAGATGTTTTTTAGAATGGCAAAAAGTGTTTCCAGGCTTTTTACATCCACCCATTCATCTTTTCCGTGCATGTTTTTGCCCGTGGCGCCCAAAACAACTGAATCGACTCCTGCCGCCGAAAAGAACCGCGCGTCGGTGGCGTAAGGGGCCCGGCCGGTACGGATTTTAACCCCCGCTGTCCTGCCGGCCCTTTGAATCCTTTGGATCCATTTTTTGCCCCATGGTTTTTGGTGGGGCGGATCAAATTTACGCACCTTCCAGGCCGCCCCGGGAAAACACGCTTTAATCCGCTGCATGATCTTTTTCGGATCGTCCTCCGGAAGGTAGCGGATATCGAGATCAAAGGTGAAATCCGCGGGGGTTCTGTTGGGGCAATCTCCGCTTTTCACCATCCCGATGTTGCAGGTGGTTTTCCATGCCTTTTTTTTGAGCGGCGGGAAGGAGGCATAGAATTTTTTAAGGTTTTGATGAAACCGTTCCACAGGATTTTTTCCCAGCCAGGGCATCGAGCCATGCGCCGCTTTGCCTGGAATCACCCCTTCCATCCAAAGAATACCCTTGGTTTCCGTGATCAGTTCAAAAGCCGTCGGCTCTACTGTAACAAAAAATCCGGGGCGAATTCCCTTTTTTAAGACAAACTGGGCTCCCGCCCCCGTGGTTTCCTCGTCGCCGACAAATATGAAACCCACGTCGGGCCGTTTGGATTGTTTTGCAAAATGCTCGATCAGGGCAATCATAACGGCGCAACCGCCTTTCATGTCCATCGCTCCGCGCCCATACAGCCGCCCGCTTCGCTGTTTGGGGGAAAATTGACTCTCTTCCGCCGGCACCACGTCCAAATGCCCGTGTAGCAACAGAGTCGGTTGTTTGTGCCGGGGCCTAAAGGTGATCATGAGTACTGGATTGCCCTTGGCGGCCCATTGTTCCACAAAAACCCCGCTGAGTTTCCGCAATCTTCCGACGACATAAGCCATGACACGCTTAACCTCATCCCTTGATCCGGGCGCATCGATAGACTTGAATCGGATCAGGTCAGCGGTGATCGCGCTCAGGGGGGATGGCATGAGGCCTATTTAATCTTCAAAATCTTATACTCAAACAACCCGGCGGGCACTTTGACGCGGATCTGGTCGCCCTTGGCTTTGCCGATGAGGGCGGCGCCGATGGGGGATTCATTCGAGATTTTGTGTTCGATGGGGTCGGCCTCGGTGGAGCCCACGATGGTGTAGGTTTCGGCTTCGTCGTCCTCCGTCAGGTTTTTCACGGTCACGGTGGTGCCGATTTGAACGGTTTCCTGGCCCGCCCCCTTTTCTTCCTCGTGAATGATCTGGGCGTTCTCAATCATTTTATCCAGCTCGATGATGCGCCCTTCCACGAAGGCCTGCTCATTTTTGGCTTCCTCGTATTCGGAATTTTCCGAGAGGTCGCCATACGCGATGGCTTCTTTCAGGCGCGCGGCCACTTCCCGGCGGCGGGTTTCTTTGTGGTACTTGAGTTCCTCTTTTAATTTTTGGAGGCCGGATTTAGTGAGCAAAACGGCCTTGTCGTCGTTGGGGGTCGTCATAAAGGGGTGAGGTTATAAATATTCTTTAATTTTAATGCTGGTCGGGTGGTCGCGCAGTTTTTGCAGGATCTTGGCTTCGATCTGCCGGATGCGCTCGCGCGTGACTCCGAATTCTTTGCCCACTTCCTCCAGCGTGTGACCGATGCCGTCGTCCAGGCCGAACCGCATGCGGATGATCTTTTGCTCGCGGGGTGTGAGGTACTGGAGCATGTAGCGGATATTCTCCTTCATGATCTGCCGGTTGGTGGCATCGGCAGGCGACACGGCTTCATCGTCTTCGATAAAGTCCCCGAGCTTCGAATCCTCCTCGGCGCCCACGGGGGCTTCGAGCGAAATGATGTCCTGGCTGATTTTGAGGATGTGGCGCACTTTCTTAATATCCATGTCCATTTCAGACGCCAGTTCCTCCACGGTGGGCTCGCGGCCGAGTTCCTGGAGCAGGCGGCGCTGGGTGTGGGTGAGCTTGTTGATGGTTTCCACCATGTGCACGGGGATACGGATGGTGCGAGCCTGGTCGGCAATGGCGCGGGTGATGGCCTGCCGAATCCACCAGGTGGCGTAGGTGGAGAATTTAAAGCCGCGCTTCGGGTCGAATTTTTCCACCGCCCGGAACAGGCCGATATTCCCCTCCTGGATCAAATCGAGAAAAGAAAGTCCGCGGCCGATGTACTTTTTGGCGATGGACACCACCAGGCGCAAATTCGCCTCGGCCAATTTCTGTTTGGCGACCGGGTCGCCCTTGGCAATGCGTTTGGCAAGCTTGATTTCCTCCTCCCCCTTGAGCAAGTCCACGCGTCCGATTTCCGAAAGGTACATGCGCACCGAGTCATTAGCGATTTCTTTGAGGTTGGTCTGGCGCTTGGCCACTTCAGGCTCCACGGCCTCTGGTTCTGCTTCCGGTTCGCCTTCTTCCTCTTCGGTCTTTTTCCCTTCCCCATCGCCCTCCTCTTCTTCCAGATACTCATCGATGTCGGAAATGTCGAAATCTTCATTTTCAAATTGGAACGCGCCGTCACCTCCTTTTTTGGCCTGTTTTCCCCAAATCATACCCTGTTTCACGTCGATCACTTCAATCCCGAGTTCCATGAAAAGCGTGTAGATTTCGTCGAGCAAAATCACATTGTCCTCGATTTCCGGCATGGCCTTCAGGAGTTCCTGATGGGTCACAAAGCGCTGTTCGCGGCCTTTCTGAATCAGCTCGCGGATGGCCTTCGGGTATTTATTGAGGGTGGCTTCGTCCGGTTGCGCGATGAATTTTTTCTGAATCTTTTTCGCCATGATCCGATTAAATTTTAGCGTTGAGTTTAAGAATTTCGTTGTACTGATTCAGGAGGAGATGGCGGTCCGTGCCGTCCACGGCGCCGCGGATTTTAAACTCCTGTTCCTTTTGGGCTTTCCAGAGGTTATTCCGGTTGATACTCCGGATCAGGTGCTGGATTTCCCGTTCGGCGGCCTCGTCGGAAAAATCGGGATAATGCTCGTCGATCAGCAATCGGTAAATATCCACTTGTTCGCCGTCGCCCGGGGTCAGAGCCTGCCGGACTTCCTCCACATTCAACACACGCGATTTACCATACACGTTTTTAGAGGCGAAGTAAAATGGTTTTGTCTCGGTATCAAAGGGGATGCTAAAAAGCAATTGCTCTTCCACCGGTGGGTAAAGATCCGGGTACTGAAAAATAAACCCGAGCAGGTACGCTTCACGGCTGAACAGCTTCTTTTCCGCGGGCGCGGCGCTGGCGGGAGTGGGCCCCGGGTAACTGGGGGTCTTTTTTGCTTTTTTAAGATCGTTCCACAAGAGCTTGATATCGGTTTTGATCATCAGCGACAGCCGCTCCAAATACACTCCCTGCTCCATTTCGGTGGGGTATTGCCGGATGAGGGGAAGCAGGAACCCGAGCAACCCCTTTTTGCCGTCGAGAGTTTCGGGGTCGAACTGGCGGCGGGCGTAGTCAAAATAAAAATCCATCGCGGGGATCGGGTTGGCCGCGGCTTTGGCCCAGGCCTCAGGGTCTTTCTGGATGCATTCGTCCGGGTCTTTCCCGAGGGGGATCGGAACAATTTTGATGTCGAATTCCTGTTGCTGCGCCAGTTCAATCCCCCGCAGGGTGGCCTGCAGGCCGGCCGTATCCTGATCGAACGCGAAGGCTATCCGGTTCGTGTAGCGCTTGATCAGTTTCAGCTGTTCCGGGGTCAGGGCCGTTCCCGAGGTGGCGACCAGGTGCTCCGTTCCGGCCTGATGGGCGGTGATCAAGTCCATGTAGCCTTCCACCACAATCACCATGCCTTCTTTTTTGATCGCTTCTTTGGCGCGGTGCAGGCCGTAGAGCATCAGGCCTTTGGTGTAGGCGGGCGTTTCAGGGGAATTCAGGTATTTAGGTTCGCCTTCCCCGATAATCCGTCCGCCAAAAGCCACGGGGTTGCCCTGATGGTCGAAAATGGGGAATAAAAGCCGATGGCGGAAGCGGTCGTACGAGCTTTTGTCCGCCATTGAACGCTGGATCAAAAGACCCGACTCAATCAACGTGGTTTCCGGATACCCCTGTTTCATCAAATGCTCTTTGAGCGCTGTGAACGAATCGGGCGCGTAGCCGAGCTGGAATTCGGTCACACTTTTTTCCGTGATGCCCCGATCCAGAAAATATTGTTTCTGATGGGGATTTTCCTCCAGCTGGCGCTGGAAAAAGGCCACGGCGGCTTTGTGAATTTCGATCAACTCCAGCCGCTTGTTGGCGGTTTTTGGGTTCGTGCGTGGCAGTTTAACCCCCGTTTTTTCGGCCAGGAGTTTCACCGCCTCGCCAAAATCGCAATTTTCCACCAGCTGGGTGAACTTGAAAATATCGCCGCCCTTTTGACACCCGAAACAATACGCAATTTCCTTGTCGGGACTCACAATAAAGCTCGGCGTTTTTTCCGAGTGGAACGGACAAAGCCCTTTCAGGCTCCGGCCCGCCCGTTTGAGCGGAACATAAGAGCTGACCAGCTCTTCGATGCTGAGCCGGGATTTGATTTCCTGTAGGTGATCCATGCGATTAAAAGAGGGATTTGAGGGCTTGGGGCGGCGCGGGTATTTCCAGATGCAGATAGGCGTTTTCCGTCACCACGCGGCCCTGCCGGGTGCGGTCGAGGAAGCCGATTTGGAGCAGATACGGTTCGTACAGGTCTTCAATCGTTTCCGTTTCTTCCGCGGTGGCGGCGGCCACGGCCGAAAGTCCCACGGGCCCGCCGTTAAACTTCTGGATGATCGTCACCAGAATTTTGCGATCCATTTTATCCAGCCCCAGCATATCGATTCCGATTTTTTGCAGGCACGATTGGGTGAATGGGAGGCTGATTATACCCTGGTTTTCCACGGTTGCAAAATCCCGCACCCGTTTTAAAAGCCGGTTGGCGATACGGGGCGTTTTGCGCGAGCATACGGCGATTTCCCGCGCCGCCTTTTCATCGATTTGAACGTCCAGCAATTTCGCCGAACGCTTCACAATGGTTTCCATCTCATCGTCTTCGTAAAAATCGAGTTTGTACAAATGTCCGAACCGGTCGCGGAGCGGCGAGGACAGCGTGCCAGCCTTGGTAGTGGCGCCGATGAGCGTGAACGGCGGCAGTTCCAGCCGCATCGACCGCGCCCCGGGCCCCTTGCCGATGATCAGGTCGAGCGCGTAGTCCTCCATGGCTGAATACAGCACTTCTTCAATGTTGGTTTTCAGTCGGTGGATTTCATCGATGAACAAAATATCATGAGGCTTCAGGTTCGTCAGAATCGAGGCCAGGTCGCCCTGCTTTTCAATCGCCGGCCCCGAGGTGGTTTTGATGTTCACCCCCATTTCGCGGGCGATGATGTAGGCGAGGGTGGTTTTCCCCAGTCCCGGCGGGCCGTACAGCAACACATGTTCCATGGGTTCGCCGCGCTTTCGCGCGGCCTGGAGCGACACCGCCAGATTCATTTTAATATCCGTTTGGCCCACGTACTCCGCCAGCGTCCGCGGCCGCAGGGCCATGTCCAGCGCGGTGGAATCCCCCGTACTCTCCTCTGGCGCGATGATGCGTTCATCCCGTTCAATCATGCGCCCATTATAGGGTCGCCCCCCGCCCCTTAGCAATTGCTTTTGTACTCTGGCTGTGCTATAATATTTAGATTTAAAAACAAACCCATGAGTGGACCTGATAGCTCAAATTCGTTCGACTCCGGCAATCTGGTGAGCTCTTTAACTCCGAGACCCGATTGGGTCACCGATCTCGGGAGCTTGAAAGATAGTCTGAATCAGTACCCGGACAATCTTCAGCCCCCTCATCCGGCGCCTGCGCCAGCCGCGGGGCCAGCCGATGCGTCTGCGACAGTTGCATCGGCCGTTATTCCTCGCCCGCCCGATGTGGCAGAAGCGGAAAAGGAAGGAAACGAAAAACCGGGACTTAAAGCTAAAAAGCTGAAGAAAGAAATTGGCCTCGAATTTAGCAAGGGCGTCGAGCGTTTTATGCTCGCCTGCAAAGAAGCGCTTGAAAAACCGGACAATTTAGGAAAACTAGAGAAATTTGTGGATACTCATGGAACATTCAAAGAGGCGCTTACAGAACCAGAAAAAACAGAAGAAAGGCAGCCCGACACAGCTTTGCATTGGAATGCCGATTTTTGCCGGGATGTTCTGGGGGAGTCCCATTTAAGCACGCGTGAAACTGTATACGCCATTTATGCCTTTCAGAAAGCGCTGAATCAGGCTTTCATCGATAACATTACTCACAATTCGGATCAGGGCTATCCCTTTAAAGATCCGGCAGAGGGAGGCAAGATCAATGCACAAACCCGTATTGATGGCTACTTGGGAGCTTACACGGCGAGCGCGCTCCGGTATTACGTGGTTCATTTGCATAATAAGCCAGCTGAAAAGCAACAGGACTGGGCCACAGCATTACAAACGGACAATACCGTCCGGCAGGATCAGTACAACCGGGCGAAAGAGTATTTGAGAGGTATTTTTTATCCCCAAGGCCTAAATGCTTCTCCGGGTAGCCAGGGTCAAAGGGCGCCAGAATCTTTGCCTGAACAATTCTTAAAATTAAAAGAAATAGCGCCTCCGGCACCGGCTCCCAAAATCGAAACCGATGTCTTGAAATTCAAAAGCGCAGACCTGACTGCTCTTCGCAATTATCAGATCCGCGACTTCTACAAAGACTATTTGTGGAACAATTATGGCCGGCTTAAAGAAGGAGATAAGGCGACCGGTGCCTGGTTCACTTTCCGTAATTTTCTTGAGAAAGGCGAATTCAGCAATCCATCAGTTCAAAAAGCTTATAGGGGCTACATGAATGCCCTTGCCTATCATCAAGCTAATTTCACTCAAGAGTCAGAAGAAAAAAAGAACAAGGCCAGGGATGTTTTAGGGGTTGCCATCCAAGCACAGCAAGACAGCGCAGAGGCAATGCTGCATGATGATTTTGAACGGCCTGCATGTCTGCCTTCAAATAAAAAATATATGAACAAAGGGGATTTCGAACAGACCAAAAAAGAGATTTCAAAAGATCTCCCCTCACCCTACAATAATCAGATCTACCAGAACATTCCAGCCCATCAGGCGCTAAAACCGATCTATAAGATTTTAAAAGAATACGATCGCGATCTCGCGTTTAGTTCATATGAAGAGCTCGAGCAAGCGGCTTATCCTGATTTATTACAGGCGTTATGGGGTGAGCTATTGGAGAAAGGTGGAATGATCGGCAGTTTTTTGGATAAAACCGATAACGCGATTCCGGCGAACCGAAGAAAGATGCGCGATCTTTTTAATGCGGCCATCTACGCCCGCAATGTCGATCGGCTTAGATCGGCCTTAGAAAAACATTTCCTTCCCCCCGAAAAATAAACATGTCCCATGCTCCGCTCCGTTAAATCGCAAATCGTCGTGGCCACGTCGCTGATCATGGTGGCGATCCTGGGGGCCACGGCGTATTTGGTGATCGACCAGAAGGCGAGGGAATTGAGCCACGATATTTTTGAGAAGGCCGTGAGTTTTGCCGAACTCACGCATGAGCGGATTGTGGCCAATTACGAAAAAAACTATACACAGAAAGCGTTCGCGAATTTTGACCGCGAAATGGCGGAGATCAATGGTCTGAATCCGGACATCGTCAGGGTCAGTGTTTTTAATTACAAGGGGGAAACGCTGTATGGAGGAGATTCTTCGTCCCGAGGACTCGGGACTCAGAATGACACGAGTACCGCCCTTCCCTCCGATGCGCTCGAGCGGGTGCAGGCCGTGTGGCCGAGTGTTCAAATCACCGGAGGGGGACGCGCGGTGTACCTGGAAAAAGATGCCGATGGGACTCTCCGCAGTACCAATGCCAACGGCCGGGACGTGGAGCCGGTGAAGGATACTGAGCAAATTACTGACGTCATTGTCCCCTTCCGCGACCAAAACAACATCGCGCGGTCGTACTCCATCCGCTACACCGTCAGTTATGCCGCGCTGTCGGCGCGTATCCGGGATACCGTCGTGAATATCGGTGTGCTGGCGGGGCTGGGAATCCTGATCGCCCTCTTCATCGGAGGACTGGTGGCCGGACGCATCACGTCGCCCATTCACGCTCTCACCGAGGGGGCGGCCAAAATCGGCCGCGGCGACCTGAAAACCCGCATTCCCGTTCACAGCAAAAATGAAATCGGGCTCCTGGCCGACACGTTCAACAAAATGGCGACCGACCTGGAACAGAGCACCAAAGTGCTCGTCGAAAAAGAAAAACTCACGCATGAACTCGAACTCGCCGGGGAAATCCAGCGCGAGCTTTTGCCCAAAACCCTGCCGGTCATCAAAACCCTCGAACTGGCAGCCAGTCTTTATTCCGCCACCGAAGTGGGAGGGGATAGCTATGATTTTATCGGACTCGGCAAAAACCAGTGGCTCTTTTACGTGGCGGACGTCACGGGCCACGGGGTGCCAGCCGGACTCGTCGCCGCCATCAACAACGCGCTCGTCCCAGCTCTCGTGGAATACGATCCGAGCCCTCAGGCGCTGGTGGTTCACCTCAATAAAATCCTCAAAATGAAAATGCGCCCGAACGTGTTCATGACCATGGTTATGGCGCTCTGGGACGAAGCCAGGCACGAACTCAGCTACACGCAGGCGGGCCACGACCCAATTCTGCATTACCAGGCCAAAGCCAACGAAGTCCGCGAACTTTCCACGGGCGGCATGGCCCTCGGCATGGTGGCCGACCTTTCCAAGCTCGCTAAAACCGAAATCGTCAAAGTGGCGGCCGACGACGTGCTGGTGTTTTACACCGACGGCATTCCCGAGGCGTGGAAGAATGAAAAAGACCAATACGGCATGGAACGCTTCAAGGCTTCCATTGCCCGTCACGCGGGCCTAAAAACCGCCCAGGGTATCCACGACGCGCTCCTCAAAGACGTCCGCGACTTCATGGGGAAATATCCCCAGCAGGATGACATCACGTTAATCGTGGCGAAACGAATCTAATATGACCGATAAACCCGAATCTGTCGATGGACAAAATCCAGGAGAGCCCGACATGGACCGGCGGGGATTTTTTGGGAGATTGCTACGGGGCCAATTGGGGGCCGATTCAGAACGAGGGACAACATTGGATGATATCAATAGAACCGGCATCGAAGCGAAGCAATTTTTAACTCGAGGGTCACGACGTAAGTTTTTTAATTTACTAGGAAATGCGATAGAAGCCGGGTTTCTCGCCTATCTCCTTTTCGTGGAACCAGTACCCACTCTTTTGGCCGACATTGCAACCAGGGATGAGTATGATGAAAATATTCTGAAGAAGATTGACTGTTTAGAAAAACTTTATGATTGCGATTTTGAATTTGGCTTTGCGGTTCCAGGTTATGGACGGTTCGGGCAGTTGAGTTTAAATGAAAAATATGAGGCTCTCAGAATTTTACAAGAAGAACTAAGAAAATATCCTCCCGATTATGTTCGACGTTGTAATCCTGAGATAGTAATAATGAATTGTAAAACTCTTAGTTTAAAAGGACTTGCCTCCCGGGTTCACGGGAGACACCGCATTGTCCTCTACATAAAAAATCGAAGCAAAAAAGTAATATCAAGCGCTTTTCATCATGAATTAGAGCATGTGTCTGATTCGACCGATGGCAGAGAAGTGGGAGCAAAATGCGACGATGAGATGCTATGTGGGAGGGTCAAAGAAAAAGAGTGGGTTGCACTCAATCCACAAGGAAAAACAGTCTACAATAAATTTTGGGAGTTTTTCAAAGCAGTTGATGTAGTTTTCAGAATTAAAGGAGAACCCTCTGGATTTGTCAGACGTTACGGAACAAAAAGCCCCGGTGAAGATCAGGCGACCGTGACAGAAAGTTTAATGACACTTGATGAAGAGGATGATGGACCTAATATTAGAGAACAAATGCGAGAAGATCCCGTGCTTGCGACCAAAGTTCGAAAACTCAAAGAATACATGTTCCGCCGCAGCAATGGCCGCATGAATGAACAGTATTGGAAAGATCTGGAAGCGGGCCGGGTGGATGAGGCCTATTGGGAAACTCATTGAGTCGTGCTCGATGCCTGCCTGTACTTCATCACCCTCCTGTCAACCGCATAAGTCGGATCTTCCCGATCTGCCTCCGCTCGCACTCGCCAGCTCCCGGGCTCCTCTTGCTCATGCTCAATCAGCCCATGATGCGCCAGGCGTTCATGCGCTACGCATAGGGGCGCTAGGGTTTGCGAGTCATGCTCGGGACGCAGCGCGAACCGTCGCGTGTGATGGAGGATTTTATGGGGTTTGGAACAGCCGGGGTACGCACATTGCCCATTGGTTTTTTTAAGCACATGGTTTTGTATGTGGGCAGGGATGTAACGACTAACTGTCTGCCCCTCATTCGCCACCACTGGTTCCGGCCGCTCGGAGGCTAGTTTTGCTTCACGCAGTTCCAGAAGTTCTTTCATTAGGGTGTCCCAATCACCCTGGCCCTTTAGTTTCAAGAGCTTTTCAGCCGTCTGCCGGTTCAGAGTCATGGAGAGGGTGAGTGTTGGAGGGGCTTCCTTGACTGCTTGAACTCTCCCTTGTCCATTCGCGTCCGTCCCGGGACGGACGCGAATGGCTGATAATTCGACTGGCGCGTCAAGGGGTGCCCCGGAGGGGGCACCTGCTAAACTGCGTTCCCGGATGATCTCCTGTTCTTCCTGTTTCTTAAGCTCCCGAACGTAAGTTTCCAAAGTGCTCTTGCTCATTGCGGCCGCTTTCCTTGCCCAGAACTTCTCCGTGTCAGCGGTGACCATCGCAAGGACAGGGCGCACTGCCCCCAGTCCCTTGGCCTCCGCCACCATCCGGAGGCTCGGCTTGTCCTGGATTTTCTCAAGGATCCTCAGGGCATCATCCACGGTGTTCCGGCTCATGCCGGCCAGCTTCCCGGCGTATTCATAAATGCTGCCGAAGCCTTTTTTCTGCCAAATGGCCAATCGGTTAATCTCCGGAAGCAGCAGCACGCACTTGCGCATCCACTCTTTTGCGTTCCCACCGTACTCAACAAATTTAGCATGCAATTCCTGTTCAGATTTTACGAGGGTTTTCATAAAGAAAGATGGTTAAATGATCAGCACAGAAATATTATCATTTCAACTCTGAAAAGTAAACTTATTTACACTCAATTGGCGTGACAAAAAAAGGGATAATTTTTGGGTGATATTTTGGCGGAGGCCAGCGTAGAAAAAGCGGTCGGCCCGCGCACGACCATTGCATGGAAGCCAAGACCATAAGCGCTTAAAGCATCTTCGCCAAAAACTGCCCGGTGAAGCTCTTTTTATTCTTCGCCACTTCTTCCGGCGTGCCGGTGGCCACCACATAACCGCCGCCTTCGCCGCCTTCGGGCCCCAGGTCGATCAGGTAGTCGACGGATTTGATCACGTCCAAATTGTGTTCGATGGTGATCACCGTGTTGCCTTTTTCCACGAGCGCCTGCAGAACTCCGAGGAGTTTTTTGACGTCTTCAAAATGCAGACCGGTCGTGGGCTCATCCAGCACGTAAATCGTGTTGCCGGTGGCGCGTTTAGCCAGTTCCGTGGCTAGCTTCACGCGCTGGGCTTCCCCGCCGGAAAGCGTGGTGGCGTTTTGCCCCAAATGCACATACCCAAGGCCCACCTCCACCAGGGTGTGGAGTTTAACTTTGATCTGCGGCACCGCGTCAAAAAATTCCAGGGCTTCTTCCACGGTCATCCCCAGCACATCCGCGATGTTTTTGCCGTGCCAGGTGATTTCCAGCGCCTCCGCGTTGTAGCGCTTGCCCTTGCACACCTCGCATTTCACATACACGTCGGGCAAAAAGTGCATTTCGATTTTCACCTCTCCGTCGCCCTGACACGATTCACACCGGCCGCCTTTCACGTTAAAGCTGAACCGCCCTTCGCGGTATCCGCGCAGGCGGGCTTCCGTGGTGGAGGCAAACATTTCCCGTATCTCCGTGAACACACCGGTGTACGTGGCCGGATTGGAACGGGGCGTGCGGCCGATGGGGGACTGGTCGATGTTGATCATTTTGTCCAGATGCTCCGTGCCCCGGATTTCGTCGTGGGCGCCGGGCTTGTCTTTGGCGCGGTTGAGCTTGGAATTGAGCGCCGGGCACAAAATATAATTGATGAGCGAGGATTTGCCGGAGCCCGAAACGCCCGTCACGCCGATGAACGCGTTCAGCGGCAGTTTCACATTCACATTCTTCAGATTATGCTCACGCGCCCCGAGGATTTCCAAAAACTTCCCGTTGCCCTTGCGGCGCTTGGTGGGGATTTCGATCTTTTTTTGACCCGAAAGGTATTGGCCGGTGAGGGACTTCGGATTCTGCATGACCTCTTCCGCGGTGCCCATGGCCACCACTTCCCCTCCGTGCTTGCCGGCTCCCGGGCCCACGTCCAGCACGTAATCGGCGACACGGATGGTTTCCTCGTCGTGTTCCACCACCAGCACCGTGTTTCCCAAATCCCGGAGCTGGATCAGGGTTTTGATCAGCCGGGCGTTGTCGCGCTGATGCAGGCCGATCGACGGTTCATCCAGCACGTAAAGCACCCCCTGCAGGGAGGAGCCGATTTGCGTGGCCAGCCGGATGCGCTGGGCTTCCCCGCCGGAAAGCGTGTTGGCCGTGCGGTCGAGCGTGAGGTAGCTCAAGCCCACATTTTTTAAAAACTCCAGCCGCTTCATGATTTCCTGGATGATCAGGCGCGCGATCTGGTATTCCATATCGCTCAGAATTTCTTTCTTTTTTTCCGGGAGCATGTCCTCAAAAAACGCGTGGGCCTGGTCGATGGACATTTCCACGATCGCGATGATGGAGTTGCCGCCCACCGTCACGGCCAAAATCTCCGGCCGAAGGCGCTTGCCTTTGCACGTTTCGCAGAGGAGTACTTCCATGAATCGTTCAATGTTTTTGCGGATGTAGTCCGATTCGCTCTCGTGGTAGCGGCGTTCCAGGTTCGGGATCACGCCTTCGTAATTGGTTTCCACCTCGTAACTGGAATTGGGGCCGGTGTAATTGGCTTTAAATTTTTGATCGCCCGCCCCGTACAAAATCACGTTCACCTGTTTCTCGGTGAGGGTGCCGATGGGCGTGTTCACGTCGAATCCGTATTTTTTGCCCACTTCCCGGAGCAGGTTGTTGTACCACGTCATCCGCATCGATGACGTTGACCACGGCAGGATTCCCCCTTCCGCGATCGTGAGGCGGGGGTTGGGCATCACGAGTTTCGAATTGATTTTGAGGAGCGACCCGAGCCCATGGCACGCCTCGCACGCCCCGTGCGGGGAATTGAAGCTGAACGAGCGCGGCTGGATGTCGGGTACCGAAAGGCCGCATTCCTCACACGCCAGGTTCTCCGAGAACAATTGCTCGGTTTCGTCATCCACATTCGCGATTTTCACCAGCCCGTGGCCATGCTTGAGGGCGGTTTCGATGGAATCCGCCAGGCGGGAGCGGTCTTCATTTTTTTCTTCCAGGGTTTCCCCGGATTTGAGTTGGGTGGTCTTTTTGCTGAAGCTTTTCACCACCAGCCGGTCGACCACGATTTCAATCGAATGTTTTTTGGCGGGGTCGAGCGCCGAAGGCTCGTTTATTCCCATCACAACGCCGTCCACCCGCACGCGCACAAACCCATCCTTCTTTATTTTTTCAATCACTTTGATGTGCTCCCCCTTGCGGTCGCGGATCACCGGCGAAAGCACCATGATCTTTTTCCCCTCGGGCATGGCGGCCACAAGGTCGACGATCT
>Ga0209515_10001131_pt1 | contig 46046 bp, 42 predicted proteins | sample Subgroupgradi54m_FD_187454 | JGI IMG/M metagenome (GOLD analysis project Ga0209515, IMG submission 187454) | Subsurface groundwater microbial communities from S. Glens Falls, New York, USA - GMW60B uncontaminated upgradient, 5.4 m (SPAdes)... ... | reverse complement strand
TTTTGATATCGGGCCTCAGAGATGATTTCTCCTTCAAGAAGCTCTGTGCTGCCGGGATCCGTCACGACATAGGCCTCGCAATAAAGAACTTTTTCCAGATCTTTGAGGCTCATTTCCAAAATAGTTCCAATCCGGGAAGGCAGACTCTTCAAAAACCAGATATGGGCCACCGGAGTCGCCAGGGTGATGTGTCCCATTCGCTCACGACGCACTCGGGACGAGATAACTTCGACACCGCATTTTTCGCAGACAATGCCACGGTGTTTCATTCTCTTGTATTTGCCGCAGTTACATTCGAAATCCTTGACGGGCCCAAAGATCTTGGCACAGAAGAGACCATCTCTCTCCGGCTTGAAGGTCCGGTAATTGATTGTTTCTGGCTTTTTGACTTCACCATGACTCCACTCACGGATCTTATCGGAGGAGGCGATCGTAATTCTCACTCCGGTATAGCAGAGAGGGTCTTTAGGCTTTTCGAAAAAACTGAAGATATCTGTCATAATGTTTCACCTTTTTAGGATTAAGTGTTTTCTTCGAGGAGCTCCACATTGAGGCCCAGGGCCTGGAGCTCATTCGTGAGAACCTTGAAGGACTCGGGGAGTCCCGGCTCAAAACCTCTTTCACCTTTGACAATCATTTCATACATGCGTGTTCGACCGATGACATCGTCTGATTTGACAGTCAAAAACTCCTGCAGGGCATAAGCCGCGCCATAGGCCTCCATCGCCCAGACTTCCATCTCTCCGAGTCTCTGACCACCAAACTGGGCCTTGCCCCCCAACGGTTGTTGGGTCACCAGAGAATAAGGACCAATTGAACGGGCATGGATCTTGTCGTCGACCAGATGATGCAGTTTGAGGACATACATGATACCTACCGTCACTTTGTGATCAAAGGCATCCCCTGTCTTTCCATCAAAGAGAACAGTCTGACCCGTGGATGGCAACGACGCATTATCCAGAGCATCGTTAATTTCACTTTCTTTGGCTCCGTCGAAAACAGGAGAAGAGAGGTAAACGCCCGAACGGAGAACGCTCGCAAAGCGCTTGAGTTCTTTCTCATTAAAATCTTCGAGCATTTCATTGAACTTCGGTGAGGAATAGGCTTTTTTCAATAACGCCTTGAGTGAATCCTTACTGTAGGATTTATCCAGAAGCTCACCAATTCTTTCACCCATACCGCGCGCGGCCCAACCCAAGTGGGTCTCAAGAATCTGTCCCACGTTCATACGGGAAGGAACACCCAGCGGATTTAAAACGAGATCAACAGGCGTCCCATCGGGAAGATACGGCATGTCTTCGATCGGCAAGATCCGGGAGATGACACCTTTGTTTCCGTGTCTTCCCGCCATCTTGTCACCGACGGCCAGCTTTCTCTTGATCGCCACGTAGACTTTGATGATCTTGATGACACCGGGAGGTAGTTCGTCACCTTTATGCAGCTTGGAAACTCTTTGGTCATAGACCATCTTGACCAGTTCGAGTTGCTCTTCCAAGCCTTCGAGAAGTTCGGCCACCTGCTCTTCGACATCCTCATCACCAATACTAATCTCTGACCACTTCTCGTAAGGAATAGAATCCAGAACAGACTCCGTAATGGTCTTGCCCTTGGCCAGGAGAACCTTGTCGGTCTCTTCATCGACGATCTTGGAAGTTGCTGACTTGCCGACAAGAAAGCCCTTGAGTTTTCTCCTCATGCTCTCCTTGATGGCCTTGGCCTCTTCTTCCCGATCCTTGACAAATTTTTCGGTCTCCTTGCCCTGAATATCCTTGGCGCGCTCATCGAGCTCAATTCCTTCACGAGAAAAAACTTGGGCATTGATGATAGTTCCAAAGACTCCCGGGGGAACGCGCAGCGATGTATCTTTAACATTACCCGCCTTTTCACCAAAGATCGCTCGGAGGAGCTTCTCTTCGGGCGAGAGTTGGGTTTCTCCTTGTGGCGTAATCTTGCCGACGAGAATATCGCCGGGCTTTACCTCCGCACCAATGCGCACGATACCGCTATCGTCAAGATTGGCCAGAGCTTCATCACCCAAGTTTGGTATATCGCGTGTCATTTCTTCTTTGCCAAGCTTGGTATCACGGGCCACGGACTCAAACTCTTCAATGTGAATCGAGGTAAACACATCATCTTTCACCAGCCTCTCACTCACGAGGATGGAATCCTCAAAGTTATATCCACCCCAGGGCATAAAGGCGACGAGGACGTTTTGCCCCAATGCCAACTCACCCAAATGAGTGGCAGGGCCATCAGCGATCACATCTCCGGCCTTGACCCGATCTCCTTTTCGGACAATCGGTTTTTGATTCAGACAGGTGCTCTGATTGGATCTTTGATATTTGACAAGATCATAAACATCGATTTCGGATTCACCCGCCTTGCGATTAACCTTATCGGGTTTTACAACAATACGATTGGCATCTACCGAAAGAACAGAGCCATCGCGTTTGGAAATAACCGTCACACCTGAGTCCCGTGCCACGATTCTTTCAAGACCTGTTCCCACATAAGGCGCCGACGTCTTGATGAGAGGCACCGCCTGTCTCTGCATGTTGGATCCCATGAGGGCGCGATTTGCGTCGTCGTGTTCGAGGAAGGGAATGAGTCCGGCAGCAACACTGACAAGCTGATTAGGAGAGACGTCCATGATCTGCACCTCTTGAGGTGGAACCATGATAAATTCTCCCGCCTTACGACACGAAATCAGATCAGCCGTAAAATGACCCTTCTTATCCAGAGGAGCATTGGCCTGGGCTATGATGAATTTTTCTTCTTCAAGCGCCGAGAGGAACATCACCTCACCCGTCACTCGTCCCTTCTCAACCTTTCGATACGGTGTCTCAATAAAACCATATTCATTGACTCGCGCAAAGGTAGAGAGAGAGGCAATCAAACCAATGTTTGGACCTTCTGGTGTTTCAATCGGACAGATACGACCATAGTGAGTGGCATGAACGTCACGCACTTCAAAACCGGCGCGTTCACGTGTTAAACCACCCGGGCCCAGAGCCGAGAGACGACGTTTATGAGTCACCTCAGACAAGGGATTGGTCTGATCCATAAACTGAGAGAGCTGGCTCGACCCAAAGAATTCTTTAATCACCGCGCTGACTGGCTTTGGATTGATAAGATCATGAGGCATCAGAGTCTCAACATCCTGAAGACTCATCCTCTCTTTCACCGCTCTTTCCATACGCACAAGTCCAATACGATACTGATTCTCAAGCAACTCACCCACGGAACGGACACGACGGTTACCCAGGTGATCAATATCATCGACCTGGCCTTTGCCGTCTTTAAGATTGCAGAGGTAGCGAACCGTTTCGAGGATGTCTTCCTTGCGAAGGGTCGTCAGATCGATGGAAACATTAAAATTGAACTTGTAATTGATCTTCAGGCGACCGACACGCGACAAATCATATTTTTCAGAATTAAAAAACAAATTGTCAAAAAACTTGCGGGCCGACTCCGGTGTTGGTGGATCTCCCGGACGAAGTCTCCGGTAAACCTCCATAACCGCTTCCTCTTGAGAGACAATTTTGTCGATCAGGAGCGTGTTACGAATATAGGGACCAATATTAAGATGATCAATATAGAGGAGTTTGATTTCTTTAATTTTTCGTTTGGTAATTTCTTCTAACTTCTCTTCCGTCAACACGTCCCCACAGGCAATGATCACTTCTCCCGTTTGCTTGTCCACAACATCGTGCGCGGAAACACGACCCAGGATATCTTCGGCCTCGATGGGAATTTCAGAAATCTTTGCATTGACAATCTTCTCAACAATGACCCGGTTAAACTTCTTGCCAGACTTGATAATCACATCGCTTGTCTTGGGATGACGGATATCCTTTACTGCTTTTTGATAACGAAGAAGTTCGGGAACTACATTTTTATAGAGCTTCGAGCCTTCAATGCTGACGGTCTCGCTCTGATAAAAATAATTGAGGAGATCCTCGACAGAATACCCCAGGGCTCTCAGAAGAACGGTCGCCGGAAGTTTTCTTCTGCGATCGATCCTGACGTGAAGAATATCTTTTGGATCAAATTCAAAATCGAGCCAAGAACCACGGTAAGGAATAATGCGAGCTGAATAAAGAAGCTTGCCCGAGGCATGGGTCTTTCCCTTATCATGCTCAAAGAAAATTCCGGGGGATCGGTGAAGCTGCGCCACAACAACACGTTCGGTGCCATTGACAATAAAAGTACCCGTCTCCGTCATCAGAGGAATTTCGCCAAAGTAAACTTCCTGCTCCTTGACGTCACGGATAGCCTGAACGCCCGTTTCGGCATCGACATCCCAGACCACCAGACGGACAACAACCCGCATGGGAGCCGAGTAGGTCATCCCTCTCTGTCGGCATTCGGCGGTATCATATTTGGGTTTGTCCAAATGATAACTGACAAATTCAAGAGAGGCCGTATTGTTAAAATCCCTGATGGGAAAAACACTCTTAAAAACGCTCTGAAGGCCCACAGAATTTCTCTTATCGGCCTCCGTGATTGTCTGCAGGAAATCCCTGTAGGATTTCTTTTGCATTTCGATGAGGTTGGGAATGGGAACAATCTCATCGATTTTGGCGTAGCTCCGCCGCCAAATCCTATCAAGTATGGACGTTGTCACCGAGTGCCTCCTGTCGGGGTGTCTAGAACACCCTTAGCCTGATTACTTAATTTCAACTTTGCCGCCTGCCTTCTCCACAGCGTCTTTGATTTTTTGGGCATCCTCTTTAGAAACACCCTCTTTCAAAGTCTTGGGAGCGCCTTCGACTAAGTCCTTGGCTTCTTTAAGACCAAGTCCGGTGATTCCTCTCACCTCTTTAATGACATTGATCTTATTGTCGCCTGCAGAAGTGAGTACGACCGTGAACTCGGTCTTCTCTTCCGCGGGGGCTGCCGCAGCACCGCCGGCACCGGCAACTACAACGGGGGCCTGGGCCGAAACACCAAACACTGTTTCTAGCTCTTTGACCAACTCTGCCACTTCGAGAAGCGGCATGGCTTTGAGGGACTCTACGATGTCCGCTCGACTGACATTAGACATAACTTCCTCCTATTGCTTTTTATCTGCAATTGCCTTCAGGGCAATTGCCAATTTCTGGGGAACCCCTTGAAGGACACGCACAAAACCACTGGCTGGTGCCATCAATGTTCCCAAAAGTTTTGCATACAGCTCTTCTTTCGAAGGGAGTTTCGAAAGGGCTTCGATCTCTTTTGACTCAAGAATTTTACTGCCGCGAAGACTCCCCACCCGGATCTTTAGGGCTGGAAAGGATTCGGCATACTTCGCCAATATTTTTGAAACAACGACGGGATCCTGATCGCTGATCGCTAAAGCCAGCGGACCTTTGAGATGAGACTCGAGAGGAGCCCAATCAGAGCCAGCAATCGCCTTTTTGACAAGACGATTCTTAACCACCTTGAGTTCGGCAGCATTCTTCCTCATTTCACGTCGAATCTCTGTGATCTCAGAAACTTTCAAGCCACGATATTCGGTCAGAATAATCGCCTTTGCCTTACTGAGGCGCTCAGAAAGCCCTGTTGAAATTTCTATTTTCTCCGACTTTTTCATAGTTCGTCCTTCGTTTTCTTTTTTATCCAGCCGTTAGGGTTTGCAGAGAAACCGGATCCAGCTTGATTCCCGGACTCATCGTTGAGGAGAGAGTCACACTTCGCAGGTAAGTACCTTTTGAGGTGGATGGCTTCGCCCGAATAATGGATTCCATCAATGCAATCATATTATCTTTTAATTTATCCTTACCGAAAGACACCTTGCCAATAGGGGCATGGACATTGCCGGCCTTATCCACTTTGTATTCCACTTGCCCGGCCTTGATCATGGCAAGAGCCTTCCCCACTTCAAAGGTCACCGTCCCCAGCTTGGGATTGGGCATCAAACCTCTAGGACCTAACAACTTGCCGAGACGACTGACCTGTCCCATCAAATCAGGTGTCGCAATGACCTTGTCAAATTCAAGCCACCCGCCCTCGATCTTGGCGATGAGATCTTCGGCACCAACGGCATCGGCACCGGCATCCGAAGCCTCTTTTTGTTTTTCACCTTTGGCAAAAACAATAACCCTGACCTTCTTGCCGAGGCCATGGGGAAGAGGCGTTGCACCACGCACCATCTGATCACCCTGTTTCGGATCCACACCGAGACTGATCGCCACATCCACGGTCTCATCCCACTTGCTGTACTTGACCTGACCCAAGAGATCCAAGGCCTCATCCAAACGATACCGCTTGATACGATCAACCTTTTCAACCGCCATTTTATATTTTTTACCGGCCATAAAATCTTTCCCTTCCTCTAACCTTTTATGTCAACACCCATACTTCGAGCGGTGCCTTCAACGGTACGAATCGCAGCCTCGATATTATTCACATTCAAATCAGGCATCTTTTGTTTTGCAATCTCGGTCACCTGCGCCTTGGTGAGAGCACCCACCTTCTCCTTATTAGGGACTCCAGAACCTTTCGCCAATCCCGCTGCCTTCTTGATCAAAATCGAGACAGGCGGTGTCTTCATAATAAAGGTGAAAGAACGATCCGCAAAAACAGTAATGATCACAGGAATCACCAATCCCGCTTCCAGCTTTTGAGTCTTCGCATTGAACTGCTTGCAGAATTCCATGATATTGACGCCATGTTGTCCCAAAGCTGGGCCAATAGGCGGAGCCGGATTTGCCTGCCCTGCGGGTACCTGCAATTTAATCTGGGCCTGAATTTTTTTTGGCGGTGCCATAAAATATTTTCCTTCCCCCTGCCCTCTTCCCTAATTTTTTTCTACCTGAATGAAATCCAACTCCACCGGTGTTGAACGACCAAAGATACTGACAAGAACTTTGACCTTTCCCTTTTCCGGCTTCACTTCATCCACGAGACCATTGAAATTAGTAAAGGGTCCATCAATGACCCGAACACTTTCACCTTTTTCAAAGGAGACCTTGGGCTTCGGCCTCAATGTCCCTTCACTGATCTGCTGCGTGATCCTCTGCACCTCTTCATCAGGGACAGCCGGGGGATTTTTAGTCCCGCCGACAAAGCCAGTGACCTTCGGGACACCTTTGATAATGTGCCACGTGTCATCGTTCAACTCCATCCGGACAAGGATATAGCCCGGAAAGATCTTTCGACTGGTGGTCTTCTTGACCCCCTTCTTCATCTCAACGACACTCTCCGAAGGAATCAAAACTTCAGAGATCAGCGATTCTTTGCCGAGAGACTTGATCTTTTCTTCAAGAGCCTTCTTCGCCTTCTGTTCAAAGCCCGAATAAGTATGTACGACGTACCATTGATGCATCATCATAAAGATTAAAGTGCCATCAAACCACGAATCATCGTTCCCCAAATCGTATCAATTAAAAACAACAAGAGAGAAGCAATGGCGACCAGCACAATCACCACTCCGGCTGAGGCCACTGTTTCCTTCTGATTTGGCCAGGAAACTCGTGAAAGTTCTAGCACGACTTCGTTTAAAAAACTGTTGGCCCTGCTATTTTTGCGGGCACAAAAACCGCCGGCCGCCGAAATCACAAAGCTCAACACATAATAAGGTTCAACGGGAAAGGAACGGGGAACGGGCAAGTGCGCCATATCCCATAGTGTTCCTGTCAATTTACTCAAAAATAAATAAATCGAAGCCGTTGCTAACAAGAGCCCTAAATTAACCCACTTTTGCGTTTGCATCGGCCCCTCTCCAAAAGAGATCGCACTGGCTAAACCAGATACGTGGATTAATCAAGAAATATCAATGCCTCCCAGCATTTTTTACTATTCGCTCAAACCGGCAAGGCCGGATTTTCGCTTTAGTCGAGGGAGCTACCCGGCTCCCTCGAACTCCCATCGGGTGCCTGCAGGGGAGACAGGGATCGAACCTGCGACCCTCCCTCGCGCTCCCATCTGTTGCCTGCAGGGGAGACAGGGATCGAACCTGCGACCCCCGGTTTTGGAGACCGGTGCTCTACCAGCTGAGCTACTCCCCTACGGGAAACAGATCACTTGGTTTCTTTGTGGGGCGTATGTTTGCGGCAAAAGCGACAAAACTTTTTAATTTCCAACTTGCCCGGAGTCTTGGTTTTGTTCTTTGTCGTTGAATAATTACGACGTTTACAGGCCGTACATTCTAACTGAATAATGGTTCTCATATTTAGTCAGAGGGAGATACTGCTCTCCCTCCGAACCTCCCATCTATTAATTAAGTTAATGGACCGTTCTCTCCGCCAACGCTTCCTTGCGGACTACTCAATAACTTCCGCAACAACCCCCGCCCCTACGGTATGCCCACCCTCACGGATCGCAAACCTGAGCTCCTTGTCCATCGCGATCGGGGTGATCAACTCCACCTCCACACTCACTCGATCCCCGGGCATCACCATCTCCACGCCCTTCGGTAACTGACACACCCCTGTCACATCTGTCGTCCTAAAATAAAACTGCGGCCGATACCCATTGAAAAACGGTGTGTGACGGCCCCCTTCTTCCTTCGTCAATATATACACCTCCGCCTTAAACTTCTTGTGCGGTGTTATACTCCCGGGTTTCGCCAATACCTGCCCTCTCTCCACATCCTCTCTCTTCAATCCTCTCAACAACACTCCCACATTATCCCCAGCCTGCCCCTCATCCAGTAACTTCCGAAACATCTCCACTCCCGTCACTACCGTCTTCTGCGTCGCTCTTATCCCTACCAATTCTATCTCTTCCCCTACCTTCACTCTCCCCTTCTCTATTCTCCCAGTCGCTACCGTCCCTCTCCCAGATATCGAAAACACATCCTCCACTGGCATCAAAAATGGCTTGTCCAAATCTCTCTCAGGTACAGGGATATAACTGTCCAACGCCTCCATCAACTTCACGATCGCTCCCTCTCCTAACTCCCCCTTGTCCCCTTCCACCGCCTTCAACGCACTCCCCTTGATTATCGGCGTCTTGTCCCCGGGAAAGTCATACTTCGTCAAAAGCTCCCTCACCTCCAACTCAACCAAATCCATCAACTCCTTGTCATCCACCATGTCGCACTTGTTCAAAAATACCACAATATACGGCACATTCACCTGACGCGCCAAAAGAACGTGCTCCCGCGTCTGCGGCATCGGTCCATCCGCTGCAGACACTACTAAAATCGCTCCGTCCATCTGGGCCGCTCCTGTGATCATGTTCTTCACATAGTCCGCATGGCCAGGGCAATCCACATGGGCATAATGCCGATTCGCTGTCTCGTACTCCACATGCGCCGTCGCTATCGTGATCCCTCGCTCCCTCTCCTCGGGCGCCTTGTCAATCTGGTCATACGCCACGTACTTCGCCAACCCCTTGCTCGCTGCCACCTTCGTGATCGCTGCTGTCAATGTCGTCTTCCCATGATCAACATGACCAATCGTACCTACATTCACGTGCGGCTTCTTTCGCTCAAATTTTTCTTTGGACATAGTCTATGCCTCCTGGATTATCTCTATCAGACTACCGCACCGTTTGCCTTCTGCCACCGGCAGAAGTTTGCCGGCTTGCTCTTCTCCTTACCATGGAGAGACTCTGTCAATTGAGCCCACGACCAGAATCGAACTGGTGACCTTCTCCTTACCATGGAGATGCTCTGCCAACTGAGCTACGTGGGCATGCCCAACCAGGGCCGCAACTCAAATGAGCGGGAGACGGGACTCGAACCCGCGACCTCCTGCTTGGAAGGCAGGAGCTCTACCACTGAGCTACTCCCGCATGTTGAGTAGAGTCCGCTTCAAACGGACCCTACGATTACAGGCGGGGGTCCTGTTTCTCGTCCTGTAGGACTCCCGCAAAAAATATTCAAAGTGGAGGGGGGAGGATTCGAACCTCCGAAGGCGTTAAGCCGGCAGATTTACAGTCTGCTCCCTTTGGCCACTCGGGCACCCCTCCGATTCGCTCGGACTGGCAAAGCCAGATCCTCGCTAAACTCAGGGAGAGTTACCGCACTCTCCCCGAACCCCTCATCTGGTTGTCAGGGAAAGCAGAAAGATTCTACACTGCGCCCCACACTTTTTTACGAAGCTGGCGGTCGGGGTTGAACCGACGACCTGCTGATTACAAATCAGCTGCTCTACCACTGAGCTACGCCAGCACTTACAACATTTCAACCAACCCACTTCGCTCACTCTTCGCCAAAGCCATGCGCCAAAATCATGCAAAAGAAAAAGGACGAGATTTATTTTGACAAAGCCAACAGCCTATAGGGAGTTCGGGTCAAAAAGTCAACACCCCTTTTTACTTTTTTAGCCGCTTTTGTCTAACAATTTCATAGAGAAATACACCGCCAGCGACAGAGGCATTGAGGGAGCCGATGACCTTCCCGGGCATGGGTATCTTGAGGAGAATATCACACCGTTCGCGGACCAATCTCCGGAGTCCCCTTTCTTCACTCCCAATGACGATCACCACCTTTTCGGGGAATACTTCTTCATGAAGCTCTTTGGGCGCCTCCGGATCCGTACCGTAGACCCAAAACTGATGCTTTTTTAGAATTTCTAAAGAGCTGGAAATACTCGAGACGCGGGCAATTTTGAGATATTCTACGGCCCCAACAGAGGCTTGGCAAGCCCCTGATCCGATCGAGGCCGAATGCGTCTCGGGGATCACGATACCATCCACACCAAAGAGATGGGCCGAGCGGCACAAGGCCCCCAAGTTTTGGGGATCTTGAATCTCATCCAAGATCAAAAGACAAGGACCCGTGAGCAACGTATCAAAACCAACATAAGGATAGGCCTCTGTCTCGGCCAGGATACCCTGATGTCCGAGGACGGGCTCCTTCGTATTCACAAAAAAGGCGGCTTCTTTTGTAGAAATCGGAATTTGCTTCTTCCTCGCCAGCCCCACCAGATCGGGTTCCCTTTTTTCGATCCCGCGTTGAAGATAAAGACGATGGACCTTTCTGCGTCCTGAAGAGAGAAGATGATAGACGGCATGCCTGCCAGAGACAAGTTCACTCATGAAAAGAGCTCATGATTGATTTGTGCAATTTTCTCAAGAAAACTTTGTAAAGAATTTAAGAATTAATGAAGACTGTTTTCTGAAAACACGGCCATCTTCTGGAGTTGTAATTCATCCTCCAGCGAGGCAAGGCGTTCGGGGTTGCACTCGGAGAGCTTTTTTCGGGCGGCAAAATAGAGTGTCTTGAGGTTGGTCATACGAACTAGGAGTTCCTGTCTTTTGGTATACGATTTACTCTTGTCATAAGCCTTCTTCATGTATTCATGATTGAGGGAGCTATTCACCATGACCATTTGCAGATTCACAAGATCGGGGCTTCCCGCGTCCTCTGAACCAGCCAGGGCCAAGGTGCCGTCCCAATCGTCAAGAGTCTCAATCTCAATATCCATGGCGATGCCTCCAGGGGCCTTTAATAGCAAGCCACCGGCCATCGAGGCGGGGGGAATTGCCTCTATAACCTATTGAAATTTAAATATTATTTTTGACTCTACCCACAACGATGGAGGAGATCCGGGGTCGGGGACCCCCACTTTGGAGGGTTGTCTCTCAGGAATTTCTGAATCGTGACCCAATCCGGCGGAGAACACCCCGAGGATCTGGTGACTCGAGAATGGGGCGACCAATAACGATAAAAGAGGCCCCGGCACTCAAAGCAGCCTCGGGCGTTGCCACCCTCTTTTGGTCTTTTGCTCGGACTGGCGAAGCCAGATCCTGCGCTAGATTCGAGGGAGATATGGTCGCCGCTCTCCCTCGATCCCCCATCTGACGGGTATCAGAAAAGCGAATTCCGGGGTTAACGATGATAAAGTCTCTCTTGATTTGTTTTCTGAGATAAGCCGTTTCCCAGGCGGAGCAGACGACACCATCCAAACCACTCTCGAGAGCTGTCTGAGTTCGTTTCAAAACTTCTTTTTTTACAGAGGCATTATTTTGATCACTGGTCAGGACGGTAACACCCACAAGGCAAGGACGTTTTTTGCCAAATGATTTGACCGCCTCGCTGGCAGCCGTCATCATTTCAGGATTACCCGAAGTATGAACATCCAACATAAAAACACCCAACCTCGCCGCGGCCTCACATGCCTTGGCCACTGTGTTGGGAATATCATGATACTTGAGATCCAAAAAAACACGGCCCCCCTCATCGTGAATCATCCGAACCACATCCGGACCTCCTGCTGTGAAGAGAATGGATCCCACCTTGTAAAGGGAAATTTCTTTTTTAAGTAATTTGACAAAACGACGGGCGTCACTCAGGGAACCCACGTCGAGGGCAACAATCAAGCGATCTTCTAGCGTCCCTGGCATGAATTGATTTTCTCCATCAGTACGTGGACGACATTTTCTTTTTTAACAGAGACCAATTGTCCTGACCGCCTCTCCTTGATCTCCACCTCACCCTTCTCCAAACCTTTTTTGCCGACATTGATTCGGAAGGGAATTCCCAAAAGATCGGCGTCTTTAAATTTGACTCCAGCCGACTCGGAACGGTCATCCATCAAGACATCAATCCCGAGATCCTTTAATTGATGATAAATTTCTTCGGAGGCCCGCTTCACTCCCGCATCGTCTTGTTGTCCGAGGGGAATCAATTCAACATCATAAGGAGAAAGACCCAAGGGCCAGATGATGCCGCTGGCATCGTGGTTTTGTTCAATGGCGGCCGCGGCTGTCCGCCCAACGCCAATCCCATAGCAACCCATCACAATGAGCTGGGCCTGACCACTCGGATCAAGATAAGTCGCTCGAAAGGCCTTGGAGTATTTTGTGCCCAGGTAGAAGACTTGCCCGACTTCAATACCTCGAAAACTTTGCAAAGGGCTGCCTGTCTTGGGATCTAATTTATTCGGCGGTACTTTTTCGGCACTAAAGGCGGCCTCACTATCGGAAGAAACAAAAATTTCATCCTCTCCGGATTTTGCCAACACATGAAACTCGTGCGACAGAGTCCCTCCGATCTCGCCCGTACCCGCTTCGACAGGCCGAAATTCCAAACCACATCGCTTGAAGATTTTTTTGTAGGCCTCAAACATCCGCCAATACGTCTTGATGGCCGTCTCTTCATCCACATCAAAACTGTAACAATCCTTCATGATAAATTCACGACCCCGCATCAGACCAAAACGCGGCCGGATCTCATCACGAAACTTTGTCTGGATCTGATAAAGAGAGAGGGGAAGCTGGCGATAAGAACGTATTTCGTTTCTTACAAGATCCGTGATCGCTTCTTCATGGGTTGGCCCCATGCAAAAATCCCTCTCATGGCGATCCTTAAATCGAAGCAGTTCCTTTCCGTACACATTCCAGCGCGAGGATTCTTCCCACAACTCGCGCGGCATCACGATCGGCAAGAGCAATTCCTGGGCCCCCGCCAGATTCATTTCTTCGCGAATAATTTTTTCCACCTTCTTGATCACACGAAGACCCAGGGGAAGATAACTATAGATGCCAGAAGCCAGCTTGCGAATCATCCCGGCGCGCAGCATCAATTGATGGCTGACAACTTCGGCATCAGCGGGCACCTCCCGCAAAGTAGGAATGAAGAGTTGTGAAAATCGCATGCCGGGTTTTTTAGACCAAAGGAAAAGAGCGATCAAGCTTATTCCAAGGGAATACAAAGGAAATACAAATTAGTTGGAGAGAGTATAGGCAAGCTGAAGAGTGCCCACGATCTCGGAGGCCTGGGAATGAAAGGGTCTCTGGGCATCCACGGCATGATTCGTATCTATCTGGGCTGAAACTCTCAACGTCTCATGAAGGAGGTAGCAATTCAATCCGGCGGCAAAATTGATATTATCCCAATCAAAATGGCTATAGCCGGCCCTCACCACCAGGGCGAGTGGCGAGCCTTGAGGACGAAAACGAAAATAAATGTTTTCGCCATGCCAGACTTGCAAAGCCCCTGTCAGCAATCGATCCCTTCTGACGACACCATAGAGTTGCACTCGATACCCTTCTCCCTCAAAAGTAAGACCGAGGTCTGCGCTGTGACGCATGTGGGTGTTGTTATTTTGCTGGGAAGCCCCGACCTGATAATTCCCAAAAAGATAAAAGTGCGACGATTGGGTCCATGTAAAATTTGTGAAAAAATAGGGGGAGCCATTATTATCCGAAAGAAGATCCGGACCCGGGCCGACAGAAAACAAAAGACTGGCCTTATCGGTGATAACGCCGGCACGAACGGATAAATCGGTAAAGGGTACATTGCTCCAGGCGGGATCCGGCCGCGTAAAATCCCGGGGATCCAGAGCCCCGGTGATCGGATGATTGGTGACTGGACGAATCGTATAAAAAGCCATCGGCCCATCGCGTCTTCCGGCATCCATGTAAAAAAGACCCCGACGATAACCGACATAGAATTGATGAAAATCAAGGGGCGCGTCAATCCGCAATCCACTGATCTGTGTCGCCCGGTAGTTGGGCCCAATGCCCAAATTGAGACCATACTGAAGGCCTTCAGCGGGCAGGGACTCAATGCCAAAATCGGCGTTGAGGCTAAATCCCCTTTCTCGATAAAAACTACTCGCCTCCGGAGGACTTGGATCACCGCCCCGGGCAACGTACGTCGTCTCTCCGACGGCTATGAGTCTTGGTTCTGTCATGGTAGAAGGGGAAGCTATGGCAAATCAAATGCCAACACGTAAAATAGATAACCCTCTGCATCTATTATCGGTTTTTTAATAAAGAAGTTGCGAAGAAAGTTTAATTTTTGAGCAATGCCTAAAGGAGCGGCACAAGAAGCTCCTTCAGCCTCACCCCGGGGTTGGGAGAACGCATGAAGAGTTCGCCGATGAGGAAGACATGGATACCATGATCTTTGAGTTTTTTTAAATCGTCGCGGGACTTCATCCCGCTTTCGGAGACAAGGATAGATTCTTTGGGGGCCAGCGGAGCCAGATGAAGGCTCGTCTCAAGATCGACTTTGAAGGTTTTAAGATCACGATTATTAATGCCGATCAAATGAGGTAAACGAGACTTGAGGGAGGCGACCTTTTCCATTTCGGGAGCATCATGGACCTCCACCAGGGCGACCATCCCCAGCTCCTGGGCAAGATCCTGATAATCCGTGAGCTGATTCTTTTCCAAAACGCCGGCAATCAGCAGAATCGCATCGGCTCCCGCCCCGCGCGCTTCATGGATGTGATATTCATCCAGGGTAAAATCTTTGCGAAGCAAAGGACGCGTCACATGCTGGCGAATCATTTCCAGATGCTCGAGCTTGCCCTGAAAAAAATGCTCGTCGGTCAAAATAGAAAGGGCGGCGGCTCCATTTTCTTCATACGTTTGGGCAATCCATAAAGGATCAAAATCAGGACGAATCACACCGGCCGAGGGAGAGGCCTTCTTTATCTCGGCGATGATGGAAAAATCCCCCCTTTTCATCCCCCCCAAAAAATCCCTTGCCGGCTCCGCATCGGCCGCCTTATGCCGCACATCCTTGAGAGACACCTTGCGTTTTTGCGCTGCCAGTTCCTGTTTTTTGTAATCGATGATTTTTTGAAGATACATAGTCACTCGTTTGAAATCCGAATCAAATCCTTCATCACTTGATAGGCCCTTCCTTGATCAAGCGCGTGTTCCCCCACACTCAAACCCTCTTCAAGACTTGTGGCACGCCCCACAGCAACCAAGGCAACAGCCGCATTCAGAAGAACGGCCGTGCGCAAGGGGGATTCGTAACCTTCCAATAAACCTTTTAATAAGACGGCATTATAAGGAGCCTCCTTGCCACGAAGATCTTCCCCGGAGCAAAGAGTCAATCCCAATCGGGAAGGATGGATCTCTTCCTCTGTAATCCGTCCCTCCTTTAAATGCACAACATAAGTGGATCCCGTCAATGTCACTTCATCAAGACCGTCTTCCCCATGCACCAAAAAAACATGCCGAGATCCAAGATCCCTAAGAACTTGCGCCATGAGAAGCATCCTCTGACGATCGTAGACACCAATCACCTGTGCTAGCGGATTGACTGGATTGGTAAGAGGACCCAAGAGGTTAAAAAGAGTCCGCGTCCCGATCTTTTTGCGGGCCGCGGCGACATTTTTCATCGCCGGATGAAAGCGCGGCGCAAAGAAAAAACCAAAGCCCGCCTCCACAAGACACTTCCTGACCTGAATCGGCTCCAGTTCAATTTTGACTCCGAGCGCCTCCAGGAGATCGGCACTCCCCGCATGAGAGCTCACCGCCCGATTCCCGTGCTTGGCCACCCTCACCCCCGCCCCCGCCACCACGAAGGCCGCGGCCGTCGAGAGGTTAAAAGTTCCCTTCGTATCGCCGCCCGTCCCGCAGGTATCGACGAGATTTTCCGGATGCACATTCACCTTCACACAGAACTCACGCAAGGCACGGACGGCACCGAGGATTTCCGAAAAAACCTCGCCCTTGTCACGAAGAAGCGTGAGAAAAGTGACGATCTCCTCTTCCACCGCCTGACCCGACATGATCTCTTTCATGGCCGCGATCATCTCGTCTTCGGAAAGAGACTCACCTGATCTGATTTTGTTAACCGCTTGAGTAATCGACAAAAGGACTCCTCTGTTTAAGAATAACCCATCCCCGACTCCCCCTCACCCCCTTAAAATCATGATCAAGTGTCACCAAGTCAAGGTGGTTATTTTTAAAAAATTTCCGAGGATCTTCTTCCCCTCTTTTGTCAGGATAGACTCCGGGTGAAACTGGATACCCTCCACGAGCAAGCTTTTATGCCGCACCCCCATGATTTCTCCCTCATCTGTCCAGGCGGTGATTTCCAGACAATCCGGCAAGGTTTCTTTTTCGATAATGAGAGAATGATAGCGTGTCGCTTCAAAAGGATTTTTGATATTTTTAAAAATAGTTTTTCCATCATGGTGAATCATCGATGTCTTGCCGTGCATCACACGCGCGGCACGGATAATCCTGCCGCCAAAGGCCTGGCCGATGGACTGGTGACCCAGACAGACGCCAAGAATGGGAATCTTGCCGGAAAAGGTTTTGATGGTTCCTACCGAAATACCCGCTTCGTTGGGTGTGCAAGGACCCGGTGAGATCACAATTTTTTGAGGAGACAGTTTTTGAATTTCCGGAATAGCGATTTCATCATTGCGATAAACCTGAACCTCCTCGCCCAGTTCCAAAAAATATTGGACGAGGTTGTAAGTAAACGAGTCGTAATTGTCGATTACAAGGAGCACCTTATTCACTCTCCTCACGACCACAAGCTATTTCAATCGCCTTCATCACAGCCTTGGCCTTGTTGACACATTCCTGATATTCCATCTGCGGTTGGGAGTCGGCCACAAGGCCGGCTCCCACCTGGACGGTGATCTTGCCTTTTTGGATCAAGGCCGATCGAATCGTGATGGCCATGTCCATATTGCCGGAAAAACTAAAATAACCCACGCAACCGCCATAAAACCCGCGCCGTGTCGGTTCGAGCTCCTCGATAATTTCCATCGCCCTTACCTTGGGGGATCCACTGAGAGTCCCCGCTGGGAATGTCGCACGCAAGAGATCGAAGGCGTCTTTATGCGGAGCAAGGGTGGCCCGTACATTCGAAACAATGTGCATGACATGAGAGTAACGCTCGATCTTCATCAGTTCATCGACCTTCACACTGCCGGACGTCGCGACACGTCCAAGATCATTCCTTCCCAAATCAACCAGCATAATATGCTCGGCCCTCTCCTTAACATCGGCGAGAAGGTCCTTTTCAAGGGCCAGGTCATGGGCTTCATCTTTTCCCCGCGGTCGCGTGCCGGCAATCGGACGAACTGTCATTTCTCCGTTCTCAAGACGTACCATCGTCTCAGGAGAGGCTCCCACAAGATTCATAGTGTCATACTTGAGGAGAAACATATAAGGAGATGGGTTGATACGACGGAGAGCACGATACAAGGCCAGGGGCTGGAGCCGTGTTGACGCCTGAAAACGAATAGAAAGCACCGTCTGCGTAATATCACCCGACAGGGTATAGTCACGAATCCTCTCCACCATCTGATGATACTGGGTCTCCGCAAGATTCAATTTCCACTTCGGAGAAGATAATTTTTGGGGGGGAGTATTTTTCTGCCGACTCAAGAGACGTTCAACCTTTTGGATCAGACGGCAACCCCGATCGTATTCTTTTTTGAGAGACGCTTTTTTCCCGATCCTAGCATCATAGACAATCTTCAGAGTTTGTTCGTGGTTGTCACATACAAGCAAAATCTCGGGGATAATAAAAAAAAGATCGGGAGTTTTTAAGTCATCTTTTGTTTCATCAGGAATTTTTTCGAAGAATCGTACCATATCATAGGCTACCATCCCGACAGCGCCCCCAGCAAAACGAGGTAGGTCTTCATTTTGAGAAGGGGTATAAGAATAGCGATTCATGGCCTTCCGAAGTTCATCCAGAGGATCATTGGATTTAAAAGATTTCTTTTTATTCCCCTCGATAATTTCAATATTTTTTCCACGACTCCTGAAGATCAACGAGGGAGAAAAACCCATAAAGCTATACCGCCCCCACTTTTTGCCTTTTTCCGCACTCTCCAAAAGAAAGCTATATTTTTCCCGAGCGAGCACTTGATAGAGCGAGACGGGGGTATCCAGATCAATGACGCATTGGCCAACAATGGGCACTCGACAGCCTGGCTTGGCCTCTTTCCTAAACTTTTCAAAAGGAGTAATCTTCAAGTGCCTCTCACTCTTTTTCCTGCGGATGAAAGCAGGCCCCGCCACCCACAAGACCGGCATCGTCCCCTAAAACAGCTTTTTTGATTTCAATATGGTTGGCGGTTTCCTGATAGGTTCGCTCTCTTAATTCCTTTTTGGCGGCCTCCACAAAAAAATCCCAAGCTTCACTAATGCCGCCCCCTAAAATAAAAGTCTCGATGCCAAGCGTGTTGACCAAAGAAGCCATTCCGATCCCGAGATAGTATCCCATCCTTTTAAAGATAACATTGGCCGAGATATCACCATCGAGGGCAAGTTCGTGGAGTCCTTTTGGAGTGACTCTTTCGGGATTGCCGCTAAAAGAATCAAGAAGCTTAAGGCGCGCCTCGGCGTCATCCATCGTTTCGACCAATCTGCGGATGCCATGGGTCGAGACATACATCTCGAGACAGCCATGACTTCCACAGGCACAGAGGGGGCCTTGGCTCTCAATACAGACATGCCCCAGCTCGCCGGCAAAACCTCGATCGCCGTGGAAAATCTTTCCATCCGCGATAACGCCCCCACCCAGCCCCGTCCCAAAGGTGAGCATGACAAAGTTTCTTAAACCCCGCCCAGCCCCTTTCCACGCCTCCCCCCGGGCCGCCATGTGGGCATCGTTATCAACGACAATCGGCCACGGAAGCGCCGTTTTGAAATAAGAAAAAATATCGAGATCCGCCCAGTCCGGAAAATGTGGAGATTTGTAAACAATGCCTTTTTGGGGATCGACAATACCGGGAAACCCCAGCGCCACACCCCGAATCACCCCGTGTTTCATTTCAATTTTTTTCGCGACGTCCTGGATTGCCTGCAAGACATTATTCAAAACAACATCGCAACCTGACTTCGCGGCAGAAGGATGTTTTTCCTTTTCCTCAAGCAAGCCATCTTCGCGCACAGCACCCACGCGAAGGTTGGTGCCGCCGAGATCGACAGAAATAATATACTGATAAGACATGTCCCTTCCATTTAACACGGTAGATAGTGACAGGCAATGATAACTCAGATAAAAATCATGTGCACCAAGCAGGCCCGCAACAATTCGAAATGACCATTAAATGACCATACGGTGTCTCAGAGAATAGGCCAAAATCATTTTGATAAGGGCTTGGTAGGGAATATCACGAGCACTGGCGGTGGCACGGAGTTGATTATTGTTTTTTCTTTTCTTCATAAATTTTCCTTTCTTTGCGGGAAGCGGGTCTTGTTGTAATGATACGAGTTTTTTTCCTAAAAAAAAGGTTCTAATTAAACATTTACATCACAAGGCGTATGAGCCAGAAATTCGGCAAATCGCTCGCGAGCCCCTTCATAAAGGGCCGGATTGTATAGATCCACTCCCTGACTTGCAAAGAGCCAGGCAAAGACTTGTCTCATTTCGTCCCATTCGATAGAAATCCCGGCACGACGAGTATAACGAATAATTCTCAATCCCAAGGTCATCAGATAAGATCGATGTTGTCCAAAACTTATCTCTGAGTATGGAGGTGATTCTCCAAAGGAAATTCCTGCCAAAGGTCTGACCTCTGCATCAAACACGGGCGTCGTAAAGAAAGGCTGTCCCAAACGAAAAAATTCGGGGTGTTGGCGTGAGAGGTTGAGTATAGCCCTATACACGAGATCCTGTTGAGCCTCTTTGGAAAAATAAATCACACCGCTATCATTTCTCCAATAACCCTCAAGATGAGCTGCAATTTTGAAAAAGACTCCTTTCATATTAAAAAGATCGTTCAAGGCCTTCCAAATAGCCACAAAATGTTCCTGATTCAATGCTAAATAAATACGCCCTTGACTCTTTCCACTCTTATTTCTATTTTTAGACAAGACCCAAGAACCTCCATCTATAAATCGAATGCCTTTTTTCGTGATCTGCCTCTTACTCTCCTCTATGAAGGCGATAAACTTGTTCCTTTCATCTTCCCTTAATGCCTCTCTGACAAATCCAGAGGCATCCAAACCAGTATAATTATCATACATTCGATCACTAGTCCCATGGCGATCCTCTGATAAAATCTCTGCATCATCTCCCATAAATTGAATCTCCATTCCTTGTGTTTGGGGATGGGCTAATCTCTCTTGTACGACAGGTTGAAAATAGTCAAAAATGGCCCCCAATCTTGGTGGCACCTTCTGGGATCGCCAGGGCCGTTCGAAACAAATCAGTGGATCCACACGATAGCCTCTCAACTGATTTATCTCAGAATCGTTCAAAGATAATTGGCGAGAGAGATTGGCTCGAATTTTTTCGCGAAGACCTAAAAAAGACGGGATATCTTTCAGGCATTTGCTTCCATCAAAGGCCAGATAGTCCTCAATGTCAGAGGCAATCGGGACAAGTTCAGAAATTTCTGAGCTTCGAAGAATTTCCAGGATATTTTCTGTCTCTGCTTCACGAATCTTCTCCGCAACAGACCTTAACCGATTGATCAATAACTCGCTTGGTCGACAAGGAAAATACCGTCTGAAATTCCTGAATTCGTGGGTTAAAAAAATCTTCCAGAGCGCCTCTTGGTACCCGTTATCATTGGTTACATGAAGGATCGAGTGGTAAAGATTATGTGTACTTCCTATTTTTTCAAACTCAAAATAACGAATAACATACTCCTCCATCCCGTAATGCTTCATAAGCTCATAAAGGTCCTGAAAGGAATTGATCCTCGCTATTTGCTCTCCAAGTCTCATGAAACGATAAGAAAAATCATGGTGAAATTTAAGATTAAAATTTCCAAATCTTATAATGTCCGTATCATGAAGGGGCATTTCCTGGTCAGGGGACAAAGGAACAAACACCACATTTCCACCTTCAGACCCAGACCGCCCAAGCGAAACAGATTTTCCACTATCTATAGCCCGGATAAAATATCTTTCGTCACGACAGACAATCTCCACCTGATGGGGAGCTACAGCAGCAGAATGCAGCTTCACCAGGGCATCATCAGCGGTCCCAATAAAAAATCGCTCATGTCCCTCGACAAAATAGGGATCTTTAGAACCACTCGTCCCATCACTCATTTCCATTTCAAAACCCGTGTGGCAGAACCAAAGATACTTCCCCATTACCCTGTTGACGACAAGGTGCCTTCTAAACTCATTTATTCGGACCGGACCTATCAAAAGGTCTTCAATACGAGACAGATCATCTCGATAACGCAGAAACCATGGGCTCTTCTCCAAACCTCTTTGATCCACAATCTGTCGAAAAGCCTGAAAATCAAAAGGCTTTGCAACCGTCGTTGTCCAGGGTTCTGGCCCTCCAGGGACGATAAATGAATTCAAAATGGCGGAAACAATTTTCATTATTTTTATTATCGGATCAAAAAGACAGAAGTTGCTCTTAAATTCAATTATTTGATAGATAGGAAAGATGCCCCAATTTTTAATTCCACCTCAAAAGACAGTTGGCGATAGGGTCGCTCTGGCGCCGGAGGAATCCCATCACGTGCGGGATGTCTATCGAAGGACTATAGGCCAAAAGCTGGATCTCACCGATGGACAGGGAAACCGCTTTATGGGTGAAATTGTTTCCAGTTCTCCCCAAGGCGTTCAGGTACACCTTCTCGAAAAGAAAGATCCCGAGATTTCGAAAGGGATCCTCAACATAGGACAGGCCCTCCTCAAAAAAGACAAGATGGAATGGGTGGTGGAAAAATGCGTGGAATTGGGCGTTGATGCCCTTCTCCCCTTTTCGTCTTCACGAACGATTGCCCATCTGGAGGGAGACAAGAAAATGGAACGGATACAAAAAATCGTCCAAGCTTCTACCAAACAGTGTGGGCGCTCCACTCAAATGAAAATTCAGGCACCGATGCCTTTTAAAAATCTGATTGCCCACACCAAAGCCGATTTGAAATTTATTTTTTGGGAAGAAAAAGGTCCTTCACTCCGGTCTTTTTTTGAAAACAAAAATCCATCGTCTGCTCAGCACCTTCCTTCTGTACTGGCCCTCATTGGTCCTGAGGGTGGTTTTGCAAAGGAAGAGGTTGAGGAAGCAGAGAAAGCCGGCTTTCATACGATCTCCTTGGGCCATAGAATTCTCAGGGCCGAGACGGCGGCCCTTGTCGCAACGAGTTTGATTCAATATGAACTGGAAAACCTCAAATAAATGCATCGTCATTGCTCACCGCGGGGATACGACGGCGGCAACTGAAAACACCTTGCCCGCCTTCGAGGCCGCCTTAAAGAGAGGTGTCGATGGGATCGAGTGTGACCTTCAATTGACAGAGGACGGCCGCGTCATCGTCTTTCATGACTGGGATCTGACGAGACTAGGACACAGAAATCTCAAAATCGGAGAAACCTCCTGGCAGGAGCTTCGTTCCATACCGCTTGTCAATGGAGCACCGATACCGACGCTTGAGGAATTGTTGGATCTTGCGGGAGGTAGGACATTGGTCAATCTTGAGCTGAAGACGCTCTTTTATTTCAAATCCGATCTGGAAAAAAGAGTGTTGGAAATATTAAAAAAATTTCCTCAGAAGAGCTCTCTCCTCCTCTCCTCTTTTAATCCTTTTGCCCTTTGGAGGATCAAGCGTATGGCCCCCGAGTTTTTGAGGGGCTATCTTTTTGAAGACAAGCCCTGGCCCCACCACTCTCTTTCTCCCTTTGTCTCCCCTTTTTCCATAAATGCTCCGTTCAGCCATACTCGTCACACCCTTGTCGAAAGGGCGCATAAAGCAGGAAGAAAGTTTTTCGTTTGGACTGTCAACGACGAAAATGATATGAAAAAGGCTATCGCAATGGGGGTCGATGGGATCATGACCGATCGGCCCCACCAACTTCTCAATCTTTTAAAGGGGTCACCCTCTGGACGATCAGAATGAACATACGGCCATAACGATTTTAAGTCCTGCGGATAAAAATCAGGAGATCGTACCCGCAGTCTCTGAATTACCTTCCGAGTCATTTGGAAAAAAGATTCGGCCAGCCTCCCTCCAGGAAAGATTTGCGGCTTTTGTGGTTGATTCCATTTTTATCCTCTATCTCCTGGAGGGGTGGGGCGTTCTCCTCAAATACCTGCTTCACGAACCCCCGCTTCCTTTTACCTTTAATAACGCGGGCTGGATTCTTTTTGCAACCTCAGGAGCGGCCCTCTATTTTCTCTACCATCTTTTTTTTGAAGGTGTCCTGACAGCGACACCGGGAAAGATGCTGAGTGGTATTTCGATACGTAACACCCAAGGCAGAACGCCTTCGATATTTTCTATACTCATCCGCAATTTGTTTCGCCTCATTGATTATCCTTTATTTTTTATCACCATGATTGGCTTTATGGAGGGCACAAAAAATCATCAACGGCTCGGTGATATTTTTGCGCGAACCATCGTCGTACATCAAGAGGGCTCCGGGGAAGACACAAAAGAACAAGAGCCACCTCGTTATGCCGGGGTCACTCGCAGGAGTCTGGCATTGGGCCTTGATCTTATTCTTCTCATTGCTTTCTCTTATGGACTCCTCTTGATCCTTCCCACCCACCATACTTTGATTTCTCTCATCGGTCTTAATCTGATCCCGGCCTTGATCCCTCTCTATTTTACTCTGGCAGAATTCATTTTTAGAACTACCTTCGGAAAGGCTATTTTTGGGATGCGGGTCATGTCTGAAAACGGCGATCGAGCACGGTTTGCGGCTCTTTTTTTACGTCATATTCTGCTTGTTTTGGATTTGAATCCTCTCTCCTATCTATGTGCCCTGCTCTCATCGCGCAAACAACGTCCTGGAGATACGGCGGCCGGGACAGTTGTGGTGATTGATGCTCGTGGAGTCCTGGGCTGGCTCTGCATACCCATCATGCTCACCCTTTCACTCTCTCTCGCGTATCTGGGATACCGGAATTCCCACAGTTTTCTGAGACAGGAACAACGTATTCAGGTGGGACCCTATCTCTTTGACCCGGCGCCTTTGCCTCTCAAGCGTCTCATGCTAAAGGGTTTTCGTATCGAACAAATGGAATTTGGTCACAACCCCGAAGAAATCAATAAAAGATCGACATATGCCGCAGGAGACGTTGTGTACCTCCTTCTTCAAATTTCCGGATACACGGCAAGAGAAGGGAGGGCCTGGGTTAAAGCGGATATTAAGGTGAGAGACGCCAATCGTGCCCTGATTCTGGATCAGCCGGCTCTCATCAATGAAAGCCTTCCTGTAGAGGGACAAAAATCGGCCAAGGTTATCACGCGATTTGCCCTTCATCCCCAAGCCATGCCTGGGACCTATCAGCTCACCCTTGCCATGAGGGATATGTTTGGAGAGGCAACCATCATCCAAGAAAAACCCTTTACAGTACGGCCCTAATATCCCTAGAGTGCAAAAAACCCTGCTGGTTTGTCTTTGAGGGAAAACAAAAAGGATCCCAAGATGTCGGGACATTCAAAATGGGCCACCATCAAAAGAAAAAAGGGCGCCGAAGACGCCAAGCGTGGCAAAGTCTTTACAAAGTTTATTCGTGAAATCACCGTGGCCGCCCGTCAAGGCGGTGGAGATCCGTCAGGTAACCCGCGATTACGAACGGTTATTGAAAAGGCCCGTGCGGCCAATATGCCGCAGGATAATATTACCCGAGCGATCAAAAAAGGAACAGGCGAACTCGAAGGGACCGCTTATGAAGAATTTATGCTCGAGGGTTACGGACCCGGGGGTGTTGCTGTCATGCTCGAGGTACTCACGGATAACAAAAACAGAACTGTCTCTGAGGTAAGACACACTTTTTCACGAAATAACGCGAATATGGGAGAAGCTGGATGCGTAGCCTGGGTTTTTCAAAAGAAGGGCCTCATTTATTTTACAAAAAATCAGGTTTCGGAAGATCAACTGATGGAACGAGCCTTGGAAGCGGGTGCCGAGGATATCAAGGATGAGGATGATATGTGGGATGTCATTACAGACCCTGCCTCTTTTGAAAAAGTCAAAAAGGGTCTTGAAGAAAAAGGATTAAAACCGCAACAGGCCGAACTCACGATGGTCCCGCAAAACTCGGTGAAGCTCATGGGTGCCGATGCCGAAAAAATGCTAAAACTCATGGAAGCCCTCGAAGATAATGACGACGTGCAAAATGTGTTTGCCAATTTTGATATTCCCAAGGAAGAGATGGAAAGACTGAGCCAGATGGTGGCCTAAAAGGGCATTCATGCGCGTGCTTGGAATAGATCCCGGCTCTCACACAACGGGTTACGGTGTTGTTGAAAAAGATGGCTCCCGCCTGATCCATATTGATAATGGTTGTTTAACGACTCGAAGAAGCAACTCGCTACCCGAAAGGTTGTTTCAGATCTACAACTCCCTTCTGGAAATGTTTGAAAAATTCAGCCCAGACTGCGCGGCTATTGAAGAGGTGTTCTTTGCCAAGAATGTCGCCAGTTCCTTGAGATTGGGTGAAAGTCGTGGTATTGCTTTGTTAGCGGCAACTCAAAGAGGGGTCCCTATTTTTGAATATCCAACCCGCGTGGTCAAACAGGCGATCACGGGTTATGGACAGGCTTCAAAGGGGCAAATACAGCAAATGATCCAACGCCTTCTCAACTTACCCGAACCAGCACAAGAAGACGCCTCCGACGCGCTCGCCCTTGCCATCTGCCATTTAAACTCTTATCGGATCATGGACGCCGTAAAAAAAGGAGCTGCAAAGTGATTGCGAGCCTTCAGGGTCACTTGATTTTTAAAATGCCTGAATATCTTATTATTGATGTCGCGGGCGTGGGGTATCGTGTTTCTGTATCTCTGCACACCCTCACACGCCTCCCCTCCGTCGGGGAAAAGGTCTTTTTGTTTATCTATACCGCGGTTCGTGAAGATGATATTGTCCTTTTCGGCTTTCTCGATGAAGAGGAAAAAAGGCTTTTTCAAAAATTGATTGCGGTGAATGGGATTGGTCCAAAGCTTGCCCTGACTATTTTGTCAGGAATACTGCCGCAGCAACTCGTTGAGGCCATCCATCGGGAAGATCTGGTGCGTCTCACGGCCATACAGGGAATCGGCAAAAAAACAGCCGAGAGAATCATTGTGGACCTCAAAGATAAACTGAGAGAATTTTTGTCGGAGGAGAGGACAACGATTGTTCCGGATCAAGGGAAGAGAAGACTTTTTGATGAAGCTGTTTCTGCACTTGTGAATCTTGGATATACCCGTACAATGGCGGAGAGGGCTTTGTCGCAGATTACTTTAAAGGAGGGATTGGCACTGGAATCTGTCATCCGGCAGGCACTCCGGGGCCTTTCTGAGGTGAATCGGTGAAGGAACCCATCCATAACCTGTCCCCTGTCTCGCAAGAAGACGATCAAGAAATTGACCGGTCTCTCCGGCCCAAAACTCTCCGTGAATACATAGGCCAAAAACAGGTCAAAGATAAGCTCTCTGTTTTTATCGAGGCGACGCGTAAAAGAGGTGAGTCTCTGGATCATTGTCTTTTTTACGGCCCTCCCGGCCTCGGCAAAACTTCCCTCGCGTACGTGATTGCAAATGAGCTAGGGGTCAATATCAAATCAACCTCGGGACCCGTTATCGAAAGACCCGGGGACCTAGCTGCTGTTTTGACAAACCTCGAGGCTAACGATATTTTGTTTATTGATGAGATCCACCGTCTCAACCATGTTGTTGAAGAAATACTCTATCCGGCAATGGAAGATTACAAGCTTGATATCCTGATCGGCCAAGGACCTTCCGCCAAGACGATTAAATTGGACATTCCCCATTTCACACTCATTGGAGCTACGACACGGGCTGGCCTTTTGACGTCTCCTTTACGCGACCGCTTTGGAATCACCCTACGACTTGATTTTTATTCCCCTGAAGAACTTTGTGAAATTGCAACACGCTCCGCCCGGATCCTGGAAGTCCCCATGGAAGAAGAAGGTGCCCTGGAAATCGCCTCACGCTCACGTGGAACGCCACGTATCACCAACAGACTCCTTCGCCGTGTACGGGACTTTGCCGAAGTGCGCAGTGCCGGGACCATCGATCGTTCGACGGCCCACAAGGCACTTGATCTGCTCGATGTTGACGAAAAAGGCTTTGATGCCATGGACCGAAAGATTTTGAGTATCATCATTGACAAGTTTGCCGGAGGGCCTGTCGGTGTTGACACTCTCTCGATAGCGATCAGCGAGGAGAGGGAGACCATTGAAGATGTCTACGAACCCTTTTTGATTCAGTGTGGCTATCTCCAGCGGACACCGCGAGGACGCATCGCTACCTCTCTGGCGTACAAGCATCTTAAACGTCCCATGAAGCAAGGGTCTCAACAGGAGAGTTTTTTCTGATGAAAAGATACTTAATTTTCTTCTTGATCATGGGCTCTCTTGTCTTCTTCGGAAATGAAGGTTGGCTCAAGTTTTATAAACTGAGACAATTTGAAAAATCACTCCAGAGAGAAGACAGCGAATTAAGCAAAAACAATATCTCTCTTCTAAAAGAAATTATTAATCTTAAAGATAAAAAGTATCTTACGCATTATATCCGCGATACTTTGGGCTTCGTCAAAGATGACGAACTCCTTTTTGAGTTCAGTGGATATCCACAGCCATAATCCAAAAAATTGATGGATTCTTATTTCCCAGGCCCCTTGATGTCGTATTCCTTGATCTTGTTGAAGAGTGTCGACTTGGCAATCCCCAAGGCCTCGGCAGCCCGGGTTTTATTCCAGTCATTTTGCTTGAGGGCAGAGACAATAGCGTTTCGTTCGATGTTTTCGAGTGAAGGTTTTACTTCGTGAGCCCCCTCGGATAAAAACAAAATTTCATCCCCCAGGAGAGAATTCCCTTTTGCAAAAAGTAACGATCGTGTGATGACATTTTTGAGCTCACGCACATTGCCGCGCCAGAGGTACTCCATGAGCCTCTTCTCGGCCTCGGTAGAAAAACGTCGTCTCGATTCTTCGGCAACCCCTGTTTGAAGCGAATTCAAAAACGAATTGGCGAGAAGTAAAATATCCGAGGATCTTTCACGCAAGGGAGGAATCGAAATGGGAACCGAAAAAAGTCTAAAATAAAGATCCTCACGAAACTTTCCCTCACGAGCCAAACTTTCCAGATTACGGTGGGTGGCCGCCACAATACGGATATCGGCCTCTATTTCTTCTGTGCCACCGACACGGCGGAATCTTTTTTCTTCCAGAACTCGCAACAATTTGGGTTGCAACTCGAGTGGCAACTCTCCGATCTCATCCAGGACAAGAGTCCCTCCCCTCGCCTGCTCAAAAGCCCCATGATGACGCGAAAGAGCCCCCGTAAAGGCGCCCCGCTCATGGCCGAAGAGTTCACTCTCAATCAACTGTGGAGAAATCGCCCCGCAGTTTAAGGGTACAAAAGGTTTGCGTGACCGAGGCGACAAATCATGAATAGCACGGGCCACCAGCTCTTTACCGACCCCCGTCTCTCCCATAATCAGCACTGTCATCGTTGTCGGCGCCACTTTTTCGATCATGGAGAAGACGCGAAGCATAGGCGCGCTCTGACCGATAATGCCACAAAATGACTGCAACGATTGGGCCTTCTTTTGAACAACGGTCTCTTTCTCGCCCCCATTCACGTCAGAGGTGTAGACCAAACGCCACCGACCTACCTGCATCTCATCCTTATCCCTAAGGGAGGAGGAAGTCACCCGGCGGGCGTTGAGATAGGTACCGTTTCTACTTTGATCGACCACCCAATACCCTTCTTCGCGGCGTTCCAAAGAAAGATGAAATCGGGAAATCTCCTCGTCAGGAAGCGTCAAGTCATTGGAGGGATGACGACCAATCCGAAAGGAAGACCCCGCCAGGGGAAATCTCAAAACTTCCTGATTATCACGATAAAAAAGAAGGGTGGGCATCCCCCCGTTTCTAGGGAGTCAGACCCTGGCTGTCAATCGGATTTATGGGGGCTAGAGAGGGATCTTAAAATCGCCAATACGAATACTTGGGACAGACACCCTCCCCGTAATCGTAAAGGGATAACTTCCATCGGGAGATTTTTGTTTATCTAAAATGGGGAGGGTCAAAAAGGGAATCTTGCCCGCAAGATCGGCAGTGGGTTTCATAGTTCCCTTAATATTAAAACGATAGTTATCCAGACTCTTGGCTCCATAAACCTTGCCTTCACTTTGAAAATCAAGATCTCCTCCGGAAAATGTAAACTCTTTAATTTCAAAATTTCCCCGGCTAATGGTGACATTAATCTTTGAAAGGGCTCCACCACTTTTTGCCAGCTGGATGATTGGCAGCTGTAAAGCCCCTCCCCCCAGTGACATCTCCTTCAACTTCACATCAGAACTCTCAAGGGCAATAAGGCCTGAATTGCGAAGAGGATCATCAAAGGCAATATCGAGCTGTACCGTGCCATTCACAAGCCCTTCGGCAGGGACCACCGGTTTTTGCATCAGCAGGCCACCCACCAAAGAAACATCACAATGATCCATTTTAAGATCGAGAACAAATCCCGTTTTCTTCGAGGTATAGGCCCCCTGGGCTTGACCACGCTCTGCCTTAAGATCAAAATCAATTTTGGTAGACCCCGCAAGGAGGGGGATTAAAGGGAATTTTAATTTTGCGCGGGAAAATTTAATGGGAGAGGCTTCGGGAAAACCTCGTGGTTGCAAGGCCACATTCTTGAGCACAACACCGGAGAGAAGAGCTGGAGAAAGATCCCCCACAGAAATAGAATACCCACCCCCCAAGGCCAATTCCAGCTCATGAGAGATTCTTGTTTTAATGCTCTCAAATGGGAAAAAAATGATGGAAAAAACAAGAAAACAAAAACCGGCAAAGACAGGATAAATAATAATCTTAAGAGGTGTTGGCATGAGCTATCCTTCCCTCTTGAGAGCAAAGGTTGCCAACTCAAAAGAGACCTCCAGCATTTGGCGATTTGCGTATTTGGTTTTGATCTCAATCTTGCGGATACGCATCAAGGAGGATTGGTCGTTCTCTATCCCTTGAAGAAAATCGATGAGTTGTTGCAGAGAAACACCAGCAAGTTTTACCTCGATGGAGTTAATTTCCATAAAATCCAGTTCTTGAGGTGGCTTCTCTCTCAACTGATCAACCGTCAATCCTGCCTGTTTTGCAACGGCATCGACCCGACTTGTAAGGGATCCGCTGACTCTCCCCAATTTAGCCTCTACTTCATCGAGCTGAACGCGTGACTTTTGGTAGTCAACGATCTTATCTTCTATTTGTTTTGCTCCTTTTTGAGCAACAGTGACTTCCTTTTTAAGAGAGCTCACCTTGCCAGAAAAAAGAGAGAGCGGGAGAAAAAGTACCAGAAGGATTGCAACACCCACACTGATGAGAGCGATAATTTTATCGCGAGGAGAAAATTCACCAAAAGTCGTATACACGTTATCCAGGGTAAAATGCTGCAAAGGAGAATATCGAGTCTTGAGCGCCATTTTAGATTCCCTCCCCCGCTATCGCAGTGCCTTCAGCCACTTCCAAGGACAGATTAAACCTTACCTCATCTTTAAGTCCCTTTTTAACGTTCTCTGTAGCCACATTTTTGAAAAATTTCGATTTTGCCAAGGTTGTCTTGATCTGATCCACGGCTTCAAAAGAATTTGTCCGTCCCTGAATTCTTACTCTCTTTGAAATAATGCTCATATCATCAATATCAATAGGCACAGCTTCTCGTGAGGGCAGGGCCACAGAAAATTGTTTGAGAATATCCAACACCGAGAGGCTGATTTCCTCATCGATTTTCTTTCGTTTTTCCTCACCCTCCGAAATCTTTCCTGAGAGCGTGGAGAGGATAGCATTGGGACTCGAGAGTGTTTTTTTGGACACGTCAGGCAGTACCTGGCTTGTCATCGCCGCAATATGAGAAATCTGGTTTTTAACCTGTTTTTTTAATGTGACATAACTTGTCACAAAACTACTCAAGGCAAAAAACACAACAACCCCCAAAAGAATGGCCGCCTGTTTTGTCATACTGGCAATGTCACGAACTTCTCCTTTGTAGGCAAATTCTCCGCGCCGAAATTGAATATCTTTAATGCTTGACCCCATAATGCCTCGATAAGCGAGGGCCAAGGCCGAGAGGGCAATAGAACGACACCAGGTGGAGTCGGCCAACTGATTAAACGGGAAATCAAGACAATCCAAAAAACTTACATTTTTTCTGGCTTCATTTGAGATGTAGAGGTCAATCCCGGGAAGCCTTGAAGTACCTCCACAAAGAATAAGGGCCTGAACCACCTCACCCTTTGCCTCCTGAAATCCCATAAAAGTTTGCTTCAGATAAAGAAGAAGTTCGGAGAGAGGTTTCTGAAGTGCCTCCGATATGCTTCGCGTCGTGCTGTCGGCATTTTCCAGACCGGGACCCATCTGACCCATTTCAATTTTCATTCTTTCTGCTTCAGAAAAAGGAATATTGAGTGACTCTGCAATAGCCTGCGTCAAATCTCGTCCCCCGATCATGACTGTCCGTACATACTGCTGTTTGTCTCCGACAAAGATAGAGATATTCGTCTTTTCATGCCCTATATCCAGGATGGCATAAGCCCCCTCGGGATGGAGGGATCCCAACTTCATAATATTAGCCATTTCAACCACTTCACTGCCCACAAAACGAGGATCCAGGTTAGCTTCATTGGTAAGATTCAGAAATTTTACAACATCGCTTTTCTTGGTATAGCTGACCAAAACACTTGAGGTGTTCTTGGTTGATTGAAGAAGTTCATAATCAATAAGCACCTCCTCCAGAGGAAGTGGTAGATAGCTTTCCATCTCAAACTCGATAGTCGCATCCACTTTTTTGAAGTCGGCAAAAGGCAAATCAATGACACGATGGGAGGTAATTTGACCTGGAAGGGCCGTATAAACAAAATCAACGGGCAGGTTATATTCTTCAAAAATCTTGACCAGGGCCTGACGCGTCGCAACCTCTTTGCCCAAGGTCTCCTGATTCATGATGGGTTGTTCAAAAAAACCAACCAATTGGAATTCACGGAAGGTCCTCTCCATCTCAGCCACCTTGACTGAATAACTTCCTACGTCAATTCCCAAAATTGTCTGAGGCATAATTTTTTAAATTTTACTCCTACTCTTCTCGAAAATAAACTGTTTTCCATAACTTAGGGTCTTTTTGTGCCGAATCAAGCACGGCGGTCAATCTCACATGACTATCGCCTACCGCACCCGTCGTCTCGATACGATAAAAACGACTCGTTGTGGTTAAAAGATTAGCAAGACCCGGTATTGCCTGCGCCTGTAGGGCCATAGACACGGCGGCTGCAATCGTGCCCACCTGGGGCAAAGGGTCATTGCAAGCTGTTTTGATGGCCAAAAAAATAGAGGCCCACCGCGAGGTGTCATCGGGATTGATCAGGGGAAGACCCGGTGTTGTCTGAGCCGTCTTGATAATAAAGGCCTTCACCATCTCCTGAGAGGCCTGACAGAGGTTGATTTTGTTATCCCCATAGACGGTCACTTCAGGTTCCAGTTTTTGATAAACAGCATCCCCCACTCCGGCCACAAGAAGCAGCTCTTCGACACTCGTGTACTTACCATTCTTGACCTTGTAATGATACTTGGGATCTGTGTAGAGAGAATCCTCCGCACTTCCCGAAACACCGGGGGCCTCGTTAATACGATCATCCCGATCCGCCCAATCCGCAATGGCATTGACCACCTTGCGAATCATATCCGGTTTGCCCTTAAAAATAGGCTCAAAATCTTTTTGAGACATCAGTGAAAAGAGGAGGGCCTTTTGAACATCATAAACCGAAAGAGGACTGTCCGTTGTTGCGGTGGTCGTTGTCCCTGCAGAGATGGGATCGTTACGAAAAATATTCAGGTTGATCTTTCGTTCTTCGGTATCACAACTGGCTTGGAAATCACCCGAAAACGAAAGGAAATCTTCGGCCCCGACCGCAAATTTGCTATCCTCAATCTTACCCGCTATGGCCGACTTATCCAGTACAGGCCCCTTCTTTTTATCCTCTCCCTCTTGCGTTCCCTTTTTATCTTCCTGATCTCCCAGGAGGGCTCCAGACGTGATACCTTTTAAAAGTTCGGTCGAAAGAGGTATCTGTTTACAGAGAGGATCCGAGCTCACACCGTTGTTACCGCTAAAGTTTTTTAAAAGACCTGCATAACGAGCTCGGATGTCTTTTTCGTAGCGGATCTGAAGCCGCACCAGATTAAAGGCAGATCGAGCCAGATAATAGGCCTTTAAACGATCCCTCTCTGAAGAGGCGAGCTGGTAAGAGATATGACTATTATAGGCAAATTCAACGGCAATGGTTGTGAGGATCAGGAGAGATCCCATCACCATCATGAGGGCAATGCCTTTTTCATTTTTCAAAATCTTCATATAAAAATTTAAAAATCACTGGGCCCGGGAGACATCTCCAGCAGGGCCGTCGTACTAAAACGAAGCTTGGACTCCTCATCCACCGGATCCTGGATCACAAGGGATATTTCAACAGCACGAGGAAGTTTATTGACGTAATCGATTTTTGTCGTATCCCACTCATCCACATAATCTGTCTTTTGAGGATTGTAGTATCTAAAATTGAGTTCTCTCACATTCTCCAGGAGCGTCATCGTAGACGCATCTTTATCGTTTTGAAAGCCCGGAGGGGACACCTCCTTTTTCTTAAGATCAAAGAGCCCAGGCTCACCATCAGCCGCAGGTTCAAGAAAAAAAGTTACCTCGGCCAAATCAGATTCTTTAGAATCCTTTAGATAACGTACGTGAGAAAAAGCGTCAAAAGTCAATTTGTCCTGATCACCACTGTTGACACCGATAAAAACACTTTTAAAGGAGGATTCGCCCGATGGAGAGAGGCCGAGTATATCCGGACTTGTATAAAGGACACTCATATCGAGAGACTTGACCATAAGATTTAATGCCAATGTCGCCGATCGAAATGCCTGATCTTTTTTTTCATATCTTTCCTTTGAAGCAATAATTCCACCCATGGACTGCCAGACGAGAAGGGAAATAATCGCCAATAGGCTGATAGCGACAAGAACTTCGATCAACGTAAAACCTTCTGATTTTTTCATGACCAATCTCATTACATCTTCACGATGTGCGTCGTAACGACAATGCCTTCTTCATCCGAACCATCAATATCCTTCCAGGAGACTGTCAGCTTGACCTCTCTCGTTGATTGAGAAATCTCTTGGGCCACCATCGAGAAAACTTGCCCCATAACATCGGACTTGCCCTCCGGGACGGGAGGCGCCGGTATATCTACCTTTCGGACCGTCAACTTCCACGTATAGTCCGGATATTTTTCCTCCTCAAAAGAACCGCTGTCTTCTTTGCTCTCCGAAAATTCACCCTTGAGGATGCCCTGTTCCAAATCGATCAATACCCTTGCCATTTTTTGTCTGGCCAGTTGAGTCGCTAATGATATTTTTTCGGCACGCGCCGAACCGATGAGTGATGTACTCTGCAGATTAAAAATAGCGAGGAGAGAAACCGCGAGAATGGCGATAGCAATCATCACCTCAAGAAGTGTAAAACCTTTATTTGCGTTCCATTTCACGATACTGTGACTCCACCTTGACTCTTCCCGACAAGGGAAGAAGCTCGATTGAATAATGATTTTCATCATCCTCATCACGAAGATTGATGATCGTCGGTATTGCATAACCATCCGGGAAAAAATAAGTGTAGATAAGTCCCTTTTCTTTTTTATCTCTTAAAAAAGAAACACTCACATCTTTAAAAAAGACGCCTGAGGGAAGTTTGGCCGGTTGGAGCATTCTTTCTTCAGTGGGAGCAAAGGCTTTTTTATCTTCACCTTCTTTTTTTTCCGGAGAGTTCGAATTTTCGTCTCCCATATCTTCGGTGGAAATCACAAAAGGTTCTGCGCTTTCTTCCACCGAATAAGTTTGCTCATCAAGATCAAAAACCATCCTCAAATACAAATGATCTGTCACGGCCTTATTTGAGAGATATCGGAGCGTCGAAGCAAGATGAGCCGAAGTGTTTTTCAAATTAACATTAAACACCGAGCGAAGTCCTGTAGCCGCAAGGGCAAACATCAAGCCGATGATGACCATGGCCACCATCAGCTCGATGAGCGTCATTCCTTTATTCTTTTTTGGCAGAGCCAATCTCCCAGGAGTTGATATCGGCATCGGTATCCTCTCCCCCTTCCTGGCAATCCGCTCCCAGTGAAGTTATTTCAACGGGATTGGACCCATGAGTTCCGGGGCTAAAATAGAGAAAATCACAACTCCAGGGATCCTTGGGAACACTGCCACCCTTCATATATCCCCCCTTGGGATAGCTGGTCGGGACACGACCCGATGCGGGTTTTTCAATAAGGGCCTTGAGTCCCTGATCTGTCGTGGGATAAAAACCATTATCACGACGATACTCATCAAGGGCTGTTTCAAGATTTTTTATTTGAGTTTTAGCGGCCGTCACTTTTGCCTGATCCAAGCGTCCGAGAACATTGACCGTAGCGATAGTCGCAATCAAGCCAAGGATCGTGACCACAACCATGATTTCGATGAGCGTCATTCCGCGTTGATTTCCTAATAATTTTCTTTTCATAAGTTCCCCCGTTTTGACTTACCTTATCTTATCCTTCCTTAGGTGCCAATCTGATTTAATTGCAAAATTGGCAACAAGATAGACATCACAATAAAAGAAACTACACCGCCCATAACAAGAATCATAACAGGCTCCAGAAGCGTGGTAAGAGTACTCACCATGTTATCGACCTGAGAGTCGTATGAATCAGCAACCCGCAGGAGCATCGTCTCAAGCTCTCCCGTCTTTTCGCCGATAGCAATCATATGGGTCACCATGGGTGGAAAATGCCCGCTCCTTTTGAGTGTCTCTGCAATGCTTTCACCTTCGCGAACACTATTTTGGGCGTTTTCAATCGCTTCGACCAAGAGCGTATTTTGCATAACATTTTTAACAATATCCATGGCCTTTAACAACTGCACGCCGCTGGCCAACATCGTCGCCAATGTGCGTGTAAATCTTGAAATAGCAACCAGGCGAAATAATTTTCCAAAGATAGGCATCTTGAGAGAGAATGTATCGTAGAGAGTGCGCCCTTTTTTTGTTTTCAAAAATCGCCTCAAGCCATAGGCCGCTCCGGCAACCAGGAGAATCACCAGATACCAATAACTGGCCAGTCCATGACTGATAAAGATCAGGATCTTTGTTGGCAGCGGAAGGGTTGCCTTTTGATCTTCAAAAATTTTTGTCACCTTGGGAACGACATAGACCAGAAGAAAACTCATCAAAAGGACGCCGACGATCGACATGATCAGGGGATACATCAACGCACCAAAGACTTTACTCTTGAGGGCCTCTTGTTTTTCGGTTAAATCAGCTAACCTTTGGAGCACCACATCGAGGGCACCCGAAGCCTCGCCCGCATTGACCATCGAAATATAGATAGATGAGAATACTTTGGGGTGACTGGCCAAGGCATCCGACAACCGCCCCCCCTGAACAACACTCTCTTTAATATTTCCCAAAATGCTTTTGAGTTTTTGATTTTGCGTTTGTTCGATCAGGGCAGAAAGCGTATCCACCAAGGGAATATGGGCGGCTAATAACGTCGACATCTGTCGCGTCATGATGGCAATATCTTTGCCCTTTACACTCTGAAAATATTTTCCAAAATCAACATCACCTTTTAACCGAAGCCCACCGGCCCTTTTAGCCCCCTCGGGCCCGATCTCCGTGGGGAACACACCGATTTTACGAAGCTTGAGGCGTGCTGCCTTTTCGGATTCGGCATCAATCACACCCGAGGTGTTCTTTCCCTGATTATTGATTCCTTTATAATTAAAATTAGGCATGCATCACTCAGGCGGCATTTTCTCGCTGAACATCTTCTTGTGTTAATACAATCACTTCTTCCAACGTTGTCAAACCGCGTATGGCTTTTTGAACCCCCTCTTCCCGAAGCGTCATCATCCCTTTGGACATCGCTACCTTTTTAAGAGTCGTCACATCGACACTCTTCATCACAATGCCACGGAGCTCCTCATCCATAATCAAGAGTTCATGGATACCCACACGACCGGCGTACCCGGTATTGAGGCAATTGGAACATCCCACAGCCCGATAAAGCTGTTTGCCCTTTAAATCTTCAACCTTCAAACCGGCCCGTTCCAGCTCGGCCTCAGAAGGGGTGTATTTCTTGGCACAATCCCGGCACACGCGACGTACGAGGCGTTGCGCCAAGATGGCAAGAAGAGATGAGGACACAAGAAAGGGTTCGACTCCCATTTCAATCAGACGTGTCACCGAAGAGGCCGAGTCGTTGGTATGAAGTGTCGAAAGAACCAGATGGCCTGTCAGAGCGGCCTGAACCGCGATTTCAGCTGTCTCCCGATCACGAATTTCACCCACCAGGACAATGTCCGGATCCTGACGAAGAATCGCCCGTAAACCGGCGGCAAATGTCAGGTCTATCTTTGGATTCACAGGAATCTGGTTGATTCCATCCAGCTGATACTCAATTGGATCTTCACAAGTAATAATTTTCACATCCGGCTTATTGAGCTCAGACAGGGCAGCATAGAGAGTTGTAGTTTTTCCGCTACCTGTAGGTCCGGTCACAAGGATGATTCCATGACTTTGATTGATCATATCCCTCATCTGCTCAAGAACCTTTCCGCCAAGCCCTAATTTTTCCATATCCAATACTATATGACTCTTATCCAGGAGACGCATGACGATAGATTCTCCATAGGCTGTGGGAACCGTCGAAACACGGATATCAATATCTTTACCGGCGATCTTGATACGAATACGACCGTCCTGGGGCAGACGCTTTTCGGCAATGTTAAGACTGGCCATAATTTTAATACGGGAACTAATCGCCGCATAAGCCTTCTTGGGAGGATGCATCACATCATAGAGCACGCCATCGATACGAAAACGTACAATCAAATCTTTTTCAAAGGGCTCAACATGGATATCCGAAGCCTTTTGTTTGACGGCGCGAAATAAAAGAGAATTCACAAGTCGAATAATCGGCGCCTCATCAGCAGAATCCAACAAGTCTTGAACCTCTTCCAGCTCCTGACCAATGGTATCCAAGTTGCCTTCTTCCAACTCCCCGGCGGCCTTCTCTCCCGCATCGGTCAATTTATTATAAACGGTATTGATGGCACCGATCACTTCATAAGAGCCGGCGATCACAGGCTTTACAGCCCCGTGGTAGATCAATCGCAGATCATCCAGAACATAGTGGTTAAAAGGATCAGACATAGCGACAATCACAGATCCATTTTCTTTTTTGATAGGCAGGACTTCATTTTTTTTGGCGTAGTTCAGGGGAACCAGAGAAACAAGATCAGCCGAAATTCCATCTGTCTCGATTTTATCCAGATAAGGAAAACCCAACTGAATCGAGAGGGCCTTGAGAATATCTTCGTTTCTCAAAAACTTGAGCTGGACGAGCACCTCACCCAACTTGCCGCCCTTCTCTCTCTGAAACGCAAGCGCCTCCTCAAGTTGTTCTTGAGTCAGAGGGGTGTTTTCCAAAAGAACAGCGCCAAGGCTTCTATCTTCCATAGGCTAGAAATATAACATACTTCCTCAATAGGCCAAATCGATATCTTCGTTAGACTTGGGGGGTGTGTGCCCTGTCGAATGAGTGGACTCTTTCTTCTTTAAAGGAGGTGTCACCTTGGAACTCGAAGGACCGGGTGGCGTTGGTGGTGGCATCGGAGGAGATGCCAAAGTCTCCGGAGGAGGCGCGACTTCCGTCGCTTGCAAGAGATGAGAGGCATGCGTCTCTAGTGATTTTTGAATTTGCTTTTGCTGACCCTTTCCAAAGTTGTCTGTGATAAAGGCATTCTGCTCATTAATTTTCCTCTGCAAGATCGCCAAGAAATCATGGGGCTCTCGAATAATATGAGGTGTCAAAAAGACAATCAGATTGACCTTATTCTTCTGTTTCTTCTTCGTCTTAAAAAGATAACCAAGAATCGGGATATCCCCCAGAAGAGGCACCTTTTGAATGACGTTGGAATACGAATCCTTAATCAAACCACCCAAGACAATCGTCTGACCATTGGTAGCCACAATCGCTGTCTTGATGGAGCGTTCTGTCGTCGTCGGTCCGGATTGAGCGGCATTGGCTGGTTGATTGGGAGCTACCTCGCGATTTTCCTGGGTCACCTCAAGTCTTACCGTACCTCCCTCATGAATTTGCGGCTTGATCTTGAGTGAGAGGGTAACATCTTCACGTGTAAACGTCGTCTGCAAACTGCCACCAATCGTAGTGGCTGAAGCCGTCGGAAAGGGGACCTTGGAACCTACCTTGATTTCTGCCTCCTGATTATCCAGGGTCAGGATATTGGGTGTCGAAAGAACATTAATGTCCGTATTGCTCTGAGAAAGATTAATCGCTGATAAAAAAGCGGGCACAGTGGTGCTCGTCGTACCTGCCGTACCTGCTGTATTTGGAGTGGGAATATTAAATGTTGTCGAAGTCGCCCCTCCCACTGTCGGACCATTCAAAAGAGTCTTGGGATCCAGGAAACCAAACGTACTCCCAAAAAGCGCTAACTGATTGCCTCCTACATTAAAGGTCTTTCCGCCCAAAAGGCTTGTCCCTATCTGCTGATCCTGGGTAACGGAGAGCTCAACAATAACGGCTTCTACATAGACCTGCCGCCTTGGAATATCGAGTTTTGAAATCACCTGGTCAACGAGGGTATTAAAATCCTTGGACCCGGCAGTAATCACCAAGGCGTTTGTACTTTCTTCTGCCGTCACCGTAAATTTTCCAGCAAACTCAGCCCCACCGACAAGGCCTGAAACAGCCGCCTTTGCCGCATCAGGAGATACGCCAGGACCTCCTTTTTTATCCTTCCCTTGCTGAAGAGCCCCGGCAATGGCATTGAGGACGGTCGTCATATCTCTGGCATTGGCATGCTTGAGATAATAAACATGCACCTCACCCTCATCAGCGGCCAACGGGGCATCGAGCTTTTTGATCACTTCTCGAACTCTTTTGATCGCCATCTTGGAGGCCAAGACTATAAGAGAGTTGGTACGATCATCAGGAATCACTTTTCTCAAACGTGGAACTTCTTCTATCTCAACTGCCCCCCCTCTTCCCCTGTTGGGGGCAGGGGTAGCATTGGTCTTTTCTGTTTCAAAGATCTGAGTGACTTTTTCAGCGATGCCCTTGGCATCGGCGTAAATAATGGGGATAATCTCCAAGACTTCTTGAGGGCCTTCTTTATCCAGCTCATTAATGAGGTTCAGTAAACGATCAATATTGGTTCCCGAGTCGGTCAGGATCAGGGTATTTGTGACGGGATAAGCAAAGAGATTGCCTTCCTTTGAGACCAACCCTTTAATGACATTCGCGATGTCGGTGGCACTAATATTCTTGAGAGTGATGAGTCTTGTAATAAATCGGTCGGTAAAGGGACTCTTATCAGCGTAGAGATCAATAGGATTGGCGATCGCTTCACGTACGGGTACAATTCTCAAAAGACCAGCAGGGCCTTGTACAATGGTAAAACCGATGACATCCAAGGCCGACTGAAAGGCTTCCCAAACTTCGTCCTTCGTCATTTTACGTTCACTAATAATGGTAACCTTCCCCCTCAACTTATCATCCAGGAGAAAATTTTTGCCCAAGGCACGGCTAATTTGTTTAACGACCTCACGAATATCTTCGTCGGCAACGTTAAAATAGATCCCCTCTTCCTCCACCTTCTTGGCTGTCTCGGCAATCGTTTGCGGCGATACGGGACGAAGAGGTTGGGAAATAAGAGGAGCAGATTCAGGCAGAGTTTCTTGTTTCGATGAAATGACCTGCGATTTATTGGTCGTCTCCGGCAAAGAAAGGGGTGGTGTATTGGGAAGAGTCCCAGGAATGAGAGTTGACGGAGGCAGCGTTTCAGGAGGCGCTACTCCCACAGGAGGGACAGTGACAGGAGGAATGGGCTGCATCTCGGCCGCAAAAACATTCTCCGTCATGAAAACAAAAGTAAAAAAAAGAGCAAGAGACCGCTGCCATCTCCTACCGGATTTCATATTCGATTGTCTGATTCTTTCCCCCTCTCGAAACATCCAGCGAAAAATTTTTCATATCCTTCATCTGACTAAAAAGCTCCATGCCACGCCTGATATCCAACTCTTGCCCATTCACTTTTTCTAGAACATCGCCTCTTCTTACGCCCAGTTTAGTTAACATACTTCCAGGCTTGATGGATAATACTTTCATCCCCGCCGGCTGACCATCTCTAATGTTGGGGACAATACGCACTTCAGAGTATAACTTATCCAGATTCTGAATGGCATCGTCAACTTCTCTTTGATCAACAATAATTTTGCTTCCCTCGGCTGCACCCGTCGCCGGTTTTTTATCTTCCTTTTCACCAATTCCTTTTCCTCCACCATGCACTTCGGTTGCCGATGCAAAAATACTTTTCTTGGAAGCAAAGTCCTCAATCTCTATGTACTCTAAACGCCCACCATTCACAAACTCAATTCTATCAAGAGCCACTTTTGTTAATTTGATATTGGGCGAAAAGACCTTTTCATCTCCAGGATAATAAACATCGGCTCCCTTGGAATTTTTCCCGCCTGAGACAGTAGCCGAAGATCTTCTGTCGGTTCCATCGCCCACAACCAAGGTTCCCAATAATTTGACATCCAGACTTGACTTGACGGCGGGACCCAATTCTCCCAGCTGATCCGAACTTAACTCTCCGACAGGTGTCTCTTTTGAAACAGCACTTTCGGCGGAATTAAAAACATTCCGATCAAGTATAATCTGATAGCTCGTTGTCTGCACCTCTTCCTTGACAACGGGAACAACAGGCACTGGTGCTGCGATTGTCTTTGTTTCCTGGGACTCCGACGACGCTTCGATGACACTCGCCACATAAATCGTCACGGCCCTTGCCAAAAAATAAGAACAAAGGGCGATGGCCAAGAGATGAAATGTCCAATCGTAACGTCTTAAGGAGATCACATTTATCCTAAGTTAATGAAATCTTTTTAGATTATACTCAAAATCTGGAAAATCTCAAGCATCTTATCCAGATTTAGCCTGAAGATGAAGATTGGGAATAACGAAAACAAATTTAGAACCTCGACCGAGTTCGCTTTCGACAAAAATTTTACCTCCGTGCATTTCCACAAATTGCTTTACGAGAGCCAACCCAAGCCCTGTCCCCTGATACTCTCGAGTATAGGAACTATCGGCCTGCTGAAACGATTCAAAAATATGATTCAGATCCTTTTTGCGAATACCGACACCCGTATCGGAGAGAGTGACCTTGAATTCACCAGAATGAGAATCACCCAGATACTCAACCGCAATGCGAATCGTACCTCCCGCGGGGGTAAATTTAATCGCATTGGATAATAAATTGAGAAGGACCTGCTGGATCTTTCGTTCATCGGCATAGACGATCGGAAAATTCTCCTGAATCTGGACCTCCAGTATATGCCCTTTTTTGTGAAGCAAAGAAGATATCGTCTTTTGGACACGCTCCACGAGGTCTTTTATCGAGATAGCCTCTACGGAGAGTTCCATCTTCCCTGATTCAATTTTGGCAAGATCAAGCAGCCCATTAATAAGCTGAAGAAGATTTTCACCGTTGGCTAAGATCTCCTGCAGACTTTCCTTCTGATCTACACTCAGGTTGCCCATCACTTCTTCCAGCAACAGTTCGGAAAATCCAATGATAGCCGTCAAAGGTGTGCGGAGTTCGTGACTCATCGTCGCCAAAAATTCCGACTTCACGCGACTCACTCGCTCCAACTCGATATTTTTCTTTTTGAGTTCAGCAATCAGCATCGCATTATCCATCGCTAAGGCTGCCTGATCTGCAAATCCCTCAAAGGTGCGAATGGCCTCCGGCTCAATCCAACTCTCCCGACTGACACCGATAATGGCACCCAACACCTTGCCCTCGGCCACCAGAGGGGCCGCCACAAATTTACGAAAACCAAAATGCTGCTGAAGAGCTGCAATCGTCTGGGGGGACACCTGGGGAACGATTCCTTTAACCACCTCGGATAATTCATTTCTGATAATCATCTTTTTCTTTTTCATCGCCTGATAAACAACGTTCGTCTGGTCATCGACGGGAAGATGATAATGGTCGATATTATTTCCCCATTTTTTTTCGATCTCCTTCATATATGAAGTATCTCTCTGGGTGAAGATACGAATCACGTCCTTTTCCGGATCGTGGAAGAGGAGAAAGGCCGCTTCATATCCCATCCCATCGCAAACACCACGCAGGAGTTCGCTCATCACCCTTTCCAAGGTGATGACACTTCTTGTAATCGAGGAGATATTATTGAGGGCAATGAGTTCACGATTCTTGCTTTCAAGTACCTTTTCTCGCACCTTGGTAAAATGACTCGCAATCCAGATACCATAAACACCAACAAGGAGAAAAATGATCAAGAGGGCCCCATTTTGGAATTCACCGAGACCTGCAAATTCTCCGGCTGTATGAAAAGGATAGGTAAAGTTTGAAATCCACCCTTGATGGGTTGCAAAAAAGAGCGCCGAGTAAAAGAGAACAGCTAATACAGAAATAACCGCCGAGACACGATAGTTATAAAACAAACCACCCGCAGCACAGTAAATGATGTAGATGGTAAAAAAACTGCTTTGGGTTCCTCCCGTGAGATAAACTAGGACAGTCTGGGCCATGACATCGGCCGCCAACTCCAGAATAAAAAAGAAAATCTGCCAGGTTCCTTTGAGAATAAAATAGTAACAAATGGTTGTGAGAACAAAAGTACCGCTGATGGTAAGGATGACGGGTTGCGGGAGAGTGAGAATACCCGGGAAGAAAAAAATGCACATCAGCCAAAACCCAGTGATAATAACAAGCCGGAGCTTGGCACTAAAAACGTGCCTGGCGGTAAAATCCTGATATCGAATGTCGAGAAGGGTGTGAGGAGAATACTCCACACGCCGAACCTACCTGAGGTTCCCTAAGGTGTCAATTTTCAGAATAAATCCCTATAATTTGTATTGACTTTTAACCGGCAGCCCGCCTAGAAATACCCCTCTTTTAATCATCCTTATAGGGGAGTCCCATGGCCAGAATCACTGTAGAAGATTGCCTCGAAAATTGTGAAAACCGCTTTGCCCTCGTACACATAGCCACCAAAAGGGCCCGCGAGCTCTACAAAGGTGTGGATCCTCTTATCCGATGCAAAAATCGTGAGGTTGTCACCTCACTCCGTGAGATCGCCGCCGGCAAAGTCGGCCTGATCGGGGAAATTCCGCCTCAGATTGTGCCGAATTCGCACGGAAACTCCCATGGAAATCCAAAGAGAAGCTCAAAGAAGTAGTTGATATTATTTTAATTTTACTACCGTCGGCTCCAGTGAAGGATTACCTGTTTGATCTATCATTGCTGTCTGATAATCGTTTAGCTCTTTAAGAAGTGCGGAGGCGTCTTTTTGTCTCTTGTCAGGGTCTTCCGAAAGGGCTTTTCGTACAATGTCCTGGAGGGTCGGCGACACATGAAGAGGGAAAGAAAATCCCGCGTTGAACCGCTCCATCATCTTGTTGAACACCCGCACTTCTGCAGGTAAGTTAATAGCTTGATTCTTGTCAGTCAGAAAAGGGGCTTTTCCTGTCAGGAGTTCGTACATAAGAACACCAAGAGAAAAAACATCCGATTGGGTTGTGGCCAAACCTCCTTCTAGCCTAGAAGCTCGTCTCAAAATTTCAGGAGCCATACAAACAGGCGTTCCCGCAAAATCTTTATGATGTTTCGTAACAGGTGTGATGCGGATGGCTGTTCCAAAATCAGCGAGTTTTAATTTTGGGATCGGTTTGGATAAATCCAATGGTTCTACAAGGAGCAAGTTTTTTTTCTTGATGTCACGGTGAAGATAACCGTTTTTATGAACATATGCGACAGCCTCAACGGCTTGGAGTATCAGATCCATTGCTTGAGACTTATTAAGAAATTGAGAAGCGTTTTGAAGGCGGACTAGATTGTCTCTTAAATCTCCTCCGCGAACCTTTTCCATGACAATGAATTGTTTATTGGCGGCCGTGATGCCATGTGCGGTGGCATTCACAATCAAATTGGATGGATCCATACCCCCTTGACAGGCCCATTCCGCACCAAACATTTCGCGATAATCAGGTTCGTTTGAGAAAATTTTTATAATGACTTTTTTTATAAAACTTTTTCCTCCTCCAAGACCGGATTCATAGAGTTCTCCTTCATAAATAGACCCGAAACTGCCTCCATTGATTTGCTTGGTAAGCCTGTAGTTAGAAACCGTTTTTCCTTCTTTTTGACGGAATCCTACTGTTGCTGTCGAGCTCTCAGAGACAATGATTTGCTGTACAATCAGAAAACCATCTTTTGTTGTGTCTGGGATGGCAGGAGCCGGTTTCTTTTTTCGACGTGAGAAAATAACACCACCAACGGCAAGGACTAACCCAAAAAAAAGAACAGCTCCGGTGATGTA